>MDSW01099604.1_pt1 | contig 31735 bp, 22 predicted proteins | sample 811171 | NCBI WGS metagenome assembly MDSW01 (sample SAMN05326641, study PRJNA326480) | marine metagenome | isolation source: seawater | place: Atlantic Ocean: North West | collected 2012 | reverse complement strand
GCGATTGGATCGGAGGCGTTGATGACTGGGAAGAGAATCTCCGTGTTCATACCGTCTTGGTTATTTGAATAATACAATCTGAAAACACCCGTACAATCGAATACGATGCACTCCAAGCCTCCTGGATTAGGTTTTGAGTACTCGAATTGCAACTGTGGCTCCTCAAAGCTCTTGTTCCATCTTGTCATATTCTCTGCTACGGGGATTTCCCAGATTACCTGCTCATCCTCAAAAGAATTGGTTGCGAATTCATTCACTGCAACCACGGTACTGCCCTTCATCAGTGAGATTCGCAACTCTTGACATTCTGCTGTGTCGCTACAGTCACCGGATTGGACATAGACACCCACATCTATCCTGATGGTCCCATTTGGATTGAGGTACATATCTTCCTTGAAGGATTCTGACATAGCGCAATTGAAGTTGACATCAACCTGTTGATTTTGTGCAAACTCCTTCTCCCCATAGCCATCTACGGCGGAGGTAGTCTCATTCGCATCGAAATGGGTCCAGCACTGGCCTATGTTGTCGGTGCCCCAAATGTGCATGTGAGGATTCTCCACGGAGGGCTGCTTCGCATCTGCCGCCTGTGCAGAGGCAGGCGCGCCTGTGACTGCGATTAGCATAACCGCAAGCAGAGTTAATGCAGCGATTCTCTTCCCAATCATGGCTTTCATGTCAATACTCTCGTGTTTCAACCTATGGGGGCCCCGTGCGCTCTAACCATCAAATCTGTGCAGTCCATCCTCATCCCGGGCACTCTTTCGAGCAATATTGAGCGCATCACCGAGAAGATCCGCGGCCATCGATCCTCCTGAGAGCCTATCGCCCGCCACTCCTGTGATTATCGACATCACCTTGATGGTGTCTCCGAAGGCGGGGTCCTGCCGGGCTCCGAATATCACCTGAGCATCTGGAGCGAGCTTCGCCGTCATCAGCTCGACAACCTGGTTGGCTTGTTCCAGCGTCATGTAAGAGCCGCCAGTCACATGAATAAGCGCACCAGTCGCACCCTCGATGTCAACATCGAGAAGAGGGTGATTCATGGCCTCGTGGACGACTTCCTCCGGCCCCTTGTCGCTCTCCCCGTAGAGCATCATGGTCACGCCGCCACCCTTCATGATGGATCGGACATCAGCGAAGTCCAGATTTATCAAGCTTGGAACTGTGATCGTCTCGACTATTCCCTTGATTATCTCAGCAATCAGTTGATCCATGATGCTGAAGGCCTCTTCGAGAGGGAGATTGGGAACGAACTGGAGAAGCCGGTTATTGTCCAGTACGAGGACCGCATCCGCAGCGCCCCGAAGAAGGTCGAGACCCTCCAAAGCACGCTGCATCCGCATCTTCCTCTCGACGGCGAATGGCGTGGTGACGATCGCAACGACGAGAGCACCGACCCTCTTGGCCTCCGCTGCCACCACGGGCGCTATGCCTGTCCCAGTCCCCCCTCCGAGGCCCGCAGTCACGAATACCAGATCCGCCCCATTCACGATCTGGGTAATCACGCCCCTGCCAGCCTCAGCGGCCTTGCGGCCCATATGGGGGTCGCCCCCTGCTCCGAGACCTCTTGTGATGTGTCTTCCAACGAGTAGCTTCTGCTGGGCGCGGGTGTTGTCCAGATGCTGCTTGTCCGTGTTTATCGCTACGGTTATGGCTCCTTCCACCCCTATGTGCGTAATGCGATTCATCGTGTTGTTGCCAGACCCGCCGCACCCGCAAACAAGGATGCGCGGGTCGGGCGGCCCGAAGCTCTCGAGCTGCTCATCTGTGAGAGCGGTGGATGACCCTGGTTGGGCCATGGTCCCCCAAGCTGGCGCATTACCTATCGTCATGTATTGGCCTCCACCCCAAATGGATGCAGACAATCGATTTCTTGGCCTTCTTAATGATTGAGGGAGGCACGACGTCCGCAGGGCCGATTATCGTCCGTCTTGATGCAAGCCGAAGCGACTACTTCCCGGAAACGGAGATAAGTCTCCTGCTTGCCGCTCGGACCAGCCGCGCTTAGCTCAGTTGGCTAGAGCACCTGACTGTAGACTGGAAACACATGGTTGTGGGCAGCCATCAGGGGGTCCCCGGTTCAAGTCCGGGAGCGCGGACCAAAAACCATGTTCAATCTATTTTCAGCGAAGATGCTGTTTCAATCACCCTCAAATAGGGAATGGCGGTCGCTCGGGACCCGGAGGTTCGATTATGGGAGTCGCAAAGCATATGCAGGCCACTTGGAATCGCCCTAAGGCAGGTATCCCGGCAAAAGCCCGCAGGGAGAGGATGGCTGGCTGGAGGCGCGAGGGCGTATTCCAGCGAATACACCGACCAACGCGCATCGACGCTGCACGACGAGTCGGGTACAAGGCCAAGCAGGGAATCGTAATGGTCAGGACCCGAGTCCGGAGAGGTGGCCTTAGGAAGAGCAAGGTCCACATGAAGAGGAAACCATCCAATGCAGGTATCAAGAAGATCACAATGGCGAAGTCGATTCAGAGAATCGCCGAGGAGCGTGTCAGTAGGCGCTATCCGAACCTCGAGGTCCTGAACTCATATTGGGTCGGCGAAGACGGTAAGAACAAGTTCTACGAGGTCATAATGGTCGATCCACACCATCCCGCCATCAAAGCCGACAAGCAGCTCGGATGGATATCCTCGGGATCCAGCCACTCCGGCCGTGCCTTCAGAGGCAAGACAAGCGCCGGGAAGAAGGGCCGTGGCCTGTTCAATAAAGGAAAGGGCGCTGAGAAGTTGCGCCCAAGCCTCAAGGCGCATCAGAACCGCGGCAAGTGAGCAACGGCTGCGTCAGGTTGATGCTGGCATCCGCCAGCCAACCATCATGGTGGACCGCAGGCTGACCGAGATGCACGGCCTTCCAGTTGTTCTTCCAGATGCGCGTATACTCGGAATCGTGCATGACGTAGTGCTTGATGAACATGCAAGGACCTGCACCCATCTTTTCGTAACAGAGACCACAGATTCAATCGTCGAAGGTGGAATGCACGTCTCTGTCCCGTGGTCATGGGTCCGTTCGATATCCGACGTCATCCTTCTCAGATGGTTCCCACCCACCCCCATACCTCGCCGCCCCGACTCCTAATCGTGAATCACGCAGCAACCATGGGACCGATATGATGTAAAGCATGTCTGAGCACGAGAGTACCGATGAATCGCCTCAGCACTGCCGCAGTCGTGCTGATGCTCGTCCTCGTCCCTCTTTCTGCAAAGGCCGCAGAACCGAAGGGCACAGTCACATGCATCCAGGAGGATGCCTCTGATGGCCTGGCCGCATGGAGCCTTTCAGATCAAAGCTGTCTGAGAGTGGGGATCGGGCTCCTAAGCCCAGGCACTGCTGTCGAGTTCAATATCAGTGCCGACGCTCCTATCGACATACTCCTCTTCTCCTCGACCGGTGTGGTCGTTTATCAGCAAGAGCAGAATTATCGCAGGGCAGACGTATGGGAGTCCGATTCGGTGTTCGAGTCATTCTCCGGTGACGGAAGTTGGAGATGGTCCACCCCTGCTGATAGGGGAGCAACTCGCTGGTATCTTGTTGTGGATAATTATGACCATGCCCAAGACCAAGACCAAGGCGCCTTGGGGGGTTCGAGCGTGGCGGTTTCCTTCGGAGTCTCAGTCGTCCAGGAGGAGCCATTCACGCTATACGATGACATCGTGCATTTGTCCCCCTCATCATTCTCCACTTTAGCAGGCCCATTCCAGGCCGATCAGGGTACAGTGGTGAAGATATCCGCCTCTTCTATGAAAGGGGAGTCCGATGTGTTCCTCATGTCCCAGAATCAGTATCAGCTGTATTCCGCTGGAGCTGCTCCAGCACGTATCGATGATGGATCGATGTTGTTGGTTGACAGTGCAAGAACCGTGTTATTCAGCGTAACAGAAGAGCTCGATGGGGCCGATTTGTACGTTGTACTCGATAACAAGGCGGGAGGCGGGGGAGTAGGAACATCATCAATCGCAACAACGGTAACTGTAACCCTCACCCCGATACTGGATCCAAGAATAACCGATTCAGAGCTGCTTGCGGTAGTGGATGTGGGCCAGACCGTGACTTTGGATGCCAGTACAACGCCAAATCGATCAGGGCAGATAACCTCAGAGGGATACCTCTGGGACCTCGATGGTGACGGTTTCAGCGACGCAGCGGGCATGACCGTCCAAAATACTTGGAACGACCCAGCCGATCTAACGATTCACCTTCGAGTAATCGGCATAGATGGTAGGCCCGCCACGAAGTTCCATGAGATCAGCATTCAGGATCTATCCCCCCCTGTGGCGCAAATTGATGGAGCAGAGAATATCACCAGGACCTTTGGCGAGTCAGTCTCAATGACTGGCACATACTCTGACAACTGGCAGGTTGTCTCGGTGAAATGGTACTTGGGCGACATACTCGTTCTCACCGACCCATCCCCCCAGAAGCAGGGAACATCCAGCCTCAATCTGGAGATCGGGTCTCTGGAGATCTCCGCAGGAACCCACCCTGTTCGCATGGAGATAACGGATGCCAGTGGAATGATGTCAAACTCTACGTCGAATCTTACTGTGTATGATGCGACTCCTCCTTCAGTAAATGATGCAATTGTGGAGCTGACGAGGCTATCCGGTGAGACCATCCGTCTAGAGGCAAGCGCATCAGATCCAGAGTCTGAAACACTGGCCTACTCATGGGACAAAGATGTCAATGTCGACAGTGACGGCGACGGAGTTACGAATAATGATCAAGATTTGAGCGGCCCGGTTTATCTGGTTGTATACCCCGAAACCGGAATTTACTCGCTCATATGCACAATCACAAATGACAATGGATTGGAGACAAAAATAGAGTACATAGTGGCCATAGAGGCTTCCGATGCAGAGCCAACTTTGCTAGATGCTATTGCCCCATACCTCCCGCTCATCGGCGCAGGCGTTATTGTGATTCTATTGGCCTTATCCTTGGTCTTACTGATTTCTCGCCGTGCTAGGCGTAAGATGGTGGAGATAGAGGAAGAAATGAGGACTTTGCAAGAAGAGCAGGCTCGCGTGCCTAATGAAGATGAGCAGAAGCAGATGTTTGCTCGGAGAAGTTCTGATGAAGGATATGGCGGAGGGTACGGCTTCCGACGCTCTGCAGCTCCGCCGGTGTCCAATGATCCAGACATCGCAGCATTACTGGGCCGTCCATCAGACGGCGCCTCCAGCCCCGCCCCCCGAAGTAGGGGTGATGAGTTGCTTTCGATGATGTTCGATGACGAGCCGCTCGACGAGAGTAGTGGAAACGCTCCTCATGCGCGACAGGAAGAGCAACCGACAACCCAGATACCCCCAGAAATACCTAAGATCGCTGATCTAGAAGACATAACGGCAGCGGAGCCCGAACCGGAGGCCCCGCCTCCAGCATTGGAGCCCGAACCGGAGGCCCCGCCTCCAGCATTGGAGCCCGAACCGGAGGCCCCGCCGCCAGCATTGGAGCCCGAACCGGAGGCCCCGACGCCAGCATTGGAGCCAGATCGGAACCCAACGAAAGAAAAGTCGCCACAAGATTCAGAATCCATTGAAATGAAGCCTTCTTGCAGTTCTTGCTCAGCCTCATTCAAGGTCAAAATACCCCCCGGAGCACCAGGCGTCAGGGTCCCATGTCCTGCTTGCGGCTCCATCGAGGTTGTCCGCCGACCGTGACCTAAGGGGGTCACATCGGGGAATATCCTAAATCAGCCTCGCAAGAACTCTGTTACATGGCTGCGGATGCCGCTCGTGTTGTTCACCCAATTTCCGACGCCTCCCCACCATGGTCTGCACTGGTCATAGCACTCCTATTTCTTTCAGCCGCATCTCCGACAATCCTCGCAAGTGCTGAGCAAAGAGTTGCCTCTGATGACTTCCAAATTCTTGACGATCTGGATGCAGTTTTATCAATGGACCGTGCAATAAAATCCGATCCCCAAGCGACGGATGAAGCCGGTACCGCTCTAGATCTAGTTAGAGAGTCAATAACACAGAGTGATGATTTTTCGCCGATCCATGGAACTGATGATCTGTTGAGCGGACTTAGTGAAATCCAAACAACCCCTCCAGAGGTGATACATCCACGTCCATATCGGATTCTTACCGACCCCAATGAACCTCTGCCCGGCGAAGTGAGGAACATATGGTCCACTATATTGAACATCACCGACTATGCAATCTGGGTGGAGTATGAAGATCAAAGTGGCGATGTACAGCAGACAATCGAGCTTGTCACATTTACAGACTCGCTCCTTTCCTTGATATTCAACAATGGAGATCCGCTCCTGCACCCGATGGATGTAGATGGGGATGGGAATGATGATATCCAGGTGGGATTGACTCTCGAATTCGATTTCAATGGCGGCTGGGGCATAAGTGGGGACAGACTTTGGATCAAACCAACCATCCAGTTTCAGGTTGATGTAATAGATGAAGAGACTCCTGAGGATCCCGCATGGGTGAATTTGCAGAGTATGGAGGTATCTTTAGTCAAAGCCTTCGCATATTCGGATACATTAGGGCTCAATCAGGGTGAGAGTTACGTTTGGGTCATCGATTCTGCATTCACGCAACCACCACGTCAATTCACACTGGACGTAGGCATAGAGAGAATATTCCTCGATATATCCGATGCCGGTGCAGAATTCCTGGCAGCTATCACCTTTGGAATATTCAACCCCAATGGCGATGTTGACGACTCTGGAATTTCCATAGCTTCTTTGGCCGCGCCATATGTGATTTCGATAAATAACCCAGTAGAAGACCAGTGCCCTGATAGATATGACCCTGTTGAACTGAACACCCTTACATCAATGGAGATTTCCTGCGGCGTCAGGGCAGGTTTCGGCTACATCCACTACTCGCCGCCAGATCAGAGCGAACGTGAGGTATGGGAAGTTGCATATATCGATCTGGGCATCCATCCGAAGGGTCAAGAACTCAATATCCCGAGAGAAGTTTCCGTAACGATTCGTACGGATTCTTCTCTCGCTTCAGGCGTCGGTGGCCCAGGAGAGCGTAGCCTGAGCACGTTGGAATACTACGCCGATCGTGGAGCAGACGTCCATCTTCATTTCCATGAGGACAGGGTAAACGTACCTGAAGACAGTGCAGATGGAGATTACGGGAACTCCACAGATTCATTGGGTTGGCTGAGGGGAATGCCCTCCGGTTCGCTCTCAGCCCAAGAGATAGATCGAGTCTTCACGATGCTTGGTTCAAGGTCGAGCCCAGAGTTACCCGGGTCACAACCCGATCGTCTTGGACTAATCATAGCAGTCAAGAATTTCTCTAGAGACACTTCTCCGAATGAAGACAATGAAGATCTCCCAATCAACCCAGCAGATCCACCAAAATCGATGATTCTGCTCAGATCAGTTAGTAAAATAGACGCCATTGAATACGACTCATGGCTCACCAGGGGGGGTGTGATAACCGATCACCAGAGGATATCAGTCCAAACCGGAGCAATCCCGACTGCACTCATCGTATACGGGGACTTCAATATCGGAGGTAATGACGAAGGAAACGACGTATCGTTTGGCAATAATCAGAATCTAGATTTTCTTTCTAGAATTCTAGATGCAGCGTTGGTAAATCTGGTAGACGTGTTCTTAGAAACAGCCTTGATAATCAACTCAGTTCCCACTATCGTGGTTGACGTTCTAAGTGGTGGGGTCGAGTTCTCTCCAGATGGCGGCGGACAGAATCTACATTTTGAGATTACAGACGATTTCCGAATCACCAGAGCGCCCGACACACTCCCGTCAGTGGGGCTGGCCATCGGCTCGCACGATCATATGAAAATGGAATCTTCAGATCATCTGATTCTTTCAAGAGACCGTGAATCAGCGCTTGTACAGGGCAGTGATGGACTCATTGAACCCCTTGTGCCCATTGCAGCATCTATTGCATTCTCAGGTTTAGAAGCAGTGCACGTAACTTATGATCCCGCTACGGAGGAGCGAACATTCCAAATCAAATCAAGAAGTAGCGGCGCACTCAAATTCCTGTATATCGACCATTATGGGAGCGATCTCTCGAACGCCTCGGTTCAAAGCCTCCGTATCTCAGACCTGCCCAATGTAATCGATCTGACAATCGACTCCGATTCTTCATCATACTCGGCAAGTCAGGACATAGCGTCATTCCAGTATCACGCCTCCAACGGGACACAACGACAGGCAGTCAGGATACTAGGCATACCCGACTCCTTCGATGCTGATTTCGGCGATACTCTTTCATGGAGCACCGAGGGAGCAATCTCCTCAATAGAGGCCCAGATAACTAATTCTGAAGAACCTGAAACAATGGCTGGAAATCACTTTCTCTATACCCATGACTCTGAGAATGAGGTCTCTTCTCTCTCTACAAGGATATCTGGATTGAATGGCATTTCATGGTCTCCTGCCAATGATCCGGACGCACTTGGCAGCGTGGGAAGGAGTACTGCCAGAATAACTACAGAGGAGCCTGTGCCCTTCGGGATAGCCGTAGACCATGTGCCGGTCATAGGCCAGAATAACGCACTCACAGCAACGATTTTGCTTGATCCACTGCCTTCAGATGTATCTCTACAGATTCCCGGAAACTCAAGTGACGATGTTGGAATCGATATACCCGTCCTAGATCGCACGAAGGGCGTTTCAGGCCTGGCATTCTTCTTGGGCGGTTTCACAGATCTTGGTCAGTCAGTCAATCGCCTTCTTGCCTCTGCAACCTCAGAACTCACGACAGGGGCTGAAGGCGCCAGTACCTCATTCAACTATGGAATTGAACTAGAATCGGATTCAAATTTCGATCTCATCGTACAGGCAGAACAGGGCGAAGCGCCGGAGGTAGAGCCTCCTTGGGTACACGGAATTGCGATTCATGCACCCACCCAGGGTCTGTCTTCCGGTTTCTCAATGAAGGTGTGGATACCAAACTTGCCCCCCTCAATAGATCTTGAGATGGAAAGGAGGGTGATCGATGACGGCTCTCAGTGGACTGTGGCTGTCGATGCGAAAGGATGGCTACCTGGTGCGGAGTCCATGATAATCGCAACGGACTCCATACAAGGGATGGATGCCTTCGTGACTCTTCACGGTCTTCCAGTAGGTGTTAGCTCAGATATCGACCTCGAGATGGTATTCGATGTAACAGAGACCACCGGAAGCATATCTGAGATAGATACTGTTGCTAGGTATGCAGCTTCATTCCCTCTCGCTAGTATCCATGCCGAGCTACTAGATCGGAATGTCGGAGCGCGTTCTGAGATCCTCATCAATGGCGTCCCGAGTAGAGTCAATCTCGACGCCAGTCTTGGAACAGCCATCAGGATAAACATGGACGTTCCAACGCCATATCAGGATTCACAGGGGAGATCGGTCGATTCAATGATGGTTCAACAGATGCAGTGGTTCGATGGAGAATGGCGTCCAGCGACAGTGTTCCTCAAAGACGTACCCGGGACAATCGCGTTATCCACAGAACCAGGAAGGACATTTGACATAACCAAGAGCCTTGCTTTCCAGGGCATCGCGCAACTCGACTTTGCATCAAGTACTCCCGGCATGTCGCTGTTTATCGAGGCTCAGGGAGAGGCAATCAACCAAAGAGGCGACATCCTGATGTTAGCCCAGGGGATGGCAGATAGACTTTCGATCAAGCCCACGGAAGACTTTGGCCTTGCTGTGAAGTCTTCTGGCGACGGCGTCGAAGTTCTTTACATGAGGATATCAGATGTTCCTGCCGCTCCACCGGTCATATTGGAGGATATGGAGATCCTGTGCCAAGATATCAAGAGTGCAACTATAGAGGTGCATAATCTAATTTCTCAATTCGGATACTTCGAGATTTCTGATGTCCAGGGCGGAAGAATTGTTGCCTCTGCACGCGCGCACGCTATTCTCGACGATGATCGCAGAATAGACCTTCGCGGTGTCCTACTCGATGCCCAGTTTACTAACGGAATTCCCACGGGGACGACTTTTGGGGTGAATGGGATGGCCTCTGATCTTTCAATCATAAACAGCATCCCGGGCGTCGACGGCTCAACAACCCACATTGTCATCCCAGAGCCCTTAACATCCGGACTCACAACAGTGGTAATGACGATCATAGGAGGGATATAATCGTGGAGGATTATCGAAGGTTCCCCGATCTTGAGCCTACAGAGGCTGATGAAGAAATGGCCGATGAACTCTTGGAGTCCATTGAAGAAGTGCTTGAGCGTGTACATCCGGCGAGAGTGGTATTCTCGAGTCTAGTAATACTCATCGTCACACTCCTTCTGCTAGGGAGCTCTCTATGGGTGATCCCCTATGATGGAGTAACTGCAGATGTCGTTTATCGTCAATCTGGAGGAGGACACATCGTTTTAGTTGAATTAGATAATCGGGGCTCCAGGGCGATGGAAGATATCGAGATGTCAATAAGAATGGTCGATGATGTCGGTATCGAAATTGGGAGAACCGATTTTTCATGGGAACGACTCGGTGCCCATACTTCGATCGCCCATGATGATTTGGAACTCATCATCGACGGCGCCTCTGTCTGGGAAAATTATACGATTGAGATAGATCTCGAATACTATGCGTATGATGGTGATAGAAAGACAGAGAGATGGACTCATGACGTGGGCCAATGGACTTCCGAGTATCACATCAATATTGGAGACTTCACAATCTTCTGAATCCTGAACTGACTACCCATACGCTCATAGAGAGCCAGAAGGCCCTCAATACATATGAAGAAGAGGGGTGCACTGCTCATAGCGGCACTTCTGACGACAATGATGTGGGGGTCAATCGACTTCGATAATCAAGACACTCTCTCCGATGAATATCAAATCAGACAGGTTGATCTCTCCGGACCTTCGAAGATATCGGATATCCCTGAACCAGTCACATTCTTCGGTGTTGAAAGAGACCGAACAATGAGTGCAGACACCCCTATTGGAATGTACACGTTGGCTGGATTCATACCCTCTCAGACCATTCAATCTGAGTTTACACAGCCAAGGCAAGATTTGGCGATGCTTCTGATTGACGATATGATTGGTATGTGGGATGCCAGAATGACAATCGAGGAAATACCAGGCTTAGAGATAAGAACAGCCGTTCCGCCATCCGGCTTCTTAGTCCAGGGCGATGAAAAGGCTCTCGAACAAGTAGCTCTCTTGCCCTTGGTGGCGGCATCTCACCCCGTCCCCGTAAGTTTGCTAATACACCCCTCGATCGAACCCACACAAGACATTATCGAAGTGGAGATACTGGGATGGAACACTCTCGATGAAGGTAGATCGGACGACTCGAACCCTCTTGGAATCGGCAATCTCGAGACTCTTGATGAGACGGGATTCTCAGATAGCGGCATTGTTGATAACGGCCGGAGATGGGGTTCAATCGATTACGAATCAATCGCCTCTGTAGCTGAAAATCCTGCTGTAGCATGGATCGCCCCGCTGCCTCAACTTGTACTCTCAAATGATGAGGTGAGGGATCATACCGAGTCTGAAGATGTAGAGACATGGTTCTCAACCACGCTAGATGGTTCTGGACAGAGGATCGCTGTTGGAGACTCTGGCATAGACCATGACCATGGCGATTTCGGATCTAGAATCGTCTCTAGAACATCAGTAACCCCTGGTGATAGCTCCACAGCAGACGGCTCTGGACATGGTACGCACGTAGCTTGTACGGCAGTGGGGGACGGATCTAGAAGCTCGGGACAGTATGCCGGAGTGGCCCCGGAAGCGGAAATCGTCTTCCAAGCAATGGAGGATGACGACTCTGGTAGCCTGTACAGCTATGGAATAGATACCATGCTCTCTCAGGCATACAACAACGGAGCACGTTTCCATACCAACAGCTGGGGCTCGGGTTCTGGTTACAACACATACACAACGTCAGCAGAAGATGCCGATGATCGAATTAGCACCTGGGATCAATATTGGACATACGAAGGAATGTCCGTCTTCTTCTCTGCCGGAAACGAAGGCAGCAGTGGAATTTCACCACCAGCCACAGCAAAGAATGTAATCGCAGTTGGAGCACATCAGAATAGATATGGGGGTTCTCCGGACGCAATGTACCCGTACAGCAGCGAAGGCCCAACTGATGATGGCAGAATCAAACCAGATGTGATCGCCCCCGGCATGTACGTTCGATCGTGTGAGGCCCAAGAATCGGGAGGATCTAATGATCTCGGACAATGGTACGAAGAATTCAGCGGGACATCAATGGCCACTCCAGCAGCAGCCGGGGCCTCAATTCTAATCAGAGAATACCTCATGGAAATCGCGCAGAGACCTGCTCCACAGGCATCGCTAATCAAAGCCATGCTCATCCTTGGCGCAGAAGATATCGGTGCGCCCAATATTCCCAACAATGTAGAAGGCTGGGGAAGAATAGATCTGTCCAACAGCCTGATTCCAGAATCCGATGTTGGAATATTTGTCGATGACCGTCATAGGCTGAAAAGCGGCGAAATTGACGAGTATTCGTTCGAAGTTACCCGTGCCGGCGAGCCATTGAAGGTAGTCCTTGCATGGTCCGATTATCCTGGATCTACTTCTTCGTCAGATCAACTTCGTAATGATCTCGATCTCGAGGTAATCTCCCCCGGAGGCACATCCACCTATCTCGGGAACGTCTTCTCCCAGGGCCATTCAGTGACCGGCGGACAGGCAGATTCCGTAAATAACGTAGAAGCCGTCCTGGTCGAATCAGCAGGACTCGGCGTCTGGACTGTCCGGGTAAGCGACGTCTATCACGCAGGAGCACGACAATATCAGCCATACTCTATTGCACTCAGGGGTGTGAATGTGAATGATCTGACACCCGATCCTGCAGTTGATACAGACAGCTTCACACTTTCAACGCCAATTCCGCAGGTCGGGGAGACTGTTACTATTGGAGTAACCATTGCGAATCTCGGTGCAGGATCAGTACCGGCCGTCTCAATCTCTGCGTCTTCTCCAGGCCAGCCTCTCGGTGTACAAACAATAAGCATGGCTCCCGGTGAGGCTGTACCGTTGGAATGGCAGTGGACACCAGCGGCATCTGGTACACGTCAAATTTCCATTGAGATCGACCCCACCGACCAGGTAGAAGAATCATCAGAAGAAAATAATATGCTCACAATTCCGATAGAAGTCAGCGAGCCGGGTATTCGAGTTGAAACAGACAACCCCAATCCGGTGATGACAGTTCCTAGCGGCTCCACAACATTGCAGATAGCCCTCACCAATACTGCATTGTTCCCCACCAACGCCTCTATATCTGCATCGAATGTTGTTAGAATGTCAGATGGGGCAATTGTGCCGTGGTACAGCTCATTTTCTCAGACTGAAGTGGATCTGAATGCTTCAGAGGAAAAGCAACTATCATTCGCTCTAGCGCACCCCAATCCTCCTGAACCAGGGGTCTACAGAATCATAATTACCGGGATAGATGAGGTAAATGACGTTACCAGTGAACTCATTCTGAGGTTGACTATATCCTCATTTCCAGCCGTTGAACTTAGGGTCCCAGGCGGCACATTGGCTGTCGATGCATTTGGACCATCAAGTGCTTCTCTACAGTTGACAAACGAAGGAAACGGGCCACAGACGTACGATCTGGCTCTGGAGGCACCTGCTGGATGGAGAGCAACCCTAGACAATCTTGGAACGTTTGTGGATTCGACACATGGTTCTACCGGGACTTTGGCACAAGGGGCCTCTCGCGAGGTTGATATCACGCTCAAACCGCCGTCCGTGGTGGTCACCGCTGGGACACTGATGAGCGCACAGCTGACCATCTCTGCTCGCACAACAACTGACTCGTGGGTAAGGGACATACCGTTAATCGTCACTGCATCGGATAAAATAGGGCTAACACCAGACTCAGATGGCGTAGATGAGCAGGTTAGACCAGACGCAAGACACGAGGTTCCCGTGCAAATTGTGAATGAGGGTAATCGAGAGATTACCCTCACGCCTCAGATAATTTCTCTTCCAGGGGGTTGGTCTAGCATTTCTTCAACTCAAACCATCACGATCGACAAGTCCTCCACTTCGATCTGGGATCTAGCCCTCGAAGGCAACGGGCGCGCAGTCGGCGGACTTGTAAAAGTCAGATTCCTAACTCAGGACGGCAATGCATTCCTGTGGAATCGGACAATAGACGTAACTTCGGGCGCACAGCCCGTCGTCTCCTTCTCATCCATCGTGTCTGCAGACGGCTCCTCATCTACAAGTCCGCTCGGTCTGGGCGCTCTTCCAGTGGGCACTCCGTTCGATCTTTCTTGGGACGTGGCGAATCAAGGGCTTGGGGCATGGTCTCCAGTTGCTGAACTAACGGCCCAAGAAGATGATTGGTCTACTCCCTGCTCACCTATCGGCATCGTACAGCCAGGCACCTCTTCGAAAGTTTGGTGTTCTGTGACTATTCCAGAGACACAAGAGGGAGGATCAGAAGCCATATTGACTCTGAGACTTGAAGACGGGGGGCTGGTTGCAATCGATACAGTATCCCTCCTGGTCAAGAAGACATCCAGGATGGAATGGTCGTTCCAGGGCAATATGCCCATAATCAATACAGGAGATACCACACAGATAACCCTGGATGTAGTAAATCTTGGCAACTCGCCAATAAACAGCAAGATCCAGGTGGATGCACCATCTGGATGGTCCCATACCATAATGGGGGATACGATCCTATCCCTGTCCCCGGGAGAATCCAGATCGATACAAATTGAGATCACCGTTGGTACGACAAGAGGACCAGTCGTCATCGATCTTCAGGGCGGTTCGACCATCGAAGGGTCATCCTATGAGTTGCCTCTTCAAGTTCGTGCCTCCGAATCGGGGGGCATATCTCTGTTGACCATATTCATCGGCCTTGTTGTGGTAGTTGCAATTGGCGTATTCACGACCATGCGGCTCAGATCGACAACTGAGAGCAAAAGCAATCTATTCTCGAAAGATGAGATAGAAGACAGATCCGCTGCAATAAGCTGGGCAAAGGCTGCGATAGACGCCGGCGAATCCGAGGAGTCGGTTTCAATGCAATTACAGTCTACAGGTTGGTCCGCACCTCAATCGAAGGCAATAATCGATTTATCCAAGAGATGATTCCGGGATATGCCGATTAACGCATGTTTTGGGACGTGAAGCGCACTGAAGGCCGAAGCCCTTAGAGAGGTTAGGACCGGCAATTAGTGTCTATGAGGCCCCGTTCTGTCACCGTAGTCGCGGCGCTCATGCTCATCGCGGCCATCGCTCCGACCGTCTCTGCAGATGTAGATCCGCAGCTTTCAACCCCTGATTCGGAGAAGCCTGCAACGACAAGTGACCCAGCGATTTATGAGATTACGATAAGGAACAATGGAGATGATGACATGACATATTCACTCTCGACCCAACAGGGGGCCGGGTGCAATGGCTTCACCTCGACCGTCGACTCTCCAACTGGGAGCGTCAATTCAAATAGCGACGAACTTGTAGATCTCGAGGTCCAGGTGGATGACACAGCATCAGGGGAGTGCGAGACGACATTGACAATCCAAGCAGCGGGAGGGACGCCGCCACCGCAATCCGATTCACTCACTGTTACTACGACCGCTGAGGACGGAGGCCTATATTCCGTCGTCTTGACAACCGGTACCCTGACGAAAGAATACGACTTAGAAGGCGACTCAATCGATTGGATTGTCAATGTTGAAAATAATGGAGACCAACAGGCTAACGTACAACTCACGGTCGAGAATGATAGTGGGTGCGATTCAGATGATGAGACGGTTTCCGCTTCTGTTGACCCTGCCACAGTCAATCTGAATTCAGGCGACAATGAAGACGTTGACTTCCAGATAACCTTGGACGATGAGAGTGAGACTGAAGCTGGCGAGCATTGCTTCATACTGAGGGCCACGGTCACCAATGACCCAACCAATGGGGCTGAGGACAACCTCACACTTACAGGGGTCGTACCTCAAATCAGAACATGTGATGAGGGACTCGATTGGTCATTCGCAAATTTACAACCTGGCCAGACAAGTTCCCCGAATAATTTCGAGGTCATAAATACAGGCAACACTGCATGGACCGCTGCAGTCCAAGCACAAAGCGCGGGCGGCGAAGACATATCCGGCTGGGTTTCCTTCGACTCCCCTACAAGCAAACTTCTCGCTGAACCGAACAATAACGGTGACACATTCACATTCGGATTTGACATCACACCAGACTCATCTGTGGAATCTGGATCAAGTGTCGACATCAGAATAATGGCAAAGGCAGGCTCTTCAGTCGGCTGCGAGGCTACAGTTACGATCAAGGTTGGACAGATACATTCTGGAGATATTTCCGCCAACACTGGATCAGTATCGAATGTAGAACCCGGGAGCCAGCCACAGGTTACGATATACCTCGAGAATACTGGAAACGGTGCTGATACGTTCACGCTTGCAACAGAACCACTACCATCCGGGTGGAGCGTATCGTTCTCACCTCCTTCCCACAGCCTCAATGCCGCACAGACTTCTCAAAATGAGGGCTCCTCAACTGCAGTTATCTCAGTCCCAGATGACGCACTAGCAGGATCAACCCAAGTGATTTTCAAAGTCACAGGCGGAGGCGGTTCAGGAACTCTTGACACCGTTTCTCTTAATGTGAATGTCAATCAAAGACATGAGGTTACGATAGACTTCGTCTCAACTGCGCAGAATGGCCGTACAGATCAAATCGTAAGATTCCCATTCATTGTTTCCAATCAAGGGAATGTAGAAGATACGATCAAACTCCAAGTATGCAACCCAGGGGACCAGACCGGATGCAACTCTCCTCAGTGGGCTGCATCCTATTCTGATTCGAATGGAAACGGACTCAATCAGGTACAACTCAGCCCGGGCCAATCCCGAAGTCTATTCCTAGATGTCAATGTCGAAGGCGAAGAAAACGCAGACTCAGCCAGAATCCTAGCTAGAGCTGCTGTTTTCGGAGCAGATGCAGATGCAGAAGAGACAGTAACGGTAACAGTCTCGAATTACAATTACACATTTGAGATATCTCCTGTAAATCCCGGTCTGACGCCCGGACAACTCGATTTAACGCTCCCTCCTGGTGGTGAAGCCATACTTTCCTTCTTCGTGGATAACACCGGAGATTATCCTGCTGGAGATGATCTTGTAATCGATATCTCCGGCCTCGAGGCTCTTGTTGTTAGGACCATAAGCATACAGGGGAATACCATAACTGCTCCAGTTCCAGTTCAACCGGGAGATAGGATCCAAGTTGATATTAGAATGGAAGTGGTGCAAGGCTCCGCCAACGGGCTAAATGGGCTAATGCAGGTCAGTGCATACTCTGCCCTTAATCCCAATGAGGACTCTTCAATCGACATAGCGGTTGAAATTAGAACCATTCATGACCTTAGGCTGACTATTGAAGAACCAACCAAGCAGACAACAGCATACCCCGACAAGGGCGAATATTCCTTTTTTGTAACCAATAATGGCAATATTGACGAGGATGTAGTCATCATTCCAACCGAATCTCTACGCGGTTGGTCTGTTGATATCATACCTGATGATTTTGAATTAGAGCCAGGTCAAACGATGGAGATCAAGGTGAGTACACTTCCACCGGCCGATCTGATATCTGATGATGAGTACAGATTTACAATAGTAGTACAGCCTAAGGGCCTGCCTGCAGCGGGACAACCATTGGATCTGGTTACGGCTACGGAGCTCCCAGCCGGCTTCCTAGCCCTCTCGGAGGATGCTGAGCAGATAATCGTCATTGGACTCATAGCAGTCGGCGTGGCGACGGTGGCCGTTCTTGCGCTTCGTTCGAGGCGTGAAAGCGAGCGAATTCTTGAAGCTCTCAGTGAAGATCGTAGAGTATGATTGACCCATTCTGATTGGATGGGTTTATGGAGCATTTTCTGGTGGGTCGATTCGTTGACCCCCCGTGGGTCTGTGGTGGTGCGTATGGATACTGTTACGGAGGCCTATCTTGCGTTCGGCATAATGACGCTTGTAGGCATCGGATTTCCTGTCGGCGCATTCATCGCCTCATACTTCCTCAGGCCCACCGAAGATCCGAATAATCGATCCAAAGTAAGATCAATATTATTGCCAGGGTATGAGCGAGATCATTCTCTGTATCCTCGAGCTGCTTCGACATATGAATGTGGAGCAGAGCCGTTGGGCGAGGCACACATAAACTTCCATTTCCAATATTATTGGTATGCCATCATCTTCCTAGTATTCGATATTGCATTCATGTTTCTCGCATTCGGAGGAATCATCGTTATCGATTCGAATCTTTCTCAATCGGATGTGATCGCGGCTCTAGTCACTATGTCCGTGTTCGTTTTATTCATGAGTCTCGGAGTCTGGCATGTCTTCCGGAAGAGAGGCAGGATATACATTTGAGGTGCTAATGGATGGCGGATGAAGATCAGAATTTCTCAATTTTCAACAGCAGGATACTGGTGGATACAGTAGGCCATGTAACTGATGAGGCTCTCAAGGCATCGAGAATAAAAGACGTCATAGGAGTCCTAGCAGGACGACTTTTCAACTGGGGTCAGAGAAAGTCGCTCTTCCCACTTCATCTTGGGATTAAATGCTGTGCACTTGAGATGGCCGCTGCTGGAGCAAGTCGGTTCGATGCCGAGCGCTTCGGCGTCTTTTTCCGGTCGAGTCCACGACAATGTGACGTGTTGTTGGTCAACGGCCCAGTCAGCAAGAAGTTCGCCGATCCCCTTGTCCGACTTTGGGAGCAGATGCCTGAACCCAAGTGGTGCATAGCCATGGGAGAGTGTGCGATTTCAGGAGGCCCGTACTTCCAGTCTTACAATATTCTCGAGGGGGTTGACACAGTAATCCCTGTCGATGTATACATTCCAGGATGCCCCCCAAGGCCCGAGGCACTTATCGACGGGTTTGCCAAACTCCGACAGAAAATAATTCGTATCGGAGCGATCCCAAGCGAGGGACGTTCTGAAATTGACGTCCCACTCATTCTCGGTGATGATTGAAGGAGGCGATTAAATGGGTAAGAGGGTCAGTGCTGAGAATCAGAACGAAGCTGCCATGCAGCTCGTAAATTCCCTCATAGCCATAGAAGGCGTCACCGGAGAAGTCCTCTCTAGAACTAGTGGGACCCAGACTCGGAATATCGCTCATCTTCAATGTGAGCCATCATCCTGGAGAAAGGTCGCTGAGACGATGAAATACGATCATGAAGTCGATCATTGCTCTATGATAACAGGCATACATTGGCCTGATTCTTCAGATAAGAACTGGGAAGTTATCTATCACTTCCTAAGAACTGGGGTAAAGGATCCAGCAATCACAGAAGATGGATCCTCAATTATTCCAAATATCACAGAACCGAAGAAGTTGAGCGGTAAAGATGTCCCATTAGAAATTCAGGTGAACATAGCAATACCTGAGACACGTACACCCTCTGTATCCTCGGTCCAAGACATATGGATTGGTGCTGATTGGAATGAGAAGGAAACCTGGGATCTCGTCGGGATCGATTTTGATGGCCACCGAGGCATGCGGAGAGTGCTAAACCCCCATGAAACCCCGCCGGGCTATCATCCTCTACAGAAACAGCACAAACTCCGCTATCATGGATTTGAGGAAATGTATGACGATGCTCAGGGGTTCTTACGCAAGGCTCCTGATTCAGGACGGGTCAAGTGAGGGTGTACATCTATGGCAGAAATGTGGATTTCAATGGGCCCTCAACATCCGATGACCCACGGTCTTTGGACCTTGAAAGTCAAGGTGGATGGTGAAACTGTAGTCGACACCGAGCCCGATCTCGGATACATCCATCGCGGCGTCGAGAAGATATGCGAGGCTCGTGACTTTACCCAAATCACCACCTACTGCGACCGACTCTGCTATGCAAGTGCAAATACATGGTCTCATGCCTACATTTATGCTGCTGAGGACCTGCTTGAGGTGGAAGTCCCTGAGAGGGCAGAGTACATCCGGCTAATCGCGGTCGAACTTCAGAGAATCGCCAGCCACCTCATGTGGCTTGGTGCTTATGGGCCAGATATCGGAAATCTATCGATCATGGTCTGGTGCCTCAGAGAACGGGAGATGATGATGGATCTCCTTCAGGAATTGGGCGGATCGAGGATGCACTACAACTTCCCGAGGATTGGGGGAGTGAAGCGAGATCTCCCCTATGGCTTTGCACAGCGTGCTAGAGCCAAATTAGACCTCTTCAAGCAGAGAATCCAGGAATATGAATCGCTCTTCGATGAGAGTACCGTCTTCCTCGTACGAACCCAAGGTGTCGGATACACCAAAGCTGAGGAGATGGTCAATCACGGAGTAACCGGTCCAAATGTTCGTGCTGCAGGCGTTGACTATGACGTCCGTTGGGCACATCCATATTCGGTTTATTCTGAGTTGGATTGGGCCCCCGCCGTCGAGAGATCTTCAGTCAAGGGTGCTGATTGCTATGATCGGTACAGAGTACGAATAACCGAGATGGTCGAATCAGCAAACATGGTTCTCGAGGCGATTGACAGAATCCCCGGCGGTTCCGAAACCCATCATGAACCAGGTGATCCCGCCATTCTCGCCAAGGCACCATCAAGAGCGCCAGAGGGAACATTCGGCTCTCATCATTTCGAAGATAGCAGAGGAGAGTCAATGTTTCATATCGTTGGAGGAGGGGATGGCCGAGGCAAGAATCCCTATCGGGTTTCCATACGCTCCCCCATGTTCATCACGTTACCTTACGCATCGAAGTGCATGATTGGATACAAGGTTGCAGACATCCCCGCGATCATGGGATCATTCGACCCCTGTATCGGAGAGACAGACAGGTGAGGGAGATACATGGCAAGTAGTGACTGGCTCAACATAAGGGGATGGATGGATTCCATTATCGGATGGACTCTCGATAAGACCCACAATCTAATGCCCTCCTCGGATATAGGCCTCGGGCCTCTAGGCTCGATCAATCTACAAGAGACATTTTCCTCGATTCAGCCCGGGCTGCATCTTTTCATATTCACATCCGTGATGTGCACCGTAGTATTCGCCACCATGATGATCACACTCATCGTAGTCCCGTACATTGAGAGGAAATTCATTGGGAGATTGATGGACAGACTCGGAAATACGATGAGCGCAAGAAGCCTGTGGGTAGGCGAAGGAGGTGTCACTGCTGGTGAATGGTGGAATTCCCTTCCATTCGGCCTCGGCGCACCAATAGGCATGGTCAACCGTGCACTCAACAAGAATTTTGGAAACGATCATCACACTGAGTCAGTTACCAGAGTTGGAGACAGAGGATATCATGGAATTTGGTTCCTCCTCCCTGGCTTCGTGGCTGCTGTGGCAGATTTCGTGAAATTCAATACGAAGGCGCATATTGTCCCTGAGAAAGCCGACCGCTTAGTTTTCGAAGTCGCACCAGTAATAATCATCTCAACGACTGTGATGGTCTATGCATTCATTCCTTTCGGTCCGCATATTTGGGCGGCAAATCCAGAACTTTCACTGGTCTTCATGATGGCCATATTCGGTGTCGCACCCTTGGGCGTATTCTTCGCCGGATGGGCTTCAAACAACAAATACACTCTAATCGGCGGGATGCGTTCAGCTGCTCAGCTTACGGCTTACGAAATCCCATTACTCGTCACAGTGCTCGGCATCGCTGTTTTGAGTGGTTCATTCAATATTATCGAAATAGTTGATTTCCAGATCCAATCGTCAGATACGTGGAATATCTTTCTAATGCCTCTTGGTGCTGTACTTTTCATTGTCACCATGATCGCAGAAGTAGAGCGCATACCGTTTGACATGCCTGAAGCAGAAGCAGAACTTGTTGAGGGGTGGTGGACAGAGTACGGAGGCATACGTTGGGGCCTGATGTTTGCAGTTGAGATGATGCGTGCCTATGCAGCGTGTATCTTATTTGCATTATTCTTCCTTGGTGGTTGGGAACTCCCCTTCCAAGACACACTCATCGGTCTACCTCTTGTCGGGTGGCTATTTGCAATCCTCGCGAAAATGACTCCTGGTATCGCCATCTTACTCATCAAAGCATATCTGATGTTCGCGCTCTTTGTTTGGGTGCGCGCCTCCCTCCATCGAATCAGGACAGATCAGATATTGGAGTTCGGTTGGAGATACCTTCTGCCACTTTCAATGCTCAATCTTGCCCTTGCGATGGTCATGAGAGTTGCATTCTGGGATGGAGCATGGCCATTCTGGCTTGCCCCTGTTGTGACCCTTGCAAGCTTCGCCATATTTGTCGTACTAGCTATTGATGAAGATAAAGAGGCACTAGAGAACTCGAATAGAATATACCATACACAGACACTCGACAAGGCATATCCGGGCAGGAGGGAGTAAGCAATGGAGAATTATGATTTCAGAAGCGGGCACCCACACGCCCAGCCCAATTTTAGGAATCTGGTAATTCGTCCTATGTGGATCACTCTAAAGACGGCTCTGAGGACAATCCCCTTCGTCGGACGTCTATCATTCCTTCACAATGATTATCACAACAAGAGAGTCAGTATGGCAGATGGATTCACAGAGAGAAGAGTTGGCTCAGATCACGTCTCGATGAAGTGGGCAGATTCTGATTCCTATGCTGCCGATCGTGAAGCGACTGATGTGATGCCCTTCGTAGAGAGGCCCGTCACCGTAATGTATCCGTATGAGCGACTCGAGGATTTAGAGCCCTGGCTTTTCGTTCCTGGAGCGTACAATGGTCGAATTGGCATTATATGGGAAACCTGCACTGCATGCAAAGCATGTGTACGGGCCTGTCCGAATGACTGCCTACACATGACCACAGAGACTAGAGTAAATGTCCTGGACACAGCAGAAAAAGGAGATGAGTGGCATGGATATGGTAGCGATCTCGAGATCGGAGGCCATGCTGCCCTCCCAAGAAGCAACAATAGCGATGCAGAGAACTTCGACCTCGTAAATGACCATGTCGCAGCGCCTCAGGAGTATGATTTCGGAGAGGTAATCGATCTCACGGGCTCCACTGCTACGATAAAATGGCCCAATGGCGGGGGCGTCGAGGATATCCCCGTCACGGACCTGAAGCCAGCTGAGCAGGACATAGTGTCTGGTCGGATTGATATTGGAAGATGCATGTTCTGCGGACTTTGTGCAGAGGCTTGCCCCTTCGAGTCATTCTTCATGACAAATGAGTACGATGGGATGTCCGGATATACCCGACAAGATCTCTGGTTCGATGCGGATAGGACCCGAGTCCTGCCATCTGTCCACAAAGAGAGAGTGGACATGGAGCTCGAGAAGAGAGCCAAGAAAGAGAAGACTAAGCGAGAGAAGAAGGCAGCAAAGGCAGCCGAGGCCTCTTCAGGAGCATGATCAGATGTTCAGTCCCGAAGAAGTAGCCTTTCTGATATTCGCTGTGATAGCAATTGCAGGCGCAATTGGTTGCGTCTATGCCCGGCGGGTAGCCCACTCGCTCCTCTCCCTGATGATGACCTTCCTAGCCGTCGCCGGCGTCTTCATACTCGCTGAGGCTGAGATGCTTGCAGCCATACAGATACTGGTATATCTTGGATCGGTCATGCTGGTTGTTCAATTCGGGGTCATGCTCACTCGACGTCAGATACAGGAGGGGGACATCGAATGAGGGCGCTTGGATTCCTAGCAAGGATCGGAGTAGCGGTACTCGTACTCGTGCTACTGACTGAAACTATGGCGTACGATGGCTGGTCAGAGTCATCACAGCCCCCAACCACCTCGTCTTTCGCCGTCGCCATTTTGGATGACTGGAACATGATGACAGTGGTCCTAGGACTCCTTCTCAGCATGGCAATGATCGGAGCCTCATATCTCGTTAGGGATGAGAGATTAGCAAACCTGACTTGGGATCTCGGTCAAGAAGTTGAAACCCCGGAGATAGGACTCCCTCCTGCTGCTGCAAGACCAATGCCATCTGCAGGGTTGTCCGATGGCAACGGAGGCGAAGAGGAATGATCGATCCATCCTGGATCGCTGGACTTGCAGCCATCCTATTTGGCATTGGATTGATTGGAACGTTCTCCAGGAAAAATGGCATTGTAGTCCTAATGTGCATCGAACTCATGCTCAATGCTGCGAATCTCAATTTCGTTGCCGGCGCCCTAAATACGGGCGGAGTAGAAGGATGGGTCTACACTGCAGTGGCCATTGCCATAGCTGCCGCTGAAGTCGCTATTGGACTTGCAATCCTCCTCTCGCTTTACAGTACTCAAGAGACGATATCTCTTGATGAGGCTACTTTGTTGAGGAATTGAGGTGAGTAATATGGGCGACGATCACCAACAGGAGTGGAATCTCCTTCTCCCATTGTTGCCTGCATTACTTATCGTCCCGATACTGGCGGTATTGGGGGTAGAACCGCTAGATCTCGGCTTCGCTGCAATCCTTGCCCCCCTTCTCATGTTCCCGATCGTCTTGCTAGTGGGGCAGATTTGGAATGGAAATGAGGTATGGGTTGGGAAACTCAAGGAGGGTGGAATCCTCGCCCTCGCTTCGTTAGCCGTATCGTTCACAGCAGCGTTCTGGATGATTGTCCATTTCCTAGGCCTCCATGAGAAGAAAGTTCACGGTGACTCAATAACTTGGCTGAATTTCGATGTTCTGAGCCATGATGGTACACAATGGAGCGTAGATGCAGGATTCACCAACATATCATTCGGGATATGGCTCGATTCTGTCAGCATCATGTTGTTATTCGTAGCAACATTCCTCTGCTTCCTAATTTGTTGGTTTGCAATAGGTTACATGACAACAGATGACATCAACTCCAATCGAAATCATCGATTTTTCGCTGAGTTCATCTTGTTCAGCATGGGTATGTTCGGCATGGTTCTCGCTGATAGCTTCCTTTGGCTATTCATATTCTGGGAGATCATGGGTCTATGCTCATACCTTCTCATAGGATTCTACTATTGGAAGGAGAGTGCGGCTGCCGCTGCAAAGAAGGCTTTCATGACAACCAGAGTCGGGGATGTATTCCTCATGGTTGGTTTGCTGATGCTTTACGATATCTACGGCTCTCTCGACTTCGCGGTCGTTTTCGATGACCCGTCCACTGGTGTCGGCGGAACGATAGTCGAGGCATCGAGACTACAGCCTGCTTTGCTGATGTTGTTCATCGGTTGCGTCGGGAAGTCCGCTCAGTTCCCTCTGCATGTCTGGCTACCCGATGCGATGGAGGGCCCAACCCCCGTATCGGCACTTATTCACGCGGCTACGATGGTAAATGCGGGTCTCTACCTGGTAGCCCGAATGGTCCCATTTGTCGATGTATACCACCACGGTGTTCCTGGTATGGAGGAACTGGGTCTAATCGTTGCATGGATTGGCGGCATCACTGCATTCATGGCTGCTTCCATAGCATTCGTTCAGAATGACATCAAGAAAGTACTTGCTTACTCAACCATGAGTCAACTAGCCTACATATTCCTTGGTTTAGGATCCGCCCTATACCTGCTTGCTGCTGACCACCATCATGCGGGATACTTCGTTTTAGGAGGTGCTTTATTCCATCTTTTCAACCATGCAATGGCGAAAGGCATGCTCTTCATGGCTAGTGGTTCTGTGATACATGAAGTACATCACGCCCATCATGACCTACACCATCACGAGCATCATGACGATCACCATGAAGAGTTTGATCCACAGGACATGCGTAACATGGGTGGCCTAGCCTCTAAGATGCCAGTCACTTCAATTGCAATGATGCTCGGAAGCATGTCTATCATCGGGATACCTCTTGTGGGGGGATTCTGGTCAAAGGAGGCCATAATCGCTGAAACTTGGCTCGGCGCTCTTGAATACGAACCACTGTTGCTGGGCCCCGCGATCCTTGCAGTCATGACTGCAGGTATGACGGGCTTCTACATGACCAGAATGTGGATGATGACCTTTGCAGGCCAGCCCAAACACGAAGCCTCTGCGCATGTCCACGAGTCGACCCCGTGGATCAAGACCCCCCTCGTCACACTCTCCATCGTAACCGCAACAACCGGTGCACTTCTTGCATCCATGCATGTAGGCGAGTTCCTCAGTGGCGAGGAAGCAGGATTCCATCTGGGCGTAGTTGATGCACTGAAGCATACTTTCTTCCCCGAAAAACAGGCTCTCATGGTGGTAGGATACACCACCATCGCATTGTCCTCATTGGTAGGCCCAATCATCGCTATGAAGGTCCATGGTGGCAAGCTCGCTGAGGGCGAGTCAGCCAATAGAATAGTCGCGTGGCTAGTCGATTTGTCTTCAGCATTTAGGCCAATGGACGTTTCAGGTATGGCCAATAGCAGACTCGCAGAATCACTGCAAAATCGTCTTCACTTCGATGATCTCTACGAGTGGGCCATTTCTAAGACGATCACACCCATGTCTGCTTTCTCCGCATGGTTCGATGCCAATGTTATCGATGGCATAGTGAAGCTCGTCGAGAGGACGAGCGTTAGCGGATCTATGTGGATCCGCACATACACCACAGGGAGCACTCGAGATTACATCCTCATGGCTGCAGTCGGCGCACTATCCATATTTGCACTTATTGTGGGGGTGAGCCAGTGACTTTCACAGACCCGCTCAGCATCATTACGCTCGTACCACTTCTCTCCGGACTCTTACTCCTCATTCTCCCGAATATCCTGCCTGAGCATATATCTCAACGTATGCAGAGCTCAGTTAGGAACGTTGCAATCGGGCTTTCGACAGCCATATTCGTACTTACGACACTGATATTCCTCGGTACCATCGGCCAAATTGACTGGCTATCGATAGGCATGGGCTCCTTTGTGCTCGAAACAGAAGACCCAGTCTGGCTCATCGAATCAATAGGGGTGACGTGGCATCTGGGTGCCGATGCGCTTTCGTTCCCCATGATTTGGTTGACCACACTTCTGATCCCGATTTCGATGCTTGTTCAATGGGATGTAGAAAGAAGCCACCGATTCCATGCGTTACTGCTAGTCATGGAAGGCGCTCTTGTCGGCGTCTTCGTCTCCTTGGACCTATTCGTGTTCTATGTGTTCTGGGAATTAACTCTAGTACCCATGTTCTTCCTGATCATGATTTGGGGCGGAGAGGACAGAAAGTATGCTTCTATGAAGTTCTTCATCTATACATTCACAGCAAGCGTTCTGATGCTTGTTGGAATTCTCGTGATGTATTTCAATACGGCTGATTCCATGTTCTCCGGGAGCCTGACAGGCCATCATTTCAATCTGGTCGAGATGACCGAGCAGGCCAGAGTAGGCGGTTTGATTGCAAGCGAAGGTCTCCGACACTTAGTCTGGCTGCTGCTCCTGATTGGTTTCGCTACCAAGATGCCAAGCGTTCCCGTCCATACCTGGCTTCCAGATGCTCACGTACAGGCCCCAACTGCAGGTTCGATGCTCTTAGCCGGAGTCATGCTCAAGATGGGCGCTTACGGATTCCTGAGAGTCGCAGTCGCGATATTCCCCGAGTCCACGTTGACGTTCGTCCCGCTTCTTGTTTTCCTTGGAATGGCCAGTCTTGTCTACGGGGCCGTCGTCTGTCTTGGTCAGACAAATCTCAAGAGAATGGTTGCCTACTCGTCCGTTTCGCACATGGGGCTCATCTTCCTAGGAATAGCTACGATGCAACCCCTAGGATTCGCAGGAGCCCTATTCATGATGTTCGCGCATGGGATAATCAGCCCACTTTTGTTCGCAGTTGCAGGTTCTTTCAAACACCATTACCACACTCTAGAAATTGGTTCAATGAGGGGTATCGCACACCACTCGCCTTTCCTTGCTGGCCACATGATGCTTGGCTGGATGGGAAGCCTCGGCCTTCCACTTCTCGCTGGCTTTGTCGCAGAGGTGGCCATCATGATAGCATTCTGGATGACCTTCGGATGGTGGGTTTTGCTTCCTGCCATCACTCTGATATTCACCGCCCTGTATTACCTGACGTCCATGCAAAAGATGATTTTCGAATCCAACGATCCTCACCATGGCATCCTTCCGGACACACTTCACGGCGAAGATCCAAGAGATGTAACGTGGCATGAGAACATTGGGATGTTCATCCTCGGCGCACTGACAATCCTGTTCGGAATCATGCCGTTCATCTTCTGGGATATGATGTCAGTTTGGAGCACTGAATTCATCCAGACATATCTCATACATGCAATGAATGCTCTGGAGGCAATGCCATGATTCTCTCTCTGGACGAATCCCAAGCCCTTGCCCCGGAACTGGTCATAGTCGCTGGAATTATTTTGGCGATAATAGTGCCAAATCTCGGAGATGCCAGAGTCAGACTCCCCCTGACATCCGTACGTATCCCCATTCTGTGGGGGGGCAGAAGATTCGATTTGACCTCCGACCCACGGGCACCAGGTGTGTTGTCAGCAATCGCTCTTGCAGTTGCATGCCTGCTCTCGGGCTTAGCAATCGAGTCGGCTGACGGCATGAGCATCTCCGGAGTAATCCAAGTCACTGGATTCAGCCGATTCATGTCGATGATATTCACCGCTGCACTGGCCATCACTGCAATAGCGTCGATTTACAGGATACCCTCTACACGGCTGTCCCCCGAAGATCTCATCGATCCCGATGACGCTATCGAGAGTAGTTTGATGGACAACAGGAGGCAAGTCGATCTCCACCTACTTCTCCTCATGGTCGCTCTCGGGATGAGCCTCATGGCCCTTTCCAGCGATCTCTTCTTCCTCATAGTATGCTTGGAATTAGCATCTATGGCCTCATATGTATTGGTTGGGTTCCACAAGGAGACAGAAGTCGGAGGAGAAGCCGGTGCCAAGTATTTCATTGTAGGATCTATTGCTTCTGCCACTGGAATATACGGCATGTCGCTGCTTTACATCTGGTCCGGCAGCCTGGACTTCGATACCCTAGCAGAAAGCTGGTCTTCCATGGGGGAACTTGATCCCTTGGCTGGAATAGGTGTCGGACTCATGCTCGTTGCATTCGGGTTCAAGGTCAGCGCGGCTCCATTCCATCTGGCCGCCCCAGATGCTTACTCAGGCACAAATGCTCCTATCGCGGGGATGCTTGCAACTGCATCAAAGGCAATGGGATTCGTAGCAATGATGCGAGTTCTGGTTGGTTTCGCAGGCCCGAATGACGACGTCATCGCATGGGGTCTCGCACTTGCCATACTTTCTGTAATCACGATGACTTGGGGCAACTTAGCAGCACTCTCCTCCGAGAATCCAAAGAGGATGCTCGCATACTCCAGCGTTGCTCATGCGGGCTATATGCTAGCAGCACTTGCAGCCTTGGGGTCTGGATTAGCCGATTCGGAAACTCAGGAGATGCTTCAGATGGCGATTGTCTTCCATCTTGCCGTCTTGGTCCTGTTCAAACTCGGAGCCTTCCTCGTTCTTACCCTGATCGAGATAGACGGCGGCGGGAATAAGATATCCGATTTGCACGGCCTCGCTCGAAGGGACCCCATCATTGCAACTTCCATGTTCGTCTTCATGCTGTCTTTGGCGGGAATACCGCCCCTTTCCGGCTTCCTCTCGAAGTTCCTCATGATCAACGGCCTCATTACTACAACCAGCGGAACAGGTGCATTGGATGCAGATGGAGTCATTCCTTGGTTGCAGTCCGTGGATCCTTTCTTCCTACTCGCTATCGCAATCGTCCTGAATAGCGCACTCTCGCTATTCTATTATCTGAGAATCGGTTTAGTCATGTTCTTCGAGAAACCAGAGAATGACTCGCCCCTTTCGCCTGCGCTCGGTCTGAGGGTCCTCGTGATTGCATCTATGGTCCTCACAGTCCTCTTTGGGATGGGGCCAGCCAGCCAGTGGCTTCTTGCCTTGCTTGAAACAGCAATAGCATCATTCTAGGTAAATGAGATATCAAGAATACTCACGGGTCATCTATTTTGACTCTGATGGCTACTGGTAGGTTCACATAGGCAACCCTCGACGCTAAAGTATGGCACGTCGCGCAGAACGAGTCGATTCCGAGCTCCTAGCTCGTCTCGAATCAGGTGGAAGCGACAAAATTAGAGTTCCTTTACCGAAAAGGAAAATCAACGAGATGTTTGCAATAGCCGATCAAATACTAGGGGGAAGAAGAGTCACAGCAGTCTGCGAAGATGGGGAGTCAAGATTGGCAAGAATACCTGGAAAGATGCGTAGACGTCAATGGGTACGTGAAGGAGATTTAATCGTCGTTCAACCTTGGGATTTTCAGGATTCAAAGGCAGATGTTAGAAGCAGATACACCAAGACCCAGTCAATTTACCTATCTAGGAAAGGAGTTCTCCCAGAGATTGTTGACCTATTCGGATACTCGGATGATGACATAACTGCGATGGATGAGGGCGATATGGAGTATGACGACCAGCCAACAGAAGATCGATCGAAGATCGACGAGAAGACTTCTCCTGAAGAGATTGAAATCGAAGAGGAAGTATTAGTCGAGCAAACTCCAGAGTCTCCTGCTACTCGTGATGAAGATGATATCGACTCTTTCTTCGGATGAGGCCATATGTCTTCTCTTGAGTTGTCTGCCATCCTCATTCCGGCATTATTCGCCGGCCTGGTCGCTATTCTCGCAACTGTAGTAATCGAGAGGGGCGGCGGCGCTCTAGGCGGAATAATCACACTACCCACGACTATTGTACCGGCTAGCATAGGGATATGGGGGGGTGTAAGCGGGATTGAACCCTTCACCAATGCTATGTCGATGGTCCCCATCGGGATGCTCCTCAATGTTCTATTCTTGGGCTCATGGAGAATCCTGCCCAAGATCATGGAAACGAAGATGAATGCTACAAATCTTGTATTTTCAGTTTCCATAATTTCAATCTTCATATGGGCTTTTTTTGCAGGAATATCGACATTTTTGGTTGAAATGATATCTGATGACATAGGCCCTAGCATGATCGGCCTACTTGCGACATCTCTCGCTGTAATAATCGGCGTCTCCGCAGTGAAAACGAATCCCCCTGCACCCCCGGGAATCAACAAAGTTGGCCCCACCACTCTTTTTCTAAGGGGTCTAGCCGCTGGTTCTGCCATAGCTGCTTCAGTGTGGATAGCCGGTCTGGGCCTTCCATTCATATCTGGAATGGTATCGGTCTTCCCTGCTATTTTCCTCACCACAATGGTGTCGTTGTGGATATCTCAGGGAGCCGATGTCCCTGTCGGAGCAACGGGCCCAATGATGCTTGGTTCTGCTTCAGTCTCAATCTATGCCCTCCTCTGCATACCATTCTTCGCAACTCTTGGCCCATGGTGGGGATCCTTCGTGTCATGGGCACTTGCAGTGGGGCTGTACAGCTTACCAGCAGGATTCTGGATATGGCGAACCCTTGATGACGGTCCTAATGGAGCGTCGGGCTAATGGCGAGCGAACCTGACGAGGAGTGGGACAACCATCTCGATGCACTTCAAAGATCAGCAACCCAGCACCAATGGATGGATGAACCCCGTTACAAACGACTCTTTCGGGATATCGAGGATCGAATATCTGGGGTGCTTGGCGGGGGCGAATATGAATGGGCAGATCGACGAGTTTTCGACAGTGTGTTCGATCAAAGCACACTTCTCGCTTTGCATAAATTGATGCAGGGCGGAGAGATAGAAACATTGGATTTCCCCATTGCTAGAGGTAAGGAAGCACATGTCTTCCATGCAACTACAGCAAGTGGTCCGGCAGCAGTGAAAATATTCCACACCACCAATGCTGTTTTCAAGTCCTTATCCAAGTATATCGAT
>MDSW01134657.1_pt1 | contig 31739 bp, 30 predicted proteins | sample 811171 | NCBI WGS metagenome assembly MDSW01 (sample SAMN05326641, study PRJNA326480) | marine metagenome | isolation source: seawater | place: Atlantic Ocean: North West | collected 2012 | reverse complement strand
CCTTGATTTGTCGATGAAAACTGATAAACGAAGCGGTTATTTTCATTGATTTTGATATTTGATGTGCCAGCACCTGCTCCCCCGTTTGGGCCAACAATGGAAGGGCCTAGAGTCCATAGCTCTCGTCCTCGTTTCCCATCCTCTGCGCTGAAAAATAGGACCTGATCACTATTGATTAATTCTCTTGGATCACTACTGGATGGCCCACTTTGAATATCTGTTTCTCGCTCTGGCTTGCTTTTGGATGAATTGAGGTTGAGGGACCATAATTCGATCCCACGCAGCCCATCATCAGCTGTGAAGTAGAGAAACTTTTTTTGCTTCTTGTTTACAATTCGCTTGACCAGTTCAAATTGTGCTGGTGTTGATGATCCCGTGCCTGGATTGATATCCATTACCATGGACGCTTTTTTGCCGGAAGCTTTCCATAGTTCTCTGCCAAGGTCTGATTTGGCCGAGTAGTAAAGATCATTGCCAATCGCAGTTAAATTTCTCGGATCTGTACCTGAAGCTGAAATACTCTTTGGTGTATTTGATTGTTTATTGAGTACAAAAAGCTGTCTGCCTGAGCCAGAATCTGCTGTGAAATAGAGATTGTCATTAACAATGGTCAGTTCTTCTGGAGAAGAACTGGTGTTGCCAGCCCTTAGATTGCTGACCTGTTGGGGATTGAGTCCTTCATCAGAAACTTTGTGAAGCTCAAAGCCATCTTTACCATTATTGGCGACAAAATATAAATCATCTTGAAAGGCAGTGAGCTCTCTAGGGAACGAGCTTGCGGAGGTCTGGCCGAACCCAAAGTCTGGGTCTGATACAGGGCTATCATTGGCATCGACAATATATTCTCCTGCGACTGGATCGTAAACTGTATACGTTTCTTGATTGATATTGATTGGCCTTGTTCCTGACTCAGTTCCATCACTAAACCATAGCTCTAATCCGCCAATCAGGGTGTCTGATTCGCGTTCACTTGGGGCATAATAATACGATGAAGAATAAGCGGTGAAGAATAAATTTCCATTTAGGCTTGTAAAATCTCGAGGGAAAGAATCGTTTTCATAAGTTTCAGTGGTAACAGTCGCAGTGCGCTCGCCGCTTTCTTCATCAACTTCAACCTCGACACTTGTAATGTACACATCAGGGATTAGGTTTCGGAAAAATCTGGAGCCAATTCCTTCCCCTTCGCGTCTCCATACTTCATAGCCATTATCTCGAGGATACTTTCCATCTTGTGAATCATTCGCGCTATAGAACAGGACACCGTCAAGTTCGAAGATGTCTTGTGGGAAATTTGGATCTGCTCCTGGATAGAGATCCTTAACTTGTCGAGTTCCTCCTTGGGTGCCGTCGGTTTTCCAGAGCTGGTAACCCGCCTGTGTGCCTGCAATGAAAAAGATCTCTCCATTCACTTCCGCTAGATCACTGACTGAATCAAATGATTTCAACAGAACAGTGCCACCTTCCGTTCCATCACTCTTGAACAGGCCTTCTCCAGTGCCGAGATTGACAGCCGTGGAGGCTGTGTCCACACCTGTTTCCCCGTCGATATCGGTGTTATCTGGTTGGTTATCACTTTCTGCGTCGGCATTGTTGCTTTCGTCTGTGTCATTTTCTTCGCCATTGGATTCTTCTTCGGCGTTATTAGTGTCCTCTTCGCTTTGATTGTTGGTCGTAGATTCCTCTTCTGCGGAGGGCTCGCTTGAATCCGCATTGTCAACTATTTGCGATCCTAAGTCTGCTGCAAAGTATAAGATTCCTTCGACCGAAATCATTGCATCAGGCGAAGAACTCCCATTGGGATTTATGTCCTTGACCAGCCGTGCGGCCATCTTTTGTCACGCTTGTAAAATTATTTTAGTCGCTTTTTTGTGGTCTGCAACGGTTTGTTTATTCGTCTCATCCTTTTCTCAGTAACTTTTAGGTCACGTTCGATTTGTGTTGACTCGTTAATAGCTTGTTCTGGAATGTATTGCGATTGCATCCCTTGTTAGAATTAATAAGTTGGCTTCTTCCCATTGACGCCGCTTTCTTTTGGAGAGCTTCCGCAGCTGCAGGCTTTGCAGATGTCTTGGAGGCGTTTTCTGAAAGCGCAGAGGGTTTTGGTCGTTGTGTCAGAGACAGGCTTCATCTGCTGTTGGCGGGCTTCATCAGGCGACTGGCGCTGGCGAAAAGGTCATTGGCCTGCAGACTGTTGCCGTGAGGGAATGCCTTTGCAGAGCGAGGCAATGGGGGAATTATTAGCCGATCTTTTGCTTGATTGTGATGTTATTGGAGCAGAAATTGAGTTAGTTCTTCCCCTTGCGGCGTGCCACTGGCGTGTGCTTGAGGGTGTTGCGGCAAATGGCAATCAAGAGTTCGAGATCTCACATGCTTTTCGGCATGATTTGCAGTGGCCGCTGGAGCGAGAGGACACTTATGTTTCGCTCTCCTCCTGTGGTGACTGCGTTCTTGTGGTTGGTGTAGCCAGAACACTCTTGCGGGCCTGGATTGATGTTTTGGAATTCGCTGATCTTCCTCTGCGACGGGTGGAGTGGGTCCTGTCTGCTGCCTTGCGGGGATTGAAGTTGTTTCTGCCGGAGGGTGTTGGGGAGTTGGCTTGGTTGATTCAAGCGAGCCAAAACGAACCTGTTCGGCTATTGCTGATGCGTTCAGGCGTTCCAGATGTCGATCGACGGATCCGTTCTGATCAACCAATTGCTGATCAGATACGAGACACAGTGCGTGCTTGGCAAAGCCTTGTTGATGGCGGCAATTCTTTGGCTTGGTGTTGTTCTCTGATCGATCAGAGCGTGTTGGATGGCTCAGTTCTGTTTGACACCATGCCGTTTGAACAGGTTCTACAGCCGCAGATGACCTGGGTCCCATCGCCATGGTCGCCTGACTTAGAGAAGGGTGAGCTTGATCCCTTGGTTCATCTCGCCTTGGCCGGTGTCCGGGAGGTGAAGCTCTGATGGCCTCTTCCCCAGACGATGATCGCTCCGATCTTCTACGTGAACGGCGTCTTGAGCTTGGTCTTCGAGCCAAGGCTGCGCCGCTCCTGCCCGCACGACGGTTGTTGTTCCAAGGTGCCGGCATGGGCGCAATTGCCGTGTTGGCCTGTGTGGGGGCTGTGGTTTGGTTGCAGTTTCGGCAGCGGACCTTGCAAATTCAGGTCGATTCTTTGCAGCCTGTGGAGGTGCGAGTGGCTGCGGCTCGAAACCGCTTGAGAGCGTTGAGAGCTCAGACCAAAACGCTCAACGCGGCCACGCAACGCATCGCAGCTCAATTGGTCTCTGTGCGTTCTGGATCGGCATTCCTCCAGCAGTTGAGGCAGGTCACTCCTGCAGGCGTGCAGCTTGCGTCAGTGAGTGTGCAGGACAAACAGCTCAACATCACTGGTTTTGCCGAAGGATCAGATGCAGTTGGTTCTTTTGAGCGCATTAATGCGCTGGCCCTGAATTTTGAGATGCTTCCCGAGGTCCCCGATGAGGGTGCTCGTGTCGAGAAGGCATCCACGGACGCTCAAGGAATTACTGAATTCAGATTGAAGGTCGCCATTGATCCTTCTGTTCGGGCAACCCCAGCTGCTCTTGAAGCGCTTGGGGCAGACGGTTTGGCACGCCGATACGACCAGTTGCTGCGGGAGGGCTTTTCCCTGTGACCAATCTTTCCGGTCGTAGTCAGTCGCAGTGGCTCAGTCGTGAGCGCGTGTTGATCGCCGTTCCTCTGCTCGGAGGGGTGATGGTGAGTGTTGTGTTGAGCGCAACTTTGCTACGTCCCTTGCTGGTGCGTGTCGGTGAGCTTCAAGAACGCGTCGACGCATTACAGGCCGTTCAGCAATCGCTCCCAGCCCTGAATCGAAATCTTGCTCAAGCGGAGATTCAGCAGCGCCAGGCACAAAAACAGCAAGCTCTGCTCATCAATTTGATTGCTGGTACCGATCGGATTCAGACGTTTTTGGCGCTGCTGGATCAGGAGGCCAAGGCCGCTGGGGTCACCTTGTTGCGTTACGAGCCGGTGGTTGTGGACAGCTCTCAACAATCAAAGCCCAAACCCCGACGGCGCTCTGCTGCCAACAACAAAAAGACGAGTTCTGAGGAAGTCAAAGATCCTTTGTTGGCGTTGGGATATCGCAAGACCTCGATGACACTGAGAGTGATGGGGGCCTATGCGGCGTTGCAGGACTTTTTGCAGCGCACTGAGCGGCTTCAGGTTTTGGTTGAAAGTAGCGATCTGGAGCTTGAAAGTGTTGAAGTTTCTCCAGTGACAGCCCAAGATCCGACTGCAACGACAACGAAAATTCCATCGACGGAACTTGGGCTCCAGTTCAGCTTTTATGACCCCTTGCCGCCGAAGACTTCGATCAAGCCAGGCAGCTCAGACCGCGAGGAAAGCCAACCCACTTCAGATCCTCCTCTTGATGCGCCCAGTTGAGACTGGTTGATGCTGGATTCGATCGATACGATCCGCCGGTAGGGCGTCGGAGTTTCGAGACGGCGTGATGATGAGCTGCTCAAAGCGACGATTGATCGCTCTTTCTGCCGTCCTGATGTTCGGGGCGACATGTGCTGTTGAACAAAACGGCATGGCCTCAGTGGCGGTGGCGCAGGAGCTGGGGACTGTCGCGTTGAAGCTGCGGCAGCAACAGGGCAGTGTTGATGTGATCATTTCTGGTGTTGGGGCCAGCGCGAAAGTGGTCAACCAGCGTCAGAGCAGCGCGTCTTGGCAAGCGAGTGTGACCAGCTCTCAGTTCAGGGGGCGGCAAAAAACGATGCAGCAGTTGTCTTTGCCTTTGGCAGGGCTGCAAAGCATCAGCCTTGAGGGCTCTGGTTCCACGTATGCGCTGCGTGTTGAAGCCCGTTCAGGGGTCAGGTTGAACCAACCTCAAATCCTGGCGAACGGACAAGATTTGATTGTGCGTTTCTCGGGGCTGGCTGAGTCCTGGAAGGGTCGTCAAACAGCCCAATTGGATTTGCGACGTCCCGGACGAGTGGCACAACCGATGCAAATCCCACCCATGCGCCCCCGTGCCGTGGCACCGCCTGTGGGTGACATGGCGGTTGGCACGATGTTGCTCAACAATCGCAGTTTTGTTGAGGTGACCGGTCCGCCGGTGACACTGACCTTGCACAATGCTTCTGCGAAAGACGCCTTGATGTCATTGGCCCGTTTGGGTGGTTATGGATTTGTCTATGTCGGTGATAAGAAATCTGATGATGGAGGTTCAATATCTGATTCCAACAGTGGTGGATTTGGTCAGCCCGTGACCATGTCATTTCGGAATGAACGCTTTGATCGGGCTCTGAATAGTGTGTTACTTGCTTCTGGAATGCAGGGGAAATTGGATGGTCGCACCATCATGGTGGGCAATGCAGTGGCGGCTAAAAGTTTTGGGCCACAGATGTCGAAGGTTTTTCGTCTCAACCAGATTAAACCTAGTGAGGCTGCTGATTATCTGGGAAATCTTGGTGCGCAGATCAGTGCGACGGTTACGGAGACTCAGACGCAACGTGAATCCCAATCAACAGGTGGAAATACTGATTTAGTCAACACAACAGAGAATCGTAAGGAGGCGTCGCGAACGTTAATTGAAACCTATGGAGCATCCACTGGTCCTTTGCTTGGTTTAACTGGAACGACGGATAGCCGATTAGATACGATTACATTGGTCGGAGATCCAAAATTGATTGCTATCGCACAAGCTTACTTGAAGCAATTGGATCTGCGCAGGCGCCAGGTTGCTGTTAAGGTTCAAATTCTTTCTATAAATCTCGAAAATGATAAATCAATTGACGCTAGTTTTTCAGCCCGAATGGGAAATACTTTTGTTGTCAGTCAGAGAGGAAATGCCCACCTTAATTTTGGCCGATATAAGCCTGGAAATTTAGACGGTTCCGGTGTTTATGATTCGCAAGCAGGTAATTATGGTCAGCCGGGTACGTATCGCGGTCAAGTGCCCAAAGTTCCAGCTCAGACTGTTGTCGGCCCTTACGTCACCGATCAGCGTGTTGTGAATCCGCCTCAGGTTCCTGAGGAATATCCCGTTCCAGCTGAAGATGGTGGCACCGAGTGGGAGATCACTCGAGATGAGAAAGGGCAGCCGATCTATACAACATCGACCAATCCTGCTGCACCGCCATCCCTGGTTCCTATTTATGACAAGAATGGTCGTCCTGTTTATGTTCCCTCGACCGATCCGGCAGCCTCTCAAACGTTGAAAACCGTTTACGATAAAAAGGGACGCCCTGTTCTTGTATCTGGTCAGGATCCACTGAAATATCAACAGCCTGACAATTCGTTCTATGCCTATGTCGATGCCTTAATTACTTCAAGATCGGCAAAAATTCTTGCCCAGCCAACATTGCTTGTTCAGGAAGATCAGAAAGCTTCTGTGCAAACCACAGAAAGTTATATCACTGGAGTATCAAAGACTGTTTTAGAAAATGGTTCTGAAGAGTTTGCTAATGAAAGAGCAGATGCTGGCCTTGTGCTTGGGTTGCAGGTTTCTAAGGTAGATGACAATGGCTTTATTACGATGGAGTTAAAGCCTTCCATTTCTGTGCCCGTTCCAGCTGGCGAACAAGAAGGTGTGCAAATATTTAATATTAATTCTCGTGAGCTTGATTCCGGTGAGATTCGGCTTCGTGATGGCCAGTCTTTAATCCTAACTGGTGTGATCACAGATCAAGACATCCAAACTGTTAGAAAGTGGCCGATTCTTGGTGATATGCCTTTGCTTGGTCAGTTATTTAGAAGTTCAGATCGCAACCGATTTAAGACTGAATTGGTGATCATTGTCACCCCATCAATTATTAATGATCAGCAGGGTGGAACCTATGGTTATGGGTATAGACCAGGTACCTCGGACGCTCGTCAATTAATGCAATCGGGGGGGTGATTGGTCAGGGCATGATTGGTGCCAAGGCTCGTAAGGCGAGCGGCGCCAGAGTTTGAAGGGCCGACAAAGTACCGCTTAACAGTGTCGATCCAATTCCATTGCCTGTTGCCGTTGGACCTGTGGGTGTTTCACCAACTTTGGTGCTTGCCAATCGCAATTGCTTTGCTTTCACGGAATCTCCCCGTTTTGCATACATGGCCCCTGCATGGGCGAGGTCTCTTGATGCCAGACCGTTTTTCTCCTGTTCACCACGACTGATCCCTCGGGCCACCCAGCTCAGTGGTTCGTCTGGATTGCTCCGAATCGCTGCGCTGAACAGGCGTTCGGCGTCTTGCCAGCGTCCTGCGTTGGCGGCGTCGACTCCCGCGTTGTGCAGTGAGGGGTGGCTGCGAACGCCGGTCTGAATGCCGCGGGCACCTTGCCAATGGCTTTGTTCAAGCGCACCGGCATCGAGTTGGGCGCCACTGAGATCGGCTCCGCGTAAGTCGGTTCCGTAGAGACGACTCCCCCTGAGATCAGCGCCGCGGAGAGAGGCACCTTGCAGGCTTGTGAAGCTGAGATCAGCTCGCTGGAGGTCAGCGCCATCCAGGCGAGCTTGTCCGAGATTCGCGCGTTGCAGTTTGGCTCCTTGCAATTGCGCATCGCGCAGATCGGCATGCACAAGATCGGCATCCGCTAGGTCGCAATCTGGACAGCGACGCTCCTGTAAGACACGCAGCAGGTTGGCTGGATGCAGCGTTTGGGCTTGGATCGGCTCGACGTTGGTCGTGAGCAGAACGGGCAGCAGCAGGCCAAAGGGCAACATGGGCCGTGGACAACGCTGGGAATCTCCTTGCGTTCTATCGGGAGCCGGGATGGCCGTCGACCTGCGCCATGGCGGAAACCGAGAGGCTGTGGCGGATCAGTTGGGCTGTCACCCCGCCCAGTTGTTGGACGCGAGCGCGTCATTGGTGCCATGGAGTCCGCGGTTGAGCTTGAGCTCGCGGGCTCTGATTCGCGACTATCCAGATCGTCGCTATCAAGCCTTACGGCAGGTGATTGCCGCTGTTCATGAGCTGGACCACGCTCATGTGCTGCCTGGTAACGGTGCAGCAGAGCTGTTCACTTGGGCGGCAAGAGATGCGGCAACCGTTGGATTAAATGTGCTGCCGACCCCGGGTTTTGCCGATTACGCCAGAGCGCTTGGCTGTTGGCAGGGGCAGAGTCGGTCGCATCAGCTGCCCTTGACGTGGGATACGGCTTTTCCTCAGCCGTACCCCATTCCTCCAATGGGCGAGGTTCTTTGGATCTGTAACCCGCATAACCCAACCGGACAGCTCTGGAGTCGGTCGTCTCTCGAACCGTTGTTGCAGCGCTTTGGTCTGGTGATTTGCGATGAGGCGTTTCTACCGCTCGTGCCCGATGGCGACAGTCAATCGCTGATTCCGTTGGTGCGGACTCACCCCAATTTGATTGTGATTCGAAGTTTGACCAAGCTGTATGGCATCGCTGGATTGCGACTGGGTTATGCGGTGGCACAGCCGGAGCGATTGCGCTGTTGGGAGTCTTGGCGTGATCCTTGGCCTGTGAACGGTCTTGCGGAGGAGATCGGCCAGCAGTTGATGCGTGATCGCAGGCGATATCAAAAGTGGTGTCATCGAGTTCAGATGTGGACCGCACGGGAAGGCATCTGGATGCAGCAGCAGCTCACCAAGCTTCCGAGGATCACGCCGCAGCCCTCAGCGGCCAATTTTCTGTTGATTCGCTCTGCTGGCTCGCTCGTGTCGCTGCGGGAGAGGCTTGAGCAAACAGATCGCATCCTGCTGAGGGACTGTCGATCCTTTCAGGGGTTGGGTGCGTGCTGGCTTCGCATCGGCCTTCAGAGCCGTCGCCGCAATCGACGCATTATTCAGGCGCTAGACAACGCTTTGAAGTCATGAAGGTGCTTCGTTTGAGCCGGTTGCATGGCTGCTCTCGCTTGGTCGGTCATTGCGCTCGTCGGGTTCAACTCACCAGGCTTGTCAGTAGATCGGCTAGACGTCGTTCGGCATCACGCACCGCAAACTGCTCCATCCCCTGTCGCATCTGAAGCAAGGGATCAACTTGGGGGGATGGCTTGCCTAGGCGTGCAGCAAGGAGCCGTTTCAGGGTGGTTGCCAGAGCATGATGGTCTGGAGGATGTTGGTGAACGATGACGGCGCCTCCGTAACTTGCGGCGCAGGCGGCATTCGCGTCTTGGTGTTTGTCTGCTGCTTGCGGGAAAGGGACCAGGATGCTGGGTGTGCTGCAGACCGCCAATTCACTGAGACTTCCTGCTCCTGCTCGACTGATCGCGAGGTCGGCATGTTGGAGCAAGCCAGGAATTTCATCACTAAATGCTCGTTGCGCGAGTTGGGGATGGCTCAGTTGTCCGACCTCCGGATCATTCCGGCCTGTGAGGTGAACCACGCGGCAGCCTTGCTCGAGAAGCTCAGGCAAGACAGCGTGCACCATTCGGTTCAATCCGACAGCTCCCTGGCTGCCGCCCATGACAACCACGAGCGGTCCTGTTCCGGTTGGCACCCAATTCGGTAGGGGTTGCGCCGTAAGGAAGGCTTTGCGGACAGGTGTCCCAGTGATGAAGGGGTGGCAGCCTGGGATTCTCTCTGCCGCAGCCGGTAATCCAATCGCCACGGAGTGGCAGAAGCGGCCCAGCAGACGCGTGACCCGACCAGGCATGGCATTGGATTCATGCAGAACAACCGGACGTCTGCTGAGGCGTGCACCAAGGATCGCTGGTGCTGCGATGTAACCGCCCGTTGTGAACACCGCTTTGATCCGATGGCGCCGGATGAGTTGGTGCACGGTGAATCCAGCAGCTAGGAGTCGCAGCATTTGGATCACTTTGGTGATGCCGCGACCCTGCAGGCCCCCGGCGCGGACGGTGATTAAGCCAAAACGCTCGGGGACCAGGCTGGTTTCCAGTCGGTCAGGGACCCCCAGCCAGCGAATGCTCCAACCATCGGGGAAAGAATCCGCAACCGCCAACGCAGGAAACAGATGGCCACCTGTGCCGCTGGCGGCGATCAGAAGCCGTGTCATGGCGGCAGACGTCCCCGTGCACGCGAACTAACTTAGGTCGACTGCTGTGATCCGACCGTTGCGTCTTCTCGTCAAAGCTGCCATCACAGTCGTTCTCAGCGGTCTGTCACTGCCGGTCCCAATGGGTGTTGCCTGGGCGGCAGAAGGGTTCAGTAGCAAGTTGGAGTTGGCTCTAAATGGTGGGGATGCTCAGACTCTCACTGAGCTTGTGCCTCCGGAAAGCTTGTCTGGATTGCAGCGTCGATATGACCGCTTCAGCAAGGAGTTCCCTGATGCACGTTGGACGGTGCGTCCATTAGCCACCTTGGACGATGGTCGCCGCACACTGGAGGTTCTCGTGCGGGGCGAGCGGGAGTCTGATGGCCTCCAATACCAACTCGAAGCGAGTCAGCGATTGGCGGTGAGAATTGAAGCGGGCCGTTTGATGGATCAGGAATTGTTGATGGAGCAGTCATTGCTTCGCAGCGGCAAGTCATCCCTACCGGTCACACTTGACATCCCAGATGCAGTTCTGACCGGAAGCCGCTACGACGTGGACGTGATCTTTGATCAGCCACTAGGCAACGCTGTTGTCGCTGGTGGCTTGCTGAGCCTCACTCCTGAACAAGTTCTCAATCAAATTCGGCCCAATTTGACCTTAGAGCCGATGGGAGGAGGTGGATTGTTCAAAACAGTGCAAGCTCCACAGCGCCCTGGTGCCCAAACTTGGGCCGCAATGCTTGTTCATCCTGATGGTGTTGTCACAGTGACCAAGCGGGTCAGGGTGGTGAATCAGCGTCGGGATTTGGCACCTTGAACATGGGGCTTATTTGAGCCATTGCCGCAGACAAGAGACGTCTTGATCTTCATGACCAGAGGCCATGAGGTCTGCTTCCATCTGCTGCACCAGTTGTGTGACTGGCAAGTGGAGATCGGTCTCCCGTGCTGCGTTGAGGGCGATGCTTAGATCCTTGTGATGCAGGGCGAGTCGAAACCCCAGCGGGTAGTCCCGGTTCAACATTGCCTTGGCACGATGGTCGAGAGCCCAGGATCCAGCCGCTCCGCTCCGAAGCGCGTCAACGACCGCGTCCATGGGCAGATTGAGCCGTTGACCAAGGGCCATTGCTTCCGCAACGGCGGCGTACGTGCCCGCTACGAGCACTTGATTGACAGCCTTCACTTGTTGACCGCTGCCAACCGGCCCGAAATGGTGGATGGTTCCACCGATCACGTCCAGCACGGGTCTGGCTCGTTGGAGAACGGTGTCTTGCCCTCCCACCAAAACAGTCAGTGTGCCGGCGCGGGCCCCCTCTGTTCCTCCCGTGAGCGGAGCATCGATGTAATCAATCTTGCCGATAGCCAGTCGTTCCGCTGCAGCGATGGAGTTCGCTGGTGTGATCGTGGAGCAATCAATCACCACACAACCCGGTTGCAGAGTCTCGATGGCACCGTTGGCGCCAAACAGCACGGTATTGACCGCTTGATCGTCGCTGACGCAAAGCATCAACAGATCAACGCCGCGCGCCGCATCAGCCGGATTGCTGCAGCGCAGGGCTCCGTGGAGGCCAGGGTTTTGTTCCGCCTGCCGGCTGCGGGTATGCACTTGTAGCCTGTATCCGGCTCTGTTCAGGTTGATTGCCATGGGCAGTCCCAGAGCACCTAGACCAACCATCCCGATGCGCAAGTCAGATCTAGTCATGGTTTGGAGGTAATTGGTTCAGATCTTCGCTGTCTGTTGCCGACAAAGTATGGGTGGCTTCAACGCATTCACTTTCCTCATGACCTTGATTTCTCGGGGACGCGCCGGACTGCTGGCCTCGGCCACTGCCGTGATGGCGTCTGTGATTCCGATGGATTCCGTTCAGGCGCAGTACGTCTACGGCGATAGTTATGGCTACGACCAAGCGATGCGTCGTGAGTCTCGGCTCACCCCTCAGCAGCAAGAGGAGATGTTCCGTGCCAGGAAATCCTGGAAAAGGCGGAGCTTTAATCGCCGTATTTCGATCCTTGAAACAGAGAAGCGCTGTATTGATGGTGCTCGCAATGCTTCAGCCTTTAAATCTTGTTTGAAGCAGAGGAAAGAGGCACGTAAAGCGCTGCGTTCCGATTACCGCGCTTATATCAACCCGGTCAGACAGCGTGTCGGTCTCCCTCCAATTGAGAAGCGCAAAGGTGGCCGTCGTGACGGGGGACGTCGTCGTTCTGCCAACAGCTGAGGTGGTTCTCATCACGATCTGCTATCTGCTATCTGCTATCTGCTGTTCGCATGGTTAGGGCAGATCGTGATTGGGGTTGTTGCTGGCCTTGCTCAGTAATCGTCCTGATCAAGTTGGATTGTTCGCGGTGCTGCTGAGCAAAGCGAAAGATGTTCAGCACGATTTGATTTAGTCGAACGATTCATGCAGCGTCGTATCAAGACTTTGTCTTGATTGAAATCACCATCTTTGGAGCCGTTGCGGTGGTTGATCAGCAGTTTTGACATGTTTGAACGGTTTGATTGTGATGCCGGCTGTTCAAGCGTCTGTATGAGCGATTGCGACATCCCATTTCAGGATTGGGCTTTGGCATAAAAAAGAGGCCGCTCTGAATCAGGCGGCCTCCAGATTTGTATCGGTCGAACCTCTATTCAATCAGTGATGCTGTTCGATCGGTAAGTCAGTTTGGACTCAGGCGGCCTCATCAAGGGCGGCAACGCCGGGAAGAACCTTGCCTTCGAGAAGTTCGAGGCTTGCTCCGCCACCGGTGGAGATGTGGGACATCTTCTCTGCCAGTCCAGCTTTCTCCACAGCTGCGACAGAATCACCACCACCAATGATTGTGCAGCATCCCTTGCCACTCAGCTCAGCCAAGCTTGTGGCGATGGCGTTAGTACCAGCAGCGAATTTGTCGAACTCAAATACGCCCATGGGGCCATTCCAGATCACGGTCTGACAATCAGAAAGGGCCGCCTGGAACACCTTGATTGCATCAGGTCCGATGTCGAGACCCATCCAACCATCAGGAATCGCGGTGACGTCTGCGATCTGGCTGTTGGCGTCGGGTGCGAAGTTGTCAGCGAGCACCACGTCGGTGGGGAGGAGAAGTTCAACACCCTTGGCTTTTGCCTTGGCTTCCAGTTCCTTGGCGAGTTCAAGCTTGTCTTCTTCGACAAGACTCTTGCCGACCGAGAGGCCGCGGGCTTTGTAGAAGGTGAAAATCATTCCTCCGCCAATCAACACCTTGTCGCACTTGTCGATGAGGGCTTCGAGAACTCCGATTTTGGAGCTCACCTTGGAGCCACCAACAATGGCTGCCAACGGACGCTTGGGCTCATCGACAGCGCCTTGCAGATACTGAAGCTCCTTCTCCATCAAAAAGCCGGCCACGCTCGGCTTGAGGAACTTGGTCACGCCCTCAGTGGAGGCGTGGGCGCGGTGGGCAGCTCCGAAGGCGTCGTTGACATAGACCTCAGCTAATCCAGCCAGCTTTTCGGCGAAGCCTGCTTCGTTTTTTTCTTCTTCAGCGAAGAAGCGCACGTTTTCAAGAAGCACTACGTCGCCGTTGGCCATGGCGTTCACCTTGCTTTCAGCGTCTTCGCCGATGCAGCTGTCTGTTTTGGTGACCGGTTTGCCAAGCAGTTCGCTCAGACGGCTGGCCACAGGTGTCAGGCGCATTTCGTCTTTGACTTGCCCCTTGGGCCTGCCAAAGTGCGCGGAGAGAATCACCTTGGCTCCCTTTCCCATCAAGTCATTGATCGTGGGTAGGGCTGCTCGGATGCGGGTGTCATCGGTAATGGCTCCGGCATCATCCAGGGGTACGTTGAAATCAACCCGCACGAGAACGCGTTTGCCGCTCAGGTCTGCGCCGGTGAGGCCTGCCAGGGAACGCTTCGCCATGGGGGTCGGGAAATCAAGAGTCGGGGGACTGTAACGGTTCAATCAAGAGTTCTACGACAAAAACTTCCACAGCTCCGAGTGGTCGGAGCAGCGGCCTGTCTCAGTGGCCAATTGTTGTCAGGACGACGTCGCTTGATTGCCTGCTGATTCAGGCAGCGGTTGGTTGTTGATGTACAAGCGGTATCGGTTTTTGTCGTTCACCCATGCGTACTCTGCACGGTCAACGGATTGTTGTACTAGAAACAATCCCAATCCGCCGATTGGTCGATCGGCAACAGAGAGGTCATTTTCAATGGTGCGAGGTGTTTGAAAGTGGGGGTCGAAGAAGGGACCAGTATCGGAAATTTGAACCATGATTGCAGCTGATTTATCGGCATGAGTGGTGTCTTCTGTCTGGCTAAGATTGTTTTTAAATACATCAACCGTTATCTTCACATCAGAAGGTCCTGAGAGGCTGCCTGCGTGACGTACAATATTAGAGAACAATTCCTCGCAAGCAAGCCTTAAATTATAGCTACTTTTGCCTGGCCCTAAAAGCTCAATAGCGTGTGATGCAGTGAAGTTGTTGAAAGTATCCCAGTGATCCATGGAAGCATCAGCTGAAATACTGTCGATTGGTTTGTCAGTCCATGCGTAACTCATGAGGATCGGCCTCATTGGATTGATTCGTGGTCAGCGACCAGTGTGATTGCTTGCGTGAGCCCAGTTTTATTAATGACATCTGCAATCTCTGCATTGGTGCCAATCAGGATCAATCGTGACTCGAAAGGCATTTTTTGTTTTGCAAAGACAAAAGCCCTTAGTCCTGCGCTGCTGAGGAATCCCACTGCTGCCATGTCAATACGCAGCTCTGACAAGATAGAAAGGTCAATTTTAGTTAAGGCATCAAGCAAAGAAGGGGCTGTCTTTGTATCAATATCACCCTTCAGGGTTACAAGCCAATAGTTAGTGTGTGATTCAGAAAGAACGGAAAGGTCCATGGTGCAAGTGGCGAGATTCAGGCGATTAAAATGAGAAAATATGTTGCTTTATCCACTTGGCAATGCTTGGAAAATGACAACGGATCGTTCCCCTACAAGTAGCCCTGATTCGTTGAAGGGAGGCGCTTCCTCAAAAACAACATGGCTAGGATCGCCTGTGTTGAAGGAGAGATGCCAGCGATAAAGGTCAGGACATTCGGGTAGTTCAAACCAGGTGGAATAGTGAGCCATATTGGTGGCCACATAGACAAGATCGATAGATGAAGATTGATCAATTTTATCGCAACTCATCATCCAAGCCAATTGTCTGGATTCATTGGACCAGTCAGGTTGCCACGGTCGTTGACCATGGAAACTGCAGCATGGTAAGTGCGAACTTCCAGATCCATCAAATTGATTGACACGAAGGGCTGGATGAGCATGTCGAAAATGTATGAGAGCCCGGGTGAATTCATGGAGTTTGCGATTGCCTTCCAGAAGACTCCAATCCACCCAGGAAATTGGTGAGTCGATGCAATATGCATTGTTATTTCCGTGCTGGCTACGACCAAATTCATCACCCATCAGCATCATGGGGATACCGCGGCTACAGAGGAGCATCGCTAAGCCATTCATCATTTGCTTCTTTCTAAGATTTTGAATGCCTAGATCTTCACTCCAACCTTCAGCGCCACAATTCCAGCTGTAATTATCATCTCCACCATCACGATTTCCCTCACCATTGGCTTCATTGTGCTTCTCATTGAAGGAAACCAAATCTGCCAACGTAAAGCCATCATGGCAGGTGATAAAATTCACGGATGTGGCTGGTGATCGTCCACTCGCTTTGTAGAGATTCGGAGATCCTTGAATGCATTGTGCTAATTGACCAACCATATCCTCATCACCTTTGAGATAGCGGCGAAGGCAATCACGATATTTGCCATTCCATTCTCCCCATCGACCAAAAGCTGGGAATGTGCCAACTTGATAGAGACCTCCTGCATCCCATGCTTCGGCGATCAGTTTGCATGATGACAGGATTGGATCAAAGGCAAGTGATTCAAGCAGTGGTGGGTTCGATAAAGGAGCTCCCCATGGATCACGACCCAGGATTGTTGCCAGATCAAATCGGAACCCATCGATGTGATATTCAGAAGCCCAATAACGCAAACAATCGAGAACTAAGTTGCGTACGATTGGGTTGTTGCAATTAAGGGTATTTCCTGTTCCGCTAAAGTTAAAGTAATACCCTTCAGGTGTGAGCATGTAGTAGACCTTATTGTCCAACCCTTTAAAAGACAACGTTGGGCCATGCTCATTCCCTTCGGCTGTGTGGTTGAAGACGACATCAAGAATGACCTCAATCCCAGCCTTGTGAAAAGACTTGACTAATTGCTTAAATTCATCAACTTGCATGCCGAACCGCCCTGTTGCCGCATATCCGGCTTTGGGAGCAAAAAAACCGACAGTGCTATATCCCCAAAAGTTATAAAGACGCTCTCCTGTATCTGGATGGATTCTTGAGTTTTCATATTCATCAAATTCGAATATGGGCATCAATTCAATGGCATTAACGCCTAGATCTTTTAGATAAGGGATTTTTTCAACGAGTGCTGCATAGGTGCCTGGATGACTTGTTTGTGAATTCTCTGAGTTGGTATAGGCCCGTACATGTGTTTCGTAAATAACTAGGTCTTCAGGAGGTATTTCTAGAGGTCGCTCACCTTCCCAGTCAAAGTCATCAAAGCTTATGCGCGCCCTATATGGATAGGGTTGCTCCCAATCTGGCTCTTCTCCCCATATATCTCTACCCGCAATAATATGAGCATAGGGATCCATGAGTATTTTTGTAGGATCGAAGCGATGCCCTGACTCGGGCTCATAAGGGCCATCGACTTTAAAGCCATATTCAAGATTTTCGTCATCTAAATCAAAAACCACGATGCAATACACATCTCCAATCCGATAGTTTGCTGGGATTGGTATTTCTGCATATGGTTTTGATTCACCAGATTTAAATAAAGCCAATGTGCAGGCGGTTCCAGCTGAGGTATAAATTGAGAAATTGACGCCCGTCGCAGTATAAGTTGCACCAAATGGCAGTGGTCGGCCAGCACGAACACGAAAACCCGCTATCGTATCCGTAGGTAGAGAATCAATCCGATCAAGATGCATAATAATTAGGCTTCAGGAAGCTCACTGATTTGGCTATAGATCTGAAAATAATCATAAAAGCCAGTTATTTTCATGGTATCTCCGATCTCCTCAGATATGCCAATCAAAGCCAGTGAGACTTTCATTTCTTGTGTGCGTCGATGCAAAGTGAGCAGAGTTCGAAGACCTGCACTCGACATAAATGTTACGCCAGAAAGGTCTAGAGCAACAGGCATTCCCTCTTTAAGTTGAGTATCAATGTAGTCTCTTAGGGTTGTCACTGTCTTTGAGTCAATTTGCCCATCGGCATGGATCGATTGCCAACCTTGAATTGTTGTGGAGGTTAGATTCATTGCTCAGTGTTGTGTTGAATGGGTGTAAGTGTTACTTGTACTCTAAGGCGACTTGTAGATTCTGGTAGTTGAACATAGAGCTTTTCCGCATCAAAATTTTCATAAGCACTATTGTCAATCCAGCACTTTGTCAGACGAACACTGTTCGGAGGTAGCATATCAGGAGCGACCCTCAGAATACGGTCTTTAAAGCCACCCGGAACAGGACTAAAATAAAGGTCTAGTGGCCTTTTTTTGATCATTAACTCGATGTAAGTAGCTGCAAGAAAGCAAAGTTCTGTTGAATGATAGGCACTCATTGAGTGGCTGCCTTTAAATCTTTCAGTAGCTACTAAAAAGGGGACTCCACTGGCCAGAACATTAAAGTAAATGCCACCATCATCGTGATCAAGAAAAAAAGCGTTGTAAAAAGCTGCTGATTCTTCAGCATACTTTTTGTATGAATCTTGATCTGGAAAATGACCTTGTAAAATTAAGTAGGCGAGTATTCCTTGTTCTTGCTGCCACCATGCTTTGCGATCATGCCACGCAGGTCGGTGGTACTTCTGGCCTTTTTGCAGTATCCGTTCAACAACGTCATACCATCCAAAACGTTGCTTGTCATATCCGACTTCAGGCATAAGATGGGCAATTTTCTCTGCCAGGTCTTGATATTCTTTCTTTGATTTAATTGCATAAAATCGCATTAAATTCCAGGCAATCTTTAAATTATGTCCTACTACGGCGCGGTTTTGCTGCCACCCCCACTCCTGGTCTTTTGTCCAGTCATCGAAGAACTTTTCTTGGACAAAGGGACTCTCGTCATCATCAGGAAAGTACTTGCAGATCGTATCGAAAGTGTCTTCCAGCATTGTCTTATAGCGATCTTGTTCTGTTGCTAACCAAAGGTTGATCAGATAGGCTGGCGCATGATCTCCAACAGAGTTCCAGTTTTTCTTGGCTTGGTTTCTACCTAGTGAGTCTTCTTTTGCACTTAGCGTGACAGCATGAATATGTGAATAATATCCACCTTGCTCATTATCACGGAAGTAAGCATCAAACAGATCAATGGTTTTTTCTGTATCTTCGATGATTTTTGGATCTCCTGTTAATCGATAGGTTTGTACTGGCCCTGCCAGTGCATAGATTTGTTCATATGCAGGAATACAATCATAGTCGTCACCAAATTCTGAAACAAGCAGTTTCTGCTCTTGTCCACCGCTGCTTACTTTTTGTCCGTGATACCAGTAAATCATTCCCGTGTCTGTATCTACAAAACGCATTTTCTCGCGTAAATACTCAGTTCCTTTTTCCGCAGCTTCTAAATACTCATTTTTGCCTGTCAGCATATAAGCTGATGCCATGCCATAAACCATTCTGGAAATGGTGTCCGTTTCTTGCAGGTAGTCTTTCTCTTGCTTCCCTCCCGTAAGACTAATGGTTGTCCTATAGTTTTTGTAATCGATTGGCTCGGTTGGAACGTTAAATTGCCATTTTAAGTATGATGTTGCTATGCAATCAATCTGATTGATCCACCATCCTTGTTCAGAGTATCGGTATAGATTATTGGTGTCACTGGCGAATACTATGAAATTTACTTCAAAGCTCGTTTGTTCTTCTGGGAAGAACGTTCCGTACAAAAAGACCATTTTACCTGGCTTGAGCAGTTCATCGAGTTGTCCTCCTCGATCCAGCCAACCTTCATTCAGGTTCTGTGTCTGCTTGGCATAGGTGTTCCCTGTAAGCGTGGCACGATACGATCGCCCATCCGATGTGATGAGATCAATCGTTCGTTCACTCGCCTTGTAGGACTTGACGTAACCTGAAATGAGGTCAGAGAAAGTAAAGCTGATATCATTCATGATATTGTTTTGGGGATCAAAGTGATTGAATTGTAGTTAGGAATAATTGATTCAAAGCCTCGCCCCCTCCAGGATGGCGTTCTGTACTGACGAGACCATCTGATTGGGGTGCGACGGTTTCTCCATTTTCAACAATTTTTGGACGGCCAGCATTCATGACGTCGCAAACAATATTGTGAGAAGAAGGCACTTTTCGGTCAACCAGCAATTCAGGGTCTGCACACAAGAGCCAAGGCGAGTGGCATATAGACTCAATCGTAGATTGCTTCTCGTCAACTTTTCGTACTCCTGTACGTAACATCTCAACAGTTGGCGATGTACTTTTTGCGATTAGCATTGCCTGATATTCGAGGCGATCCATCGCATCTGCGGCTACTACAATCGTTTCCTTGTAGTCGTCTAAATTGACCTTCCTACAGATCTCAATTTTTACCTTGCTTGCTTTGTCATTGCTTTCGAATTCCAGCGATGCATTCCCCCACAGATACGACGCATAATCAACTCGATAGCCATTTGATGGAACAAATGTATTGACGATGTTGAATGCTGTTTCATCGTAGTGCTCTTCGATGAGAAAGAGAATCTTGGGATCATTCATTTGGATTTTTTGTTATGGAGATGAGCTAGTTCGCATCAGAAATGCGTGAATGGATTGGTAGCTTGCAGATCCTGCAAGGCATGCTGCTGCCGCGATTAAGCCTGCAAGTGGTGGAACGGGAAGAGGAAGCTTGAAAATAGAGAAGACAAAGCCAACCAAAAAACCCCCAAGAATCGTGATAAATAAGGTGGAAAAGGTCATTGGCTTAGTGGGGTTGATAAAAGCATTTTGAGTTCTTTGAGATGGTCATCGGATGCGAGCGTTTCATCCGTTGCATTGCTTATTGAATTTAAATACTGCATAAAGTATTGGCTCTGATTGATGCCATATTTCGGTGCATCTTTAACGAAAGGCTCTAATCGACTAGGGTCTGCTTTAAAGTCTGCAGGGAAGGTGTTTACCGGTTCACCTGTATCACGAAAATATTGCGTGATGCGTTCTGGAGACCAAACAAATGTCATCGGCATCGGCTGGTCTGAATTGTTGTAAAAACCATGGATATGCCCCCTTGCAACGTAATAGAGACTTTTAGGTTTTGTTGTTATCAGTTGTATATCTGCACCAGGAGAATTTTTATTGGGGACCTCTTTTAAGTTTTTATAGGTGTGATTAGGGTCTAGGAAGAGTGTAAAGCCTCCGTTGGGGAAATAAAACCATTCATCATAGTCGTCATGAAAATGAGCTGATGGCCCTGAACCTGGTGGCACCATCGCTTCCGCGAGTGTGAATTGATTGTTTGTATTTTTGCCTGTCCGTGTAAATGTGAATTGCTCTCCAGGTGGGCCAATGATGCGTTCTGGTGTTGGGCTTTGTGTATACGTAGGAAATGGTATCCCAATAGTTTCAGACCATGCTTGCGATGGATGGACGAATAAACCAAAGGTTACGAATGCAATTGTTGAGGCTAATTTAATTAGCCAGGTCATCATTGTCTGGTGCATGAGCTTGATTGTCTTTAGGAGGAGGATTAGCCATTGATGGCTTAGGCGATTGACAAATGATCAATTATTGGCTTCAGCTTTCTTGCGTATTTCTGCCAACTTTATGAATGCAGGAGCAGTCTTGTTGAAGCCTGCATAGACACACGTAAACAAAAGGAGTTCTTCGATTTGATCAAAGCTAACCCCTTGCTTGAGTGCCATTCTTACGTGCACTTCGAATGGTGATTCGGGAACCATTCCCTGGTTTACAACATCAATGGCAATGGTGAGCATTGCTTTCGTGGCCTGATCAATAAGAGGCTTCCCCCATACCTCGCCTGCGACGCGAGTGCAGAGATCACCAAATGCAGGATTTACACCCTTTAAGCCTGACTGAAGTTCAAGATCATCCAGGACTGCATTCGAAGGAGCATTTGCAGGCTTTTTATAGTCCATAGTTAGAACCTTCCTTTACTATTCTGTAAAACTTTCACTGCCGTGTCAGCATATGTTTCTTATCTTTACTTTGCTTCCCTGACATTGGCTTGACGCCTTGAAGTCACTTGAGTTCTGATCTGCCAAGCCGATATTTTATATGTGTGATCTTAGTTCAAATTTCAAGGATATTCTGCCTGATGCTTGCCACTATCGCGCCACGGCTGATGGGGTCTGTGTCTCCCATCAATGATGTTTAATTCAGCTCTATTGCAGCGTTATCTCCTCTTCCTCCAATTTCAGAGATCTCGCTCCGCCAAGATCTTACGTTTTGAGTAGCCGGTCATAACTGATCATTGAAATTCATCATGACTTGTTTGATGATAATCAAATTATTCCTAGTCCTTAAAAAGAGATTTGCTTGTGCCTTGCTACTGTTTGTGGTATCGCGTTACCTGGGAAACGAGAAGATTTTTCCCAGGCTTTGTGATTGTCTTTTGCATATCAGTGTTTTTATTTTGTTGTTTTCAAATGCTCCAGTAATTTTGGGGATGCGAACACATCTCTAAAGAAAGTGAGCTGCTCGCTTTTGAAGTGGCATCCGCCACGATGCCCACGCCTGACCCAACATACAGTTCCTTTAGCGATCGCTTCACCACTTTCATTGTCTAGACAATGCCATTCAAAGTGAACAAATTCTCCCCAGAACATTACGATTGGCCAACACATTGTTACGCCAGGTTGTGATATTAATGCCCACCAATGTTTCTCTCGTTCGTTTTGTTGCTCTAGTCCGTAAAAGGGACCGTCTTGGCAAAAGTAAACTAGATTTTCTCTGTATTCGCCCTCTAGGATATCGCCTCTGCCACGGCGCAGTGCTTCACAATGAGTGGGCCACCACTCTTTATTTTCCGATTCAATTTGCTCCTGCGTATAGCTCGCATCAATGCTGGGCTGGATCGGCTCTTTTTGTGAGACAAACGTCTCTCCTTGCTGAATTAAGTGATCTCCTTCTTCTGAGCTGACAAGACCAGGTCGCGAATAGTCCGCGCTGAGGTTTTTGTAATAATTGGTGCGCATGTTTGATTGGATTAATTTTGCTGGTTGATCTTATTTTTATTTTGGTGGGCTTTTGCCAGTTTTTTCTTTCAACCAAATTGCTCCATCCAAGACAATGGCTTCTGGCTTCTTGCCTAGACAGCGCCATGTGCGCGTCCTTTGCGCTGTGATGGTATTCTCTGCGTCAAATGTCTCTATGCTTGCTGTCATCGTTGATGGGAATCTATTCAGCCACTTGATTATTTGCTCCCAGTCAAGGTGACATACGCCTAGCTCTCCTCTATTTGCCCCACTGATATGTATATGTGTCGTGTAGTCACGATGACTCTCAAGATCTTTGTAAAGAGAGCCTTGTTCGATATTTGCATGAAATAAATCCACGAGTATTCCAAAATTTTGCAAGTTGATTTCAGCGCATAGTCTCTCTGCTTGCTCTAGGGTATTGAGTAGGTTACTTTGATACCGATTTAGTGGTTCGATGCTATAGATGCATTTTGACTGTTGAATTGCGTCTCTCAGATCTTGATAGCTCTCAACCAGTCGCTTCGTTGCGTCGTCGCTTGGTATAGATGTAGGTGGCGCTGAGAGATCTCCATGGATTGGTCCGGAGACTTTGGTTGCACCGCATTCATTTGCGAAGTCAAGTAGATGTCTAACATGGTCTTTAGCTTTTTGACGGTTGCCGGCATCTTTCGAAGCAAGATTCCAACCGTTTGGTAAGCCTGAACAAAGAGTGACGGGTATTGCGTAGAGCTCCGACAGCTCTTTCACCTTCTGGACTGTAAGGCCTACTAAATCATAACTTGCCAATTCAATAAAATCAATTTGAGACGTCTTTAATTTTGCAAAAAGCTGTTCCAGTTCTTGATCCTGGATGGATGGAGACCATGCGAAAGTGTGAGCGCCAATGAGTACCATATATTAAACGCATTGTTTTGCTTTGTTTGTATATTCATTGATTAGTCGACTCACTTCTTCAGGTGCTTCTTCGGGAATATAGTGTCCGCATTCTCTGATGATTCCTCCCCCGACATTCGGATCGCACTGTTGAAGTGATTTCATAAAGTTATTTGCAGTCGCATGCTCTCCTCCATATGCAAATAATGGTTTCTCGAACTTATGCTGGTTGTGAGCTTCCGCAAAAGCACGATTTTTTTCAACAGCTCTGTAGTAATTGAATCCAGCAGTCATGGCTCCAGGTCTCGTGTAGGCGTCGATATACTTGTTGATTGCATCTGTCGTTATCGATTCCTTTACTGCTGACTTGGTTTTAAAAAACCAGCCCAGATATTCGGCTTCTTTGCCTGCCGTAAGCAACTCAGGCATTGCGTCCATGGCATGAAAGTGGAACTGCCAGGTCTTGCATCCTTGTTGCGGCATGAATGCTTCCATCGGCGCAAGCCCAATCAGTGCTGCGTCAAGGAGAATCGTATTGCTAAGACGTTTTGCATGCAGGATTGAATATGCGTAGGAAACCCATGCACCAACATCATGCCCAACCAGCATGAGTTTTTTGATCTCTCTTTGAGCGAGATATGCCTCTAGTTCATTTGAGACTGATTCAATGCTGTAGTCGCTACCAAGACCAAGGCTTGAGTCTCCTTGGCCCTTGAGTTCTAGCGCGATCACATGATGATGGTTGCTCAGAAGAGGGATGACATGTCGCCATGCATACCAGGTTTGTGGCCATCCAGCTAAGAGAACAACAACAGATGCGTGCTCTACACCTGCTTCAACGGAATGCAGGCGCAATCCGCCTACCTCTTCAAAGCGATGTGTCATTCCGCCAGCTGATCCACTGTCGTTGCTGCTGCCCAACTGGTCCTGCCTCGAGTGTTTTTCATTTCATAGACACGGTTGTCGCTGATGGGCAACGTTGTTAGACCAGATTGGATGTTTTGTTACGTCGTTATGCCATCGTTGCATCGTTCGAGAGCGACTGCCCTTCTTCAACGAATCCAAAAGCAGCATGGTCAGGACGTTCATGATTCACCCATCTTTGTGCAGGAGCGAACGAAACAAGTGTTCATCGCCTTCGTCGTTTCTCTGGCGGTGCTTGTGTTATCGCTAGGGATGGTTCATCCACGTTCTGCTTTTGCTGCCTCTGACGTTCGCAGTGAGGTTCGTGTGGTCGGACGTTTGCCCCTCAAGCTTGATTCTGCTCAGCATGCTGAATTTATAACCAAAACCAAAGAACTTGCTCGGTTGACACGTGTTAATGATGAGGTCGTTTCTTATTCCTGCAATTCTGATATTGAGACTCCGAATACTTACGTTTTTGAAGAGGTCTGGCCTAGTGAGCAAGCGCTGAAATCACATTTAGAAACTGATCACTTTCGTTCCTGGTGGTCTTGGGTTGAGCCTCATTTAAGTGGCGAGCTTGTTATTAATATTGCTGCCCTTGACGATTTTCATGAGTTGCGTTGATGAAGATCTCTTTGATGGTTTTCCATTCCATTTGAACACGTATTTTGACTCATCCTCAGGATCATTGATCTTTGTTTTTATGTCTATTTATGACTTAATTTTGGTTAGACTTTATGGCTATTTGTATGGCCAACATGGTTCTTTGCTTGGCAATGATTAATTCCTGGGTTCCATTTTTTGTTTTTTCTTAGGCGTAGATATTGGCCTGGTTCGTGCTTTGCCACTCTCTTTCGATCGTTCCGTTCGTTAAGGGCTGACAAGGTATGTATGGCTCAGCTTTTGTTGCATGTTTCTGCCAAGATTTCTATTTTTTAAGTGAGTCGTTTGTAAACGTTGCAAGGTAGATCAGCGGTTGAGTTGACCTCGCACAGCACGATAGAACTCTAGATAAACGTTTGATCTCTCGATGTAGCTTGCTCTTGGCCGGCTTTGATAAGCTACACAACTAGCTTGTAGCCTTGCCTTGTTTGCCTTCGTGGGGCCTAGTTTTGTATGTGTTGATTTGGTCGTGGCGTGTGCTTCCTTCTGTGTAGTCCCTTTCTCGCTGATTACCATTGAATCCTCAGTCGTTTTCTCTAGCACACTGTTCGCTGCGATCAACAAATTCTCCCTGGCTTCTGCAGCCATTCTTGAACGGCCTTTCCCTTTTATTGACTCAGCTGCACTTTTGATTTGTTTTCTGATCTTTGCGGCTTTCCAGCTTTTTGCTTGAAGATAGATTTGCTATTCCCTTGAATTAATAATTTTTTTGTGCACGCCATGGCTGGCCGCTAAATTTGTTTTGACTTTGTATTGTTTAATCGCTCTATCTTTAGTGTCATTAGTGTTAAATCGTCAAATTGTTCGGCCTTGCCTCGATGTGTGGTTGCCGCACCATTGAGCCTTTCAACGAGCTCGTGAGCTCCCCATGATTGGGAGTCTTTTTCTTGCATGATTGATCGCACTTTTTGTTGCCCTAGAGATTCTCCTGTTTCGTTTCTCGTGTCTACTAGGCCATCGCTGAATGCAAGAACGATTGATCCCGGTTGAAGGATGCACTGATGGATTTGATAGCTTGCGCTTGGAAATACACCTATGGCTGGCCCACTTGGCTTGAGCTGGCTCAGCTCCTGATTCGTTTGGATAATGGGAGGTTCGTGGCCAGCCACCACATAGTGCATCACTTGCGTGCTCGGTGAGTAAGCAGCCACAAATGCAGTTGCGAACATTGCATCCTGGCCATGGTTGCATGCCATGTATTCGTTGACTGTCTCGACAGCCGCCTTAATGGCAGTTCCGCAACATTGGCATGATTCCCATTCCTTTAATAAGCTCAATCGTAGTAATGATCTGAACACAGACATGTAGAGGGCTGATCCTATTCCTTTGTCACATACATCTGCTACAACGATAACAATGCTTTCGTCTGTTTCGCAGTCCGGTCTGAAAGCGTCGTACCAATCTGCTCCGATTTCATATGCAGGTTGACACATCGCACTGATCGTGAATGCTTGGCTGCCTGGTAGTTCTTTGACGAGAAAACCTGACTGAAGTTTCTTTGCTTGTTCGAGCTGGGAATTGGTGGCAGCATTGCGTGTGACTTCTTTGAAGTATGTGCTTAGTTGCGATGAGCTCGCTTCGATATAGCCATATAGTTTCTGAATGTCACGGTTTGTGCTTTCTGGTAACGCTATCCCGAAGTCGCCCTCGCTCATTTGCCGCAAGGCATCTCCTGCCACGTCGATTGGTTTGAGCAGCGGCTTGCTAATACGCGTCAGGGCAATTGTGCTGATGGTCAATGCCGTCAGATTTGCGAGTCCAACCCCCGCTCCAGCTAGTAGAAATGTTTCGAGGAACGGAACTGTGTTGAGGATGAATGCCAATATAAATTCATCATTAATCGGGACTGATGCGACTAGAAAATGATTGATGTTTAAGATGGTAGCTTGTTGTTTTGACTTTGCCTGGATGATTTTCTCGGCGATTGGGATCCATCGGCTTTTTTGACTTTCAATCGGATTCAGTAGTTGACCGCCATTCGTTGCTGCTTGACCTTCAAGGTGCAGTAGCACGATTTGTTTTTGTCTTGATACAAGTGCGACACCTATGCCAGTGTTGATGCCTTGATCTAAATTTAGTGCTGTGGCAACACTCGATTGTTCTCCATGAAGCATCACGGTTTTCTTGATACCGCTTCTGGCTGCAATATCTTCTGGAATTGTGCACTTTGCGATTATTCCGATTAGCTCTTTCCCGCGATAAATACCTCTGCTTTGTTTTAGACAGCTGGTTCCATTGCTTCGCCGCCATAGGCCCAAGCCGTTTTCGCCATTTGTGGCTCTCTTAAACCACTGTGCTGCTATGCGGTCATCTTTTCTGGCTTTTGTATTTTTTGGTTTTGGCGTTGCATTGCTGGCGACTGCTTCTCCATCAAGCTTATAAAGTGTCAATGCGCTGTTTGGTATTGCGTCTTCATGCCTTTTGAGCGCCTCCGTGGCTGTATCTGGATCTAGCGTCTTGATTCCGGGGTCGTTGGATATGCTTTTCAGGATGAGACGATGGTCTTCCATCCAGTCGTTCAAAATTTGTGAAACACTTGCAACCCCGAATAGCATTTGTTGCTCGAGGTTGTTCCTGCCCCTTTCGAAAATCGTCTTTCCAACAATTACGCTGCCTATAAAGCTTGTAGGAAGCATGCATAGCCATAGGCAAGCGATAACTTGTTGGCGAAGTGATAGGGATCTCCAAAACTTTAGTACATTATTTTCATTCTTTTGAGGCCTTGACCTTGCGCTCCCGTGGCACTTTTTATTTGCGCTCTTGGTTGATTCTTTCAGGGATTCTTTCAGGTTTTTCTCTCTTATCGATGTCTAGCTCCTTTTGGGGGACCCAGGGTTTTTTGTTTGTTTTGATTCGTATTCGTTTTACTGCCCTGCATTTTGCGTTCTGCCCGTCTTGGTTGATTGCCTCTCGCAGTCTGTAAGTATCGCTTTTGCGCCGATCTGGTGTCAGCTTCCTGCCACTTCGCTAGACCAAAGGTCCACCGAACGTTCGAGAATGTTCGACACTGTTCTGTTCCCGATCGATCAAAGCCGGCAAGCGTTGGAAACCGCTGGCAAGGCTCTGCAGCTTGCCAAAAGCCACAGCAGCCGCATGGTCCTTTTGTCGGTGGTAGAGCAGGAACGTCCTGGGATGCACGATCCCGAGGTGGTCGCCCAGCTTCTCCAGAGCACCCGAGAGCAGGTGGAGCAAGCTGGAGTGCCGTGTGAAGTGGTGGAACGCCAGGGAAAACCAGCCTTTGTGATCTGCGATGTTGCCGATGAGTTGAATGTAGATGTGATTGTGATGGGCACTCGCGGCGTGAATCTTGTACAGGACAGCGAAAGCACGGCGGCTCGTGTGATTCAGCTCGCTCCATGTCCAGTCCTGGTGGTGCCGTGAGCACTCCCGCAATTCAGTGGTATCCGGGTCATATCGCCAAAGCTGAGCAGCAGCTCAGCCGCCATTTGGACAAGGTTGATCTCGTGATTGAAGTGCGTGATGCGCGCATTCCGCTCGCTACGGGCCATCCACATCTGCAGAAATGGATTCGTGGCAAGCAGCATTTGTTGGTGATCAACCGCCGCGACATGGTGACTCCTGCAGCGCGACAGGCATGGGAGGACTGGTTTAAGGAGGCGGGACAGCGCAGTGTGTGGTGTGATGCCAGGTCTGGAACAGGTGTGAAACAGGTGCAGCAGGCGGCGATTCGAGCTGGAGATCAGCTGAATGATCGTCGTCGTAACCGGGGGATGCGGCCGCGGCCAGTTCGCGCTCTCACCCTTGGTTTCCCCAATGTTGGCAAGTCCGCCTTGATCAATCGTTTGGTCAAACAAAAGGTGGTCGCGAGTGCCCGTCGTGCTGGTGTGACGCGCACGTTGCGATGGGTTCGCCTGGGTCAAGATCTCGATCTACTCGATGCTCCTGGAGTTTTGCCACCACGACTCGATGATCAGCAGGCGGCTCTGCATCTCGCCCTTTGTGATGACATTGGTCAAGCTGCTTACGACGGAGAGCTTGTGGCTCAGGCTTTTTTGCAGCTGTTGATCGATTTGCAGCAGAGGGATGGGTCTGGGGTCGTTCTACGTGTCTTGGAGGAGAGATATGGGATTCCAGTGGCGGATGACACCCGCGATCCCGCCTATTGGTTGAAGGCAGCAGCGGCTCGACATACGTCCACCGATACAGCTCGCATGGCTCAGCGGTTGCTGGACGACTTCCGCAAATCTGCATTGGGAAGCATTGCGCTGGAGCTGCCGGAGGTCATGGGCGAGTGAGTGTTCCCTGGAAAGGTCGAGCTCGCGTGGCGCTCGCTGAAGAAGTGTTCACTCATCACTTCGGTGAGGGTGAGGGTGAGCTTGTGACGCTGATCTACGAGAAACCACTACCAATGCGCTTGGATCGCTGGTTGGTGAGTCAACGCAGTGAGCAGAGTCGGGCTCGAATTCAAAAGTTCATCGATGCTGGTTATGTGCGTGTCAATGGCAAGCCTGGTAAAGCGAAAACCCCTCTGCGCCTAGGCGATGAAGTGCAGTTGTGGATGCCTCCTCCGGAGCCGCTTCCGTACTTGAAGCCTGAGCCAATGGATCTGGATGTGCTGTTTGAAGATGAGCACCTGATTGTGATTAATAAGCCTGCTGGTCTCACAGTGCATCCAGCGCCCGGCAATAAAGATGGAACGCTCGTGAACGGGTTAATCCACCACTGTCCAGACCTACCTGGCATTAGCGGAAAGTTGCGCCCCGGCATCGTGCACCGTCTCGACAAGGACACAACGGGTTGCATTGTGATTGCCAAGAGTCAGGAGGCGTTGGTGCGTTTGCAGGTTCAGATTCAGAAGCGCATCGCATCTCGTCATTATCTCGCCGTGGTGCACGGTGTTCCGAATGGCGACAGTGGCACGATTATTGGCGCCATCGGTCGCCATCCCGCTGATCGGAAGAAGTACACGGTCGTGAATGACGACTCCGGTCGTTATGCCTGTACCCATTGGTCATTGGTGGAACGGCTCGGGGACTACTCACTATTGCGTTTCAAGTTGGATACGGGACGTACCCATCAGATTCGGGTGCATTGCGCTCACATCAACCATCCTGTTGTGGGAGATCCCACGTACAGCCGATGCCGCAAGTTGCCGTTGGACCTGCCTGGACAGGCCCTACATGCGGTGCAGCTTGGTCTAGATCATCCGCTCACTGGAGAACGAATGATCTTTGACGCGCCGCTGCCGTCAGTGATGGATCAGCTGATGACCGTGCTGAGGCGCCGTTTGGTTCAGAGTTGATTCAGGTACGCCAATGCACCTGTGAGTCCGGCGTTGTAATCGATCGCCACCTCGTTTGAGATGTAATCGGCGCGTGAATCGGTGTAGGCGTAGTCATTTGCTTCCGAGGGGCCTCCGACCAAAGCCCCGTTCAAGACATGTTGATTGGGCTGATCACGATTGAAGCCCTCCCATCCGACACCCGAAGCAGCCCGATGGTGAGGTTGCTGCGGATAGTTGGAGCCATATCCAACCACATAACTCGATTGCCGTGGATTGTCTCCAAGGATGTAGTCAATGCTATCGGAAGCCAAAGTGCTATAGCGACCATTTGGATCGATCAGATGGTCAGCCACTTCTGCAGCGAGCATGGCTGTGTTGGCGGCATAGCGCAAGGATCCCCAGGTGCTGATGAAGCGCAGGCCGCCCTCCGTGATCTGAACCCCATTGGTTCCGTCAACCCAGCTGTCTAGCCAAGCTTGAACATCCGAGAGAGCTTCGACGTCGTTGGTGTCTTCGGCCAGGAGCACCGCTGTTGCATAGGAGGCGTCATCCCAGTTGTGGGTCCAGCCGTTGTTCAGCCCTCCAATGTCGTTGTGATAATGCTGGGCCGCTTTAGAGCGGTAGCTCTCTCCGTTGCCACCGCTGGCCTCGACGGCTCGGCCTAGCCAAGCGGCGCCATAAGCCAGTTCATCGTGGTAACCACTCCATGAGTTGTAGAAGCTTTGAACACCGCTGATGGCATCGGAATATTTGCCACGGAATCGATCGGCGAATTCAAACAACGACTGCGCTCGTTCCAACAATGTGTTGGCATATCGTTCCTCTCCTTGCTGACGGAACAGGACCGAGGCCGAGGCGAGGGCTGCGGCACTGGCAGCGCTGACGTCAGATCCAGGTTGATCCGGGGTGACTGCCATTGCTGGGCGTTGGATCGTCTGGTCCTCGGGGGCACTCCACTGGGCGTGGTCCGCATGACCATCGCCAACCTGTGCAACAAAGAAGGTTGTGTTGCCGTTCTGATCTAGACCCTGCGCTTTAAGGAGGTAATCGGTTCCCCAGCGCACGGTGTCTAGCAAGGCCTCCATCTGGCCCGCTGTTTCATAGCCATCGCGAAAACTGATGCCTCCCCAGGCCAGGGTTGAAAGGCTTGAGGCCAGAGGCAATCCGAATTTCACGTGGTCACCGGCATCGTGGTAGCCGCCGGTGAGATCAAAACTCAGATCTGTTTGTAGATTTTCAGCTGTGGCATCGCCGAAATAAACCCCGTCGAGGCCATCGCGTAGTCCGGAATCGCCTCGCCAGGGCACACGGTTGTTGGCTTCGTCGAGGTCTCCCGAACGATTGGCTTCATAGAACAGCAGTGATAACCCCAGGGCCTCGTCATATGACGCATCGGATTCAGGCTCTGGGATCGGATCGCTGATGGGAGCTGGTTCAGGTTCAGGTTCTGGTGCGGGAGCTGGATCAGGCTGCGGTTGAGGAGGGATGGGAGCTTGATCTGCGAATAACAGATCGGCGTTGAGGCGGCCGCTGTTGCCGAGATCAACTTGTTGGGTGCCGTTGAAGCCGATGGAGATGGTTTGGCCGGGATGGATGCGTCTGCCCCAGCCTTGGCCGGAAAGGGTATGGCGAAAGGTGCCATCGGGGAGTTGGCTGGAGGAGACGGAGGCGCCCCAGGGTTCGCCATCAATCGTGTGTGGGCTATCGAAACTCCAGCTCCAGCCGTTGAGGCTGTCGGAGGAGGTGTTGGTCAGGTTGATTTCGGCGGTGAAGCCGTTCCACCAGAGTTCGCCGCCAACCTGGACAGCGAGTGGAGTGGGATCGCTGGGGTCAGGCTCTGGCAGAGGATCCGCGATTGGTTCAGGTTCAGGAGCAGGCTCTGGGATCGGATCGCTGATGGGAGCTGGTTCAGGTT
>MDSW01104751.1_pt1 | contig 31744 bp, 16 predicted proteins | sample 811171 | NCBI WGS metagenome assembly MDSW01 (sample SAMN05326641, study PRJNA326480) | marine metagenome | isolation source: seawater | place: Atlantic Ocean: North West | collected 2012 | reverse complement strand
CCGCGCGTCTCGGAAATGGCACCTCTCCCATCCTCCGAGACGCGCGGCCCCCGAGACGCGAAGCCCGTCGCGCGTATCGCTCACGCGCTTCGCCCCCTTCCCCCCCAAAATCTCCCCCCATCCCCGACCTCGCTCCCCTCCAGGACCTCCGGACGTGGGCCCTCCCGGCGGAGGCTTCGCCGCGCAAGGTTTCGGCGGCGCGGGCGCGGGCCCCGGCGGCCGCGGTCCCCCGCGCCTCCTCCTGACGGGCGAGTTGGACCTCGACGGAGGGGAACCCGCGAATGCGAATCCCCCGGCGCGGTTCCGAGGCGGCGCCGAACGCAACCCATTCTCCGAGCGCCCCGAGGGCCTCCCCCCGATCCAGGCGTTAGCGCCGGCGATCCGCGCGCCGGGAACGCCCCCCGACGACGCCGTGCGTTCCGGCGCGCCCCGGCCCGGGTCGAGGGGCACGCCCCCCGGATCGCGCGGCGGGGCGAGGCCTCGCGCGCCCCCGGGCGGCGGCGGCGGCGGCGGCGGCGGCGGCGGGGGCGCCGACCCTCGCATCGTTCGCGAGCTCGAGGAGCGCCTCGTGGTCGCGGAGAGCCAGAACGCGGCGCAGGCGGCGCGTCTTCGTAACCTCGAGCGTCGCGTCGCGGTTTCCGAGGCGGCTCGGAAGGAGGAGCTCGGCGGCGAGCGCGGCGCGAACGAGGCGCTCGAGTCCCGCGTCTCGGCGCTGCAGCAGGCGCACGCGCGCGCCGAGTCGTTCATGGCGGAGATGCGGGGCCGCGTCGAGGCGGCGGAGGCGGACGTGAAGGAGACCAGGGCGCAGGCCATGCGCGTCGAGGCGGCGGCGCAGGTGGCGATGGTCGGGGCGCGGGATAACTTCGACCAGATTCAGCAGAGGATCGGCATCGAGCAGGGCTCGGACGCGCGGAGGCTCGATCAGCTCAGCGCGGAGATCGCGCGGCTCACGCGCGACGTCGCGGACGCGCGCGGGGAAGACTCGGCGAAGCGCCAGATCCTGGAGGCGAACATCGCGCGCGTGGAGGGGCAGAGGAACTCGGACAACGCGCTTCAGCAGGTCGGGGACGTGCGCTCCAAGCTCAACGCGACGGAGGAGCTGTGCCGCGCTCTGGCGGAGCAGCTCGAGATTGAGAAGCGGGGCCGCGCGGACGCGGAGGCGCGGTTCGAGCAGAGCGTCGCGAGGCTGGAGGAGGTCGCGAACGCCAGGGAACAGGCCCTGATGCGAAAGTTCGAGCGCGATCTGGACGATAAGCTCACGGAGCTGAACCGCAAGGTTGCTGACGAGGTTGAGGAGGCGGCGCTTCGCGACCAGGATATCATCCGCGAGAAGGACGACCAGATGAGCGCGTTCGAGCGCGGGTCCAAGAAGGAGCGCCAGAAGAACATCGAGCACCAGATGATCCTCGAGAAGGCGATCCGCGAGGAGCACACCGCCCGGGTCGCTCAGGTGGACGCTCTCTCCAAGGCCGTGGACCGCGTGAACCACGACGTCGTGGCGTTGCTCACGGACGAGAAGGTTGCTCGGGAGGCGCGCGAGTCCAAGCTCCGCGGCCAGATCAGCCAGAGCGTGATCAAGCTCCACGAGCAGAACAAGGAGACGAGGGAGAAGCTCCACGAGGAGCGCGACGCGCTGCACGCGATCGTCAAGACGGAGATCAAGGCCCGGATGGGGACCCTGGACGCGATGCACGCGGCGATGAAGAAGTCGCACGCCGAGACGGAGCGCGTCCTCGCCGCGGGGCGGGTCGAGGCGGCGCAGGCGGTGCGCACGGCGGAGGTGAAGCTCTCGCGGCGCGTCGGCGCCGTCGAACAGCGCGTGGAGGTGGAGGTGGCGGCGCTCCGGAAGCTGTACGCCAGGCAGACCCAGCTCGAGCTCGACCTCGACGTGTTCAAGCGCGACGTCGTGGACGCGTTCGACGTCGTCCAGGAGGACCTCACCGTCGCCGCCGTCGCGCAGGCGCTCAACACCGAGGCGGATAACGTCCAGGCGGAGTACGTCACGGACACCGTCGAGGAGCTCCAGACGCGCATCGAGACCCAGGACCGGCGCGACCGCGACGCCGCGGAGGCGCTGGAGGCGGCGGTGTTCGGACCGACGCCCGCGGGCGAACCCGGCCTGCGCGACCGCGTGGACAAGTCGCACAGGGATTTGGTCGTCGCGTTCGACAAGTTGTCTCAGCACGCGCTGGAGCTGGACCGCGTGCGCGAGGTGGCGGCGGAGGATAAGCGCGAAGCCCTGGAGCTCGTGGAGGAGCTGAAGGAGGAGATGGACTACAACGCGTGCGCGCAGATGACGGAGGCGGAGACGCTGCAGATGCAGATCGACATCGCGAGCGCGGAGGTTGCGGGCGCGGCGGACATGATCGAGGGGAAGCTTCGGGAGAAGGTTGGCGAGCTCGCCGAGCGCAACAAGGTTGGCGTCGAGGCGATTCGGAGCGAGATGCACGCGCCGCTCGCGAACCTCAGGGCGACTCTGGACGCGGAGGTCGTCGCGCGAACCAAGACGGACGCGGACGTCGAGGCGGAGGTGGCGGCGAGGAACGCCGCGGTGGCGGCGCTGTGGAACGCCGCCGAGGCGAATTACGCCGCGCAGGTGATCGAGAGCGAACTCCTCGCGGTGGAGGGGGAGGAATTCGCGCTCGAGCAGGCGCGCGCGAGCGACCTCAACGCCGAGAGGGAGGCGGAGCTCCGAGACGCGGCGCTCGCCAAGCTCCAGGACAAGCTCCAGGCGTCCATCGAGGAGGAGGCGGCGGAGCGAAGACGCGGCGACGACCGCGTGCGACACGCGTACGAGGACGACGTCGCGAACCTCGAGGACACCGCCGCCGAGGCGGTTCGCGAACTCCGCGAGGGCCTGCGCGATGAAATCGCCGAGCGCTCGGCGCAAGCCAGAACGCTCCACGCCGACCTCACCGAGACGCTCGAGAACGCCAAGCACAGGCTCGAGCGCGACGTCAGAGCGCTGGAGGAGACCGCGGCGGGGAACATCGCGGCGCAGAAGCTGGAGGAGGAGATGCTCCGCGCCGAGCTGGACGACGGGTTATTGCGCGTGGACGAGGTGCTGGAGGAGCTGGAGCGACGCGCCGACGCGAGGGCGGAGGAGGCGCGGCGCGCCGTCGACGCGCACGCGGCGGAGATCAAGGGGAAGGTGGCGGAGGAGTGCGAACCCGTGGAGGGGCGCGTGGAGGCGCTCAAGAGCGTCGTCGACACGTTCGCGTCGCGGTTCGACGCGCAGGACGCCAAGCTGGCGTCGACGCTTCCCCGCGCCGATTTCGCCTCCGCCGTCGACGCGGATCGCGCCGAGACGGAGCGCGCGTTCCGACAGGTGCACGCGGACGTCGCGAGGATCGAACAGGAGCTCGCGAACGCCGCCATCGCGGCGGTGACGGAGGTGGAGACGACGCGGCTCGAGCTCGAGGCGAGCGTCGAGGCGAACGCGCGGCAGCAGGTGGACGCGGATGCGGCCCTCGGCGAGGCGCTCGCGGCGACGCGAAGGGAGCTCGAGACGGAGATCAAGACGGAGGGGGAGCTCGTGCGAGCGGAGACGGCGGGGGAGATCGAGGCGGGGCTCAGGGAGGAACGCAGGGCGCGAGAGGACGCGGTCGACGACCTCAGGGCGCGCGTGCAGCACGCCGCGTCGGACGCGAAGATGGACGTCGAGACGCTCAGGGCGGAGCTCGAGGACGCGGACGACCAGATTCGCGCCGGCGCCGACGTCGCGCGTGAGGAGCAACGCGAGGAGACGCGGGAGGCGATTCGGAGCGAGGCGGAGGCGATGCGGAGCCGAGTCGAGGCGGAGGCGGCGGCGCGGACGGCGGGGGAGGAGAGCGTCGCGAAGCGCGTCGGCGATGCGGAGGGCAAGGTGGAGGCGATGGGGGAGACGGTCAGGGAGGGGCTCGGGCTCAACGCGGAGGCGATGACCGAACTCAGGGGCGACGTCGTCGCCGTCAAGGCGGAGCTCGCGGAGATGAAAGCCGCGGGGGGAGGGGGGGGCGCCGAAAGCGCCGCGAGCGTACCACCGCCGGCGCCGCCGCCGGCGCCGCCGCCGCCGCCGGAACCCGAACCCGAGGCGGCGCCCGAACCCGAGCCCGAACCCGAGGCGGCGCCCGAACCCGAGCCCGAACCCGAGGCGGCGCCCGAGGCGGAGGCGGAGGGCGACCCCGCCGAGGAGGAGAAGCCGCCCGAGGCGTGACGCGAACGACGCGACGAAACGCGTGCGCGAGAATCCGCCCCGGAGAAATCGCGAGACATTCGCGACACTCTGATGGATTAAAACGGTCCTAAAAGGTAGCATCGTATTAGACTTGCTTCTTGCTCCTGAAATATGTACACAGATGAACAGGTCGGTCGGCGAGCGTCTCGAGAGACGCTCGCGTCGCTCGAAAACAAAAAACACGCGCGCAGGTCACGCGCGTTCGCCGGCGGCGCCGGCGAACGTCGCGGTGGCTTCTCTTAGCCAACTTCGCGGTGGCTTCTCTTAGCGGCTCCCCGCCTTGGCGGCCTGCGCCGCCTTGATCCGCGCGGTGAACGAGTCGCCGCCGCCGGTTGGCTTGACGATGTCGATCTCGTCCGCCTTGTCCGCGGCCTTGGCCTTCTTCTCCGCCGCGGCGCGCTCGATGGCGTTTTTGGGCTCCACGCCCTCCTTGAGCGAGCCCCACTTGCTCGCCTTGCCGCCCGGGGACTTCGCCGCGGGCACGGGCGGCGGCGCCGGGGGCTTCGACGGAGGAGGGCTCCCGGGGGGCGCCACGTACGGCCTCGGCGTCGCCGGGATCGGCGGCGGTTTGAACGCCGGCGGCGCCTTGGCCGTCTCCGGCGCCTTGGCGTCCTTCTCCGCCTCCTTCTTCAGGGCGCCCCACTTGGAGCCGCCGCCGCTCGACGACCCGCTCGAGCTCGCGACGGGCTCCTTGGGCGGGGGCGGGGGCGGGGGCGCACCGCCGGCGTCGGAGCGCGACTTGGCGAAGGAATCGCGGAAGCTCTGGAGCATCTCCTCGACGTCCTGCTCCGCCTGCGACGTCGGCGAACGCATCGCCTTCTCCACCGCCTTCTGCGCCGCCTTCGCCGCCTCGTCCGCCTTCTTCGCCGCGTCCGCGAGCTTCGAGTCAGAGTCCGACTTCTTCTCCGACTTCGCCGAATCGTCCTTCTTGTCGTCCTTCTTGTCGTCCTTCTTCTCCGCCTTGACCTCGTCCTTCTTCTTGTCGTCCTTCTTGTCGTCCGACTTCTTGAGGTCGCCCCACTTGGACGAGGACTCCTTCTTCTCCTCCTTCTTCTCGGCCTTGACCTCCTCCTTCTTCTCCTCCTTCTTCTCTTCCTTCTTCTCCTCCTTCTTCTCGGCCTTGACCTCCTTCTTCTCTTCCTTCTTCTCCTCCTTCTTCTCCTCCTTCTTCGCGCCCTTGAGCCTGACGTCCACGAGTCCTCGGTACTCACCCGTGATCTGGATCGTCTCCCCGCCCGCGTACACCTGGACGAGCCTCTTGTAGTCGCGCCTGAACTCGCTCTTCCACTGCCCCGTGCGGATGCGCCTGGTGATCATCTTGTACTCCACCTGCCCCCCCGCGGTGAGCTCCACCTCGCCCTTCCACACGTCCCCCTCGCTCCACTTGAGGGGCATGGCCTCGTCCGGGTTCCACGCGCCGAACTCCTTCGCGCCGCCGAGGATGGCGATCTCGTGGCCGTACATGATCTTCTGGTGGATGTTGAAGCTGACGGTGACGTTCTTCTTGGCATCCTTCTTGGCGATGTGCAGGGCGCCGTCGAAGCGGCCGCTCACGACGAGGTCCGCGCCTCCGTCGTACAGCTGCACGACGCGGTTGTGGTGCTTCTCCCAGCGCACGTTCCCGCGGCGGTCCTTCACGAGGAGCTTGTACTCCACGTATCCGCCCGCGTTCACCTCCACGGAGCCCTTCCACACGTCTCCGGGGTGCCACTTGAGGAAGACGCCGTCGTGCTTGTTCCACCGGCCGAGCTTATCGACGTTCCCGACGACGCACACCTGCTCGCCGTACTCGCACTTGCGCCGGATCTCGAAGTTCACCCTGACCTTATCCTTCGATACCTTCGCCTTGTCGTCGTCCCCGGCGCGCGTCACCACCGGACCGACCGCGCGCGTGGGGCGGCGGAGCGCGGACGCGGGCCGCGTCGAGAATTGGCTCGACGAGAATGCCGATCGACGCTGCGCGCCGACGGCGGAGGAGGACGCGACGAGCCCCGAGGGGCGCGCCGCGAGCGCCGACGCGGCGGACATGCTCGTCGGCGGGCGCGAGTGAACGAGCGCTCCGCGGACCGTCGCGAGGTCGGAGGCGGGGCGGTGAGGCGGCCGAGCGCGCGTCGTAGTTCGGCGCGTCCGAGGGACGCGCGCGCAAGCACGTCATAATTCCACTTGGCGTCAAAACTAGCCGCGCAATGCTGAGGTGTACTTTCGCGGTGAGCCTCTCGATGCGCGCCCGGGTTCGAATGACTCCCCCCGGCGCGCGACGAAACCCTCGCGTGACTAAATGCCCACTGCGCTACGGACGCGCGGAGTGCGCGAATTGAAAAAGCAGCCGAGCAGGGAGTCAAAAAGATTCGGTCGAGGCCGAAGGGGAACGAAGCGATGACGCGCGCGCGGACCCCTCGATCCTCGAATCGCGCGGAATTTTGGCCGTGGCGTATGGGCATTTAGTCTTCAGAGATGTGTCATCAATCGAATCCCCAGAGTCGCACGGGCGAACAGTCTGTAAAAACGAACAGCCCGGTGCGCATCCCAGTCATCAGCTCCCTCCATCATCAGCATCCCGGCCCGGCGTTGAGCCTGATCAAGTACGCGCCCTTCCCCGTGCTCTCGAGCTCCTCCTCGAGCCACGCGCGCTTCTCCTCGTCCCCCTCCTCGAGCGCCCACTCCAGGAGCCCCGCGACCCGCCCCGCGTCCGGCGACCCCCCCCCTCTCTTCCACCGCTCGAGCGCGTCGAAGGCATCCCCGAGGCCTCCGCGCGTCGCCGCCGCGTCCGACACCGACCCCCACGTCCCGGCGTCGACGCCGACGCCGCTTCGTTCGCACCGCTCGCACGCGTCGCGAACCGCGCGGACGTCGTCGATGGTTCCCCCGCGCCGCGCGGCGTCGGCGGCGGCCGCCAGAGCCGAGTTCGCCGCCGACGAGGGGACGCCGACGCGCGCGACGTTTTTGCGCCCGCCGTTTTTTTCAACGTCGTCGCCGCCGCGGGAGTCCTCTCCGGTGAGGTCGAGCGCCGCGTGGAGCGCGCGGAGCGCGCGGCGAGGATTCAGGGCGCCCGTGGCGTCCCCTCGCGCGAGCGCGCCGAGGAGCGCCCCGGCGACGCGGCGGTAGTACTCGTCCTCTTCGTCGGGAACCGAACGCGCGAGGGAGACGGAATCATCCGGCGCACGTCCCGACGAATAAAACATTCCTTCTCCGCGCTTCGTCGGGCGGGTCGTCGTCGCGTCGTTGGGAGACGTTCCCGTCGCCTCCCCGAGAAAAAAGGCGCGCTTCGCCGCGTCGGCCTCCTCGGCGTACGCCTCCTCGGCCCAGAAGAGGCGCGCGGCTTCGTCCGCGGACCCGAGGAAGGGGCGCGACGCGACCGCCTCGACGGCTTCCGCGCGCATGGCGAAGGTGGGCGCGCACGCGACGGCGCGCATCTCCGCGAAGAGGCGCGCGAACGACGACCCCGAGGCGACGCTCGATTCCGCCGCCTTGAGATCGTCGAGGCGGTCGGCGAACCACGGGAGGTTCGGGTGCGCGTCGAGCCGCGCCTCCGCGCGCTCGCGCTCGCGGGACATCTCGCGGAGGGCGTCCCAGTCCCACCGACGGAGGCGCCGAGGAGGCGACGAGGATGACGCCGGGACGCGGGAGGGGTCGCGCGCGTCGGCGCGTCGGAGGACGCGCTCGAGCGCGAGGGCGTTGCGGGTCAGGAGCGCCTCCACGCGCCGCGGGTCGCGCGCCGAGCGCGGGTCCAGGCCGTGGGCGAGCGGGTCGCGCGCGGTCTCCGCGATCCTCGCGCGAAGCGAGGGCGGGTCGGACGCCCCGCGCGCGAGATCCGAAGCGTCGCGCAGGGGGAGCAGAGCCTTGAGGTGCGGACGCTCGACGTCGTACCGCCGCGCGACGCGAAGGAGGCGACGGAGCGCGCGCGCCGTCTGAGCCGACGACGGCGCCATCGCGCGACGAGGACTGAGGGCGGAGGGGCGAGGACGCGACGCGAGGGGGGGCGAGGAAAACGACACGCGCCCATCGTCACGCCAGTCGAACAGCACGACGGTGAATTAATAACCGTCGACGACCAGTGTTGAGAGATCGCGTAAGTGCTGGCGAATGCGGTCAAGCGCGCGGGCGCGAACTTGCAGCGGCGCATCGTACTGCTGCAGCAGTTCGTCTGCCGTCCCTTCGGGCCCGAATCCGACGCGCGCTCTTGTTATCCGCGCGGGTCCCTCTTCCCGCACACGACGCCGCGCGCGATGGCGTCGCTCGTCGTCGCGCGATCGCCCCTGGCGTTCGCGCGTCGTCCCTCCCCGGCGTCGGTCGCGCCTCTCGGCGCGCGCGCCGCGCCCCGCCGCGGCCCACCGAGGGGCGTCCGCGGTCTCCCCTCCTCGGCGCGTTGGCGTCGCGCGGCGCTCTCCCGCTCGTCGCGATCGGTCGTCGCGCGCCTCCCCGCGCGCTCGGCGGCGTTCCTCCCCGGCTCCTCGCCGCCCCGCGTCGTCGCGCCCCGGCGCGCCCCCCGCGCCCCCCCCGCGGCCGCGACCGCCGCCGGCGCCTCCTCCTCGACCGCCGCCTCTCGGAGCGACCCGGGTGGGTCCCGCGGTCCTCCGCCCCAGCACCCCGGGGGCACCCCCGACCCGACCGCGAAGCTCCTCGTCGCGTGCGTCATCGGCCTCGGCGTCGGCCTCGGCGTCTCCCTCTTCAACATCGCCGAGCACGAGGTCCACGACCTCGTCTTCACGAGCGCCGCCAGTTCCCCGGAGAGGTACACCGTCGAGGGCGCGCGCGACATCCGCCCGGCGTCCGCGCTCGAGGCCGCCGTCGCCATCGCCGCGCCCACCGCCGCCGGGTTCGCGTGCACCGCGCTGCGAAGACTCGCCGGCGGATTCGACGGCGAGGACCCCCTCGATTCCCCGACGGCGTCGGACGACGTGTCGGACGAACGTTCGAAGAAGAACGTCTTCGGAGAAGACGTCTTCCGAACGCGCGGCGGGAAGTCCACGCTGAAGGCCCTGGCGGCGGTCGTGACGCTCGGGTCCGGGTCGTCGCTCGGCCCCGAGGGACCGAGCGTGGAGATCGGCGCCGCCGTCGCCGGTTCCGTGGCGGACGTCGCCGGCGTCAGGGCGCCGTTCGACGATTCCGATTCCAACGATTCCGCGAACGCCGATACCACCGATTCTTCGGACGCGGCGTCTCGGCGGTTGGGTCTGATCGCGGCTGGGTCCGCCGCCGGCATCAGCGCCGGGTTCGGCGCGCCCATCGCGGGTTTATTCTTCGCGTTCGAGTCCATCCTTCAGCCCGCCTCGGCGCGCGCGTCGGCGGGCCTGGGCGGGAGCACGGGGTTCGGGCAGCTCACGACGGAGAGCGTCATCCTCTCCTCCGTCCTCGCCGCCGTCGTGTCGAGCGTGCTGCTCGGGGACCAGCCCGCGTTCGTCGTCCCCGCGTTCGAGCTCAAGAACGTCGCCGAGCTCCCGCTGTACCTCCCGCTGGGACTCGCGTGCGGCGCCGTCGCCGTCGCATTCAGGGCCTCCTCAAGAGTCCTCGGCGCGGGATTCAAGAGGCTCGAGAATCCGCCGAATACTTTCTCGACTTCCTCTTCGGATGGCGCGTTCGTCGGTTACCCTCGGGTACCCAGGGCTTGGCACGCTCCGCTCGGCGGGTTCGTCTTCGGCGTCGCGAGCCTGCTCTTCCCCGAGGTGACGTACCAGGGCTTCGACAACGTCAACTCGATGCTCGGCGCGGACGGCGGCGGCTTGCGCACGCCGTACCCGCCGACGCTTCTGCTGGAACTCGTCCTCGCGAAGCTCGCGGCGACGACGTTGTGCCGCCAATCCGGCTTGGTCGGCGGCGTGTACGCGCCGTCGCTGTTCATGGGCGCGGCGCTGGGGTCCGCGTACGGCGCTTTACTGACGCCCGTCGCCGTCGCCACGGGGGCCGTGGGGCTGGGCGCGGTGGCGCCGCCGCAGGCGTACGCGCTCGTGGGCATGGCGGGGGTGTTGGCCGGGGTGTGCCGCGTGCCGCTGACGGCCATCCTGCTCCTCTTCGAACTCACGGGGGATTACCGAATCATCGTCCCGCTCATGGGAACGGTGGGCGTCGCGAGCTGGGTCGCGGGCGCGGCGGACAGGGAGGAGGAACGCGCGAAGGAGAGGGAGAAGCAGCTAGAAGCAGCTAAAGGGGCCGCCGGCGGCGGTGTCTCTTCTCTCTCGGCGGAGAGCTACGCCGCGGTGGAGGTGCCGACGGGGCGAAGCGAGGGCGTCGTCGGCGCGGGGCTCAGCGCCGTCGCGAGGCTCGCCGAGCTCACCGCGAGCCGCGACGAGGGAGAACAACAACTCTCCACGAGTCAGAGCGGCGAATCGTCTCGGTACGATGATGCGCCTCTTCGTCTCGCGGCGGGTTTGCGGCGGGGGATGGTCGCGGACGCGACCCGGCGGGACGTCCCCCGGGTGCCGTCCACCGCCGGCGCTTTGGAGGCGGCGGAGGCGGCGGCGGGGGGGCGCTTCGGCGGCGGGGGCGGCGTCGGAACGTCCGGCGGGGCGAGCGACGCGGGTCCCCGGTGCTGCTGCGCGTTGGTCGTCGACGCGCGCGACGGGTCGTCGACGCTCGGCGTGGTGACGGCGGAGAGCTTGGCGAGGGCGCTGGGGGAATCGTCGGGGGCGGGGGGGGCGGGACCGCGGGGGGCGGGACCGCTGGCGGCGGAGGCGGTGGACGAGAGGGTGCCGACGGTGCGACTGAGCGCGTCGCTCCATGATGCGGCGGAGGCGATGGCGCGCGCGGGCGTCGGGGTGGCGGTGGTGGTCGCCGGCGACGCGACGCGCGACGCGGTTGGGGTCGTCACCGCGCGGGGGGCCGAGGCGGAGGCGGAGGCCGCCGCGCTCGCGGAGGCGATCGAAGCCGCGAGGAAACGCGAGGAAGCGACGACCGAGACGCGGAGCTAGCGGGCATTTTTTACTTTATCGTAGTCTCATTTCGAACCGCGACGACCTCGCACGGCGCGGCGAATCGACGGTCGTTCCTCGCATCGGCGCTCGGCGCGGCCCGGGCGGGTTTTTCCCGGGCGTTTGGTCGCCGGCGCGTCACGGGAGAGGTACGAACGCGCTCGACCGCGCGTCGCGCAAAAAGTCGCGGTTCGTTCGCGCCGCGTCTATAGATCAGAAGATCTCAGAAGAACCCGCTCGCGCGCATCACGTCCCTCACCTCCGGGCTCGTCCCCGGGAGCTCCTCCGCGTGCGCGTAGGTGATGTTCTCGCCGTCGACGGCGAACGTGCCGCCGAGGCGAAGGACGCCCTCGGGCGGGCCCGTCAACTGCTCGTCCTTGCGGATGGGCGCGAGCGCGATCACGTTGGCGAGGTACTTGAACCACTGCCCGAGGTCGAATCCCGGCGGCGCGGGCATCTGGCTCGGATTCGCGACGTCGCCGATCTTGCCAAAGCCCGCGGCCTCGTACAGGTCGAAGGTGCGGGACTCGTCCACGAACGCGCGGTCGCGCGGGACTCGGGGGTTGAGGTCGAGGAACTTGGCGAGCTTCTCGTCGTCGCCGATGGAGACGAAGGTGAGCGAGACGCCCTTCGCGTCGAGCTCGGGGATGGCGTCGACCCACGCGTTCGCGTAGGTCCAGCAGTAGGGTCATCCGAGGTGGCGGAGGAGGACGAGGACGCCGCGGCCGTCGCCGACGGCGTCGCCGACCCGCACGCGCTCGCCGCGCGGGGAGAGCACGGAGACCGCCCTGAGCGCGGAGGCGGTGACCGTGCGGCCGTTCACCGTCGCCGTCCGCACCTCGTCCGTGACCTCGAGCTCGCACACGCCGGCGGCGGCGCGCGGCGGGACGGGGGCGCGGAACGGGCGGCGAGCGCGCGCGGGGGGCGAGGCGCGGACGGCGGGAGCCGTCCGCGCGAACGAGCGCGTCGCGGCGGCGAACATGCGTCCACCGCGCCGAGGAAAGTGAAGAAGCGCGCGAACGTGCGGCCGCGCACCACGTGTCCGCACCGTGGACGATCTGGCGAGAGTCGTCGTCGGCGAGCGCTTGTACCGATGACACACGCGGGTGTTCTCTGCACCGCATCACGCGATCGCGGCATCGGTCGCGTGACGCCGAAAAGCGCGCCCGCCGACGATTCATTCTTCGCCCCCGCGCTCGGTCGCGCCGTCCTCTCCGCGCGTTTCTCATGCCCACGGTCTTGGTCACCGGCGCGAGCTCCGGCATCGGGCTTGAGCTGTGCAAGCAGCTCGTCGCGCGCGGCGACGCAGTGTACGCGACGTGCCGGCGCTCGAACCCCGAGCTCGAGGCGGTCGGCGTCGCGAAGATCGTCCCGGGCGTGGACGTGACGGAGGAGGCGTGCGCGGAGGTCCTTCGCGCCGCGCTCGAGGGCGTCACCGTGGACGTCCTCGTGAACAACGCCGGGGCGATGGGCTCGAAGCCCGGGCAGACCTGGGACGAGCAGACGGAGGCGCAGACCTTCGACGGCCTCGACCTCGACACCCTCAAGCTCGCGTTCGACGTGAACGTCGTCGGCCCGGTGCGCGTCGCCAAGGCGGTCGTCCCGCACATGCGCGAGGGGTCCAAGATCGCCATCATCACCTCGCTCATGGGCAGCATCAAGGACAACGGCAGCGGCGGCTTGATCGCGTACAGGTGCTCCAAGTCCGCGGTCAACCAGGCGGGGGTGACGATGGCGAGGGACCTCAAGGCCAGGGGCATCGCCGTCGGCCTCATCCATCCCGGCATGCTCAGGACGAACTTCGGAGGCGGCGAGCCCCCACAGAAAATGCTCAAGTACTTCAAACCCGTTCAGGGCGGCGCGGAGGGCGTCGTGCACGCCATCGACGCGCTCACGATGGAAACCACGGGAACGTTCGTGCACGGGAACTACGGCGAGGGCATCAAACCGCTCCCGTGGTGACTGATGACCAGTCGGAGACGGACGCGCGACGCTCGACGTCCGTTTCGTAGTCTATTCGAAATCGGAATCGTCCATTTGTGGGATGATTCGATCAGAGCTCACCGTCGTCCTCGCTCGCGCTCGGCGACTCGCTCGCGCTCGGCGACTCGCGCCCTCCGCGCCTCCACCTCGCGCCATCCCTCTCTCAGCGCCTCGCGTTCGATCTCACACGCCGCGATCGCCCTCGCGGCTTCCGCCTCTCGCGCGCGCGCCTCCGCCTCCGCCGTCTCCGCGGCCCTCGCGCGATCCGCCGCCGTCCCGCGAAGCGCCTCGAGCGACGCACGTGCCTCCCCCAGTTTCGCCGCGCGCTCGTTCCCCAGCCGCTCGAGCGTCGCCGCGCGCTCCCGCAGCGCCTCCTCCGCCGCCGCGAGCGCCTTCAGGCGCGTCGCGCTGGACGCAGACGCCTCGGACGCCGCGCGAGTGAGGTCGCGGGCGCGGAGCGTCGCCGCCTCCGCCTCCGCCTCCGAGCGCGCCGCCTCCGCCGTCGCGCGCGCGGACGCCGCCTCCGCCTCCGCCGCGACGCGCGCCGCCTCGATCTCCGCCTCCGCCTTCGCCCGCACCGCCTCCACCTCCGCCGCCGCCACGCGCGCCTCCGCGTCCCCCGCGCGCGCCTCGCGCGCCTCGAGCGCCCGCCGCGCCTCCGCCGCCGCCTCCCGCTCGGCCGCCCTCTCCCGCTCGAGCGCCGCCGCCGCCGCCGCGAGCGCGGCTCTGTCCCGCTCGAGCGCCGCTTCGCCCGCCTCGAGCGCCTCCGCGCGGCGTCTCTGCTCCTCCGCGCGGCGGCTCTGCTCCTCCGCGAGTTCGCCGCGAAGGGTCTCGAGCGCCGCCTTCTCCGCCTGAAACGCGCGTCTATCCGCCTCCAGACGAAGCCTCGCCGCCTCCGCCTTCCCCTCGCGCTTGAGCGCCGCGAAGGACGCGGGCGGCGGAGCGGTCGCCAGCGGGGCGGTCGCCGGCGTCGCCCCGGAAGGCCTTCCCGGCGTCGTCGGCGGCGTCGCGAGCGGCGAGGGCGGGTCCGGGGACACCACGCCCGTGAACCCGCGCTCGCCCTCCTCCCGCGCGCGCGCGATCGGGGACGGGAGCGGGCTCCGGGCGCGCGGCGACGGGCTCCCGTCCGCGGCGGCGCTCCGACCCGCCTCCGCCCGCGTCGCGGTTTCACATTCTCTTCGCGCCGGCGGGCGTTCCGAACGACTCGTTCGTTCCGCGGAACGACGCCTTTCCTCAGCCTCCGCGACGAGTTCCCTCGCGAGCCGCCTCGCCTCCGCGGCGCGCGCCTCCGCCTCCGCCCGGACCTCCCGCGTCTCCCTGTCGGCGGCGGCGCGCTCGCGCTCGGACTCGCCCCGCGCCGCCGCCGCGCGCCGCGTCGTCTCGTCCGCGCGCCGGTCCGCCGCCTCCGCCCTCGCCTCCGCCCTTGCCGCCGCCGCCTCCGCGTGCGCCGCCTCCGACGCGCGCGACGCCGCCTCCTCCGCGCGTCGCGCGGCTTCCCGCTTCGCCGTCGCGACGTCGCCCTCGACGCGAACGAGCTCCGCCGACTTTTTCGCGACGCGGCGCTCGAGCGAGGCCACCTCCTTCTCGACTTTGCGGCGCTCGAGGTCCAGCTCGGCCAACGCGGCGGACGCGCCCGAGGCGGCGAACCGCTCCGCGTCGAGAGCCATCTCCAGCGCCTCCGTCACCTCCGCCTTGGCCTCGGCGAGCTTGAGTTCGCGCGCGTCGAGCTCGAGCGCGCGGCGCTGGATCGCGCCCAACGCGCGGCGTAAAGACCGGCGCTCGTTCTCGAGCTTGATCGCGGTCGATAACGCGCGCGAACTCACAGCCGGCGCGGGCGAACGAGGAGAAAACGCATTTGAGTCCGCGCCCGGTTCGAGCGACGCGGCGGCGGAGGCGGCGGAGGCGGCGGAGGCGGCGTTCGGCGACGAGCGAATGGGTTTTTTCGGCGGCGACGACGCGTTCGCGTTCGCGTTCGCGTTCGCGTTCGCGTTCGCGTTTGCGTTCGCGCGCTCGTTCTCGTTCACGTCCTCGCGCGAAAGGAGCGACGGGTCGTCTCGGTTGGCTCGGGCCGGGTCCGATCGGGCTCGCGAGCCGTCGGTCGATGGTTTCGGGGGCGGCGGGGCGGAGCGCGTGCGCTGTTGCCCCGGGAGCGTCGCCCCGGGGGAGCGCTCGCGTCTCAGGCTCGGGGACGTCGACGCCCGGGAGACGGTTTCGGATTCGTCGGGGAAGTTTCCCCGCCGGTCTGAACCATCACCGGCGGAATAAGCTCCTCGCTTGGCGATTTCCGCGCGGACGGCGTGGGCGACGGCGGCGGCGCCCGCGACCGCGGCGGAGAGCGCGGCCGCGGCGGACGCCTCCGTCGCCGCGGCGGTCAGCTCCTCCGTCGCCGCGGTCGGGGTTCGGGGTCGCTCGTCGCGGCCGAAGATGGACGGGGACGGCGGGTCGTCCCGCGCGTCCGCCGCGAAATAATTCCTCGTGCCGAGCGCGCGCGCGAAGACGTCCGGGCGCGTCCACGTCGCGCCGAGCGGGGTGTCGTCCAGGGACGCGACGCGCGACGCGCGAAGCGGCTCCGCGCGGATCTCGGGCAGCGTCGCGGGCGTCGCGAGCGGCGACTCGAGCGCGTAGTGCCCCGGGGAGGCGCGCCGCTCGGCGCTTCGCGGCGTCCCGTAAAACGCGTCCACCTCGGCGTTCGCGAGCATCGCCGCGCGGGCGGCCGCGGGCGTTCGAAGCGTCGACCCCGCGCGCGGGGGGGGCGACGGCGAGTCCCGGAGCGCGTTCGCCACGTGCACGCGGCCCCGCGCGCGGAGCACGCGAGAGTACTCCTCGGGCGTCATGACGCGCGGGCGACTCTGGCGACGCGCGAGACGTGAATTGGCGGAAGCACCAAATATGCACGCGCGGGTCGGCACCGCGCGAGTTCAACGCCCCGCTCGGCGCGCGCGGATATTCCGCACGTCGGGGCTTCCTTCGTTCGTCGAGTCGTCGTCCGCCGTTCTTCCTCGCTCCTCCGACGACCCCCCCGGTCTCCCATGTTCGCTCGCGCCGCCGCCCGCGCGCGCGGGCGGCGCGCTCGCCGGCTCGACGCGTCTCGCCGCGGGTCCGGGTCCGCGGCCGCGCCGGGACCCGGATGTCTGTACGACGTCCTCCGCGTCTCCCCTCGCGCGTCTCGCGAGGAGATCCGCGTCGCGTTCCGCGAGGCCGCGCGGCGCCTCCACCCCGACGCCGCCCCCGCTCCCGGCGCGGGCGCGGAGGACGCGCGCACCGACGCGTTCGTGCGCGCGGTCGCGGCATACGAGATCCTCGCGCGCGACTCCACGCGCGCCGCGTACGACGCCGAGCGCCGCGCGACGGCGTGGACGCGCGGCGGCACCCCCGACGAGACGTCGCGCGGGTTCGCCGCGAGCGTCCACCGTCGCCGCCGCCGATCGGGAGGAGCGGAGGGGTCGAACGAGCGGACGACCCGCGACGACCCCCTCGCGTGGTCCGCGGTCTTCGCCGACTCCGAGATCCTCCGCGACTACCGCGACGCGGTGGACGCGCTCGTCCCGCGCGCGTCGCTCCGCGCGGACATCTTCGCCGCGTTCGAGGACGTCATCCTCGGCCCGGAGTTGGACGTCGACGCCGTGCGCCTCGGCCTCCGATGGCCGAGATACTTCGAGGCCGAGGAGCGCGCGCTCGCGCCCGCGCGTACGAACTACGGAGCGCCCGATACTAGGGGACGACGCGTAGACACATTCGCCGCGCTCGGCGTCGACCTCATGCACGTCGTCTCCGGCCGAGACCTCCTCGCCGCAGTGCGCGAGCGCCGGGACGCCCAAATCGAAGCCGGGAACCCGACGGAACCGAACGGGAACCTCATCGCGGGACGATCGGAGGAGCCGCCCGAAGGACCACCACCGCGTTCGGAGGGACGTTCGGAGGGACGTTCGGAGGGACGTTCGGCGCTTCGAACGCGCCCCGAGAGGGGGAGAAAAAGCGCTCTTTCGCGAGAGGAGGACGCCCCGCCGGACGCCGTCCTGGAGCTCGCGCTCGGCGCGCGCGTCGTCGCGACGGCGACGCGCCTCGCGCCCGGGGGGGACGTCATCGTCAGCGAGACGCGCGAGGACGAGGACGGAGACTCTGCCGACGAAGACGAGGACGCTGCCTCCTTCACCTCCTCCGCCTCTTCCTCGTCGTTCGGGAAAAAAACCTCCCCCCGGCGCTCGCGTCGTTTCTTCGTCGACGCGGCGCTCGTCGCCGCCGACGTGGACAACTGGAGCGGCCGCCGAGAAGACGCATCGCCCGCGTCGGCGGAAGACCCCGAAGACGCCGCGGAATCCGGCACCGCCGGGGTGCGCTCGAGATCGCCCCCGTCGCCTCCGCCTCCGCCTCGCGCGTTCGTCGTCTCCGGGCTCGCGGGCGCGTTCTCCGCGGCGACGGTGTCGGACGCGCGCACGGGGCGTCAGACGCACACGGTCGTCGCGCACGCCACGCCGCTCGTGACCCACCTGCACTGGTTCTGCTCCGCCACGGGGCGGTGCGTCGGCCGCGCCCAGCGCGCGTGGGCGCCCCCGAGCGACACGTGGCTCGTCCCGCCGAGGTCGGAGGCGCACGACGCGGGAGGGTGGTACTTCGAGCTCCCGCCGGGGCCGCCGACAAGGGTCGTTCGTACCGCGAAGAGGAGGGGGTTTATAGTAGGGGGGGACGGGGAGCGAGCGACCGGTCGCTCGAGGCGGTCGGACGGGAAAACACCGCCCGCGGAAGACGCGTTCGGTGACGACGACGACGCGTTCGGCGTGGATTCCGCGTTCGGGGCGGTTCGGGAGGACGCGAGGCGGTTCGGGGCGGCGATGGGCTTCGAGGCCGGGGCGTTTGATTCGAAAAACCGAAAGGAGGCGACGCCGATTCCGCCCGCGGTGGCGGTGTTCACGGCGGCGTTTCGGTTACTCGACCGCGAGCGCGGGGAGGAGCACGGCGTGGCCGCCGCGGCGCGACGCGCGTGGGCGACCGTCTTCGGGGGGAGGTACTGAGACGACTCTTATTTAATCCGAGCGTTCTTCGAGTATGACGTATATCCCACATTTTAAAAGGTGGTTTGGCGGCGTCGCGCTTTCCGCTGTGGCCGCGACGTTGAAGCCGGGTCGCGGGCGTCGTCGACTCGCGCCTCTCGACCCCCCTCGCCTCGGCCTCGCTCGAGTGGGTCCCGCGTCGTCCGTTCATCGTCGTCATCGTCACCGCGGTCGGTTTTCGCGTCACGCCGCCGGGAGTCTGAACGTGGGTCGTTCGCCGCCGCCGCCCCCCCCCCGGTCGAACCCCCCCGTCGCGTGTTCCGCTCTCTGCCTCCGCCGCCCCCCCTGGGGCTTGGGCACGTTCGGGTCGCCGCCGCCGCCGAACCCGTCGTTCCTCCCGAACGCGCCGCCGTTATACTCCCCCCCGTTCGGCGGATACCCGCCGCCGCCTCCGCGCGTTATACCGCCGTCCCCTCGCCTCACGATCGCCTCGGCGCGCTCGACGACGTCCAGCACGCCCGGCGTGACGGTGTAGCACGCGCAGAGCCACCCGAGGAGCGCGAAGACGCACCGCGCCGCGTTGACGCCGTGGTAGGATTTCAAATCCGAGACGAACGACCCGCTCGCGCTCTGCGTCTCCCACCAGTTGGGCACGCGGACGTTGGCGTAATACAGCTTGTCCTCGAACGGCACCGCGACGCAGGAGAGCAGGAAGGCGAGGAAGAAGCTCAAAACCGCCGAGGCTTCTATTTTCCTCAGGGTGAACCCCTGGAGCATGTACCCGCCCAGCGCGTCGCGGCTGTACTTGTCCACCGACGCGAGCAGGGCGATCACCGTCAGGACGACGTACACGCGCTGGCACGCGACGGCGATGGGGGAGTAGTACCGCAGGAACCCGCCGTCGGCGTTCACCTCGGAGACGTTCGCGGCGTCGAGGAAGTACGTCATGAAGAGGTGGGTCATCGCGAAGCCGCCGAGGAGGCCCTGCGCGAAGAATCCCAACCACGCCACGATCGCGGCGACGGCGACGGCGGCGGCGCGCATGGTCGCGTCGCGGGAGGCGAGCACCGCCGCCGCGCCGACCGCGGAGACGGACGAGCCGCCGGGGAGCCCTCCGTGGGCGCCGCCGCGCGACGCGCCCGCGTCGCTCTCCACCTGGGACACGCGCCGGAACCCGCCGGGGCCGTCGGACTCCACGAACCGGGTCTTGGTCTCCGCCGCGCCGGAGCTCCCGCCGGGGTTCTCGAGCATCCCCGTCGCGGGGTTGAACCCGTACGCCGCGCCGACGTCGGCGCCGCGAGCGGAGTGCGCGGTGGGGGGAGGGGCGCTGCGGGTGGACGCGCCGGGAGCGGCGGAGCTCCGCCACCCGCCGGAGGCGCGCGGGTTCGAGCTCGGCACGGGGGAAGCGACGACCGCGGGAGCCGCGGCCGTTGGAGGCGGCATCGGAGGGGCGGGCGCGGGGGGGAGATCGAAGGACGGGGCGGCCGCGGGAGGCGCCGCCGCGGGGGGCGCGTCGGGGAGACCCGACGGCTGCATTCGAGAGCGCGCGGGGGTGGGGCGTCGCGCGCGCGGGTGTGCCGCGCGGCGCGCGCGACCGAGGCGACCGAGAGCCAGGAGGGACGGCTCGAGCGCGGAGGACGAGGACGCCGTCTCTCGAAGGAAACAAACGGCTCCGAGGAAACAAACGGCGCGCGAAAAAACCGTCCCGCGCCGCGCGCTGATCCGAGTGGCGCCGGCAGGCCTCGTTCGCGCGCCTCCGGAGCAGGGTTTCGAGGGTCGTGGCACCCCCGGTCCACTTGTCGTCGCGCGCGCCGCTCTCGCCCCCGCGCTCGTCGCCCCTCGCACGGTGTCGCGGCGATGCGCGTCGCCCTCGCGCGCGTCACGCTCGCGCTCGCGCCGCCTCGCGCGCGCGTGCGGACGCCTCCCTCGGCGCGGTCGTCCGCCCCGCGGCGACCCCGGTCCCGCCCCGACGTCGACGCTCGCTCGCCGCTCGCGCATCCCCGGGTCTCGCGCCGCGGGCGTTCGCCTCGCGTCGCGCTCGTTCGCGCCTCCGCGTCCCGCGCCCCCCGCCCCCTCCCCCCCGCGCCCCGCGCGCGCTCGCCCGCGGGACCCGCGCTCGTCGCGCTCGCGGCGTTCTTCGCCGCCGCCCTCGCCCGTCCCGCCCCCGCGCTCGCGGACGGGAGGCACTCGCGGAGCAAGCTGAGGGAGAAGGAGGACCGCGCGAACGCGCGAGCGAACGCCGAGAGCGCCGCCGCGTCGCGGAGCCCCCCCGCGTCGATCATCCGCGCGGACGACGGCGCGGTGACGGTGGACTTCAAGAGCGCGAAGAAGGAGCTCGGCACCCTGGGCGACCGCGTCGCGCGCGCGCACAAGCGCGCGATGAAGAAGCTCAAGAAAAAAGTCGACCGCGCGGTGAGCGGACTCAACAACGGCGAGTCGCGCCCCGCGACGTTTCGAGCCGCGAGGCAGACCATGCAGCCGGGCGGGTACATGGGCCGCTCGGGCTACGGCTACGCCCGACCCCCGCCGTGGATCGGCGGCCTCTTCTCCTGGGCGATCCTCCTCGGCGCCGCGTGGGCGGTGATCAAAGTCTTCGGCCTCGGAGGCTCTGGAGGATCCGGGTTCCGCCTCCCCTCCTTCGGGTCGCGCTCCTCCCGCCGCCGACCCCCGCCCGGCACGGGGTCCGGTCGCTGGGTGACCGACCGGAGCCTCGGCGGGCGCGAGATCTGGGTCGAGGACGCGAGGACCCGATCGCCCCGAGGCGGCGCTCTGGCTGAATCCCTGGAGGCGAGCGGTGATCTCTCCGGCGGCGGGTTCTCGGAGGCGGCGCAGATTGCGGCGCGGCGGGAGGAGGCGCGGGCGCGCGAGCTCGCGCGGCGGAACGCGGAGCTCGTGGAGCCCGCGTGGTGGTCCCCGCCCGCGCCGGGGTACTGTCCCGAGTCGCAGAGGGCCGCGCGCGCGACGGCGGCGCGGGCGGCGCTCGCGAAGCTGAACACGAAGCGCGTCGGCGGGGCGGCGTACGACGAGACGGACCTGGCGGATCTCCGCGACGCGTGCGCCTCCGCGCGCGCCTCCGTCGCCGATCGCGTCAAGCCCGAGTCCGCGCGGACGGGCATCTACAAGGCGGGCGTGGAGTTCGCGCTGGACGCCGCGAAGGCGCGCTCGAGCACTCGCGCGATCGGCGTTCCCGCGACGTTTCTCACCGGTCTCGCCGACGACGTCGGGGTGGCGCCGGGGCGAGCCGCGCGGCTGGTGGACGCCGCCGTCGCCGCGAGGACGCGCGGAGAGCTGCTGCAGGCGGGCGCGCAGGTGCGAGCGGGGGAGGAGGGCGCAGCGATGCTCACGCTGGACGGGATCATCGGCATCCTGGGAACCTTCCCGCCCGAGCGGGGGTCGGCGGAGTTCGAGATGGTCGCTGCGGGGCTCACGTCGAGGCTCACCGAAGCGGAGCGAGCGAAGCTGCTCGACGCGTTCCGAGCCATCGGGGGGGGGGAGGAGCAGACGAGAGCCGTCGCCGAAGCCCTAGGCCTGGACGACGAGAAATAGGACGACTCCGAGTTACGTTTCGGGGCGCAAGGTTCTTTGTTCACACGCGAAGCGTTCGCACTCGCGGTCCGCCTTCACTCGCCCCCCCACTGCGCTGGATGTCTTTCCCCCCCTGCTACGCCCTTCCCTCCTCCTCCCTCATCAACGACGCGACGGTCGCCACCTCGACCATCTCCCGCTCCACGTCCCCCGCCGGGAGGTCCGCGCCCTCGCCCTCGTCCACGCCCGGGTTCGTGGCGACGTGCTGACAGCACGCGCTCGCGCCGCCCCCCACCGGCACGGGTGCGCTGAGGTTAAACCCCGCGTGCCCCGCCGCCAACCCGACCACCACCCCGACGAACAGCGCCGCGTGGTACGTCATCGCGACGAGCATCAGGAGGTACCCGCACGCCACCTGGATCGTGTACAGAAGCATCGTCTGCGTCCGCAGCGCCACCCGAACCGCGGTCGGGTCCCCGCCCGTCTCGATCGCGCCGCGGAACGCGTCGTCCTGCGTCCTCTGGCGCCACCGCCGAAGCGCCGCCAGCGCCTCCACCGAGACGCCCAGAAACGCGGTGAAGAACATCGCCGCCGTCATGCGACCGGGGGTCGTGAGCTCAACGTCGCGGTGGAGAAACGCGACGCACGGCGCGTTCGCGTCCGACCAACCCAAAAAGCCGTCCATGTACATCGACACCGGCGCGATCTTATCGTTACAGAAGGCGTTCCGCGAGGAGGAGGTCGACGGAGAGGCAGCGGCGGGGGGCGCGGCGGCGGCGACGCACCGGGGCGCGCAGTCGTAGCAGTGCGCCTGCGCGCCGAGGTCCTCGGGCCAGAAGAGCCCCGTCCCGGGCTCGACGCACTTGAGCTCCTCGCCCGCGGCGACGTCACACGCGGGCGCGTCCACGCACGAGAGCCAGCAGTACAGCTTCCCCGCGCCGCACGCGTCCCCGTCGTCCGCCAACGCGCGCCGCCGCGGAGAAGACGAAGCGGAGAGAGACGACGAAGCGGAGAGAGACGACGAAGCGGAGCCGCCGTCGCCGAACCCCGAGAAACCCTCGAAACCCTCGCCGCCGCCGCCGAATCCTCGACCGAATCCTCCGCCGCCGCACGCGGCTTCCGCCGCCTCGGCGAGCGCCTCGTCCGAGACGTCCCCGCGCGCGACGGCGGCGAACGCCTCGAACGCGCGGTTCCTCCACGCCTCGAACGTCAGGCTCGGGTCCGCCGGGTGCGTCGCGAGGGTGGAGGGGAACACCATGCGCCCGAACCACGCGCGGCTCCGCCACGATTCCAAAATTCGCGCGGAATCCGAACCCTCGTTCGAGTCGGCGTCCCCATCGTCGGCGTCCCCGTGATCCGCCGTCAGCGACATCTCGTGCGTGGGCACGGCGAGGCGGCGCGCGCGTCCGAGCCCACCGTCATCGTGTTGTTCCCCGTCCCCGTCGGGCCTTCTCGGGGGTTTGGGGAGCCACGCGTCGGCGGCTTCGCCGAGCATCACGACCACCGCGTCCGAGGGGAGCTCCGGCGCGCGTCCGCCGACGATGAGCCCGCGCGGCGACGCCGAGTCCGGCGGCTCGAAACCGCCGGCGTCGGTCGCGACCAGCGCCGGGGTCATCACGATCGCCACGCCCACGTCCGTGTGTTCGTCCTTCCCGCCGCGCCCGGAGGAGGGTCGTCTGCCTGAGGATCGTCCCGAGGGTCCGGGGTCGACGTCGTTCTTTTTCGACCCTTCGTTCTTTTCGCCGTTCTTTTCGACGTCGTTCGGAGGGGACCCCACCTCCGTCGCTTCGCGCGTCGCGTCCTTCGCCGCGGCGTCTTCACTCTCTCGGCGAATGTAGACGTGGAAGTGGTCGAGGCTCTCGCCCGCGTCCGCGGCGGCTCGGAAGAACCCCCCGGTGTCGTACCCGAGGAGGTCGTCGAGCCTCGGGAGGACCAGTCGCGCGGCTTCGTCCGCGGACGCGCGCAGCGCCTCGAGCGACGCGCGCGTGCCCGGGCCGCACCGCGCGTCCAGGGCGGGGTCGAGCCTCGACGCGCTCAGCGCCGCGACGGTGCGCCGGTCGAAGGCGGCGGGAGAGCCGAGGCGGAGGGACGATGAGGCCGGGGCGGCGTCTTCGTCGAGCGTGTCCGAAAACTTCGCGTCGCTCGCCACCCATCCCGGGGCGGGGGCGTGGAGGGCGGCGGGGTCCGCGCGCGCGCACCGGGTGAGCGCGGCGAGGGCCTCGCGGCGGGCGGCGGCGTACCCGGGGAGACCTCGGACGAGCATCGCGCCGGGGGCGTCCGCGCCGAGGAACGCGTCGCGGATCGTCCGGTCCGAGTCGCCCCGGGCGAGGGCCGAGGCGTCGGCGGCGGGGAGGAACACGCGGGGCGGGGCGGGCCGGGATCCGACGGGGGCCGCCGAGGCGGCGTCCGCGAGGGCGAACGGGCCCGAGGCGGCGAGGAGGAGCGCCGTCATCGCGAGCGAAGGCGACGCGCGAGGCGGCGCCGGACGGGCGCGCGCCGAGGTCCGGGGTCCGGACCCCGGGGGGGGCGCCGCGATCGCGCCGGGCATCGTCGTCGTCGTCCCCGAGGGGGAATCGAATCGAACGAGGACGGGCGCGTCGATCCCCGCCGATTCGAACGCGCGCGTCCGCGTGCGCGCGCGCCGCGCGTGAGAGCCGCGGGCCGACGTCGGGACGAGAGCGGCGCCGAGGAACAGCGCGCGGGGTCGCGCGTCGAGCGCGTCGCGGCGTGCCGTCGCGGCGGGAGGGAATGAACGGTGCCTATCCGGGACCTATCCACTCCGCCTTCAACCGACAGGTCACGCATCGTGAATCGTCTTCGCTGTGAGACTGGCAACGCCGTGACGGTGACACCGAGAGGGAAAGAAACCTGCCGTCCCAGGGTTCGTCGGTCTCATCGATTCGATATCCGACTCCGAGACGTCCCGCTGCCCCACTCTTTTCCGCGCGGACCACCTTCGCCGTACTCCTCCTCTCTCACGATGGCCTGCTCTTGCTCCGACGGCTGCGGCTGCGCCTCCGGTAACTGCCAGTGCGCGGCGAAGTGCTCTTCCTGCGGGTGCTCCACCTGCTCGTGCGCCGCGTGCGCCAGCTCGTGCTCCCACGGATGCGCGTCGTGCAAGGGCAACTGAAAAAGCGCGTCGTCGTCTCATAGAGGGATGCGCCCGGCGCGACGACGCTCCACGCGACCGTCTCGATCTCGGCTTGCCGCGAATGCGCGCGCGCTTGCCTGACGTGACGCTTCGACCACCGACGCCCCCCGGCGCGACTCGTCGCGTCTCGCGACGCCGCGCGCGCTCGTGTTCCCGGACGCCCGTCCCCACCCGTTCGTCGTCTTGTTGTACGAACCGATGTTTCGAAACCGCGCGCCTCGAGCGCGCACCTTGTTTTATCATGCATGTATCAATAAGACACGAGTCATCGCTCGAATGTCGGAGTCCGCGCGCACCCGCGCCGTCTCTCGCCCGTGACCGCGCCCGTTCGCGCCACGCGCGAGGCCCCGACGACCGCGAACCCGCGACCGTACGGGAAATATCATGAAAACGTGTTTTTTTTGCGGAAACGCCGGAACGACCAGCTTCCTCAAATATGTTGGATGCACCACGCAGATGTTGCTCGGGACGCCGCGGGGGATCGGCGGAGGATGGTTTCGGCGCCGCGTGGGAAGTTTTGTTCTCTCACAGTTATTCGTGGGAATGCCTTCATTTCGTCTGCTTTGCGCCTCTCGACCTCCTCTCTTCATCCCGGACGCCGGTCGTCGCCCCTCTCAATCATCGGTCACCTGAAATCCGGATCGATGTTATCCGGGTCGTGGATCTCGCGTCGCCTCGCGAACCCCTGCCCGACGGGCGGCACGCGCTCCGGCGGCGGCGCCGATTTCCCGCCCCCGGGGACGTACGTGTCCGGCGCCTTGGGCGTGAAATCAGGGTCGATGTCCGACTCGTCGACGATGACCTTCCTAGGCGGGGGCCGCGCGGCCCGGATGGTGTTCGCCGCGGGCGTCGCCGACGGCGGCGGCGGCGCGGCGGCGGCGGCGTTCTCCTGCCGCCCGAACGTGTCCGGCGCCTTGGGCGTGAAGTCCGGGTCGATGTCGGACTCGTCGACGATCTCGCGCCGCGGCGGCGGCTGCGCGGCGGTGAAGTCGACGCCGCCGACGCTCTGCGGGCGGAACGAGGGCGAGTTCATCCCCGTCTTCGGGGAGAAGTCCGGGTCGACGTTATCCGGGTCGTAGAACGACCCGCGGGGGCGTGCCTGCGCGCCTCCGGACGCGGAGCCGCCGCCCCCCTCGAAGCTGTGCACGCCGCCGCGCTCGCCGCTGACTCGAATCTCTCGAAACTCCGAGACGCCCGCCGCGGCGGCGGCGGCTTTCATGGGGTCCTCCACGTCGGGCACCTTGAAGTACACCTGCGCGGACCTCGCCGGGGAGAGCACCTTCATGCCGCACGGCCTGGGCTCCTGCTCGTACTCCCCGACCCAGGTCACGGGCCCGCCCGGGTCGGTGAAGTGCTCCGCGTCGTGCATCACCCGCCCCTGGCCGCCGAAATCCCACGCGTCCGTGTCGAGCGTGATGCGGTATTTGCCCGGCATCCCGACGCCAATCTCCAGGTCCTCGTACGAGTTCGTGGGGTGGAAGTTGAACACGAAGATCAGCGGGCCGCGCTCGGCGACGATCAGCTTCCGCTCCTCGCAGGCGGAGGAGACCCACTGGTGTTCGTGCGCGAGGAACTCGTAGCGCTTGTCGAGGTTCATCATCGCGCGGTCGAAATTCCCGAGCTCGTAATAGCGCAGGTACTCGGTGTCCGCCAGATCCCACCGCCTCCGGCAGTGGTCGTGGCTCCACCCGTTCCCCTCCCGGGGGAAATCGACCCACTCCGGGTGCCCGAACTCGTTCCCCATGAAGTTGAGGTAGCCCTCGCCGCCGATCGCTAGCGTGATCAGGCGGAGCATCTTGTGCAGCGCCATGCCTCGCTCCACCACGGGGGAGGCCTCCTCGAACGTGCTCATCCCGTCGTACATCTCGGCGTCCATCAGCCAAAACGCGTTCGTCTTGGACCCGACGATGCTCTGGTCGTGCGACTCCGAGTACCCGACGCACTTCTCCGTGTACCGGCGGTTGCACAGCGTCGCGATGATCTCGTGCATGCTCCAGTCCTCGTCCCGGAGGCCCTCGTCCCGGGACTGCGAGAGGAGCCTCGTCCAGATGTCGGGGATGGCCATGGCGAGGCGCGCGTCGAAGCCCACCCCGCCCTCCTTCACGGGGCGGCACAGCGTCGGCATCCCGGAGACGTCCTCCGCGATCACCTCGATGTCCGGGTAGAGGTCGTGGAGCATGTCGTTCGCCATCATGAGGTAGTTCACCGCCGCGACGTTGGTCTCGAGGCCGAAGTATTGCTCGTAATCGCCGCTGAACTCCATCTGCAGCCCGTGGTGGTTGTACAGCATGCTCGTGACCCCGTCGAAGCGGAACCCGTCGAACCCGTACTCCTCCACCCAGTAGCGCAGGTTAGAGAGCAAGTACCGCTGCACCTCCCAGTTCTCGTAGTTGTACAGGCGCGAGTCCCACAGCCAGTGGTACCCCGCGTCGCCCTCGCCGAAGTACGAGTCCTGCGTCGGCTGGCCGAAATCGTACCCCGCGATGCCGTCCTCGTTGTTGCACGACACGTGCGAGTGGATGACGTCCAGGAGGACCCTCAGGCCCAGGCCGTGCGCCTTGTCGACGAGGTACTTCAGGTCCTCGGGGTTGCCGCATCGGCTGCTCACCGCGAAGGGGCTCGTGACGTGGTACCCGAACGAGCCGTAGTACGCGTGCTCCATCACCGCCATGAGCTGCACCGTGTTGTACCCGCCCTCGGCGATCCTGGGGAGGACGTCGTCGGCGAACTCGCGATAGGAATTCACCTTCGCCTCCTCGGAGCTCATCCCCACATGCGCCTCGTAGATCCTGGACGCGCTGGGCTTGGGGGGGCGCGGGTTGGAGCGGGCGTAGGTCTCGTGCGCGGGGGGGTCCCAGTAGATGCCGTCGTAGCCCGCGCCCATGACGCCGGGCTCGGAGTAGGACATCTTGATCCACGCCGGGATGCGGTCGACCCAGAAGCCGTCGCCCTTCTTCATCCTGATCTTGACCCTGGAGTTGTGCTCGATCGAACCCGCGGGCAGGGTGATGCTCCAGACCCCGAACTCGTCCTTCTCCATGTGGTTCGCGTCGGGGTTCCAGCCGTTGAAGTCGCCGATGAGGCACGCGCGGCACGCTGCGGGCGCCCACTCGCGGTACACGATCTCGCCGCTCGAGGTTTTGTTGAACCCAAACTTCTCGTAGCCCTTGGCGAACTCGGCGAGCGAGCCCTCCGCGTCCGCGATCGCCGCCTTGCGCTCCTGGAACTTCTCCCAGCGGTACTTGAAGTGGCCCTCGTGCTCGTAGAGCTGCTCGTCGAGCTCCGCGCAGCCCATGCCGTCGGTCGTGTACCCGTCGAAGCCCGTCGCGCGCGCGGAAGCCCCGCGAGAGGAGGAGGCGAACGGCGCCATCGGGCGCGCGATCGGGGCGCGACCCGGGGAGGGACGAGCGCGGCGCGACGAGAGCGCGGGGGCGGTGACGGCGGGCTTACCGCCGCTCGCGCGACGCGCGACGCTTCCGGCGCCGCGGGAACCTACTCGCGGGTCGAGCGCGACGACGCGCGCGGTCGCGATCGCGAACGAGGCGGACATCGCGATGCCGAAAGCCGGGGGGGCCGAGGAACCTTCGCTCGCGTCCTTTTCAAAAGAAGGCGATCGAGAACCCTGCCGTGCGCGAAAGGCGGCGTGAGACTCGAAGTGAACGCGACGCGGGCGCGAACGAGTCGCCGCGGGCGAGGACCTCGGGTGTCTGAAACGCGACGCGTCTCGGAGTGCGCGCGCGGGCGAGGCGGGCGCGGGTGTTGGCGAGGGGATGCGGATGCGATCAGAGGTGGTCCCCGATGTTATCTCCTGGAGAGTGAGTCAGCTCAACGGCACTTTTTGGGTTTCGTCGTTGGATTTTTTTGGGCGGTGCGGAAAATCCAAACTAGATCCTCTGCTTCAAGAATCGACACCAGATGCTGAGTAGATTTGTTTGTGACTGCATCAGCAGAACCCCCTTCCCGTAGTAGTTCGCGAGCGATCGAGACGATTCGATCCAAGACCGCGTCAACACAACTGCAAAAGCTCCCCCACTACGCTCCTCCATTTGGTGGAACACGCTCCGCGCGTCGGGTCTCTCTCGCGCTTCGTTCTTCGTTCGTCACACCTCGGGCACCTGCGGGAGCCTCATGACCTGCTCGACCGCCTCCCTCGGGTCGACGCCGTCCTCCAGGATCCTCGCGACCGCGGTCATGACCGGGAGGCTGACCCTGTATTTCCTCGCGAGCTTCATCACCGCCCCCGCGGTGGCGACCCCCTCGGCGACTTGCGTCATGGATCCCAGAATCTCCTCGAGGCTCTCCCCCGCGCCCAGCCTCTTCCCCACGGTCCTGTTCCTGCTCAGCGGCACGAAACACGTGAGCATGATATCCCCCGTCCCGCTCAGCCCCGCCAGCGTCGCGGGCTTCGCCCCCATCCTCTGCGCGAGCCACCGGATCTCCGCGCACCCCTGCGCGACCACCGCCGCCAGCGCGTTATTTCCGAGCTCCAGCCCGTCGACGATCCCCGCGGCGATGGCGAGGACGTTCTTCAGGGCGCCGGACATCTCCACGCCGACGACGTCGTTCGAGGTGTTCACGCGCAGGCACGAGCTCGCGAAGAGCCTCTGCACGCTCAGGGCGAGGGTTTTATCCTCGCTCGCGGCGACGATCGCGGTGGGCAAGCCCCGCATGATCTCCACCGCGAACGTCGGCCCGCTCAGCACCGCCAGCGGCTGGTCCCGGCCGAGACCCGCGGGGATCACCTCCGACATCATCTCGCACGAACCCACCTCGAGGCCCTTCGAGAGGCACAGGAGCGGCGTCTCGGGGTCGATGAAGTCCCGGACGGTCTCGAGGAACGCCCTGGACGACTGCACGGGGACCGCGTGGACGATGAAGTCGGCGTCGGGTAACGCGATGGCGGGGTCCGTCGTCGCGCGGACGCTCGGGGGAAGCTCGTGGTCCGGGAGGTACTTCCGGTTCACGTGGTGCTCGTTGATCGCGCTCGCGTCCGCGTCGGACCGGACCAGGATGCACACGTCGAGGGTGGCCTTGTTCCGCGCGAGGAGGGTCGCCATGGCCGTGCCGAAGGAGCCGCCGCCCATGATGGCGACCTTCTCGGTCTTGGCCAGGACGTCGGGGCCGCACGACTTTTGGTAATTGCGACGCTGGCCCCAGCGCATGATCTTGTCCCAGGACTCGTGCGTCGCGACGCGGTCCTCCTCGGAGATGCCCGCGATGAAGCGCTCGTACACGCCCGAGGAGGGCGCGGGGGAGGGGGAAGAGGAGGAGGAGGGGTCCGGGCGGGAGCCGTCGTCCGACGCGGCGAGCGCGACGAGGACGCGGTGGTGACGGTGGTGGTGGTGCCGCGCGCCGGTGCGCGACGACGATCCGCGCCGAGGCGCGCAACCGCCGGGCGCGCCGCGAGCGCGAGCGCGACGAGCGAGGGCGGAGGAGGACGCGCCCGAGGATACGCCGCGCGCCGCCGCGGCGCCCGGGGGCGACGCGCGAAGCGCGATCGGGCGAGACATGGATCGAGGGGCGACGGGCGAAGCGCGGCGTGCGGCGCCGCGGGGGGCTGTGAGGATAGCGAAAAGCGCGACGGGGGGGGGGCGGGGTTTTCTTCCTTGAGTCGAGGCTGATCATGTGCCGCCGAGGTCGTCGTCCGCTGTCGACTGCGCAGTGACGATGAAATGTCTACTCCGACACCGCGTGGCGCGTCCGCGGTCGGTCGTGGCCTTCTCGCGCGAAAGGTCGCGCGTCCTCCCCAGGCGTCGCGCGCGCGCGCCCGCGCTCCGCGCCTCGTTCGCGATGTTCACGATCCGCGAGATCCCCGGCGCGTGTCTCGGCGTGGAGGTGGTGGGCTCCTTCGACCTCCGCTCCGCCTCCGCCGCGGACGTGGCCGCGGCGGTGGACGCGATGCACCGCCGCGGCCGGGGCGTGCTCGTGTTCCGCGACCAGCATCTCACCCCCGCCGACCTGGAGTCGGCGTGCGCGAAGCTCGCGGCGCACTTCGTCGGCCAGCAGCCGTACACGCGGTGGCCCGGCCAGTCCAAGCCCATCCCCGGGTGCCCGCACCTCGCCCTGCTCGGGAACTACGAGGCGAGGCGCGACGGCGAGTTCGGGATGGACGTGGTGCGAGGCGAGACGATCGGAGAGTTCAAGCCCGCGACCGACGCCATCGAGGAGTGGCACACGGACGGCTCGTTCCTCGAGAACCCCAAGGTGGCGATCGCGCTGTACGCCCCGCAGGTCCCCGACGCGCTCCCGCCCCCGGGCGCGGGCGGAGAGACCCGCTTCGCGAGCTGCGCCGCCGCGTTCGAGAAGATGTCCGACGCGGAGAAGGAGGACGCGGAGGCGCTCGACGCCGTGCACTCGTGGGAGCTCTTCATGCGCCTCCTCGAGCGCCGCGACCCCGACCGCCCCAAGGTCACCGCGGAGGAGATCGCGGCGAAGCCGGACCAGACGTGGCCGCTCGTGCGCAGACACCCCGTGACGGGCGCGAAGTCGGTGTACGTCAACCCGAAGAACACGCGCGCCGTCGTGCGCAGGGACTCGGGCGCGAGGCTCGCGCCCGACGCGGCCAAGACGCTCGTGGAGACGCTGGGGAGACGCGTCGTCGACTCGGGCGTCTACGCGCACGAGTGGCGGAGGGGCGACTTCGTCATCTGGGATAACCGCGTGTTGCTGCACGCCGCCTCGCCGTTCGACGCGGAGGCGCACCAGAGGCTTCTGTTCCGCATGGAGTTCAAGGGGGAACCCGTCCTGGGGCCTTGACGAGATGACAATATTCTGGAGATGACTTTCATCACTTTCGAAAGGACGTCGGAGACGACGTCGCGGTCATCTTCGCGTCTCGCGAGCGCGGTCATCATCCTTCGGTTCATTGCATTCGCGACACGAACCTTCGTCGCCGCCCCGCCCCGCCTCGCCCCGTTCCCCCTCGCTCGCTCTCGTCGCGCCCCCCCTCCCCCCCTCCCTCCCTCCCTTCTCTCCT
>MDSW01138605.1_pt1 | contig 31767 bp, 16 predicted proteins | sample 811171 | NCBI WGS metagenome assembly MDSW01 (sample SAMN05326641, study PRJNA326480) | marine metagenome | isolation source: seawater | place: Atlantic Ocean: North West | collected 2012 | reverse complement strand
TTCGTCGGCGCGCGTGCGGTTCACGAAGGACCTGGCGGTGGGTTACCCTTCTTTGAAGAACAATTAAGTGAAGTTAAGTGTGCCACGTCGGACGACTTAAGTTTAACTTAGTGAAATTAAGTATGCCACGTAGGACAACTTAAGCTCCTAAGTTTCTAAATTAAGTGTGCCACGTAGGACGACTTAAGTCGTAAGTTAACGTTTAAGTTTGGACAAATTTGATTAAGTAGCGATGGTTTCAGTCAATTTGTCATATAAAAATAATCTCATCAGGAACTATAATTTAGAAAAATGAAGGGGAATGATAAGGGTGGGATTTCACTCAAATGATCCGGCTCGTCAGACGTCCGTTGTTGGTTCGCGGGTGCGAGACGCGCGCCGTCGTCGTTCGTCTCCCCTCCCTCCCGCCGCTCCAGTCCCGCGCGCCTCGTCTCGCGCGATGCCGCGCGTGGACCCGAGCGTGGTTCGGCGGAGGGTGCTCGATCGGCTTCGGGAGAGCGACTTCGAGGTGGACGAGTCGGACCTCCCCGACGTGCGCCCCCCCTCGCGCGCCTCCCATCGCGCCATCGGCGCGAGACTCGCGCGCGCCTCCTCCTCGTCCGACGGCCGCCCCCCCTGGGGTCGGGGCGCGCCCGGGGCCTCCGCGCCCCATCGCGCCTCCAGCACCGCCCGCGGCGCGTCGCTCTCCCTGTTGAAGCGCGAGGCGGCGGCGCGCGGGCCCGGCGCGCGCCGCGTCGAGGACGTTCGCGACGCCGACCGTCGCGCGCGCGTCGAGTTTTACGACGACGCGCTCTCCGACGACGACGACCACTCGCGCTCGCGCGACGACGCGCGCGTCGCGGCGGAGCGGTCCACCGCCCCGCGCGGCGGCCGCCGCGGCGAGCGAAACGCCAGCGTGTACAACCGCCTCCTCCGCGAGTCGCGAAGGCCCGCGCGCGTACACCCGGAGGGCCATCGTCGCGACGGCCCCTCGTCGACGACCGACCCCGCCCCGGGCCCCGGCCCCGGCCCCGGCCCCGGCCCCTCCTCCGCGGCGAACGAACTCCGGAGCCCGCCCCGCAGGGGGGGGCACACGACGACGGAGGACGAGGGAGGGGGGTACTGGGCGACGACGGAGCCCGACGACGGCGGCACGACGGACGCCGACGCGGGGCGGCGCGATCCCTCGAGCGCGGGGGATTGCGCCGGGGTCGCCGGTCGCGACTCCGCCGCGCGTCGCGCGTGGATCGAGGCGGGATCCCTCGACCGCGACCGCGCGCGAGCCACGCCGGGACCCGTGCCCGGAGACCCGAACGCGGAGGGTTCTTCTTCGACGCCGCGGGGTGATGAACGCGGAGGGTTGTTCGACGCCGGCGCCTCCGCGTCGTCGTCGGCGGGGTCGGGATCCTCCGACGCGGCGTCCACGTCGCCGAGCGGCGTCGAAGACCCCTCCGGCGGAAGCGCGGCGTCGGACACGTCCTACCCGGCGTACCTCCCCGGGGACGCGGCTCGCTCGCGTTCGCGCGCGCGCGCGCGGGAGGGGGGAGGCGACGGAGGCGACGGTGCCCCGGACGCGGAGGAATCCTCGGAGGACGCGTCGGACGCGTCGGACGCGTCGGACGCGTCGGACGCGTTCGTCTCTCCCGGCGCGCCCGCGGAGGCGCGCGGGCGCGTCGCCGCCCGGCGCGGTTCCGGCGGCGGGTCCGCGTCCCGGTCGGACGCGGACGCGGACGCGCGCGGGGACGACATGGACGTGGACGTGGACGACGACGAGCCTTCGCCCGGGGGTTCCGTCGGGTCGCGACGGCTCGGGGCGGCTTCGGACGCGGACTCGGCTTCGGACGGGGCTCGGCTCGACGTCGCGTCGGCGCTTCGCGCGGATAACCTTGAACTCCGCGCGAAGGTTCGCGAGGCGGCGGAGGCGCTGAAGTCCGCGGCGAGGGACAAGGTGACGTCGGACCGGGCGAACGCGCGGCTCGAGGCGCGCGTTCGGCGCTTGGAGGAGGAGGCGAGGGCGCTGTCGCGCGAGGGGGAGGAGGCGAGGGCGCGCGTCGCGCGGGAGGAGGAGGCGCGGGCGCGGGCGGCGAAGGAGTGGCGGCGGGGCGCGCGGGACGCGTCGCGCCGCGAGGCGGCGGCGAAGAACGCGGCGGAGGAGGCTTCGAAGGCGCGCGACGCCGCGGAGATGCGCGCGCGCGCGGCGGAGAGCGCCGCGGGCGCGGCGGACCGGCGCGCGGAGCGGTGCGAGCGCGAGGCGAACGCGGCGAGGGCGGCGGCGGCGCGCGACGGGATGCGCGCCGACGCGGCGCTCGCGAGGGCGGACGCGGCGGAGGCGGACCTGACGCGCGCGCGCGAGGCGCTCGCGCAGATGACCGAGGCCGCGGAGGAGGCGCGCGCGGAGGCGAAGGCGATGGCGGTGTGGCGCGTCGAGGAGGAGGCGGCCTTAAAAGAGGGCGCGGCGCGCGCGGCGGACGGCGGGTTCGGAACCACCCCGGAGGACGCCGACCTTCGCGCGGAGGAGACGGCGTCGCTACGCGCCGCGCTCGCCGAGGAGGCGTCGGCGGCGCGGCGCGCGGAGAGGGAGGCGGAGACCCTACGCGCGGCGGTGCGAGACGCCGAGGCGGACGCGCGCGCGGCGTGGACGGCGCTCGACGCGGAGCGGAGCAGTCGCCGAGAGGAAGGATCGCGCGCGGAGACGAAATCGCCCGCGGGGCCGGGGCCCGCGGAGGCGCTCCTCTCGCTCGTCTCCCCGTCCCTCCTTCTCGACGCGTCCGACGCCGCGACGCCGGAGACCGCGAACGACCGCGAGCGCCGAAACCTCGATAAGGTCGTCGCGCACCTCAACGCGCGTCGTGCGCGAACCCGCAGCGGGGGCGCGCGAGCGAACGGAGGCGGCGGCGGGGTCCTCTCCGGCGGCGCGCTTCCCGACGCGCGCGCGCTCGCGTTTTTCTGCTTCAAGTTCTGGCAGCAGCTCGCCGCGGCGACGCCCGCGCCCGCGTCCTCCGCGCCGAGCCCCGCGGCGACCCCACCGGCGTGGAACCTCGCCAGCCTCGACTTCGCGTTCGACGTCGTTCGCGACGCGGGCGCGGCGCCGACCCCGGCGGCGGCGGCGGCGCCGACCGACCCGGCGGAGGCGCCGCCGTCGCCGTCGCCGCCGCGCTCGCCGCTGCCGCTGCCGGCGTGGGCGTTCCCCGCGCCGACGCCCCCGGGGGAGGTCGACGCGAGCGCGGGAGCGCCGGCGGCCGAGGCGGCGGAGGTCGCGCCGGTGGCCGAGGCGGCGGAGGTCGCGCAGGCGGCCGAGGCGGCGGAGGTCGCGCCGGCGGAGGTCGCGACTGAGGCGGGCCCGAGCACTTCAGGGGCGGCCGCGCTCCCGACGCCGTCCCGCGACGCGACGGTCTCTGCGGCGGCGAGGGCGGCGGAGGTGTACAGGACCTCCGGGCGCGGCCAGGGCGGGCGCGGCCAGGGCGGGGGCGGGGTTCCGAGACCGAAGCGCGGGCGAGGGTAGGCGCGGTCGAGGGCGTCGTCGCGCGTTTTTTTCACGGTTGAGTCGTTAGGTATTCACGCGACGGCGGCGCTCGTCGCTCGCCGTCTCTACAAAGAATGCGCGCGGCGCCCGCGCGTCGATATGGTCCCTCTCTCAGCGGGCGCTGGCGCCCTCGGCGGCGGCGCGCTGCTGCGCGCGCGGGGTGTAGAGCTCGCGCCTCTTGTCGCGGCGGGAGGGCTGCCCGTCCTCGCGCCCACCCTTCTTCACGACGTCCACGACGCGAACCGTCTTCTTCCCGTTGGCGCCGGGCTTGAAGAGCACCTCCCCGTCCCTGAGCGCAAACAGGGTGAAGTCCTTCCCCGTCCCGACGCCGGGACCCGCGTGCACCTGCAGTCAGTCACGACGGAGCGGACGATCGAAGAAGAGGGGGAGGGGCGAAGGTCAGCAGTCCGGCGCGAGGGGGTTCGGGATGCGCGCGCGCGAACGGGGTGACGCGCGCGACGCGGCGGCGCGGGGCGGTACACGCGGCGGCGCCCGTTCGTTGGCAGGGTTTCAGGGTTTTGGCTGTGGGTTCGGGGGCGGAGGGGAGGATCGGGTCTCGCTCGGGGTCTCCTCGGGGGGCGCACCTTGTTGCCGCGCTGGCGGATGATGATGTTCCCCGTGGAGACGACCTCCCCGCCGTACTTCTTCACGCCGAGGTACTGAGGGTTGGAATCGCGGCCGTTCTTGGTGGAGCCGGTCCCCTTCTTGTGCGCCGCCTCGACGGAGAAGCCGCGCGCGGGCGCGCTCGTGGTCGTGGGCATGGTCGCGATGCGAGACCCGGAGACGGCGGCGTTGCGGGCGGCGAGGCCGGAGACCGCGAAGGAACCCATGAGAGCGACCATGGTTCGGTTGATTCGTGCGAGGGGAGCGACCGGGCGGTGCTCGGCGCGAGGCGGTGTGCGCCGTCTCCGGCGCCGAGCGCGCGCGATTTCCGGACCGACGACGACCTTTCGGGATAAGGGCTTGGGCGCGTCCGACGATCGGTCGACGTCATCGCACGAAAATCCGCATGATCGCCAGTCTGCGGAAAGTGTAAAAGCCGCATTTCCGCACGAAATGCACATTCTGTTGAGTCTCGAACTTCTGCAATGGTGTTTTCCAACTGCGCGTGCTCCCCCGCCCTCAAAAGATCATCCCTCCTCCGACCCGTCCCTCGTCCGTTTCCCGAGCGCGGGCTCCGGCGCGCCTCCGACGGCGGTTCGCCACTTTCTCGCCTCGGCGAGCGCGCCCTCGAGACACCGCCGACACCCCTCCCGGTACCTCGCCGCGCCCTCGACCGCCGCCTCCCCCACGCCGAGCCTCGCGCCCATCCCCTCCCTCCCCCCCGCGGCTCGCTCCGCCTCCCTCCTCCACGCCTCGTCCCCCCGGTCGAGCGCGTCGAGCGTCGCCCCCAGCGCGACGCACAGCGCGTTCGCCGCCGCCGCCTCCCCATCCGCGCTTAACGCCCCCATCCTCGGATCGCGACGCGTCGCCCCCGCCCCCGCCCCCGCCCCGGCCGCGCCGCCGCCGCCCGGCCCGAGAGCTCCGAGCTCCGCCGCGTCCACGGTCAGCACCCGAAGCACCGCGACGAGATCCCTCGGCGGCGGTCCCTCGGCGCGGACCGCGTGCGGCGCGAGCGCGAGCCCGCACCTCGCCAGCGCCTCCGCGCGCGCCGCCGTCGCCTCCGCCGGTTCCCCGCGCGGAAGCTCCAGCGCGAGCGGCGTCTCGTCGTACGGATTAGGCTCCCGAAGCGCGAAGCCGTAGAAGAGCAACAGCTCGGCGTTGGACTTGGCGCCGTAGGACACGAACACCTCCTCCCCGCGCTTAACCGACCGCGCGACGGGGAGGTGGAGCGCGCCCCGGCGAAGGCGGCTGTAGCGAACGCAGTGCGGCCACAGCGCGTGATTGCACAGAAGCGCCGCCGGCGGGAGGCACGTGCGCGTGCGCGGTGGCGCTTGTTCGCCGCATTCCCCGTCCTCGAGCTGTACGGTCATGCCGTACGCGTTCCAGACCTCCGTCGCCCACGCGACGTTCTCGCGCGTGTACAGCTCCCGCGGGAAGACGTCGGGGATGCCGTCGGAGAGCGCGGGGAAGAGGGCGTCGTACTGGTTCGCGAACCGCGCGCGGTGCGCCTCCGCGTCCGCGAGGAGGGGCGTCCCGCCCAACAGAATCCGCGTCGCCGCGGGCGACCACGACAGGGGCGTCGAAACCGGCGCGGGGGTCCCGGGGAACGACGCGCCGTCGCGAGCGTCCGTCTCCGCCTCCGTCCGCCGCGGCGGGAGCGATCGCACGAGCGGCGCCCAGGGGGAGCGATCGCCGAGCGCGCGCTCAAACACGAGCCACAGCGCGGCCAACGCGTCCTCGCCGAGGGCGGCGAAGGTTCGGTACGCCTCCCCGCGCGGGCCGGGGTCGTCGAGCGCCACCTGGACGGTCCAGAGTGCGCTCGAGGGGACGCGGAGACAGTCCGCGCCGGCGGGGATGTCCGCCGCGGCGGCGGCGCCGCGGCCGTGAGGGGGGAACCGCGCGGGGGCGATGCGCGCGAACGCGATCGGATCGTCGTCGCCGCGACCATGAGGCGGGGTCCCCGGGGGTCCCTCGGCGGCGGCGCCGGCGCGGACCCACGCGAGCATGGCGTCCGCGACGCCGCCGTCGTCCGGCGGGGCGGCCGCGGGGGGGGAGGATGGTGGTGGTGGTGGTGCGGCGGCGGCGGCGGCGGCGGGGGGGGGAAGGGGCGGCGCGAGGGCGGCGTCGCACAGCTGTACGGCGTCGGGGAGGACCGCCGCCGCCGCCGAGGCGGGGAGCTCGGCGAGGAGCTCGAGCAGGAGCGCGCACGCGGCGGTCTCGTTGCGCGGGGAGAGGGCGACGGCGTCGCGTTCGCCGCGCGCGGGCCTCGTCGCGATCTTCGCCGCCACGGCGTCCAGGGCCGCGGGGGCGAAGTACGCCTCGCGGTCGTCCACGCTCGCGACGCGCGCGCACGCCAGGAGCCGCATCGCCGCGTCCGGCGCGGCGAGGGACACGACGGGGGGATGGAGCCCGCACGAGCGGAGCAGGCCGTCGCGAAGCCCCGCGTGCTCGTCCCGGGGCATCGGCACCTCCACCGCGTACTCCATCGCGCCACCCGGCGCGCGGGACGCGGCGGCGCGCGCGCGGGAGTGCGACCGCGGTGCCGAGGGTGAAGGGAACGCAGACGTGAATCTGAAGCTCGCCTCGTCGAACCGTCCGAGAGCGAGCGGGTGTGATGAGTGAAAATTTGAGACATGTTTCGTGCAATTTTTGACACGCTACCACGCTACCTCTCGCAGACGAGACAGCCCATGAGATTCCCCGGCGCGAGCTCGTAGAACACGGCACTCTGGAACCCCGCCTCGCACGCGAGCTCGACGAGCTCCGCGCCCTTCGGGTACCGCTCGATGCTCGGCCTGAGGTAGCGGTACTCCGCGGCGACGCCGTTGAGGTCCGCCGCGGGGACGACGACGTTGTCCAGGATGAATCCCTGCAGCGCGTTGATGTTCGCATCCGCCGAGTTGTTGAAGTCCAGCACCGCGGCCTTTCCCCCGGGCCTCAGCACGCGCGCGAGCTCCTTCAGCGCGAGCGGAATGTCGGAGACGTTCCGAAGGCCGTACCCGATCGTCGCGCCGTCGAACGCGCCGTCCTCGAACGGCAGCGCCAGCGCGTCGCCCCTTCGCCAATCGATCGGGGAGAGCTTGAACCGCGTCGGGAGCTTCGCCTCCTTCTCCGCCGCGACGCGAAGCTGCGCGGCGGCGAAGTCGAGGCCGACGACCTCGCCGGAGGGGCCGACCGCGTCCGCTAGCCTGAGCGCGAGGTCGCCGCTGCCGCAGCACACGTCCAGGGCGCGGTCGCCCGATCGAACGCCCGTCCACTTCACCGCCGCGCGCTTCCACACCCGATGCAACCCGAGGGACAAGACGTCGTTGAGCTGGTCGTACACAGGGGCGATGTCGTTGAAGAGCTCCTCGCGCTCCGCCGCCGCCTCGGAGCTGAACTGCTCGTCCGGGCGGCCGGTGATGAAACGATCGCTCTTAGACGCGGAGGCGGCGGCGGGCGAGGGAGAGGAGGAGGGTGATGATGATGATGATGATGATGATGAGGAGGAGGAGGAGGAGGGGGACGACGCGGGGTCGAGGGGAGGAGCCTCCTCGGGACCCGACGCGCCCCACACGATCTCTTTCGTCGTCACGCCCGAGCCCGCGACCGCGGGGTCGACGCCGGAAGAGCCGTCCTTCGCGTCCGTCGAGGACGCGCCGCCCTCGTCTGAAGATGTCGTGAACGTCGGGGAGGGGGGGGACGGGAGGAGGGGGCACGCTGATGAGCTCGCGGCGAGACGGAGGCGAGGGCGGGGATCGAGGATCGACGTCGCGAATGGATGGATAAACGCGCCGGCTCGGGAGGGACGCACCGGTCGACGCGAAGACGCGCGAGGCGCGAACGGATCGAGCGCCGACGCGGACCTCGCCCGAGCGCTTCGCGCGCCGCGGGAGGCGCCGAAGCGCCGCCGGCGAGACCCAGGCGGCGGTGAGGGACGCCATCGCGGACGCGCGCGGGGGACTACTGGTGGTCGCTGGGGCAGTGAGTGACGAGATCGCCCTGAGCCCAGCTACACTCCACCAAACGTACCTTAAGGTATGTGGTAAAAGGTGGAGGTTTTATAAACTCCCTATTTCGGCCGGACATGGAAAATTATCGCAATCGCGGCACTAAAATGTCCACTCGCTGTCTGGAACCGCCTCGACCCGCCGAGCCTCGTTTTCCCGCTTCGAAGACGCCGCGCGGCCTCGGATTTCGCCAACACCCATTCGTCCCTCGCGCTCGGCGCGCGCTCGGGAAGGCACTCGCGGGTCCGCGCTCTCGCGCTTCGCTCGCCTCGCGCTTCCCGGGCGCGCTCGCGCCGGCGCTCGCGCCTCGCGGCCGCGGCTCGCGCGCCCCTCGCCCTTCCCGCCTCCGCGCGTCTCGGACGTCCCGACACCACCCCCCCCTCTCGGGACGCGCCTCGCCGAGGGAGGCGTCGGCTCTTCCTCCCCGCGGCCATGGAGGACCCGCCGCTCGCGTCTTCCGGCGGCGCCGCCCCGAGCGGTTTCATCGCGACGGTGTTGAGCCCCGTCTCGTCCACGCGGCGGTGGTTCGACCGCCTCGGCGACGCGATCGGGTGGCGCCTCGTCGCGTTCATCGGGTCGTGCCACTTCGGCCTGAAGGGCACCCTCCTGGGCCTCGTCGGGCACGCGGGTTTGCCGTACGCGCAGAAGGTCTTGATGCTCACGGCGCAGGAGTCCCAGCGCTACGGCATCGTCGCCATGTTCCCCTGGAGCGTCAAGCCCGTGATCGGTATGGTCTCCGACGTCCTCCCGATCGGTGGGTACAACAAGCGGTGGTACATGTTCGGCGCGTCGCTGTGCGGCGCGGGGGCGGTGACGTATTTGGCGGGCGCGACGCTCGGCGCCGACCAGGCGAGCGCGCACTCGTACGTCTTCGCCCTCGTGCTCATCAACCTGCAGGTCTCGGTCGTGGACCTGCTGACCGAGGGGAAGTACACGGAGGCGATGGGGGAGGTGCCCGAGGTGAGCAGCGACGTCGTGAGCCTCGTGTGGTTGGTGATGACGTGGGGCGGTTTGCTGGCGACGGCGGTGAGCTTCTTCGTGCTGCCGACGGAGCAGTACCGGATGCTCTTCTGGTGCGCGGCGCCGTTCAGCGCGCAGGCGGTGTTCACGAGCGCGTTCGGCCTGCTGCCGGAGAAGAAGTGCGCGCCGGAGAAGAGCGGGGTGGTGAATCACGAGCTGCTGCGAGGGAAGCACCGGCGGATGTTCGTCATGGGCGCGTTCATGGCGCTCGTGTGCGCCGCGCTCGCGGCGACACAGCTCGCGACGGGGGACATGTACGTCGAGCTCGGGGTGACGTCGGCGTGCGCGCTGGTGCTCTCCGTCGGGATGTTTTACTGCATGCCCCCGAAGCTGGCGAAGGCGACGCTGTTCCTGTTCCTCACGAACACCACCTCGGTGAGCTTCGGGAGCGCGATGCAGTACTGGTTCACCGTGGACGAGACGTGCAACCCGGGCGGGCCGCAGTTCGACTACCTGTTCTTCACCGTGTACACGGCGATCATCGCGCAGGTGTTCAGCGCCGTCGGGATCTGGGTCTTCAACGCGTACTTCTCCAAGTTCCGCATGCGAACCGCGCTGATGATCTCCGCGCTCATCTCCAGCGCCGCGAGCGTCGGGGACCTGGCCATGGTCATGCGCTGGAACCTCGCGTGGGGTATCCCGGATAAGTGGTTCTACCTCGTCGGGGACACGATCTTGGAGCCCGTCGTGCTGATGATGGCGTTCATGCCGGGGACGGTGCTCATCAGCAAGATGTGCCCGAAGAACATGGAGAGCACGACGTTCGCCATCCTCGCGAGCTTCAGCAACCTGGGCGGCGCCCTGAGCTCCTCGTTCGGGGTGTTCGCCATGGAGTACGCGGGAATCAAGACCGAGGTCACCGAGGGGGGCGCGTGCGACTTCTCCAACCTCCCCGCGCTCATCGTCGTGTGCGGGATGCTCCTGCCCCTCCTCGCCGTGCCCATGGTGTACGTGCTCATCCCGGACATGGACCTGAGCGACCCCGTGCGCGTGGACGACGACGCCGACGCGGGGGGGGGAGGGGGTAAGGGCGGAGGCGCGGGGGAGGACGAGAGGAGGGGGTTGTTGGAGGAGACGTACGGGCTGAGCGGGTCGACGGACGCGGGGGGGGGCGCCGGGGCGAAGGTGGACTGACGCGCCGGGGTGGGTGTGTGGGGGCCGAGAGAGACGGTTGTCTTAACCAGAAAAGTGGGGCCCACGATCGAGGTGTCCACGGCTTTTTTTTGGAAAACACGCGGGACGGACAGACCGTCGATTCGCGGTTCGACGAGAGCGACTCGGACGCCGATGTGGGGCACTCGCGTTCGAGAGCGCGCGAGGGGCGGGGATTCCTCAATCCAGAAGCGGCCACGTCGCGCCGCTCGTTCGGCACGCGGAAAGTGCGGAGAAACGGCATTTGTCGCGGTGCGAGCGCGTCACTCTTCGTCGCACTTAGCACCTTCGGGACACCACCGTCGGTCACACCTCCCCCCTTCACGCCACATCCAACTCGGCACGATGGCTACCCAGGCTGCCGTGATGTCGTCCAGGGCGACTCAGGTGCGCGCGTGGCCTCGAGCGGCGTCTTCCCGGCGCGCTTTTTCGCCGCGGCGAATCGGCGGTGTCGTACTTTCGCGACGAAACGCGTGCAAAGCCCTCCGGGACGAACGCGCGCGAGGACCTCGGGCGACCGCGCGCGCGACCTCGGCGCGACGCGGTCGTTCTTCCGAGCCACCGGCGAGGTCGTCCCGCCCCGCGCCCGAGGAAAAACGCCGCGCGTTCGCCCCGTCCCGGCGCGCTCGCCGGGTAACAAACCTTTGGATATGACGCTCGCGCCCGCGACGTGGCCGCCCATCCCTCGCGCCCGCGCGTCCTTCTCGCGCCCCTCTGACGCCCCCCCGACCCCCCGCGCGCCCGCATCCCCGCAGCTTCCCGGCTTCAACGGCCTCAAGGCCCAGCGCGTCGGGGTGAGTGCCCTCCCCGCCCACCCTCACGGACCTGCCCGCCGCCGCGACCCGCGCGCGCGGCGCGCGTCCGCCGCCGAACGCCCCCGTCGCCCCCGCGCGATCCGTCGTTATCCTCAAAAGTTCACTAGAGACTGACCCTCCCCCCCCCACACGCCTCGTCCCACTCCTTCCCCCCCGCGCCCTCCTCTCCCTTCCTTACAGTCCGTCGCCCGCGCCGCCCCCGCGCGCCGCGCCGGCCGCGCCGCCTCCCTCGTCGTCCGCGCGGAGGGCCGCGAGGTGGAACTCAGCAAGTACCGCAACATCGGCATCATGGCGCACATTGACGCCGGCAAGACGACGACGACGGAGCGCGTCCTCTACTACACCGGCAAGTCCCACAAGATCGGCGAGGTGCACGAGGGCGCGGCGACGATGGACTGGATGGAGCAGGAGCAGGAGCGTGGCATCACCATCACCTCCGCGGCGACGACTTGCGCGTGGAAGGATCACAGGATCAACATCATCGACACCCCCGGCCACGTCGACTTCACGCTCGAGGTGGAGCGCGCGCTCCGCGTCCTCGACGGCTCCGTGTGCCTCTTCGACTCCGTCGCGGGCGTCGAGCCGCAGTCCGAGACCGTGTGGCGCCAGGCGGACAAGTACGGCGTCCCCCGCCTCTGCTACGTCAACAAGATGGACCGCATGGGCGCCAACTTTTACCGCACCGTGGACATGATCGTCTCCAACCTCGGCGCCACCCCCCTCGTGATTCAGCTCCCCATCGGCGCCGAGGAGGAGTTCGCCGGCGTCGTCGACCTCGTCCAGATGAAGGCCATCGTGTGGAACGGCGAGGAGCTCGGCGCGTCCTTCGACGTCGTCGACATCCCCGACGACCTCAAGGAGAAGGCTGAGGAGTACCGCGCGATGCTCGTCGAGACGGCGGTGGAGTGCGACGACGACATGATGGAGGCGTACCTCGAGGGCGAGGAGCCCTCCGAGGAGCAGCTCAAGGCGTGCATCCGCAAGGGCACCATCGCGAACGCCTTCGTGCCCGTGATGTGCGGCTCCGCGTTCAAGAACAAGGGCGTGCAGCCCATGCTCGACGCGGTGATCGACTACCTCCCCTCCCCCGTCGACCTCCCGGACATGAACGGCACCGCCGTCGACGACGCCGACAAGGTGCTCACTCGCGCCCCCTCGGACGACGAACCCATGTCCGGCCTCGCGTTCAAGATCATGGCGGACCCCTTCGTCGGCTCCCTCACCTTCGTGCGCATGTACTCCGGCACCCTCGAGGCGGGTTCCTACGCGTACAACTCCGTCAAGGGCAAGAAGGAGCGCATCGGCCGCCTTCTCCAGATGCACGCCAACTCGCGCGAGGACGTCAAGGACGCCGTGACGGGCGACATCGTCGCCGTCGCGGGCCTCAAGGACACCACCACCGGCGATACCCTCTGCGACCAGGCGAACCAGATCATCCTCGAGCGCATGGAGTTCCCCGACCCCGTCATCAAGGTCGCGATCGAGCCCAAGACGAAGGCGGACCTCGAGAAGATGTCCCAGGGCCTCGTCAAGCTCGCCGCGGAGGACCCCTCCTTCCACTTCACCCGCGACGAGGAGACGAACCAGACGGTCATCGAGGGCATGGGCGAGCTCCACCTCGACATCATCGTCGACCGCCTCAAGCGCGAGTTCAAGGTCGAGGCCGACGTCGGCGCGCCCCAGGTGAACTACCGCGAGTCCATCTCCAAGCCCGGTGACGTCAAGTACACGCACAAGAAGCAGTCGGGCGGCTCGGGGCAGTACGCCGAGGTGTCCATCAAGTTCGAGCCCCTCGAGCCCGGCAGCGGCTTCGAGTTCGAGACCGATCTCAAGGGCGGGTCCGTGCCCAAGGAGTACATCCCCGGCGTCCAGAGCGGCCTCGAGCAGATGATGGGCGCGGGTACCATCGCGGGCTTCCCCGTCGTCGACGTCAAGGCGACGCTCTACGACGGCAAGTACCACGACGTGGACTCGTCCGTGATGGCGTTCGAGATTGCCGCGCGCGGCGCGTTCCGCGAGGGCATGGCCAAGTGCGGCCCCAAGCTGCTCGAGCCCGTCATGCAGGTCGACGTCATCACCCCCGAGGACTCCATGGGCGACGTCATCGGCGACCTGAACTCTCGCCGCGGCCAGGTTGGAGAGCTCGGCGACAAGCCCGGCGGCCTCAAGACGGTGAAGGCGTTTGTGCCCCTCGCGGAGATGTTCAACTACGTCTCCAAGCTCCGCGGCATGACCAAGGGCCGCGCCAACTACTCCATGACCCTCGCGCGCTACGAGCCCGTGCCCATGAACATCCAGAAGGAGCTCTCGGAGGCGAGGTCCGCCAAGGCGTCCGCGTAAGCGACGCTCGACTGCGAGCAGCTGAGGGTGGGTGTAATAACTGAGAAACTATTAGAGTGAAAACGAACTCCACGCCTGGCGCGCCCTCCTACAATAAATCGTCGTCCCGGGCGCCCGGGCTGCTCGATTGTCGTCCGCCGCGTGCCGCACCTTCGCTGACGAGTCGTCCTTCGCGTTTCCGATAACAACGGTCGAGGCGGGCGCCCTCGTCGCGTCGCCTTCACACGGTGGACGCGCGGCGCGGCGCACGTCCGCTCGCGGTCGACGGACGCTCTCGCGCGAGCTCGCGCGGCGCTTCCGCGGCGCCGGCGCGACCACCCGCGCGTTCGTTCCGTTCGCGATGCCGAACCGTTAAGCGCCCTCCCGACCCCCCGCGTCTCGCGATGCCGCGCCCGCGGTCGTGGCTTCGGCTCGCGCTCGTCGCCGCGGCGTTACTCGCCGCGCCGCCCTCGCCCGAGGCGTTCAGCCACGGCGGCGGCGAGACCCACGCCCGGACGTTCCCCTCGCTTCTCTCCGACTCGCCCATGCGCGTGGACGTCCACCTCAACGTCACCACCCCCGGCGTGGTGACCGTCGCGCTCTGGCCGAGCGGGTGGCAGCACCCCTCCCTGGCTTTCGCGGATACCTCCGGCGAGCTCGACGCCGCGTCCATCGCGCTCGTGCGCTCGGCTCGCGACGCGCTCGTCGCGACGCTCCCGTCGGCGCCCTCCGGCGGATCGCATCCGCCCGCGGCGCTCGCGGCGGACCCCGCGTTTCCCGCGTCTTCATCCGCCGTCCCCGCCTCCGCGTGCTGCTCTCCCAACCTCACGTGGCACCTCCGCCGCCCCCTCGACGCGGCCTCGCCCCCGGCGCTGTACGTCGCGCGGAACGGCACGCACGAGTGGGTCCCGGGTTCCAAACCCCCGGCGCTTCCGAAGGCGGAGCTCGCGTTCGAGCTCGGGGACGAGGGGGACGCTTCCTCGCTCGCGTCCGGCCTCGACGCGTCGCGCGCGGAGGCGCTCCTCGGCGCGACGGCGCGCGCGGCGGCGACGCGACGCGAGCGCGTCTCGTTGATCGACGAGGGCGCGGCGGGGCGGAGGACGGAACACTTCTGGAGCTCCCGGGTGACCGTGTCGGGGTACGCGGCGTCGCAGCTCGACGACGCGGGGGTCAGCCAGGAGGCGAACAAGCGCGAGTACGTCGAGCGGGCGTTCGCGGAGGCGGCGGGTCTTAGTTTTTCGCAGGTGGCGTTCGAGAGCGTCGCCGACGACACCGGCTCGGCGAGCGACCTCGTCGTTCGCGTCCACCTCCGCGTGGGTCCCGTGGTGGACCCCGCGAGCGTGGCGTCGGCTCGCGCGGGCGCGGGCGGCGCCGCGTTCGACGCGTCGTTCCTCGCCGCGCTCCAGCAGCTCGGCATGGGCGACGCGACGGCGGCTTCGTCGGCGAACGTCGGCGGGGTGTCGGCGACGGCGCTCGTCGCGGTGGCGGCGGAGACGGCGGAGGCGTGGGCGGAGCTCGCCAGCCAGGGCGGCGTCGCGGCGAGCGACGTGGAGGCGGAGTTGGCCCTCGGTTGGCCCGCGGAGTCGCGAACGGCGGTCGCGAGCGTCGCGACGGCGTTTTCGCCGCTCGGCGACGGCGCGCCGGCGCCGCTCCCCGGCGTCGCGCGGTTCGACGTCGCGGGCGACTTCGCGGGTCCGCGCACGGCGTACGACGTGGTGTACGCGCCGTTCGAGTCTTCGGACGCGCGCGGGATGACGGTGGTGGTCGCTCGGTTCGACGCGGACGCGATTCCGTCCGACGGCGGCGGGCACGAGGCGAGGGTTTCGTTTCACGAGCAGCCGTGGGACCTCGCGACGGCGCGCGCGTTGATCCTCGACGCGGACGGCGACGAGAGCGCGGGCGGCGCGTGGCAGGGCGCGGCTGAGGTGGCGGACCCGACGCCCCCCGCGCCGCCGCCGCCGCCGTCGCCGCCGCCGCGCGTGGAGAGCCTCGAGACGAACATCACCCTCGGGCCCGCGCCCGACTCCGTGCACGCGCTCGGCACGGTTTTCGCGTTCCACTTCAGGACCTCCCCGAGCTGCGCGGCGTGCGGCATGCCGCCCTCGACGCGGGTGCGGGCGCGGTTCGCGAGGGAGCCGGATTTGGACTGGGGCGAGTGGGTGAACGCGTTCGCGATCGACGTCACCCTCCCCGACGGCTCCGTCGAGAAGCGGTTCAAGTACGAACACTACCCCAAGAGCAACGGGGTGTACCGCGTCGAGGCGCAGGCGTTCGACGCGCTCGACGACGCCGCGCCCGGCGACGCGCCGTACCTGGTCGACCCGACGCCCGCGACCCGGCGGTACGTCGTCGGCGCCGTCGTCGCGTCGGAAGGTGCGCTCGACCGGAAGACGGGCGTGTTGACGTTCGATTTCGATCGCGACGTCCCGTTCGGACTCCGAGCGATCGCGGACGCCGGGTCATCCGGATCACCCGTCCTCGAACGCCCCGAGACGGTCTTCTCCGCCGACGCGCTCGCCGTCTTGGGCCCTCTGAGGGAACTCCGGTGGCTCTCCCCGCGGCGCCTCCGCGCGACCCTCCCGGACGCGCGCGAGAGCGGGCTCTGCGCGGCGTGGCGCGCGCGCAGGGACGCGACGCCGGGCTCGCCGGACGACCTCGCGCTCGCGTGGAACGACCCGGACGCGTGGTTCGAGTACGGGTCGGGGTTCGCGATGGAGCCGTCGGTTTCCGTGCGCGTGGGCGGCGCGCCGGGTTCGCCGGATTCGACGGGTTCGACGGGTTCGGGTTCGAGTTCGTCGGACGCGACCGCGACCGTCGCGGGTCCGCGAAGGGTCGGCGAGTGCCAGCCGCTCGCGCTCGACGCGGCGCGCGCCGACGGCGGGTGGGACGCGATCGTCACCTGGGCGCTCGTGGACCCCATTCCGCCGGCGGACCCCGATGAAGACGCCGACCCTGCGGGTCTCGCGGCGCTCGCGGCGCTCGTGCGGGCCGCCTCCGACGCGAACGACCGGCGTCTCGAGATTCCCGCGTCGGCGACCTCGGCGGGGACCTCGTACGCGTTCGCGGCGACGATCGCGACGTGCGACGGGTCGAGCTCGACCGCCGAGCGTCGGGTCGAGCGCGTCGCGGGGAAGGTTCCCGGGATTTTCCCGACGGCGGGCGGCGACGCGGCGTACGAGACGCGCCAGGCGGAGGCGCTCGTCGTCGGGATGGAGGTGCGGCTTCCGAGCGCCGCCGACGCGTCGCCCGGGTCGGCGTGCGCCGCGGATTCGAGCGCGCTGACGTACGCGTGGGCGAACCTCACGGGCGCGGCGCCGTGTCTCTTCTCGGACGAGCGCAGCGACGCGTACGACGGGTTCGTCCTCGCGCCGCGCGCGACGCGCCGGTCGCTGACGATTCCGCCTTTTTGTCTACGCGCGCGCGCCGAGCCGTACCGGTTCCGGGTCGTCGCGCGGTTCGCCGGGGCGGGCGGGGGCGAGAGCTCGACGGACGTGGAAGTGACGGTGACGCGGACGCCGCCCGTCGCGGTCATCAGGGGCGGCGGAGGCCCGCGGCGGATCCAAAAGGGCGCCGCGTTCGTCCTGGACGCGTCCGACTCGCGCGACCCGGACGGGTCGGAGGCGAACGCGTTCGCGTGGGCGTGCGCGCGCGCGGACGACCCGGGCGCGGCGTGCGGCGACGAGGTGCTCGCGGCGCTCGCGGAAGCGTCGGAGGGTCCACTCGGGCGAGCGAAGACGTCGGATTTGGGCGCGTCACTGCGCATCGGCGAGCGGTACGCGTTCACCGTCACGTTCACCAACGCCGCGGGCCGCGCCGCGAACTTCACGACGGTGGTCGAGCCCGTTCGCGACGCGATCCCGACGGTCACGCTCGAGGACCTCGACGCGGCCGCGGTGTCCAGCACCGCGCGCGTGCGTCTCCGCGGCGCCGCCGAGCGCGTCGCGGGGACGGGCGCGTTGGCGTTCTCGTGGCGGAGCGACCCGCCCGTCGACTTCACGCGCCGCCGAGACTTCGCCACGCCGACGGACGCGAGCTCGCTCGTGATCCGCCCCGGGGTGTTGATTCCCGGCGAGACGTACGTGTTCACGCTCGCGGTCAAGCAGGACGGCGTCGCGACGGAGGGGTGGGCGAGCGCGGCGCCGTTTCGCGTCGTCGGGCCGCCCGTTCCCGGCGTCGTCCTGGTCTCGCCCGCGAGCGGCGACGCGCTCCGGACGGAGTTCACCATCTCCACCTCCGGGTGGGGCGGGGGCGGGGCGCTGTCGTACTCGCTCGGGTACGTCGCGCTCGGCGCGCGCGGGGAGGAGACGGAGGTGACGCTCTCGGAGGGGAGCGCGGCGACGAGCGTCCGCGCGGTACTCCCGGCGAACGTCACCGCCGACGGAGTAGTCGGGAGGGTCCGCGCGTTCGCGTACGGGCGGGTCGAGGACCCGAGCGGCGCGACCGCGAAGGCGAGGGCGGAGGGGACGGTCGCCGTCGCCGTCCCGGAGGACGCGAGGGGGAACGAGGCGAGGGAAGCCGCGCGAGCGGTCGACCGCGCGGAGGCGCTCGGCGACGCCGCGATGCGCGCGGCGGCGGCGGTGGCGGCGGCGGCGTCACTCAACGCCGCGGGGGGTGCGGACCACGCGTCCGACGCCTCGTCCGATTCCTCGTCGGAGCGCGACGCGCGGCGGGCGGTGAGGTCGCGCGCGATGCGCCTCGTGGCGGCGGCGGCGGCGGAGGCGCTCGAGGACGTCGCCGCGGACCCCGGGATGGCGCTCGACCCGGACGTCGTCCGCGGGTTGGCGCTCGCCGTCGCGACGGTGGCGGCGTCGCCCGAGGAGCTCGAGAAGGAGACGGCGACGGTGGGCGTCGAGACGCTCGCGAGGCTCCTGCGCGCCGCGTCGGAGGAGCCGACGAGCGCGGAGGTCCTCAACGCCGCCGCCGCGTCGTTCGACGGCGCGCTGGAGGTGGTCGTCGCGGAGATTCGCGAGGAGGAGGAGACGAACGACCGCGACGCGGATCCGGCGCGGGACCCGAACCGGATCGTCGTCGAGAACGACGTCGAGACCGCGGACGACGCGACGCGTGGACGAAGGCGGAGGGCCCGCCGACTTCTCCAGGCGGACGACGGGAACGAAGGGGACGACGGGGACGCCGACGAGGAGGAATCCGCGGAGAAGGACGGGGACGACGGGGACGCGAGCGAGGACGAATCCGGCGCGAACGCGAACGACCGCGCGAGCGCGAACGCGCCGCCCGAGTCGGACGCGCTCGTGACGCTCGCTCTTGACGCATCCACGGCGGCGGCGGCCGCCGCGGTTCGCGGCCGCGCGCCGAACGAGACGGCGACGAGCTTCTCCGAGCGCCACGTCTCGATTTACGCCTCGCGGCGATTCGCCGCCGACGTGGGCGCCGCCGGTGTCGCGTTCGCGAGCCCCGCCCCGGGGGCGGCGTCCTACACCTTCCCGCCGTCGCTCGCGTCGTCGCTCGACGCGCACGCGCACGTCGATCTGTTCCTGTACCGCGTCGCCGGCGGCGTCCTCCCGAGCGCGACGCGGATGATGACGGACGGGAGCGCGGTGGACGTGCGCGGGGAGGACGGGCGGAGGCCGACCGTCGATCCGAACGAGGAGGTGTTCGCGCGGGTGCCGTTCACGGGCGAGGGCTTGCGGTCGCTCGAGAAGGTCATCTACGAGTACCGGTGCGCGAGGCACAGCGGCGGGACGTGGACGGTGGACGAGGACGTCGTGCGAACCGTGGAAGTGATCGAGACGGCGCCGGGGCAGGGGCACGTGACGTGCGCGGGGCGAGGGCTCGCGCTGCTCGGGTACCTCGTCGGGATCATCATCTCCCCGATTGATTTCACGGTGGAGGACGCCGATCGCGTCGTCGAGGGGACGATGAACGCGTACTGGTACATCATGGGAGGCACCGCCGCCGCCGCGCTCGCGTGGGGGTACGTCGCGCTCAAGCGAGGCATGCGAAGGTACACGGTGAAGATCGCGAACAACGACGCGTACGCCATAGAGAACTGATGCGAGAGGACGCGACGAGGGTCTATGATATTTTTTATATACGTCCACCTCGCGTCACACGGTGAGGAAGAGCCACACCAACCCCTTGAGGTACCCGACGATCTCGGCGCCTCCGAGCTTGGACGTCCCGTACACGCGATCGACGAAGGATATGGGCACCTCCGCCACCCTCAGCCCCGCTTTCTTCGCCCTGACGATGATCTCCATCTGGAACACGTAGCCCTTGCTCACGACCGCCTTCACGAGCGCCTCCAACGCGTCCTTGCGGTAGAGCCTGAACGAACCGGTCAGGTCGCTCACCCCGGGCGCGAGCAACACGTGCGCGAGATAGTTCGCGACGCGCGACGTGAGCTTGCGCCGCGTGTCCCAGCCGTGCACGCCCCCGCCCGCGACGTACCGAGTCCCCGTGACGACGTCGCACCCGGTGGCGCGAAGCGTGCGCACCATCTCCGGGATCGCGCGCGGGTGATGGCTCAGGTCCGCGTCCATGATGACGACGAACTCTCCGCTCGCGTGCGCGAGGCCGTGGACGTACGCGGTGCCGAGGCCGAGCTTCCCGGGGCGCGGGCGGAGGAGCAGGTTCGCGTCGTTGTACTCCCGCTGAAGCGCGCGCACGACGTCCGCGGTGCCGTCGGGGCTGTTGTCGTCCACCACGATCACCTCGAAGTCGTCCTCGGCCAACGACGGATCCGCGAACGCGCGGCGGAGGAGGAGGTAGAGGATCCCGATGTTGCGCCGCTCGTTGTACGTCGGGACGATGACGCTGAACTTCGTCATCGCGACCCAGCACCCGCGACGGGAGCGCCGCGGCGCGCGCGCGTCGACGAGTGAGCGCGCCGAGGGGGAAATCCTGAAGGACCCGAAGTGTTTCGCCCGGGAGAAATTTTTCTCGGACGACGCGAGGCGCGTCTCGGCCGTCGACGATGAGTTTTAGGCGAAGCGAGCCGTTGTCGTCGTCCGCGCGACTCTCGAGGCCACTGCGCGACGCGCCCGGGGCGATGGAATACGACGCGTACGACCCCCCTCACGGGGGAGGGTACACCCCTCCCACGGACGGGCGCGACTATGAGTACCCCACGCCGCACAGGTTCGTCGGCGCGGCCCTCCCCGCGCGCGCGCGTCTCGACGGTTTCGAAATCCCACCCCGCAGCTCGCGCGCTTCGGTTTTCTCGCGCCACCCGACTCAACGTCCTCGACCCCTCCTTCCTTCGCGACAGCGAGATGCCTCCGAGCGGCGACGCGGGCGCGGACGTCGGCCCCGGGCCTCACCCGGGGTACGCCCCACCTCCCGAGGCGCCTCACCCCGCCGAGTTTTACGACGGCGGCGACGAGGACGCGCGGCCCGAGTACTTCGCCGGGATGGAGGAGATGCTCGTGTACTTCGAGGGCGTCACCGCGGCGGTGGTCAACTACAGCCCCGAGGACACGAACGCGATCTGCAACGAGCTCCAGATGCTCGGCGCGCGCGTTCGCGAGCGGTACACCCCCGACTGCACGCACCTCATGACGCCGTACCAGCAGGGGAGGGACTACAAGGACGCCGCGGCTGAGGGAAAGATCGTCGTCTCGTACGCGTGGCTCGAGGATTGCCTCACCGCGCGCCGCGTCGTGCCGCACACGGACAAGGTGCTCTACCAGCCGATCCGGGACGAGAACGGCGTGCCCGGAATGGAGTCCGCGGTGATCAGCATCGCGGGGTACAAGGGCCCGATCCGAAACGATATCAGGGAGCTCATCGAAGCCACGGGGGCGACGTTCAACCAAAACTTCACGAAAAAGACGACCCACCTCATCTGCTACCGCGCGGAGAGCGAGGTGTACGCCAAGGCGCTGCTCTTCAAGCTGGAGGGGCAGATGCTGGAGATCGTGAACCACAGGTGGATAGAGGACAGCGCGAAGAATTGGCGGAAGATGCCGGAGGAGTCCGAGGCGTACCGCAAGCTCGGCGTGGAGGTGGACTTCGAGGAGCGACTCGACGCGGAGAAGAAACTTCGCATGGACGTCGAGGCGCAGCTCGAGGAGGAGGAACGCAGCCGCAGGAACTTGCAAGAGCTCCTCGAGGCGGAGGAGAGGGCGCGGCAGGAGATGCAGCAGCAGCTCCTGGAGGAGGAGACGAACAGGATCAACCTCCGCTCGCAGCTGGAGGGGGAGGGGCAGAATCGCGAGGCGCTGCAGCACCAGTTCAGTCGAAGTCGGAGCGACATCGACTCGCTGCAGAGCCTTCTGCAGCAATCCGAGGCGAGCCGGTCGAAGCAGGAGCAGCAGCTCCTCGCGGCGGAGGAGGAGCGGAGGAGCATGATGCGCCAGGTGGAGGACATGCGGCGGCAGCAGACGGCGCTTCAGTCGCAGTTCAGCCGGAGCCGGCAGGATCTCCTGACGCAGCTGGAGGCGCGTCTGAACTCCATCGAGCAGCTTCGCTCGGAACTCGACAACGAGGCCAAGTCGCACGGCGACACCGCGTCCAAGCTCGACGCCGAGCGCGCGGCGCACAAGGTGACGCAGGAGAAGACGCTGCAGGGGGAGAAGCACATCAAGCAGCTGCAAGACCAGCTCGCGGCGGAGGGCAGGGAGAAGGCGGCGCTGCAGAAACAGCTCGAGGCGGAGCGCAAGAGCAGGCTGCACATCCTCTCCGACTTTGAGTCCGAGCGCAAGCAGCGCGAGCACCTCATCAAGCAGCTCGAGGCGGAGCAGAAGCTGCGGCAGTCCCTTCAGAAGGCGGTGAGCACCAAGGAAGAGCTCCGGCTGAAGGCGGAGGAGGAGATCGAGCGCCTGAACCAGGACATCCAGGAGATGATGGACGAGATCGATCGCCTGAAGACGTTCGAGCCCCCGGAGAAGACGGACGAGGGCAAGGTGAACGTCAAGCTCTTCCTCGAGGAGGACATCCGCTTCCTCGAGGTGGACCCGGACGTGTCGTACGAGGAGCTCATCATCGCCGTCGGGAAGGTGTTCATCGAGACGTACGTCATACGGTTCGAGGACGAGGACAAGCACCACATCACCCTCAAGACGAGCGACGACCTGAAGATCGCCATCCGGCAGTACGAGAAGGGCGAGCTGCCGTTCCTGAAGCTCATCCTCGAGAAGGCGGGGGCGAAGAAGACGACGATGTTCGGGTTCAGGAAAAAGAAACGAATCGGGGACGAGGAGGAGGAGAAAAAGGGGGGCGGGGGGTGGTTCGGGCGGAAGAAAAAGGGAGACGACGACGACGACGACGATTGACGAAGAGACGAAGAGACGAAGAGACGATCGACGATCACGACGCGACGAACCCCGCGGCGCGCGCTCGGCGTCGGGCCTCTCCCTACCACCCGCGCCTCGCGTTGCGCGAGAGGAACGTCTCCTTCTCCCTCTTCGCCTCGGACCCCGTGAACAGCGACGCGTACACCGCCTTATCGGCGCCCGCGGGGACGTGGTCCGCGGCGCGATACTTTTTCGCGCCCGGGGGGTCGTTCCCGACCTCATCGCACCCGTTCCACTCGCGCCGCTCCGCGGGCCGCTTCGCCGCCGCGGAACCCGCCTCGCTCGCGCGTTCGTTCTCGTCCGGGGAGTGCTTCTTCGCCTTCTTCTTCTCCCTCTTCGCCGCCTTCTTCGCCGCCTCCTCGGCGAGGGCGTCCCGCAGAGCGTCCAGCTCCTCCCCGCGCGGGTTGATGGGCACGCGCGTCTGGTCCGCGAGCGCGTGTTCCTCCCCTAACAGATCGTCCACGGTCGAGCTCGCTTCGCGCAGCGCTCGCGCGGAGACGACGAGGCCCGAGGGCGCGAGCGCGAAGAATTTCGTCTTGCCGTTGAAGTCCAACCCCGACGCCGGGCACGAGAACTTCGCCTCCCGGTCCAGGCGGAACGATCCGGCGTCGACGTTCCCGCTCGTCGCATCCTTCGCGCGGCTCTTTCCGGGGTTCTTTCGGCTCGGGTTCGCGTGCAGCTTGAGCGTCGTGAGCGCCTTCATGCCGGTGACGTGCTCGAGCCGCTTCGGCAGCGGCGCGCCGTCCATCGCCTTGTCCCGCAGCGCCGCCAGGACGGGCTCCTTGTTGAAGAGCGACCCGAGCCTGTCGCACACGACGCCCCCCGGGTCTTCGCTCAGGGGTTCTTCGGTCAGCGTGCAGTTGAACCAGCGCGCGAGGTCCTCCTCGCGCTCGTCGCGGTCGCGCACCGTGGACTGGGTCTGGTACTTGATGAAGCCGCCCAGGCTCTCCGTCTTTCGCGAGAACCCGGTCCCGCCGCCGTCCGCGTACATCTCGAGGTAGCAGCTGCGGGACTCCGCGCCCGTGGCGCCGCCGTCGCCGCCGCCGCCGCGCAGAGCGCCGCCCGCGGGCGCGACCTCCACGCTCGACCCGGGGCCGACGCCCGCGGCGGCGAGCGTGGACGCGTCCGCGAGCCATCGACCGCGATGGACGAGCCGGGACGCCGCGGGTAAGGGCGGCCCCGCCGCCGTCGCGAACGCGCGCGCCTTGAACGCGGCGACCGTCTCCCCGAGGTCCCCGAGGTCAACCGCGCGCGTGCGCGCGTTCGCGCGAAGCAAAACCTGCGAAGGCATGACCGCGCGTCGTGGAGTGAGCGCCGCGCGCGCACGAGATCCGACCACGCGACGAATTGGAGGTCGTCTGAAGTATCGAACTCACGACGATCATCGTGACGACTGGCGTGCAATATTCGTGCCGTGTGTCCTCGGGAGAAACGCGCTCCGTCTCCGCCGCGCCCTCTTCCTCTGTTCGCTCGCGCGTCTCCCACTCCTCCTCGTTCTCTCACACCTCGACCCGTCCGATCCCCTCGCGCACGTCCGCCTCCCCGTTCGCCCCGACCCCGCCCCCCCCCGCGGCCTCCCCTCCCCGCTTCTTCCTCATCTTCCGCGCGTGGTCGGCGAAACATTTCCCCAGGCGCTCGCAAAACGCGTCCGCGTCTCGCTTCGTCGTCCCCAGCGCCGCCGCCGCGGTGAAGTACGGCGTCGGGTACGCGTCGTGGCTCGCGCCGAACCCTTCGAACGTCACCCCACCGACGACCTGCGTCTTCCCCGGCGCGACCACGCGCGTGCCCGAGACGGCTCGCGAGAAGAGCATGGAACCGAAAAACGACACGTCCGACGCGCGCGTCGACGCGTCTCCGTCGTCTCGCGCGCCTCCGTCGCCGTCGCCCCCCGCGCCCTCCTCCGTCCCCGCTAAGCCGGCGAGCGTGACCCCGATGCTGATCGGGTTCCCCGGGGTCTCGAGCACCCGTTCGCCGTGCTCCGCCGCGACGCGCTTGAGTCGGTCGAGCATGTACGCGTGTGCCTCTTCCCGCTCGCGCAGGACGCGCCGCCACCCGTCCTCGCCCATGGACAGGAGCGTGATCAGCACGTCCAGGCTCGGCGCGACGGAGGCCCTCCCCGGGTAATTCTTCCGCACCAGATCCACGACGCTCGTGTCTCCCTTCCCGCTCGTCACGATCGCGCCTCCGACGGGGACCATGAAGTTCTTATCCGTGCTCTGCACGACCGCGTCCACGCGTCCGCGGCGCCATCCGCGCGTCACCGCGTCGCACAGCTGTCGCGCCTGCACGCCGTACGCGTGGTTCACGACGTGCCCGACGCCTTTCGCCGCGCAGAGCTTCGCCACCGCCGCGATGTCGTCGCACCCGCGCGGGGCGAAGCACGAGGTGCTCGTGACCACGCACACGAAATCGTCCGCGCCGCATTCGGACGCGTCGATGGCGCGCTCGATCGCGGCGACGTCGGTGACGAGCTCGTCGCCGCGAAGCAGCGGCGGGACGACGACCAGCTCGAGGCCCGCGCCGACGACGGCTTTCACGCACGTCTTCTGGTCGAGGCGGCACCAGACGACCTTCCGGGCGGTCTTCGGGCGCTTCTGGCGCATCGCGAGGAGGACCAGGGTGAGGGTCATGCCCGTGGCGAGGGGGAGGACCAGGGCGGGGCCCATGTCTTCCATGCCGGCGACGCGCATGGCGTCGGCGACGAGGAGGTTGGTGAGCTTCGAGAGGAGCGAGGAGCCCGCCGCCTTGGGCTGCTCCGCGGCGACGTCGCCGCTGCGCCCGATGCCGTGCGCGAGGTTCCAGTGCCTCCGGGCGACGAGGGGGGAGAAGACGCGGCCCTCGCGCTCGCCCACGCCGACGTTGTCGAGGAAGTTGTTGCTGTCCATCGCGGAGGCGTCCGCGATGAACGCCTCGATGGAGGCGTCGTCCCACCCGGTCTTCGGGAGGCGACGCGAGGAGAGGAGGGAGACGAGCAACTTCGAGCGGCGCGCGCGAGCCTGCGAACCCTGCGCGACGTACGCGCGGGAGACGAAGCCCTCGGAGAGGGCGAGCGCCTCGGGGGTGAACATGACGTCAGGGAAGAAGAGAGGCGCGACGCGGACTGGAAGGAGGGGGGAGGGCAAGAGCCGAAATGCTCCTCGAACTCTGTCCGGCTCACAGATCTCGACGTCGTCGTCCGCCGTCGTCTGCGCCGGTGCAGTCGTCCGCCTTTCCGCCGTGCCGCCTGGCGACTTGAACGTCGCGGGAGATCTGCGCACTGAGCCGCGCGCGCCGACCGTCCCGTCTTCCAGCGGCGTTCCCGCCGGTCGACGGCATCGCCCTTCGAACGCACGCGCCGCGCGCGGGTGGCGGATCCTCGCCCTCCCCCTCCGCTCGGCCGGCCTCGCGCGCGTTCCGGACGAGGTGCGCGCGTGCCCTAGCTCGACCCGAGCAGAGCTCCGCCCGAGGCCCGATCCTCCCCTCCCAGCGAGGACCTCGCCGCGTCGCCGTCGGGTGAGATGTCGTCCGCGGTGTCGTGCCTCACGAGCCCGTTCTGCAGCTACTGTTGCGGCGGGCTCTCCGTGTTCGCGGTCGTCGTCCTCGTCGGCCTCGGGTCGCTTTTCCAGAAGGACTACGCGTACCTCCCGGAGGAGTGGAAGGTGGAGGGGGGCCCGGCGAATCAGCACGAGATCGCCGCGAGGAACTGTTTCATCACCGCGACGATATACGGCGTCTTCCTAGGCATGTCGTTCATGTGCTGCGTCAACAACAAGGCGCGAGGGCGAACCGCATGACGCGATCGCGCGAGAAGGGTAGTCTACCACGCGGGGCGAGAGGGCGACGAGACGACGACGACGCCAAAAAATTTAATAAATGTACGCGCGCCGCTCGAAACGTCGCCGCGCCATCGCCCTCGTCGTCGGACCCCCCCCCGCCCCTCGCGACCTATCTCTTCCCCCTCTCCTCCTCCTTCGCGACTGCCTCCAGGACCCCCTCCCCCCCCAGCCTCGCCATGGTCGCCTCGAGCCTCTCCATGTCCGTCATGTAGAGGTACCCGACGACGCACTCCAGCGCGGAGGCGTTGCGGTAGATGGCGTGCCCGCCCTTCCCCTTCCCCCGCAGCCGCGTCGGGACGTTCCCGTAGCTCGCGTTGCGCCCCCACTTCACCACCCGCAACTCCTCGTCCGCGAAGTGTCCCACCTCGATGAGATGGCGCAACGCCGCGTCCTGCGCCTCGGCGCGCACCGCGCGCTTGCACTTGAGGTCGTAGTCGAGCGGCCTCGCCGGCGGCGCGAAGAAGGCGCGCCGGACGTACAGCTCCCACACCGCGTCGCCCAGGAACGCGAACGCGACGGGGGACCATCGTCGCGGCGTCTCCAGGGTGATGTCCGGGACGGGCATGCGCGCCATCCCGTCCGAGCGCCCGGGCTCGAACGCGCCGGTGGGAGCCGGCGCGGGCGTATCCTCGGCCTCCTCCGCGTCGAGGTCCAGCGTCGGGGGGCCCGCGCCGGCGCCGGCGCCGGCGTCGTCGTGAACGTCGTCGGCGGCGGCGTCGTCGGCGTCGGGCGCCCACGTGCCGCGCTTCACGCGCGCGGGCGCGCCGCGCCGGGACGCGACGCGCGCGCGCGAGCGGCGGGGAGGGCGCGGGACCCGGGGGGGCGCGCGAGCCGAGACGCGCGGGAGCGCCCGCGCGGGAGCCCGCGAGAGCGCCGGACCCGCGCGCAGACCCATCGCGCGGGGCGTTTTGCAGCGCACCCGGGCGGGACCCGCTAAAGTACCCGCCGCGCGCGAGCGATGTGACCGGAACCAAGACTGGCGGGAGCGAGCTCGGCACCGCCGAACGCTCGATTCCGATCGGAGATCATTTTTTTACGACTGCGTCACCTGTCGCATCACGCTCGATTTTTCGCACAGCTGTCACGCCAAACCGACTCTCTGACGTCTCGACTTGACGCTGCGCGTCCGCCGGACGCGCGGGTGGACGTCGTCCCGCGCTCGTTCGCCGGGTGAGACTCGGGTGATTAAATTTCCTTGAAATCGCCCCGGGGCCTCGGCGGCGCCTCGCGGGCGCGACCACGATACCCCCCGCGGGACGCGATCTCCCGCCCGAATTTCAAACTCGCGCGCGCGCGAGATCCGCGGCGCGTCTCCGCACGCGCGCTGGGCGATCGCCGCCGGGTTCGGCCGCGGGAACGTCGTCCGCGCGCGCACGCGCGACCTCGCGGGGCCCCGCGCTCGCCTCTCGTCGCGCGCCCGGGCGCGAGCGGGCGCGCGATGGTGCACATCTACAAGCCCGAGTTCGTGAAGCACGACGGGGGCTCGCCCATCTTTTCCGTGGACTGCCATCCCGACGGGACGCGGATGGCCACGGCGGGGGGCGACCAGAAGGTGAAGGTGTGGAACCTCAAGTCGATCAAGGAGCGGGAGGTGGAGGGCGATCCGAACGTCCCGCGCGTGCTCGCGACGCTCGGGGACCACTTCAACACCGTCAACTGCGTGCGCTTCAGCAAAAACGGCCGATTCCTCGCCTCCGGATCGACGGACACGAACGTGTTCCTGTACGAGCGGCGCCAGGGCCCCGGGCGCGCGGCGTTCGGCTCCTCCGACGCCCCCAACGTGGAGAACTGGGTGACGTGCCAGCACCTGCGCGGGCACCTCAGCGACGTCATCGACATCGCGTGGGCGCCCGACGATTCGATGCTCGCCAGCTGTTCTCTCGACAATCTCGTCATCGTGTGGGATCCCGCGACGGGGCAGAAGGTGCACACGCTGAAGGGCCACACCAGCTTCGTCAAGGGCGTGGCGTGGGATCCGATCGGGAAGTACCTCGCCACGCAGGCGGACGACAAGTCGTGCATCGTGTGGCGCGTGGACGACTGGTCCGTCGTCTCGAAGATCACCGAGCCGTACCAGAGCTCCATGGGCGCCACCTTCTCGCTCAGGCTGTGCTGGAGCCCGGACGGAAAAGCCGTCACCACGTGCAACTCGTACAAGAAACCCTCGCACACCGCCAGCGTGCTCGAGCGCGGGGACTGGGGGAGCAAGTTCGACTTCGTCGGACACAAGGGCCCCGTCGTCACCGTCCGCTTCTCCCCGGCGCTCTTCAAACCCGCCCCGAAGAAGGGCGCCGATTCCGACGTGAATCACGACGGCGTCGTCCCGCACACGGTGATCGCGTGTGGGTCGCAGGACTGCAAGATGACGGTGTGGGCGACGAACCGCCCGAAGCCGGTCTGCATCGTCAAGACGTGCTTCACGCAATCCGTCGTGGACCTGTGCTGGAGCCCGGACGGGTACTCCCTCATCGCGTGCTCCACGGACGGCACCGTCGCGGTGTTCACGTTCGACCCCGCCGAGCTCGGAGCGGCGATGCCCGAGGAGGCCACGCGCGCGTACCTCTCGGGGGAATACGGCGACCTCCGACGGAGGGTCGGGCCGGTGCTGGAGGACCCGAGCCTGGCCAAGTACACGCAACAGCTCACGCCGGTGAAGTCGCCCCTCCCCGCCGGGAGCCAAAACCGAACGCCCAACGCCGACCGGCGCGTCAACGGCGGGGGGGTCGCCGCCGCCAACGGAAACGCGACGGGGGCCGCCGCGAAGGCGCCCAAACGCGTCGCGCCGCAAGCCGTGGGCGCGCCCGGGGCGGGCGCCAACGCCAACGCCAACGCCAACGCCAACGCGGCGCCCGCGGCGCTGGGGGGCTCGGCGGAGGCCGCGACGGCGTCGGCGCCGCCGACGGCGGAGGTGCAGCTGGAGACTAGGGGCGCGGACGGTCGCCGCAGGATCATGCCCGTGCCGCAGGGCTCGACGGCGGCGGCGGCGGGCGGCGGCGGGCTCGCCCCGCCGAGGAACGCGGCCGCCGCGCCGACGTCGATGCCGAGCCCCGCGTCCGGGTTGAAGCGTCGCGTCGAGCCGACGCCGATCGGCGGCGACGCGCTGGCGATGAACAAGCGGCCGGCGCACGGGAACCGCGCGTTCGGCGGCGACCACTCCCACGGCGGCGGCGGCGATTCCCGCGGCGCCCCGCGCTTCTCTCACGGCGGCGGCGGCGGCGTCCACCCCCCCGACGCCCGCTCGGTCCCTACGGTGATGATGCTCGCGCCGCCCCACGCGTTGACGGCGTCCGCGGCGTCCGTTCCTATGCGTGAGCCTCCGGGGACGCTTCACTGCCAGCTCGACGCGGGCGACGACGACGCGGACCCGTTCGCGGCGGCGGCGGTTTCGGCGGAGGGCGAGGTTCCCGCGGGCGCCGCGTCGTCTTCTCTCGGCCCGACGATGCTCGAGGCGCGGAACTCGGACGGGCACGCGGACATCGTGTGCTCCGCGGGGGGTCGGACGCGGTGGACGGACCGGTGCGGGGACTCGCGCGCGACGCACCTCTGCGGCTCTCGCGTCTTCTCCGCCGTGTTTTTCGAAAACGGCGTCGCGTTCGTGTACACCCCCGCGGGGCGGCGGGCCGTCCCCCCGCTCGCCTTCCCCGGCCGAGCCGCGTTCGTGTGCGCGGACGAGGAGAAGCTCGTCGCCGTCACCGGCGACTGCTCGCTGATCGTCATGGACCTCACCCCGGGCGAGGAGCGCCAGATCATGCGCGAGAGCGTCGCGCCGCTCCTCGCCGGGCCGAGGGCGCCGCCGGCGCCGCAGATGACGGGCGTGCGGCTGGCGCGGTGCGGATCGCCCGTCGCGCAATTCGCCGACGGGCACGCGTACGCGTTCCATCAGAAGCTGAAGCTCTGGGCGCGCGTCGCGGACCACGCGTTCCCGCGCTCGGAGTTCACGACGCGGTTGCGGCTGCCCGCCGCGCACGGGTGGCCCGGGCACGGCGGCGAGCTCCACGCGCTGCAGGTGGCGGCGGCGCGCGCGGCGGTTGGGATGGGGCCGAGCGCGCTGCTCAGCGGCGGCGCGCAGGGACCCAGGCGCGAGACGGGGAGGCACCTCGAGTGCCTCCTCGCGGGGGCGGAGATGCTCGGGTCGCACGAGGAGTACCGCACGTGGCTCCGGGCGTACGTCAGGCACCTCGCCGCGGAGGGCGCGGAGGACCAGGTGCAGGTGCCGCTCCGCGAGCTGTGCGCGAGCCTCGTCGGGCCGCTGTCGGGGGGCGGGGAGTGGTCGCCGGAGCTCGCGGGGGGCTTGAAGAAACGCGCGCTCCTGCGCAAGGTCGTCCTCCCGGCGCTCGCCGCGAACCGCGCGTCGCAGAGGCTCGTGGGGGAGATCGACGAGCTCCTCAACGCCGCGGAGGAGAGGGAGAGGACGGCGCCGAACGACGAGTGATGAAAGGCGGGAACAGACGAACGACTCCGGGGCGAGAGGAGACGAGAGTACAAAAGGTTCGCGACGCCTTTTCGTCGCGCAAAAGGTTTTTTTCAATATCATACGTACGACGACCGCGAGACGCCGCCCGCGAGACTCCGCCCGCGAGACGCCGCCCGCGCCGCCTCGTCGGCTCACGCCTTCTTGTACCCCGGGAAGCAGTCCGCGAGCCCGACGTTGTTCATCTGCGTCCAGTCGGCGAGTTCGGCGTCGAGCTTGTACCAGTTCGGCCCCGCCTCGAGCGCGGCGCGCACCCCGGCGACGGCTTCCGGGGAGGAGAAGGGCCCCGTCGGCGCCGGGTTGGTCTCCGGATCGATCGTGCCGTACTTCTGCGCCAGCTCGACGCTGTGAATCACCTTGCCGCTGAGCCCGTCGAGGTCCTCCTCCGAGGCGCCGTCCACGAGCGCGGCGAGGGCCCTGCCGCAGAACGCGGCGGTCTCGCCGCCGGGGAACGCGGCCACCTCCGTGACCCCCGCGCACGGGTACAGGGTCAGCGCCCGCACGCCCGTGCCCTTGAGCTCCACGGCCATGTCGTGACTCAGGCGGTCGAGCCCGGCCTTGCCGACGCCGTAGCCGACGTCCATGAAGTAGAACAGGCCGCCCGCGCTCGAGACGTTCACGATGAGCCCGGATTTGGCCGCGAGCATCGCGGGGGTGACGTAGGCGCTCGTCACGAACGCGCTTCGCGTGCCGACGCGGTAACTGTCGTCGAACACCTCGATCGGCTTCTCCCAGAATCGCAGGCCGAGCGTGGGCGTCACCGCCTTGAGGCCCTCGAACGAGGAGTTGACGAGGACGTCCACCTTGCCCTCCTTGGCGACGAC
>MDSW01032115.1_pt1 | contig 31769 bp, 17 predicted proteins | sample 811171 | NCBI WGS metagenome assembly MDSW01 (sample SAMN05326641, study PRJNA326480) | marine metagenome | isolation source: seawater | place: Atlantic Ocean: North West | collected 2012 | reverse complement strand
TAAGATTGACCGACCCCGAAGGGGTCAGCCTTAAATAATCACGTCATTTCACCTAATTTCACGATATTTTGCGGTCAGTACCAGTAGCATCTTCTGACGAGAGAGAAAACGTCCGTTCGTCCCAGGTCGAGACCGTCGTCATTATCAGCACGTCGCCCGGCCTCGCGGGAGTACTGGCGGGAACTGTTTGAGCTGTTGGAGTCAGGGCCGGAGCCTCTCTAAACGACCGCGACAACTTCGGTGGCAGTTCGACGTCGCGCGCGACATCGCACGCGCATCGTCGGGACGCTTAGACCGGTAGAGCCTTCGTTCGAGGCGTAAGCGACCTGCTCAGAGCGTGTGTCCGGGGAAACGACCGCATTCGGCAAGCCGTGGTTCCCCCTGGAGACCACAATCCAAAAGCACCATCATGCACTCTCGCAAAGCCCCCGCGGACTACCGCATCCAAAAGATGCGTGCGGCGCAAGAATCTGCAAGGCAGATGAATGATTACGTGAAGGTGCGTGGCGTCGCTTCCCGTTCTGCCATCGGAGCCTCGTTACTCGACGTTCTTGACGCTCCGTGCCTGACCCACCCAACGTTAACGTTCCGCTCCCTCTCATGTCGCCCTCGACGCAGGCGTGTACCGTGCGCGACCTCAACGCGCAATGGGAGAACAACACTGACAAGATGATCGCCAAGAACCAATTTAAGAAAAGGTGTGTATCTGATGGACGACTGGATGTCACCTTTCCACTGTGACCTCCGTGGCACTCGTGCCCCCCTTGACTCCCAAGAGAGTTGACCAGTCGCTTCCTCGCTTCCATACTTTCAGGTTTGAGGCCCTCAAGGCTCAGGCTGAGGCCACTCTCGACGCCCGTCGTGAGAAGTTGGCTTCGAAGCTTTTCGAGGAAGAGCGCGCCCTGCAGGCTGAGCTCGTGGCGAGTCAGGTGACGCCCGAGGAGAGGCGCGCAGCTCTCGAGGCGCGAGCTCGAAAACTCTTCGCCGAGCGTGAGGCGGAGCGCGCGCAGTTCGCCGAACAACAGCTGTACCGCCAGTGGCGGGCGGGGTGCGACGGCGTGCGACTGGGTGATTCGCGGGCCATTCAAGCGGAAACACTCGAGGGTCGCGCCGCGCAGGTGGAGCACAAGGTTGCGGTCAAGGAAGCTAAGCGCCGGGAGAAGGTTGCCGACGATGCCGCATACGAGCTGGAACGATTGAAAAAGGTGGAGCGATACGAACGCGAGGTGGAGGAAAGGAAAGCGCTCGCGAAGAAAGCAATCCAGGTCTTGGATGAGCAGGTGGAAGAGAACAAGGTGCGTCGCGCAGTGGTGATCGAGGCAAACCGGAGAGATGTTGAGGATCTCAAGGCAAAGTGGGCCACCGACGAGGCAAAAGCCGCCGAGGAGGAGGCTGAGCGCGCTCGTAAAGCAAAGGTCATTGGCAAGGAAATGCTTGAGTTCAACCTTCAGAAGCGCCAAGAGCTCGCGGAGGCCAAGGCACGGGACATCGCGATCAATGAGAAGATTCTGGCGGACGCGCTGGCTTCGATTGCAGCCGAGGAGGCGCGCGAGGCGGAACTCAGAGCGCGGAAGAAGGAGCAAGATCGCGTCTATCGCGAGCACCTCTCGGCTCTCATGGTGAAGGACCAGGTCAACGAAGAGGAACGAGACAGGCTCGTGGAAGCGCAACAGGCCAAGTACGATGCCAAACGCCAGGCGGATAAAGATAGGGAGGAACGTGCACGTGCCCGACTGATGGAAGAGGTGCATGCCGACCGTCAGCGACAGCTCGCAGCAAAGGCGGCAAAGCGCCAGATGGAGGAGGAGGACAAGATGGAGGAGCGCAAGCGCATGGAGGCTGACTTGGCAGACTTGGCCATCGCAGAGGAAGAGTTCAACGCGCAAGTGAATGCGGTTCGGGTGCAAAACCGTCTGGATATTGAGACGCAAATCCAATACAAGGACAGCCTTGACAGGAAGGCAAAGGAGGAGCAGAAACAGGCATGGGAGGGTGCGATGCAGGCTGAAAGGGACTACCAGCGGATGATCGAGTACGACGCCGCGCAGGCAAGACCCGCGCACCCTAACTATGCGAGGAAGAGTACGCAATGGTACGACTGAATGATTAGATTGAAATACTCATGACGCAATCAATTTTCAGTCGCTTCTATCCATGGCTTGCAGCCGTGCGCATATGTGAACCGTCCGGAGTTGAACGAGGCCCTCACTAGCACTGGCTCTTCCTCAGAAGGCAATGAGAAAAGTGAGATGGCAGGGTGATAAGTGCCTTCACAAATGCTCATTCTGCCTTGTCTCACACCGTTCACGAAAAACTCTACGAATGATCCAGCCATAGACGTTGGAGTCGGAGGGAGTTCCTCTTTCCAGAACGTTCTCCTACCCCACGTGACAGCCTCTCGTGTGCGAGGCAAGGGCCTGTTCTCCGCAAATTTAACTCTTACGCCAACCACGTCATCTTCAGAGAAAGAGACACCCAACGGACGTCTGACGGAGTCAACGACCCCGTCTCCGTTACAGGAACATATACCATATCCGTGCTTGTCCATCCCGACGGGTCCTTGAATGTTGGCCCACTGCGTTTGCACGCCGATGCGCACGGCTCCGGTATTCCCCAGCCGCAAACATGTCACCTCGAAGAAAACGTCCTCGCCCGATCCCATGACCCCTTTGGTCCCTCGAACGGTTTTGTACCCCAACCTGCCTGCAGCAACCAGATTATTTTCCTGCAGTACTATACCCGCGGCGCAATTCACTGAAGAAAGTGCACACTGGGCGTGCATTTCTTCCTCAGCTCTTCTGATCTTCTCGGCTGTCGTCGGTATAACACGAACGAAATCGACAGCGTGCTTCACGTCCGGATCGGCGGAAGGGCTCTCGCAGATGGGTTCGAACCGTGTTGTGTGTTTTTGCTCGATAAACATGGAGAAGAGCGCTGCCACTAGGATTTCATCGGCGTAACTGGATGGACTCTCCTCTTACTCTTGTACCTTCGTATTATGCGAAGGTACTTGCCTGCGCGCGTCAGACAGAGGCGTGCGTCTTCTCAGGAAATATTTTTTGCGACGGTTCGAATTCCGGCTTTTTATTATGCCGCATATCAGCACAGTGCGCAAGCACAGAGTGTCTCTGGTTCTCTGGTCTCTCCGAGATGTCTTGCTGGTACGAGATAGTGCAAAGGAGGAAGTATATCAGTGTGTGTGCGTGAGTGACCAGATGCGGATGTATCTTACAAACTAGCCGCAACAGAAAGTTATCACACAAGATAGGGATTGCTCGGGTTTAGGGCTCAACCCTTCTTCGGCGGGCCAGCCTCCATGACAGCGTCCGCCACCTCCTCGAACGTCTTTCCAAGTGCCCCCGCACAGAGTGCAAGCGCTTCCAGGAATTGAACCCACTTGATCGTCCTCTGCCCTTTCTCTTTCGACTTCGTGAAGAGAATATCCGCAGATGTGGTGGTCAGTTTGGGTGTGATCAGGTTGGAGTGCTTCAAGCACTTCACGAAGGCTGCCCCGTCCAACACCTCCACCATTTTGTTGCCCTTGCCGAACGAGCAATGCTTGATGAAGAGTGCCTTGAAATCTGCGTTCTTCTTGTACTCCTTGGGAACCTTGGGCACAGAAGACGGTCCCGCGGCAGGTTTCTCCCCCAATAGTTCCTTGTACCAGTTGGAAAATTCGCGGAAGTCGATGTTTCCCTCGCCCTTCACGTCGCATTTGAGATAATGCCTGTCAATCGCCTTGCCAGCCTCCGAATCGTTCAGCCCCTTCGTAAGCTGCAGCTCAACGACGAGCTTCCCAAACTCGATCCTGTCGAGAACTCCGCTCTTGTCGGGATCATACGTGTCAAACATCTCCCGGACAGTCATGTTCTTGCCAGAAGCATTCTGCATGGGCACAGGTTTCAGATCTGCGCCCGCCGGGGGCTTGAAGGCCTTCACTGCCTTCACTGCCGTCACTGCCTTGCCCAGACCGGACCCGGAGGACATCCCAGGGAGGGAGGTCTTGCGTGTACCGGTGGAGCCCCCCGCAGGCTTCCCAGCAAGTTTAGGGGCGCCGGCTTCGACGACGATGAGGATGAGCTCGTCGAATTCGTACCCCTTGTACGATGCAACAAGCGCGAGCGACTCGAGGAAATCAGGGAAATTGAGCTTGCGCTTACCCTTCGGCTTGGACTTCGTGAAGATGAGATCGACGGTGGTGTTCGTGAGTTTCTCATCAAGAAGGCCAGAGTTGGAGCACATCTTCGCAAATGCAGCGCCATCCATCTCGTCGAGAGTCCTGTTCCCCTTGCCAAATGAGCAGTGCTGAACAAAAAGAGCCTTAAGGTCTTCGTCCTGCTTCCACTTCTTCGGCACCTTCACAGCCATGTGAGAGGTGCCCGCCTTCTTTACATCCTTAAGGTCCATGTAGAAGATGGCAAACTCGTCGAAGCTCACCTTGCCGTCGTTGTTGACGTCCGCCTTCTTGAAGTACTCCTCAACAATGATAGGAACCTCTTCCTCGGTAAGATCCTTCAGCATCTCGAGATCAGTGATGAGCTTGGCCAGCTCATGCTGGTCGAGCTCTCCACTGTTGTCCTCGTCAAACTTGTTGTAGAGATCACGGATGGACATCCGCTTGCCCGACGCCTCAACCATGCTCTTGGGCACTGCGGACTGACCGATGTCGTCGATCGCCTGCTTGGTCTCCCAGCTGTTCATATCGACCGGTTTCGCGGCTTTCTTGAGCAGTGCTTCCTTGGTTCGTTCTGCCGCCTTCGACATCTTCAATTCTTCCGCTGCCTCCGCCTCCGCAGCTTCGCGAATGAAGCGAGCGTCCTCCGCTTCCTGCATGCGAGACTTTATGGCCTGCGATTCTTCTTCAGCAGCTCCCTGCGCTTCCTCGTACGAGGTCCCCGTCTGCGCGAGAGGGTCGTTGTAATCCTCCGTCTCGGCTTTATCTCGAGGCGCACCGACATTGGTGATCGGACGCAGAATCGCCTTGTTCGCAAATGCCGTGGCTGCCTCTTCAAAGCTCAGTCCACGAATAGTCGCCATATGTGCGAGAGCGCGAAGGAAATCAGCGTACTGCATGCGCTTCGCCATCGGCTTGCGTGACTTGGCGAACAGGATAGCCGTGGCGCTCGGGTTCACCTTTTCGTCCACGAAGCCAGATTTGCGCATGGCACGGATGAATTGCGCACTCCCCATCTCCTGTGGGTACTTCTTCGAGCAGTGCTGCAAGTAAATCTGCCAAACGATTTCATCCTTACCGTTCTGCTTGAAGGAGTCGGGAATATTCTGGGGTAACGACGCCTCGGGCTTGACATGCGAGAAGGAGTTCATGAAGATGGAAAACTCCTTGTAATTGATGCCTCCGTCACCGTTGTCGTCAGCCTTCGCATACGCTTCGTCGAGGGCCTTGGCCGAGTCATCAGGGCTCAGCCCGTCAAGGACGCCAAGATCAGACAAAATGCATATGAGTTCGCCCTTGTTGACAGTGCCGCTGTCATCCTGGTCGTAGTAGTGGAAGAGCTCGAGCAAAGATTTGCCCTCGACATGCGACTTGACCTTGCCACCCTTCGATAGGAATCCGTCACCGCCCACGTCTGGGGCAGGCTCGGGCGTCTTAGCGATGTGCTTGTTCCACTCCGAGAAGTCTCCTTCCTCCACTTCCTCAAGATGCTTCTGGTGCATCTTGATTTCTTTGTCGAGACGATCTAGAGACATCTGGTAGTGATCAGCGTGCTTGTTGAAGCTCTGGTTCGTCATGGCCTGCTTTGCCTGCATCTCCTTGAGAAGCTGGATAGACTGAGAGACGAGCTGCTCGCCCTCTGTCTCCTGAGCACTCATGACCTCCGCGAGCGGTTGCTTGGGCACAGCCTCAAGCGGGGGCTGATCGAGGGGATCAGAGGGCTTCTTCATGACGTTGAAGGCAAAGTCGAGAGACCCGTTAATCTTCGAATCCGTCTCTGCTCGCTTAGCCTCCTCAGCCATTTCGATCTCCTCCGGTGTCAACTGCGATGGCAGAGGCTTCCGATTGGCGAAACGCTCGATCGGCACAGCCCTGTTGGGCTTGGTGTGAGGCAAAGGATCCGAGCGATCTCGGTCAGGGTCGTAGTGCAGCTCCTCGCGCATGTACGGCATTGTCAGGCGACGGTGCATGTACTTGTACTCGCGCTGATCATTCTCCTTGGCCTCTTCAAGCAGCGTGCCAGTGTTGTCCATGTTGGTCTTGAGGTGGTGATGAGCCTCTTGAGTAAGCTCGAGAGTCTTCATGATGCGGTTCAGGCGAGCATCGATCTGCTTGATCTCTCCCTTACGCATCTCCACGTCACTCTGCGCGGAGAAGAGCATCTTGGTCTCGTCGTGCAAAAGGCTCTTCAGCACCTCCGAGTCACGCTCTGCGATGCTGTCGCTGCTGTTGACATGCTCCGTGAGTCTCGCCACGGCGAGTCCGAGCGTGCGAAGCTCCTCGTCCATGCTGTTTGCCATTTCGAGCCTTTCCTGCTCGATGACGCGAGACTGCTGACTCGAGGCAGCGTCAAAGCTGCTGAGCTCCAGAGATTGTTCGTGCGCCACCGCGAGAGTCTTCTCCAGCTCCGTCGTCAGCACAGGTACGCGATCCTTGAGTTTGGAGACGATCGCCTCCATCTTCTTGATCTCATCTTCGGTACGCATCAGAGTGCTCGCCTGTTCCTCAGCCTTGAGACGGCTGTTTGTGGCGTCATTCAAACGCTTCTGAACCTCGTCAAAGTTCTCCTCAGCTTCCTTGCGGGCGACCTTCTCGTCGCGGAACTTGCGCTCCGCCTCGAGTAGTTTTGCCTCCAGCATCTGACGCTTCTGCACTTTTTCCTCGAGTTTCTCGTACTGTCGCTTCGAACGAGCCTCGAGCGCCTTCTCCTCGAGCTCAGCGATGCGCTTCGTGCGAGCGGCTTCATCCGCCGCTGCCGCAGCAGCATCAGCGGCAGCATCAGGCGGGGCAGGCCCGGTGTTGGGCAGGAGATCCTCGGGGGGATTCGCCTCGACGAGTGGCTCAGTCTTCGGGTCCATCGTGAGCGAGTCGAGCTGCTCTCCAGCGTTGGCAACAACATCCCCCGACATCGCGTCGTCCGGCTGTCATCGTTGGGAAGGAAGTGGGAGGCGCGGGGTGAGGCGAACGAATCGTAAGGAGGGTAATTTCGCGCGTCCTGTGGGCAACAGACGACGAATGCCAATCGTGATGTGCGGGAGAGAGAGCCCGGGATACGCGAGGCTATATTCCCCAACGCGGAGATGAACTGGAGGTATGCGGCGCCTCCAGTGCATCGGTAGAGAAGGGATCGGATACGCACCTTCGCCTCAACCATGGTCCGCGACCCAATTCTCGGTCAAGAAATCGCCCGCGCCCCGCCGAAGCCACCGCGAGGACGTCGATAGCCCGAGACGGTACCTCCGCGCTCAGAAATGACTCGATGCGCGTGCGCGTATCTCCTTCGAGGAGTGCGCGCGCGTCGATCGCAGACACCGCGGCTGAAATGCAGCCGATGGACGGTGCACCTCGCTCTGCCCGGGCCGCGGCAATTCCCCACATGCCGTCGCGTCGTGTCCTTCAAGAAACGAGGATGGATCGGGGTCCGCTTTTGGGAACATCATCGGCAAGATCGCAGATGCACACGGGCGTAGTCTGAGGAAAAGTCAAAGGTACGAGTTTGAAAGACAATTAGTCACGATAATTACCGAAGGTACTTTTTTTTTGCTGTGTCGAAAACAGGGAGAGAAGGGAGGAGGAGCAAGGTGGGGTTTCACTACAAGTAAAAGTCCGTGCTGTGTGCAATCGACTGTGGGTTTCCAACGGCGACCGCTCCGCAACTCTGAGAACCTGAAAAGTCGGCGTCCGCTCGTGTCCAGCTCCCGCAGTCGATAACTTGCGGCACGGCGCTGGACGTTGAGTGGGACATCGCGGCCCGCGGCAGGGGGCGAGGGAAAGGTGTTCTATGAGGGTCGTTTGTTTCTCCTGAGTCACCGCAAGTTGCGAGGGTGGATGAACACGGACCTTCCGAATGACGGCTCTGCCACAGCGAGACCACCCGATCCCGCCGACCTGTTGTCCTTCGCGAACGAGAGTGAGAAGTTCGTGGAGGAGACTGAGACGCCCGCGGAAGATTATGCGTCCGAAGGTCGGACACGCCTTGAGCTCTGCGCGCAGTACTGCCGCGCGTGCAGCGTCTCCGTCCAACGCTTGTTCCACGTGCGAAACCTCGGAGAGGTGTGTGGGGAAGCGATGAGGAGTGGGAAGGAGGCCTTCCCTTTGGACCTCATCGAGGATCTCGCTCAAGACGACGACAGCGAAGTGCGGCGAAGTATCGCCGAGCAGCTGGGCGTTTTGGCTGACGCGCTAAGAGAGGCGAGAGCGAGGGAAGAAGACGACGTCGCTGCCGGTTTGCTGTACGTCGCGTTTTTGCTCGTGGAGGACGACGTTGACGGAGTTGTGTCCGCCGCCGAGTCTGCGGTGGCCGCCGTCACCGCGCTTTTGGAGGGTGCGGAGGGCATCGAGCTCGTTCTAAAGCAAGTAAAAAACTTGAGCGCAGGAGAGGAGGAGGAGATCCGCACCTCGGCAGCGAAAATCATTGGCTCGCTTGCCCCGACACTCGGGCCTGAGGTGGCGGCTCACCAGCTGGCTCCGCTTTTGCTCAACCTTGCCCAGGACGAGGCGCTTCAAATTCGCGAGGTGGTTGCAAGTGCCATCGCGCGCGTTGGAGAAGTGATAGACGACGATCGATTCGAAGAAATCCTGGCGGACGCTTTCCGAGAGCTTGCCCGTGATGCCGTGTGGTCCGTGCGCAAGGCGTGCGCAGGCGAGCTGATGGCGCTTTCAAAGTGCGCATCGCGCGAAGGGTTCTCGAACCTCATTGAAGAACTGTTCGAGCCCTTAGCCAACGACGTCAGCTTCCAGGTCCGAGCCGCGAGTCTCGAGAGTCTCGGTGCGGTGATCGCTGAGCTCGGGCGAGATCGCGCGTCGGAGTCGTTGGTGGATCACTTTGTGAGCATGGCAGAGAGTGCGGGGGGGCCGAGCATCGTGTTACAGGCAGCGTGCGCATTCAACATTCCAGGCGTCGCACACACCATTGGACGCGATCGCTGGGGAGAACTTCGTGGAGCATATGTGATGCTCGCCGAGAGCGTGCAGTGGAAAGTACGGCGCACGCTCGCGTGCTCGTTGCATGTGATGGCGAAGGTATTGGGGGCGGAGATCGCAGAGGCAGATATCCTGCCAGTCTTCGAGGAGATTATACGGGATGATGATGAGGTAACCCTCGGAGCAGTCCATCACCTCGCGGACTTCACTCGAGAGCTGCCTCCGAACGCGCGATCGCTGGTACTCGATGTACTTCCGAGTATCGGTTCAGTGGAGGGAAAGGGTGTCATTGGAAACTGGAGACTTCGTGCTGCACTTACGGAGCAACTTGGTGCGCTGTCGGTGATGATATCTGCCGAGGCAATTGAACGGTCCATCCTCCCACTGCTACTCAGGCTGCTTCGTGACCCGGCGTCTGCGGTCAGGGCAAAAAGCGCTGCATCGATCGGAGGTGTGTTGAAATATGCAACACGGGGCTCTTCAATGGCTTGGCGAACTGGATACGTTGGTGACGCCCTAACCGAGCTTAAGCTCATGGCAACCAACACGCGCTGGTCCGATCGCCAGGTGTTTGTCCAGATGTGTGCGGCATGCGTCGGTGTCGTTGATTCCCACATTGTCATCGAGGAGTTCGTGCCCCTCATGTTGATGGCTGCCGAAGACACGGTTCCGAACGTGCGGCGAGAGCTGGCGCGCGCCCTTGTCGTCTTTCAGTCAGATGCGTTGTACGCGGGTCTGCCTGATCTTCGTGACGCGGTGTGGACGCTTCGGAGTGACACAGACGAGGACGTCGCGCAGATGGCGAGGAGATGCGTATTTGACGATCGTGGGGACGGGAGAGGGTTCGAAACCACGGGATTGAGGTGACGAGACGTGATTAGAAATCGATGCAACCGAATTATAGACTAGGAAGTCGGCGTGATCCAGCCTGGACGTTCCCAGAACTCACGCCTGATACACTCCAACCTCAGCCGCGCGGATCGTTCTGCCGTGGAGACGGTAACCTACTTTTGTGACAGCGGCGACAGTGCCAGCCTCCTTACCTTCGACCACGGGCACGTTGAAAAGTGCCATGTGATCGTTGGGGTCGAATGCATCACCAGTGGGGTCGTACTTTTCCACGCCGTGCTTTGAGAAGGTGGACGCAAGCTGCTTCTCCACCATAAGCACACCCTCGTGGAGGGAGGTGAGCATGGCTTTCGTCTTCTCGGCATCGCCCTCGCCCGCGTCAACAGTGGAAACCGCGCGCCCGAGGTTGTCCGCCACGTCGAGCAGATCCTTACAGAACCCCTGAATCGCAAACTTTTCAGCCGACTCTGTCTGTCGCCTCGTTCGTTCGCGAAGGTTCTCCATATCAGCCAGTGTGCGAAGGAGCTTTTCGTTGAGATCCTTAACTTGAGCTGACGCCTCGCTCACCTCCGCGCGAAGCTTCTCCACGTCGTCCTCCTCCCCAGCGTCTCTCTCCCTCTCCGTCTCTCCGACTTCTTCGGTGATCGTCTCGTCGTCCTTTTTGTCCGCGGCATCAGCGCCGAATCCGCGTGACGACGCGAACCCCGAGCGCGCGAACGACCCGAACACCCTGTGAAATCTCGATCGTCCCATCGCCGCCGATCCGAGCGAGAACGACCTCACGCAACGCGTCATCGCGTGGCCGTGGGATGCTTGCGCAGTCACCGCAAGAGCCTTCGAGAGAATCTCCGAGATTCGAAGCTCGTATGGCACGGCGGCGTGCCTTGCCGCCGACCTCCCGCTCAGCTGGAGCAACGACCGAAGCATGGCGGCGAATCGAAATGACGCCCGCATCGAGCCGGCCCACTGTGCCAGCGGCCAGTTGAGGAACTCCGCCGAGACATCCGACACCCAGGTAAACTTCTCCGGCGAAAACCTCTCACGTCTCGATGGATCTGGAAGCAAAACGCTGGGACATTTGCTCGTCTTTTCTTGAGTTATTTTTTGCCAATCTCCAGTCTCGTGACGTCGCTTTTTCGGATATGGCAATGGCGGCTGACGGGGACGGAGGTTGCATAACGCGCGCACTCGAGGGACGCAGTCTCCAAGGAGCGAGGCGTGCTGCCAAGAAGCTGGACTTAGTCACCCGCTTCGACACACTTTTGGGTGAAGCATCTGCGCGCTGCATACCTTCACGTATGGCCGCCGTCACTCCCCTCGCCCCGATGGGCGTTCGTTGCAGCGGTGCCCGCACCATGAGCTCCCGTTCGCTCTCCCAGCGCGTGTCCACCGCGGGCGCTCGTACCAGTGCATCCAGGGCTAGCATTTCTGTTCGTGCGATGGCGACTGACAGCATCCGAGAGCAGGCCGGTCGTCGTGGTACGTGCGACCGACGCCCCGCGTGACCGTCCTTGAATCCACGAGATTCAAGTCGCGACAAAACCCTCCTCCCCCCCGAGTGGAGAAGCGATCAGCGCCAATCAGTCCTCTTGCCGAGCCTGACGGACGCATCTCCCTGAATGTTTCATCTTCCTCCACAGCCCCCCTTGAGAAGAATTCTCTGTTCAATGCCAAGTTCGTGCCCTTCTCCGGCGCCGACTCTGGGGAGGAATACTCCCTGGACGAGGTCATCTACAGGTCTCAGAATGGCGGCCTTCTGGATGTGGAGCATGATATGGAGGCGTTGGCTATCTACCCTCCTGAGTACTGGAAGGCCTTGTTCGACGAGCGTGTCGGCAAGACCGTCTGGCCTTACGGATCAGGTGTGTGGAGCAAGAAGGAATGGGTCTTGCCCGGCATCGATGACGAGGATATCGTCTCCATGTTCGAGGGCAACTCGAACCTCTTCTGGGCGGATCGGTACGGCCGAGAAATCTTGGGTATGAAAGATCTCTGGGTGAAGCAGTGCGGCAACAGCCACACTGGCTCGTTCAAGGATCTTGGCATGACTGCTCTCGTTTCTCAGGTGAACCGCATGCGAAGGCAGGGGAAGCCTCTCGCTGCTGTCGGCTGCGCTTCCACTGGCGACACCTCGGCGGCACTCAGTGCGTATGCCGCCGCTGCGGGCATTCCTTCTATTGTATTCCTTCCTGCGGACAAGATCTCACTGGCGCAGCTTGTGCAACCCATCGCGAACGGATCGTTGGTACTCTCTATCGATACCGACTTCGATGGATGCATGCGTCTCATCCGTGAAGTGACCGCGGAGCTACCCATCTACCTGGCGAATTCTCTTAACTCCCTTCGCCTTGAGGGCCAGAAGACTGCGGCGATCGAAATTCTCCAGCAGTTTGATTGGCAGGTTCCAGACTACGTCATCATCCCCGGTGGCAACCTTGGCAACGTGTACGCATTTTTCAAGGGTTTTAAGATGTGCAAAGACCTTGGCTTGGTCGATAAGCTGCCTCGCATGGTTGTGGCTCAGGCCCACAATGCCAACCCCTTGTACCGCGCGTACAAAAACGGCTTTGAGAACTTCGAGGCGACCAAAGCTGAACCCACTTTCGCGTCCGCCATCCAGATCGGCGATCCCGTGTCTATCGATCGTGCGATCTATGCCCTCAAGGAGACGGACGGTCTCGTTGAGGAGGCCACCGAGGAAGAGCTCATGGATGCTGCCGCGGAGGCTGACCTGACGGGTATGTTCAACTGCCCGCACACCGGCGTCGCCTTGGCTGCGCTCAAGAAGCTCAGGGAGGCGCAGACCATCGGACCTGATGATCGCGTGGTGGTGATCAGCACGGCGCATGGTCTTAAGTTCGCGCAGAGCAAGGTGGCTTACCATTCTGGTGAGATTGAGCATATCACCGGGAAGTTTGCGAACCCCCCAGTGACGGTGAAGGAGGACTTTGGTGCCGTGATGGATGTCCTCAAGGGTCGCCTTGATAACTAGGCGCCGTGATGACTGTGGTACACTTAGACACTTAGGAGAAGGGGTGCTTGTCATAACAATACCGTACAAGTGGTTCGTTCTGTTGCGACGTCTATGGACTATGATACTAGACTATAGACTACTTTCGTAGTCTATTACCTTCGGTATTTCAAAGATAAGGTACCTTGTCATCGTCACGTCTTCGGAGGGCAGACTATGCTCACGGAGGGAAATCCATAGACGACGAAGTTTCGCTTCCTCCCTGACCGCGACGCCACAGGGCCTTCCTCTGTCTTCAAGTGGTCGTCTTTTCCTTCCTTGGATTCACTGTCAACAATTGTATCCTCTGTCGATTCTGCTTCGGACGCATCAGCTGCAAACAATGAACTGCATATGTCCACCGGTGGGTTGTCTTCATCTTGAGACTCGTTTGCGCTCAACAGCGATTCAAGAAGCAAGGTGTTCCTCTCAACAGTGCAAGCATGTGTGGGCAGGACAATGGTGTTGATACCGCGAATTGACAGCAATGCTGCAGTCTTGTACGGATTCTCCAAGCTTTTGAGTTCCTCACTCTTTCCGCTGTCCAACCGCATTTGAGTTGCGCGCTCTTTTTCACACGTGGAGTTGCCAGCCAAAATTGCGAATCGGCACAAAGAGAGATCAACACACGCGATGGCAGCAGGGGTTATGTAAGACAGAAGTCGTCCGTGACCGAAGTATAACAGCGCCTTCGCCCCACTCATGAGCCTCTGGCATTCGCCATCTCCGGGGATACCTTCCGGAGTGCCCATAACGCCTGCCCAATCTGGACCGAACCTCTCCTGCAATGCGGCAAACTTAGCAGAGAGCTGACTGTCCTCGTCTCGCAAATCCACAAGATACGTCAAATCCGCGGTTTGCACATCAGGAAGCTTTGATGACTCAGCGAAGCGCTGGAGGAGTAGATGCAAGGAAAAATCACGAGAAACGCTTGCCGCAGTGCTGAACACGTCGATCGCTTCAAATGGAAGTGGGGAGAGTATCTCGTCCACGAGGAGCACGATTTTCTTGCCCTTTGCACCATCAGCGCCAAGAAAAGATCGCAGCGCCTTCAAAACAGGGGCAAGAACAAACTCTGTCGCCGCACAAACCTCACTCCAAGCTGCACCCGAACAGACGCTTTGAAGTGCATCGAAAGATTCGTTATAACTCGCAACAATATTGAGTGCAGCGGCAAGTTGCGCGGGATCAGCTGGTGCGACGTACGCCCCTGCACGATTCGCGTCGGCGTGGTGACTTGCCACGGCGAGAGAAATCTCATTGCCGCGCCCAACAATCCACTGGAGCGAGAATACCGAAAGATCCTCCGGCAGTTCGACTGGCGTCCGCATGCTCACGTCGGAATCGATACGGAGACGACTCCATGCTCTGCAAGATGATTGAAGACGGTCGAGAAGGGAGCCAGCATACACACTCGCGGACAGGTCATTCACCGCGTAGTCTGTCGAGCGATAGTTGTGAATGAGAAGCGATTCAACGTCTTGGTCAGCTGCCGCAGAGGTAAAGATGGCCAACAGTGTCTCCGTAACTTTGCACGACTGCGCAAGGGCAAGAGCTGCAGCAGCATTTCTGCGATCCGAGCTCCCGTATGCAAAGGCAAGTGTCGTTGCGGCTTTTGAAGCCATGTCGTACTTAGAGTTCTGGAGGCTTGATTCGATTGCCTGCTCCAGGACACGAACTGCACGAGGCCTCGTAAATTCCGTCCCGAATTCCAGGTGAGGGTCAGAGACATGCCTGTTAATGTATTCACGAGCAGATGATACCGAAGCGTCCGACATAACTGATGAGTCGTCCGATGCTGCTGCATGCGCGGCATCTGCATCTGCTGGCGTGACGTTTTCTTCTGCATCAGCATCGCCTGGATCCTCGCCAGCAACGTCTTCATTGTTGCCGTTCTCCTCTGCCACGTTCCCCTCTGCCAAAGCTAAAGGGGCAGTAGGAACGGGCGAGATAAACTCTGGTTCAGTCCACAACGTCGGATTCGTCTGAGCATCATGTACTGCTAGGAGTGCCTCTCCGAGTAATCGAAGTGATTCGACAGTACCGTCGCTCCTCCTGTGCAGATTTGCAGCCTCTGATGCGACGACGACGGCTTCCTCGGCAGCTGCTAGACTGCGCTTGAACGTCTTTGGAGCGCTGTCGTCCAAGAACGCAAGAACAGCCGTCGGATCGTTTCCCTCCAAGGTGGGGAAAGCTGGACGGCTCTGCTCTTTATCGTACTTTTCTAGCGTTTTATCTGCGTAGGCAATCTCTAAAAGGCAATTGGCTTTGGCATTTTTCACTGCGGCAAGTAGCCTGGCGGCAGGTAGAGATGCAGCCAGGGGCTTGAGCGTCCCAGCGCAAGCTGTGGCAAGAATACGCTCTGCCTCAACTTCTGCGTCGAGGATGGTACGCTTGATATTCTCAAGTGCAGGACGGGGATCACCCTTCGCAGATGGATCCTTATACATCAGCATAGCCTGAGACATCAACGCATTTACCATGTTCATGCCACCACCTGAATCTTGCATTATCACTACCGCCTCAGAGATCGCGTGCAGCGCATCTATGTACTGGGTTTCTGGGTGCTCACCTAGTTCACGCATGCCGCGCATCTCCACCTCCAAGACGTGGAACAGCTCGACGAGGAGATTTGCAATTACTTCCTTGATTTCAAGAGCGCTTCCTTGACCAGCAAATAACAAACGACTTTGCATTAATTTAAGCGCAGCCGTCAAGGAGTCCTTCGCCGAGAGTTGTCCATCGCGAGTGCTCAACTTGTACTTGGTGTAGTCAGCCAAGTTCTCGCCCCAGAAAGAAACGTCCCCACCACACATCTGTGCACAATGCTGAAGCTTGATGGCGTCCACAGTTCTGTTACCAAATGATGCACACTTGGCGAGGTGAAAGTATGCCTTTGCTTCAGTCTCGGCGTCATCATGTGCTTGAGCGTGGCCGATGGTTTCCTGTAGAAGGGCGGTTGCTGAGGAAATAGCACCTCGCTTGGCCAAATAAGCACCTCGAGCAAGCCAGTAGTCACGGAGTGTGAAAGGTCGGAGCAGTTTGTGCGAAGCTTCGGTGGTCGAAAAATCTTCTGGCATGTTCGAAATGTCGTTTGGCTTCAAAAGCATGGCACGCTTTACTTCCAGTCGCCCTCGTGCAAGCTCCTCCGCAGAGAGCTCCAAGGGACCTGCGAGATCTTCGTGGAGAGCGCACGCAGAGCTCAAAAAGAGGGCATCTGAAAGTACAGCAAGCTTGAGGTGATAGATGGTGACAAGTTGATCATTGTCCGCAGCGAGCTTCGAGACAAGCATACCAAGTTGACAGACAGGTAGGCACTGCAAATGCATGCCGCTCGATTCCAGTTCAGAACACATGTACTCGACGAAGGCGTGAAACAGCTCTGGTCGACCAACAGAATCTATGGAAATCTTGAAGCCAGCGTCGTTTTCCTGAATTAACGACAGAAGCTCATCCGAGAACTCGAACTTGGCCCAATCCTCGAGTGCATCCGGAACAGCTGTGTTTTTGGAGGCTTCCACAATTGACTCGCGCAACATCCGGAGGGCATAATGCTGAGCCATGAGAAGGTGCTCATTACGCTCCACAGTGTTCCCAGAAATTTTGCTGAGTACAAGGAAAACGCGAATTGTAGAAACCATGTGCTTCACTCCGAATCTCGGGGGGATCTCATGAGGTAATTCAGACTTGAAGGATCCAAACGACACCATTGAATCTTCCCCAACTAAGGCGTCCTCCTTGGAAGGGGCATTATCGATGCCAAGTAAGATCTCCAGTGCTGATAAAAGTAAGTCTTCTGCATCTGTCACAGGCTGTCCATTGGCATAGAGCCACTCGGCAAAGTCCACCATGTAATCGACTTGCTGCGCTGGCACATGTTCAAGAATCTTGATCGCCTGCCGGTGAGCACGCATCGCGTCAAACGGCACACTCGCCTGTGAAGCCAACCCTGCCCAAACTTTTGCCTGCATTTCTTCATCGTAGCTAGAAATTATGCCGATTTCTTCGTCCACGCTCCGTCCCAAAGTGGACAAGAACATCACCCTGTACTCCCAAAGTGGCTTGTGCTCGCTGCTTGGTAACGCCTTAAACGCTGCGTTGACCTGTCTCGCACCATCCTCCCAAGCACACGCATCTACAAGGCAATCAAAAAGTAGCAGATACAACGACTGCATGAACTTGAAGTCATCGTATTTTGTAGCACGAGCAGCCTCGAGGAAGATTTCCAGAGGTTTGGAGAGGACTTTCCTTGTCGCCGCTGAAGACATGAAGCTTGTGGCTGCATTCCAGAAGCACTTCGAAGCGTAGCCAACAATATCTCTGCGGTTGGCGCGTCGGCCGTGCTTTGCTGCTTCGATGAAGTGCTCAAAAGATTTCTGCTTCAAAGCATCTTGCGTCGTATCTTCCTGCTGTTCAGGACGGATCAAACCGATGATTGCGCTTCCATAGGCGCACTCAGCTACACCGCTCCAGTACCAGCTCCGCGGTGGTGCTCGTTTGTCCAACACCACACTGAGCACAGCGGCCTGCTTACAGCACTCGATTGCCAACCCGAAGGACTTGATGCAAAGCGCAGCTTCGCCCAACCTGGCCCAGATCTCCACGTCTCCCGATATATCACCCCCCTCGGGACGAAGAAGAGCCATTGCCTGGCCGAGGATATCGCCGGCTTCTTTGACATCCTTTCCTGGGTGGACAATCTGAGGGATCATCCCAGAAACCGCCGCCACCACATCATCCTCAACCTTCACGTCAGGGGATCCACCCAACGATGCTTGAAGGCGTGCAATCATCTCGGAAAGCCTACGAGTGTTCAACTCATCAACCCTACCGAGCGCGGACTCACATGTCTCGATTCCCTTTTTGACATCCTCAGAATCCTCAAATGAGTGAGACGCAAACTTGTCGCGCAGGTATTTGTAATCCAATACTTCGTCCTCTTGCGTTTCCGCTGAAATATCTGTAGCTTTCTCCTCACCAGCATCGTCAGCAGCTTCTTTTTCATCCGGAATTGCATCGCCAGATGACTTGGTGGCAGCAATCAGCGCGACGTGCTCGTGTCCAGATGCGACAACATGTGCGATGTTTCCCAAAAGCAGCGGCTCACAGTTGTCGAGCTTGCACAGCTCTGCCAAGAGTGGAGCAGTCGCTGGAAGCAGCTCTTCATACCTGTGCTTTTTGACGAGATGGATGTAGTTATTCCAGACGTACGTCGCGGCATTCATAACAGCCCAGCTCTCGTTGATACTGGCTCCAAGATTCATGGCCCGCAGTAGCGCTGCGATAGAGTTGTTCTGAAGCTCATAGACAGAATCACCTGCACGGGTCTCATACACATCCACCAGGCGAGGTGGAACCAATTCTACACCCGTCTTCTTCAGCATGTGCATGCACGCCAAGGCATGCAAAAAATTCACCTCTATCTGAATGATTATCGACTCCTTATCACGCACAGTATCCCATCCCGTTATGCTGGTCACGTTCGGAGCAGCCTGATGCACAACTGACATCATTTTCGCTTCAGCTGCCACCTCAATAACGGTCCTCCAGATATTTAATCTCAACGCAGCAAGCTTTCTTGAGGTAAGCGTCCCAGCGATGTCCCCCGCTGAACTACCTTCGGAGGTGATATCGATAGCCTTGTCGGGTGCGTCTTCATCAGGTTTGACCTCGCCGCCGTCATTGGCGTCAGTATCAGTGTCTTGGTCTGCCCCTGATTTTGAATCTGGGTATGGCATCAGCGGATCCAAAGATGATAATTTCTCATAGGCAGCATGCAGCAGTTCAGCCTTCATTTTTGCGGTTTTTGCATCACGAGCCTGTTCAGCCAGCAGAAGCACTCGATCCTCGATTGAGTCTGGCGCATCGTAAGCGCTATTTTTCAACGTCAGCACGCGATCCATTTGCTCAAGGTATCGATCGAGCGGGCGATCGTACCCCGTGCGTTCAACTTCAGCATCTGAACTGGTATAGTCAAGAGCCAGCGCCTTTGAGATGTTGGCATGAGCTTGTGGGATCATATCATCAGCGACGTAGCAATATGCCAGCTCCAAATGAAGCGCCGCTCGCAATCGGTGTAGGGTCGAGCCGATTGATTCCAGTGCATCGGTGGCCTCGGCAAAGACCCGCGTGAGATAATGCCGGAGATTTGGCTGCAGAAGCGGGAAACTCGCCCTCCAAATGAGCTGGCATGCATCTTGCACCCCGCTCTTGTCTTGTAGCCTGAGGAAAGCAGTGACTTCCTCCTCCGCCCGATTGACTATGCCCTTATGCACTTCTATCGCAGAAGGGTCCAACGTTCCTTGAGCCTCGCCGAGCGCGTTCAGGGAAATTAGAAGTGAGGCAATTGAGCACCGGGCACGAATCAAAGGCGTTGACTTGGTGCTCGCACGCTTCAGGCACCAACCTGCAAGATCGAGCAGTTGATTCTGTGCCGCCACCCAAGCTATCTCTGCCACTGCCTCCATATCCACGCCCTCTGATGGTTGATCAATAGCCTCGCCACACAGTTCTGATGCGGAATCAACTTTTGACCATGCATCCTTCAGCGTTGACTCGGCCTCTTCTGCGTCTTTGCACCCCCCGGATCGGACGTATTGCGTGAGGGCCAGAGCACCTTGCACACCGTCTCCGGCGTCCTTATTCCCGCTGATCGCAGCAATGTGCGATTTGAGCTTGGTCATCTGCCTGGCGAGCTCGGGAAACGCATCCTTACACAGCTCATGTGCATTCGCAGCAGCTTGGAGCGCCTCGTCATTTCTATCTGCGTCGCTGAGACATAACGAGTGCAGCCGGAGGATGTGCGCCCTCCAAACCTCCTGTCCGGGAAACGTTTCCAAACCTTTTGCAATGACTGCTGAGGACTCCACCAGATGTCGCCTCAAGCCCGCCCTTTGAATAGGTCTCGAGATGTTCGCGTAATGTATGCTCGCGTCAAGCACGAGGAACTTGTATCGCGGATCCTCAAGCGCCACCTCCAAGCCTTGCAGTAGGCAAGTGAGGGAATCAAGTACTCCTTTGACGAGCTCCTGCCCTTTCTGTCCTTTGGACGCCAAGGCGCGCACCTGAGCTTGAGCGTACCACGCCCTGCAAACGAACTGATCCTTCAGTTCGAGTTTGATGAGCTCCCCATTGCTTGTCGTAAACTTGGTTGATTCAACATGATACGCGTCTAACACCTCAGTCGCGATAGACGTTGCACCAACCTGTAGGACATGGAGCAGGAAGCGACTTTGTCAGGGACGGGTTGACCGAATTCCGGGGGATGGGCACCCTCATGCAGGTGAGGTCTAGAGACGGAAGGGCTATCCTCTGCTGTGCGCGTTTACCTTCAGTGCGGTTTCCGCGCACACAATAAGCAGCTCTCTGCTCACTTTTTCACCGGATGAACTCGCGAGGGATACGAGGATATCATCGTACGCCCGCGCCAGCAGCTCGGCATCAGAGAGGCGACTCGCCTCTTGGAGCGACAGCCTGATCGCCTCAGGCAAGGGCAACATCTGCGCTTTCGCGGACGGCCCGTTTTTACCCACTAGGCAAAGTAGCGCATTGACGAGATTTTGTGTAAGGCGTGTGTCCAGCGGGTCGTTCGATGGACGTGTGGGACCTTCCCTGGGGCGGACGGGCTCGACGCGTCTCCTTTTGGAAAAGTTTCGAGGAGGCACCGTGTGGTTTTGAACCCGGCGATAAAAAAGGGACGGTGCTCAACGTCGTTGTCGTCAGAAAGCTAATTTAGCGCTTATTAGAGGTAACATACAAGTAGCGTCGAGAGTCTATCTACTTCTAATAATACCAGAAAAGTCTGCTACACAGTATTAGATCTACAGGATATGCACGCTTCTTCTGCACTCCAGAGCGACGGCATTCAAAACTACTGCTCGTTTCCATTGCGCCCGCAGAACAACCGGATCGATGCACGCGGCTGGAAGCGCACAAAACGTGGTGACCCGATCCGGTTTATCGACCCGACATTTCCAATCTACACTGAGGCAAGCGCGCCGGACCAAAACGCGAATCTGTCCTCACAGCGGGATTGTCATGGCGAGTGCCAAGGGCGATGTGGAGATCTTTTCGCAGCCCGAAGAGGTGGCAGACGCGCTTGCTGGCCTCACATTGCGAGCTGCGGATGCGGCCATCAAGGAGCGAGGTTCGTTCGCTGTTGCCATCGCGGGCGGGTCCCTGGTCAAACTCCTGGGAGGGTTGAAGGGCAAGGAGGACGTCGACTGGAAGAGTTGGCACATCTTTTGGGTGGACGAGCGTTGCGTTCCTCACAGCGATCCGGAGAGCAACTATGGCGGTGCAATGAAGGCCCTCTTGTGCGACGTCCCCATCCCCCCCGAAAACATCTACGCGATCGACGAGAGTTTGTGTCCTACAAACACGGGTGCCGCGGACGGCTGTGCGAAGGAGTATGACTCGAGGCTAAAGGCGCTGAATCGCAACGTACTCCCAACGAACGAAGCTGGGCTGCCAGTCTTTGACCTGCTACTGCTTGGTTTTGGGCCCGACGGCCACATCTGCTCTCTCTTCCCCGATCATCCCTTACTCGATATCACGGAACCGTGGATTCTGCCAATCGCCGACTCTCCCAAACCTCCCCCGGAGCGCATCACTTTCTCGCTACCTGTGGTTAACGCTTCAAAGATGAAATGCTTCACCGCCGTCGGCGAAGGTAAAGCAGAAATGACGGCAAAGATTCTCACAAGCGCAGAGGGCGGAGAGTCATTGGTGCCGGCATCGCTCGTCAACGGAAATGTCGTGTGGCTCGTGGACGAGGCAGGGGCATCGAAGTTGGGAGCTTGAGGAACCTTGTTGTTATTCCGAGCTGTCGATGCACAGCGGCCGGCAAAAAGATCTTTTCTAGCGCGCACGAGCAGACTCAAACCATATCTTGAACTGAAACTTTAATTTGATACAATGTCCCGCAATGCAATGGGAGCGCAGCTTGCAAATATATACGCGCACTCACTTTGAGTGCCTTCCACACCTAGTGGGTTCAACCACCCTGACCGAGCTCAGTGCGGCGGATGAAATTCAATTCCTCCTCATCCACCGTCCGAGTTTTCCCACTGAGAGGCCCGGTGCGAAGCGCACTTCCAATCAGATCGAGTTCGTCCAAGGTGGAGTTGTGCGAAAAAAGGGATGGAGTTCCCCCGGCAGACTCGCGGAACGAGACGATAGCTTCACTCATGAGCATACCCTCCGAGTTACCACCATTCGATGCCATCGCCGCCTGAGCAAAGTGCTCACCACCATTCTCGCCGTTGTTGAGCTCGTTCTCGAGCAGGGAAGGCAGGTCGATCCCTTCATCCTGCAGCATTCCCTCCGACTTGATCGACATAGCAGGTGGCGCGGCACCCTTAACTTGGACTCCTTGTCCATTCTTTTCTTTTTGAGTCTTGCCCTCGCCACCGGTGGTGGTCACAGCGGCAGGATCGGAAGATTCCTGTTTCTTCGCCGTCCCAGGCCCCGCACTCACCACCACTTCCTTGAACAATGACGCAGGAAGTTCGATGGGAGGAGGAAGTTTGACGGGGACGACCGGCGGCGGGGCAGGAGGAAGCGTCCCACCAGCCTTAGAAACTTGACTCCTCAACTCAAGGTTCTCCTTGTACAGCTTGTCCGCCTGATTCTGCACCTTTTCGAGCTCTGCGCGAAGGGAGGTGCTCTCCCGCACCAGCTCTTGAGCTTTGCTCGACAGCAGCTCGCTTTCTTCCTTTTTCCGTTGCTTCGACCGCCTCGCAGATTCACGATTCGCCTCTTTCCTACGCTGCGTTTTGACGTCACGATCCCGCATAGCCACGCTCACCTCTTGGCTGGCTCCGCTGGTCTGCGCGCCCTGAGTGTTTGCACCCTCCGCAAACGGCGCCGCATACCAGTATGATTGCTGCTGCCCGGCTTGCATGCCCGCATACGCAAGCTGCTGCTGATAAGCCTGCGACTGATATCCGCCAGCCTCGACGTACTGGTGTTGTTGCTGATGGCCCGCGTCTTGGTAATAGTAACCCTGCGAGATGATTCATGCGGGGGCACAATGGTCAGCATTTATCTGGAAAGGATAAGCGAAGAAGAAGTGAAGAGAAGATATTTTCTTTCTTCGCGCGGCCCGGGGGGAGCGCGAAGGTACGGGGAAGAAAGGCGCGCTCACCTGCTGCGCGTAGCCATAGTTGTTACCGGATGCGCCAGCACCGCTGTTGAACCTCTCATCACCCTCCGTGTTGCTCGGCGCATGTTGCTCTCGCGTCAGTTCCATTCGCTGCCGCTTCGGCTGCATAATTGCTCACGAACCGACGCGAACGAGACCTCCACCGTCGAACGTCGAAGATGTGAGAACGGCGCGCGGACGCTGCTCACTCACGTTCACGTGCAAACTCTCCAGTAGCGACCCGTGTCAGCCTCTGTAGTCCGTCACGTGGACTAGGCAAGCGACCCTCGGGCGACGTGCGAACTCGGTCACCCAGAGCCTCGAGTCAATGAAAACGAAGGCGGAGTCGTCGCTCGGGTCGCCGCGAACCTACGCGAACGTGCTCTCTCTCGCCCGTGCGCGTGCGTGCGCTCCCGTTAAGCTTTCTTGGGCACCGTGGATGGAGTGCCGACGCGGATGGCGCCGGGAGGTGTGAGGATACGCCTGTTCCCCCGCCCAACCCTCTTGCGGGCCAAATCTTTCTTCCATAAAAATCTTGTGGATAGCCATAGTGCCTCTATCGCGGGAGAGCCTCTTGATCCTGACACCTCAGCTTCTGATTGGACGTTGCGATCGGAACCCAGTTTTGACGGTCTAAAGAGTCAACGAGATAGATTTGCCGCGTTTCTTAAAAATCCCACCATGCGATGTGGCGGGAAATTTTGGCCCGGCTGGTCGGGGGTGTTGGCCCCCTCGCGTCAGCGAACTTGCAAACACCCCGCCCGCGGCTTGGAAACCTCGCTCGGGTAAAGAAAACGCGCCGTGCGCGCCTCCTCCGTCATTCGTTGCCGCGCCTGAACCAACGCGTGCACATTTGAGCCTCGTAGCGCTCGCACCTCGCGTCGGAGCACGGCGGAGGAACGCCGAGGGCCCTTCGCGGCGCGCGGATCGAAGACGGCACTGGGAGGTGGTACGAGTCGGGGAGCGGAGGCAAATTAAACAGCGAGATGGGGCGTGGCGGCGCGACGCGCGCGATCATTCTCGCGGCAGTGCTACTCGCGTTCTGCGCCCAGGCCGCTAACGCCCAATCTACGGGGGAGCCCTGCCAGACGCGCTCGCTCCCTGTGGGGGTGTCGATCGAGGAATCGACGGACTCGAGAGAGAACAGCGAGACGTACCTCGGGCTCCTGGCGTACTTTGGCTCGAACATCGCAGAGGGACCTATGGGCGCCGGGAACCCGATGAGTCTTGTGGTGGCGTCTGATAGGTACGCTTGTCACACTATCGCGGACGCGACCGGGAAGGTGTTGATGGTTTGGAGAGGCACGTGCTCTTTCATCGAAAAGGCCCTCAACGCGCAAGCAGCGAACGCCGCAGCGGTGATCGTCGTCACTGACGATGAGGAGCTGAGCCCAATGTCGTGCGCGGGAAACAGTAGTGTGACGATCCCCGCGATTCAGGTGTTGGAAGCTGATGGAAACGCGATGGAAAAGGATGTGGAGGAGGGCATCGTGGAAGTCTCGTTCACCGAGATTTCTATGAAGGGCTCAGTGGATTTAGTTGCTTCGATGGCGCTGCTTGCCATCGCGTCACTCACCATCATCTTTGGTGCGGTGTGGTCGTTGTCAGATCTGCGAGCTTCCTATCACCACAAAGATGATGGTCGCCGAAGGGATGGCGATGGCGAAAGTCAGGGACTCGGAGGGGGTCTCGAGGGGCTGGAGATCACCGAGTCGAGCGCGGCATACTTTGTCGTCTTCGCCTCAATCGTGCTGCTCGTGATCTTCTTTACCATGCAGCACTGGGTGTTCATCATCATCAAGGCTGTCTTCTGTTTCGCCGCGGTGCAAGGTCTTACGGCGCTCTTCTTCGCTGCGTTCCACTCGAGCTTCAAGTCTTTCGCTCGAGAAGTCGACCTTCCGGTTGTCGGCACAGTGAACTCCATCTCTATCCCGAGTGTCGGGTGCGCAATTGTCGCTGTCCTCATCTGGCTCCTTAACCAAGGTGCCGCCTGGGCGTGGATGCTGCAAGATATCATGGGCATGTCGTTCCTGGTGAATGTTTTGCGTCTTGTTCATCTTCCGAACCTCAAGGTCGGGTCAATGCTGCTGATGGGTGCTATGTGCTACGACATTTTCTGGGTGTACATCCAGCCCCACCTGTTCGGGCACGAGAGCGTTATGGTTAAGGTGGCCAAGGGTGGGGAGAGACACGAGTCTCTTCCCATGCTTTTCCTCTTTCCGCGCCTCGGCGGCGCCGCTTCAGACTTTTCCATGCTCGGATACGGTGACGTCATTCTTCCCGGTCTGCTCATTGTGCACAACCATCTGTTTGACAACCGTTCAAACGAGACTGGTCAACCGCGTGTGGGATACCTTCTGCCGTCCATTGGAGCATACGTTGTCGGTCTTCTTCTGACGTTCACGGCTTTGTTCTTTGAAGTGGGTGGGCAAGGCGGTCAACCTGCACTTTGCTACCTCGTTCCCACAGTGTTAGGGGGTACCGTCGGATATGCACACCTTCGCGGTGAGCTGAAAGAGATGTGGATTGGGGGCGCCGAAGAACACGGCGCAGAGCACGAAGGGGAGAGACTCATCGGCACCGGCGCGACTAACAGCAGTGCGGCGACCGAAAATGTTTGATATCCTGCATTGATATCTAACCATGATGTAACGATATTACTACCTGTTAGACTTCAGAAATATCGCCCGGGTCGCTATTCTCTAGCTAGAGGTCTGGCTAAGCTATGTGATGTGGGGTTCCCTTCTTCCTCGTGCGACGCAGCCTTTCACCAGTCTACAACCGGTAGGCCGCCTGATTCGAGGTGGCGGCTTTCTTAGTGCCCTTGGCCGGCCGCACACCACGACTACCTCTCTTACGTTTCCTCTGAGCGAATCCGCAAGCTGGGCATTCAACCTTGTGTTCTTTACCGGTAGATCCGTCCCGTCTCGTCGGGAAACCACACGCTGTGCAGGAAATCACACCCTTGAACGTCGAACGTGGAAGATTGTTGTTGTGGGCCGTGTCCTTCGCGCACGACATGAGCTCGGCGGAGAGCAGCGGCAGCTGCTTAGAAACTCCTACCGCAGCTTCTTGGAGAAAGGCGCACCGACGCGATGGTTCACTTGCCCCGTCATCCCGCAACGAACCTTTCGTCTGAGCCCGAAGGCTCTGCTGTTTGTTGGAGGGCGGGGTCATTATTGCCGCGACCGGGCGACACAAGGGCAAGGGCGGCCTCAACAAGGAAGCTCAGAAGCTCAGGGCCACCGCGGTAGCGACTTATCCTCCGTGGCCTGAGTGGGTGTGCGTCAACATATGCTAAGGTCGACGCGTCTAATCTTGTAGTGATTATGAACGAGAGTGCACGGAGAGACGTTCGGTGTGCGTCTTTTCGCGCACCTTGACAAAGTCTGTTGACACGAAATTTCGACGTCCGTCGTTGATTATTTCAGGGCATTCCTGAGATCGAGAGTACAAGTTTTAAAGCGAACAAGATTAACCAGCCAGAGATGAAGGATGATTTAGTGTAAACAAATTATGATACGGTGCGCAAACACCTCAACCTTTTTTTTTTCTTTTTTTTTTTAAATCCTTTTTTTTTCTCTCTTGAAATTACGTACGGTAGGTAGGTCTGCTGGTTTTTTGTACAGGAACAGACTGTCTCCTTGAAGGTCCAACGCTCTTTTCACCGAGCTCAACACTTCGACGACCCGCACTCGACCTGCGAGATCACATGCGAACCCATCCGGTGCTTTATCGATCTAAATGATCTTTCGGTGGTCACACATTGATTGGTGACTGAGCCGTACGATTCCCCGGCTGCTCGCGGCGCGTTCTCCGCTCTTCTAGCCCAGGACGCTGCCGAGCGGGTTCCGACGGAACACGAAGCCACATCGCAGAGCATCGACTCGAAGATGTCAGCCTCTAGAAGTCATGCATTCGTCGTGGGCTACACTTACTTACTGCGTGAGTGATTATCCCACGATTTTTATCGTTTCCTGAACCCTCGGCTCTGCTGCCGAAGCGTCCCAACGAAGGCGGGGACAAAGTCGGCACGCGGAAATTTTAACTTCTCTTCCATCCCAGAGCACTGACCTCCGAGATACATCCGTGGAAACTGCAGTGACCCAAGCCGTGGCACGAGTCCTCCCGTTCATCGTCAACACACTGGTCGCTCGCAGGCTCACACCTGAAGAGTTTGGCGTTCCAACGGTGCACTTTCATCTGTTGTCCACAGTCATCTTGACGTGCAGGGAGGGTTTCAGACGCGCGTTGATGCGTGATTCGATACCTAAGCACATTGAACACAATGTCATAGACAGAGAAGGTGTGTCACCGCGTTGAGAAATATGCTGCTTTCGCAATACTCAAATTGTCCTGACCCGTTTCTCGCAGAGATGGCTGGCTGGCTCGTTGTGCCCGCGGGGGCAATCATCTCCGCCGGAGTTCCAGCCTTCATTTACCTCGCTGGACGACACGCTTTGGACGATGCTTATGCAAAAGCGGTGATGCTATACAGCATTGCAGCATTTCTCGAGCTCTTTGCCGAGCCATTCTATATCCGAGCTCAGCGGCGTTCGCAGTTCAGACTAAGATTGGCGACAGAGACGGTCGCGACGCTGTCTCGAAGCTTCATAACGTTTTACTTCGTCGCACGACCGAACATGGGTGCAAGTGTGCCACTTGCGTTCGCGTATGGTCAACTCGCGTATGCATTGTGCCTTGTGTCATCTTACACGTCGGTCCACATGCAATTGCTGGCAGTAGGCGCAAAACTTTTACGAGGGGCCGAAAAAATCGAATGGAACACACTGACTCTTGTCGGTTCATTCTCGCTACAGGTAAGAAGACGACAGCTTTTGAATCATTCAGGGAAGGAAGACATGATGGAAATGAGTCTGACTTCGTAATCGAAACAATCAAATCGTAAAATATACCACAGGCTGTGTGGAAACTTCTTCTCGCCGAGGGTGAAAAGGCCGCATTGATGTGGTCTGGGAGCATGGATTCGCAAGGGATTTACGCGCTGGTCTCATCCTTGGGATCTCTCGTCGTTCGCATCGTTCTGCAACCATTTGAGGTGCGATCCTCATTCCGAACATGGCAACTCTAAACACAGGGAATACTGACAGGATATCAACAGGAAGCCGCTTTCATTTCCTTCGCACAAGCCGGAACATCACAAAAAGAAAAAACGAGGTACGTGAAAAATAGACGATCGGCACATCACAAGCACTTCTGACGAACACGTTGTCTTTCAGGGTATTTACATCACTATTAAGAGTCGCGATCTTGTTTGGATTAGTAACGGTGAGATGCACAATTCCTCGCGCAATGAATGACAACTGTTCCGACACTGTTTTTGACACATAACCAATCTGAACAAAATTGCACAGGCAATGCACGGTCCACAATATTCTCGTCTTGTATTACGTGTGTTGTATGGTGACCGATGGGCTGATGCAGATGGAGCGGAAAATGCTCTTGGTGAGTTTAATCCAAACCAATGTTACGTTTCATAACAATTTTGACAAAAGAACCTTTATATTTGTCAGGTGGATATAGTTTGCTTATTGCGTTCTTTGCAGTGAATGGAATTACCGAAGCGTTCGCGCACGCTGTGATGGTAAGAGTTCATTTCTCCGCAGAGCTTGACCACGTGCGATGCGCTCAAAAAGAAATTCTTTGTCTGCAGATTCCTGCCGAACTGACGACCGCAAACAAAGTCCTGCTGGTGCGTTAAAATGAATGAATGAATGAATGAATGAAAAATCAATTTCTTACAGTGTTACCTCGCATGCAGATCGCTTCGATTATTAACATGACCATCGCTATTGGTTTGCAACCGCGTATCGGCGCACTTGGACTGATCATCGCAAATTGTGTCTCGATGACGATTCGCATATCTTACACAGTTTATTTTGTTTTTTTCGATCGATTCAAATCCCTGGCAAGTTGTTCTGAATGTTTACCTCACAGGAACGTTTTGTTGCTGTTGTGTCTAACTTCAGCTTCAACTGCTCTTTCACGCGCACATTCTTCAACTTTTCACGTCGCCGCGGGTTTGTTTAGTATGACATTCATCCTCGCGGTCATTGCAAGATATGAAGCTTCTTCCATTTCGAGTTTGCGCCATGTGAAAAGGCTAAAAAGGAATTAGTTTTTCCATTAGGAAGTCTAGAGCTAGTACTTTGTGATGAATCTGTTAGATGTGTTCATTTTGTTGACTCCCTTGTGGCAACGTTTCCTCATCCTCTTCGAAATCCCCGGCGTCCAATTGATAAAATCTGGTGTTTGCTCCCATTTCTGCCTGTCTTGCAGCGCCTGCGAGAGTTTCTGCAAGCACAACTCCTTTAGTTTCTGGAAGCAAAGTTGCGGTGAAATATGCTGCGATTGCCGTTGATCCAAATATAAGGAAAGGGAACGAAGGGGTAATACTCTGCAGAAGAATTATCTGTGGTGCTGCAATCCCCCCCAACCTCGCAACAGTCGAGCAAATACCAACAGCTGCACTCCTTACGACCGTAGGGAATAATTCTGCTGTGTACAGAAAAATGATGTCGAAGGACGCAGCGATACCGAAACGCCCTGTTAACGCTACGCCCGTTTTTGCCGCCCCTGTTGCGAATCCGCTCACGAGACAGCCAACTCCGGCTAACCCAAGGCAAAATTTAAGTGTCCTGTTTCTCCCAACGACGTCGACAAATACCTGAGCAAAGGCGTATGAGGACATATCCACAAGACCAGATAGGAAGTTATTCCAGTATATAGAACCACCAAGAGCACCGACATTCAAGGAGAGGCCGTAGTAGACCATGCTGTTCGCGACAAAGATGAAAGACATCGCAAACAGCCGCAACCTAAGAACAGGGTATGGAAACAGCGCTCTGATACTCACTGTACTGCCTCCAGATGTAGATGAGGACTGCTTCAGGGGAGGCAAACCATCAGCAGGTATCTCTTGGCCATTTCCCTTGGCCATGGCAGTGAGAACCTTCAGAGCTTTATCTTGCTTGCCGGCGATGAGAAGCCAACGCGGCGACTCATGCAGAAAAGGCGCTGAACCCAGGCAGTACGCCAACGTCAGTGCGACGTTTAGAAAGGTCAAAGCCCGCCATTCCGTTACCAGGGCAGCTAATCCGGAGTTCAAGCAGATTCCGACTGCCCACCAGTACTGCGTGGCGATACCAAAGACGCCACGCCAATCGACCCCAAGAGGTTCCGTGCTTAACACGAAAGATGACACTCCAATGCCTCCAACACCGAAACCAATGATAAACCTAGCAAAAAAGTACTCCCAGAAGTTAAAAGTGGCAGCGGAGATCGCAGCACCAAAGCCCCCTACACACAATGAAGTGTACATTCCTGTGCGCCTTCCTGATATGTCGGAGAGCTGACCAAACATACCAGCGCCGAAAAAGAAGCCGAGGAAGAACATTGAGTCTGACGCCGACACCTTCCATTGCTCGTCGCAGATGAGGTTCCACTCCGACACGATGGATGCTGGCTTTGAAACCCATTCCCATTCATCATCGCGAAGGTCACATATATCATTGTCTCCGCATCCATCCGGCGATATGGACGTGCACCTCCACGCTGGGTTGCGCTCAGTGAAAACGGACATCAGCGTCAAAAACGCGGCAGGAACCCAAGCCACAGAGGCAAGCATGAAGTGTCTCACTTGCGCCCTCCCTACACCACCAACATGCAGACTGAGCATCTCGTCCACGGTGAGTGCATCACGGGAATCATCTCGGTGATACGATGACTCGTCGTCCCCGGGGAGTATAATCATTTGACGAGACGTCGTCCACGCCTCGTCTCGTCCGGCTATCACGCTGGGAAAGCTCTGCTCCCTGAGCCCTATACAATGCTGACGTCGCCCGGTTGGCACACCCGCCGCGCTTGGCGCGCGAGACGTTGGACGTGGCGTACTTTAGTCAGCGAGTATCGACAGGTTTACGAGCGAATGGATGGCTAACCCAGATCTGACTGACTGTCTGAGGTGCCGTGTTTGATAAATACGAGAGCATAAAGAATTCCCCAAGATTTCATTTCATCCTCTATGATACAAGTACTTTCGAAAGTTTTTTTTTTTCAAGAGACGATTTTGGTAGGGTGCTGATGAGATCGAGATTACAAGTTTTAAAGTTTAAAGCACACCAGATTACCCAGAGATGATTTGGTTTGACACTGCCTCATTTCTGGTGCATCTGGGGTGCGGAATTGTAATACGCATGATCCTTTCCGGGATGGTCATGACTCGTGCGACTTGGATCCTGCCCATGAGAGAGAATTTTGTGCGCACGTAAATCGCCTTGTGAGCCTTGACTGCGGGGTCAGTGCGATTATCGAACCCGAGACCTTGTCGAGCACGGTTGACGGGTAGGGGACCCGCGAACTTGTCCGCTTTGAATCTCGCGAAAGCTGTGATGAGGCGATGGAATTTTTGTGCATGATTTTTTTAGAGAATTCCTGAAATCATGATTACAAGTTTTAAAGCGCACCAGATTACCCAGGAATGATTCAGTTTGAGACTGCCTCATTTCCGGTGCATCTGGTGAGCGGCATTGTGATACGCATGATCCTTTCCGCGATGGTCTTGACTCGAGCGACTTGAATCCTGCCCATCAGGGAGGATTTTTCATCAGTGGTGATGAGCGCGCATCATTGATTTTATAGAGAATTCC
>MDSW01205713.1_pt1 | contig 31781 bp, 32 predicted proteins | sample 811171 | NCBI WGS metagenome assembly MDSW01 (sample SAMN05326641, study PRJNA326480) | marine metagenome | isolation source: seawater | place: Atlantic Ocean: North West | collected 2012 | reverse complement strand
GATTTTGCCACTTTAACTGGAACCTGTGTTAGCGCCTTAACCAATAATTACAGTGGCGTTTTTACAAATCAACCTTACATGCAAACTATTCTTAAAGAAATTGGCGAGGATTGTGGCGAGAGGGTCTGGCCTTTTCCAATTGGAAGTGAATTTTTAGTTAAACTGAAAAGTGAAACCGCTGATTTAATGCAATGTGCTCCAGCTGGAGGTGGAGATCATATTTTAGCTGCAACGTTTTTGAATGAATTTGTAGAAGAAGATATACCATGGGTACATATCGATCTAAGCTCAGCAACTAATGCAGGTGGGCTTGCACACGTCCCAACTAAGATTACTGGTTTTGGAGTTAGGTACCTATTGAATATTCTAAAGGACAATAGAATATTAAATAATAATAAATCTAAATCATTATGAATTTAACCCCATCCTCATCAACTCGTTTTAGAGGTTATTTACCAGTAGTAATTGATGTCGAAACCGGAGGCTTTAACCATAATACTGATGCATTACTTGAAATTGCCGCTGTCTTTATTGATTTTAATGATGATAATTCAATTTTACCTGCAAACACCGTTCGTCATCATATTACTCCTTTTTTAGGGTCTAATTTAGAGCCTGCCTCAATGGCAATTAACAAGATCGATCCAGATCATCCTCTGAGACTTTCAATCGATGAAAAAGAAGCTCTTCATGATATTTTTGATAGAGTGCATGATTCCCTGAAGCAATATCAATGTAAACGCGCAATACTCGTTGGACACAATGCTTCTTTTGATTTGAAATTTATCAATGCGGCAGTTAAGAGATGCTCAATCAAGCATAATCCTTTCCACTCATTTTCTTGTTTTGATACTGCAACATTGTGTGGAGTCGCATACGGGCATACCGTGCTAGCTAGAGCTGTTGAAATAGCAGGATTTGATTGGGATGGATCTCAGGCTCATTCTGCAGCCTATGACGCTGAAAAAACCGCAGAATTATTTTGTGACATAGTAAATAGATTTGAACCAATCTACCGTAAAGTTTCAAATTATTAATTCACACCTTCTCTAGTAGCTCTGATAGCTCTCCTGTTTCATACATTTCCATCATAATATCACAACCCCCTATAAGGTCGCCGTTGACATATAACTGAGGAAATGTTGGCCAATTTGAAAAGGTTTTTAAACCTTCTCTTATCTCAGAATCTTCAAATATATTTATATATGAAAATGGTTTCCCTATGATCTTAAGAGCAGACACAGCTTGACTTGAAAAGCCGCATTGAGGGAAATCAGGCGTTCCTTTCATGTAAAGCATTACTGGGTTATTTTCTAACTGCTCTTTTATTCTATCGTCGATATTCAAAGTGTATCCTTTTTATTATAGTCATTAGTAACCAATATATTAGTTTATGAAATTAATCATTCCTAAACAAAAATAGAAATTAGCTATATTATATGACACATACAAATAAGAAATAAATCCTAATTAAAATAAAAACATGATACTTGCTAAAAATTTAAAAAATGAAATAAAAAAATCTGTCACGATAGCAATAAATGAAGATATTGGAGATGGCGACTTAACTTCTTCAATTACCGAAAATATAAAAGTTTCTGCCGTCATTTTGACCAGAGAGGATATGACACTCTCAGGTCAAGCTTGGGCTAATGAAGTATTTAACCAAATAGATCCAAAAATTAAAATTGAATGGATGTTTAACGATGGAGATACAATAAAAAAAAATAAAACTCTCGCAATTATTAATGGCAAAAGAAATAGCATTGTAATGGCAGAAAGATGTGTGCTTAATTTTCTCCAAACTTTATCTTCTACTGCGACTCAAACCAGACGTTACGTTGATGCCGTTAATGGGACAAAATGTAAAATTTTGGATACAAGAAAAACTATTCCTGGATTACGACTCGCACAAAAGTATGCGGTATCTTGTGGCGGAGGAAAAAACCATAGATTTGGTCTTTTCGATGCAATTTTACTGAAAGAAAATCATATTACAAATTCATCCAGCATTAACGAGCTTGTGAAAATTGGGCGAATAAAATATCCTAATATACTTATTGAAGTTGAAGTCGAGACCATTAAACAATTCAAAGAAGCTATTAAATCGGGAGCAGATAGGATACTACTTGATAATTTTAATCAAGAAATGCTCCAAGAAGCTTGCAGGATAAATAGTCTTTTAAAAAATTCTACTGAGTTGGAAGCATCGGGAAATATTACAATTGAAAATATTAAAAATATTGCTAAAACCGGAGTTGATTTTATTTCGGTAGGAGCAATTACAAAAAATATTAAATCTATTGACCTATCTATGTTAATCGATTCTTGGTAACTCTAATTGTATTCAAATGAAATTAGTCGCTTCCATTTTTGATGGCATCGATAATAATTAATATTGCGCCTATCGAGATTGCTGCATCGGCTATATTGAATGAAGGAAATGCCCAGCCATATATAAGGACCTGAAAATAATCAGTTACATAACCAAGCATTAATCGATCAAAAACATTACCTAGCGCGCCCCCCAGCACTATAGCTAAGCCATAAGGGAGGCATATTTTTCTTTCCGCTTCAAGTTGCGTCAACCAAAAAATTATATAAAGACAAACCAAGATAGCAAGGATTGATAAAAACCATCTTTGCCATCCACCAGCATCAGCGAGAAAACTAAAAGCTGCTCCAGGATTTTGCTGATGAGTTAAGTTAATAAAAAAATTAACCTTTATTTTTTCATATAAAAGTATATTTTCTATCACTAATGATTTAACCCACTGATCAGCTACAAAAATAATTGTTGCAACGATAAACCAAATATATAGCGGGCTTTTGATTTTTAAAAAATTTGCTTTAGGCATAATTAATTACTCTGTTTGAATACTTTTTTGGCGGCATCTGAGTCTAAGTGCATCTGCTCAATTAGAGCTTCAGAATTGATAAACTTTTCTTCATCTCGAATTTTTTGAAGAAAATCTACCTGAATATAATATCCATATATATCTCTATCAAAATTAAAGATGTGAACCTCAAGTAGAGGTTTCTTTTTTTCGTAAAATGTTGGTCTCAATCCAAGGCTTGCAACACCTTCTAGAGGTTCGTTACTCAAACCATATATTTTAACAGCGAATATTCCCATTATTGGGGTCTTAATACGACCTATACTTACATTTGCTGTGGGGTAACCTAATTTTCTTCCTAATTTTTCTCCCTTAATAACCTTTCCTGACATTCGGAATGGTTTCCCAAGAAATCTTGCTGCCTCTTCAAGATTCCCTGATTGAAGATATTGCCTAATTAGAGTACTGCTGACGCGTTTATCATTTTCAACAACACTAGATATTTTCTTTAATTCAAAACCCAAGGCTTTACCTGATCTCTCAAGATGATCAAAACCTCCTTCCCTATTTCGAGCAAAATGAAAATCATCTCCAACAATCAAGTGCTTTATATTTAATGTTTGAATTAAGAGTATTCTTATAAAATCATCAGCATTTATATTTTGCATGTTTTTATCGAACTTTGGGCAAAAGAAAATATCAATACCTAAATTGTCTAGTGCCTCATATTTTTCTCGAAATCTCATCAGTCTTGAGGGTGATTTTGACTGAAGAAAAAATTCTGCAGGTGTGGGCTCGAAACTCATTACTATGGTTGGTAATTTATTTTTATTGGATATATTTTTGATCTCATTGAGTAATACTTGATGGCCAATGTGAAGACCATCAAAAGCACCAATTGTAAGAATGCTCCCTTCTTTTAAAATATCATTAGGAAAATTTTTAATTTTTCTGATTAATCTCAAAACCTTTACTCTCTTTAAATTTCAATTCTTTTATCTTTATTCCAAGGATTGATAATGTTACAAAATAAAGAAACATACTCGCTAGAATAATCATCAATAACCATACTGCTCTTTCCATTGCATGCATCGCCAACCACCAAATTAAAGGTTGTTTCGTGTAAACCAAGAAAGCAACCATCGCTATATTTGCGAGACACAGCTTTATGAAAAAGATCTTCGATGTTTTAAAATTATTAAGTATTTTATTTCTTTTAAGGCCCAAAAATAATAAAACTGCATTTATAAGTGCTGCAATTGATATCGACGAAGCTAAGCCCACATGCGTAGCTTCAAAATTTATCTTTTGTAGATAGAAGACAAAACCGGATCCAAGAATTAAATTAATTGCTACGCAAATGATACCAATTTTGACGGGTGTTTTAGTATCCTCTCGGGCAAAATATGCTGGCGATAAAATTTTTACAAAAGAAAAACCAATCAATCCAATAGAAAATATACTAAGACTTAAAGATGTCAAACGAACATCAATTTGATCAAAAGCACCGCCAAAATATATTACTGCAATAATGGGTTCAGCTAAAATAAAAATACCTACAGAAGCCGGAATAATAAATATTAGAGCAATTTTAATCGACCAACATATAGCATCAGAAAATTTATCAATCAAATTCTTTGAATATAGACGCGAAAGATAAGGTAAAGTTACAGTTGCAATTGCAATACCAAACAAACTAAGTGGTAACTCCATTATCCTATCAGAATAATACAATAAACTTATTTTCCCTGTCCCGATTAGAGATGCAATGATTCCGCTCACCAAAATATTTACCTGAGATACAGACGAGCCAAATAAAGCTGGACCCATAAGATTGGTGATTCTCTTAATTCCTTCATGGCGATAATTCCATCTGGGTCGAGGGATTAAATTAATTTTTGATAAAAACGGTAATTGAAAAAACAACTGGATCAATCCTGCAAAAAAAACACCGTATGCGAGAGACATCCCTGGCTCATTTAGCTTCGGAGATATGACTACAACAAAAAAAATAAGAACAATATTTAAAATTACTGGTGTTATTGCGGGTACCGCAAATTTTCCATATGTATTTAAGAGACTTCCTGAGAATGCAGTCAATGATATAAACATAAGATAAGGAAATGTAAATTTTAGCATCAGAGCTGATAAATCAAATCTGCCATCTTCACCGATAAATCCAGGGGCCACAATCGAAATGAATATGGGAGAAAAAATTACACCAATTAAAGAGACTATAAATAAAATAAGTCCAAGGGTACCGGCAACTGAATCAACCAAAACTTTGACTTCTTTGTGGTTTTTATTTTCTTTATAACTCGAAATAACTGGAACAAAACCCTGATTAAATGCACCTTCTCCAAAAAAACGTCGAAGCATGTTTGGAATCCTATTGGCTACAATAAATGCATCCATTATCATTGAGACTCCAAAAAATCTTGCAAAGACTATATCGCGGAGCATCCCAAATATTCTGGAAATAAGGGTCATTGAGCTCACAATAATGGTCGAGTTTAATAATTTTGCATCAGATTTTAAGCTAGAATTACTCATTTATCTTTATATTATCCTAATCGAAGATAATTAGAACTTCATAGTTTACTAATTTTATGAATTATCTAATTGACAATTTACCATTATAAAAGAATAATACTGCGCTTGATCGTATCTATTTAAGGGTATGAAATATAACTTAACTATTAACAATATCGAGAAGAGTTGGAATAACTGTGGCAAATATAAAATCAGCACAAAAGCGAGCAAAACAAGCAATTAAATCTCGTGCGCACAATATGGATCTTCGTTCGAAGCTGAGAACAAAGATAAAAAATGTTGTGAATGGTATCGATCAAAACGATAAAGAAGCTGCTACAGCAGCATATAAGGATGCTGTTCCAGTAATAGATTCAATGGCAAGTAAAGGTATAATCAAAAAAAATAAAGCTGCAAGACATAAAAGCAGGCTTAACAAAAAAATCAAAAGCCTGACTTAGACTAATCAATTTCATTTTTTTCAATTTTCTCCATCAAAGCATTACCTAGTTCATTGCAACCCTCACCACTTATTGCGCTTATTTTGTAAATCGGTCCTTTCCATCCGATATTCTCAATTATTCTATTGCAATGATCGTCAACGTCAGAACTTGGTAGTAAATCTATTTTATTTAAAATCAACCATCTCGTTTTCTTGGAGAGATTTTCAGAAAATTTCATTAATTCAGATTCGATATCTTGAAATGCTTTTTCTGGATTCATTGATAGATCGCTCGGAAATATATCAATAATATGCAACAAGATCTTTGTTCTCTGAAGATGTTTTAGAAACTGAATCCCCAATCCAGATCCTTCAGCAGCACCTTCAATCAAGCCAGGTATGTCAGCCATAACAAAACTTTGAAGCATACCTACTGAAACTACACCCAGATTAGGATATAAAGTAGTAAATGGGTAATCTGCCACTTTAGGTTTTGCGCTCGACATTGATCTAATTAGAGATGATTTACCTGCATTTGGCATCCCTAGTAATCCAACATCAGCTATTAATTTTAACTCTAATTTAAGATTTCGAGACTCGCCTTCATCACCTTTTGTTATTTTTCTAGGCGCTCTATTAACACTGCTTTTAAAGCGGGTATTACCAAGACCGCCTTCCCCTCCTTGTGCAACTTTAATTCTCTCTCCAACCTCTTTTAAATCACCAATTTCTTCTTTCGTGTCTAAATCAGAAATAGTTGTGCCAACTGGAACAATGATCTCCAAATCTGATCCAGATTTTCCAGTCATATTTTTGCCTGAACCCTGACTACCATTTTCAGCCTGATGTATCTTAGCTATCCTAAAGTCCACTAATGTATTTGTTGTCTCACTAGCCAAAAAATAAACACTTCCTCCATCACCGCCATCACCGCCATCAGGACCGCCCTTTGCTATAAATTTTTCACGCCTAAAACTCAGGCAGCCATTTCCTCCTTTCCCAGCGGCGATACGAATATTTACTTCATCTACAAATTTCATAATCAATTCATTTTAGTTGGATAAAAAAAACCCCGCAATAGCGGGGGAGAAAGATAAAATATATGTAAAAATTTTATACAATGTTTACGTATTGTCTATTTTTTAGACCTTTTTTCTGAAATTTGACTAAGCCATCTGCCTTAGCAAATAAAGTATGATCCTTACCAATACCAACATTTACTCCAGGATGAAAACGGGTACCCCTTTGACGAACGATAATGTTACCAGCCACTACTTTTTGCCCACCATACATCTTTACCCCAAGTCTTTTGCTTTCTGAATCTCTTCCATTTCTGGTACTTCCACCCGCTTTTTTGTGAGCCATGTTATTCTCCTATTCGAATTCGATATTATAACAAATCGGATATTTCAAACTGAATTTTTGTTACTTTTTCTTTGCTACTTTTTTTGCTACTTTTTTCTTAGTAACTTTCTTTGCTACTTTTTTCTTAGTAACTTTCTTTGCTACTTTTTTTGCTACTTTTTTTGCTACTTTTTTCTTAGTAACTTTCTTTGCTACTTTTTTCTCATCTTCTTTAGGAGCATTCGATTTTGTTTTACCCTTTCCGATTGACACAATTTCAATTTCGGTAAAAAACTGACGATGCGTTCCTTGTCTCAAGTAGTTTTTTCTTCTTTTAAACTTAACTACTGGAACTTTTTTGCTTTTTCCTTGTTTTGTAATCTTAGCTGTTACTGATGTTTTAGGGATATAGGGTGTTCCTATTTTAATATTATCACCCTCACCTAAGATCATAACCTCATCGAACTGAACGCTTGAACCTTCATCGGCATTAATTTTTTCTAGTTTAATTTTATCGCCTTCTTTACCACGATATTGTTTGCCGCCTGAGCGGAATACTGCGTACATTTTTATCTCCAACGATATTTAGCTATCTTATTCTATTTGCTTTGATAACTTAATGAGCAATTCGAAATTCTTTGATTCAACAAAGAACGGCAATAGTATAGATTCAAGCCTCTCAGGTCAATGTCACATATCAAAATTTATTGCAAAAATTGAAGTTCCTAAAAAAATTCTCTGAATGTTTTAATATGTTTTCGTCTATAATTATATTTTATATCTTTTGATGAGATGGGCAATCTAAAAACAAATAATATTATGGATGATTTTAATCAAATAAAGTCAGTCGTCCTAGATGATTCAAATAAAGTGGATGATTTGATTAGAGATAATCTGAATACTGATGTCGCACTTATTTCAAAAGTCTCTGAGTATATTATAAATAGCGGAGGTAAAAGAATTAGGCCATTAATTGTTTTATTGGTCTCTCATGCATTGAATTATAAAAAAGAAATGCATATTAATATTGCCGCAATCATTGAATTTATCCATACGGCAACATTACTCCATGATGATGTTGTCGATTCTTCAAAAAAAAGAAGAGGTCAAGAAACAGCCAATATTATATTTGGAAATCAAGCTAGTGTTCTAATTGGTGATTTTTTATATTCAAGAGCTTTTCAGATGATGGTTAAACTGGACAACATGAAAATACTTAAAGTTCTGGCTAATACAACAAATACCATTGCAACCGGAGAAGTAATGCAATTGATAAATGTTCATGATTCAACAATAAATGAAGATGATTATTTACAGATTATATACAGAAAAACAGCCTGTTTATTTGAGGCTAGTGGTCATACTGCAGCTTTATTGGCAAACGCAAATGATGATCAAAAAACTGCAATGATTGAATATGGCAAACAATTAGGGATTGCTTTCCAATTAATTGATGATTCGCTTGATTACAATTCTTCCTCAGAAACTACAGGTAAAAATCTAGGTGATGATCTCGCTGAAGGTAAGCCAACACTTCCAATCATCCATGCTATAAAAAATTGCGATAATAATGAAAAGATCTTACTGCAAACTGCTATAGAAAATGGTGATTTATCAAAATTACCGATAATTCAAAAGATTATTAGATCAACAAAAGCGATTGAATATACGACTCTTCGTGCGAAAGAAGCTGCTAACAAAGCTATAATGGCTATCAATAGAATCCCTGACTCTAAATACAAGAATGCTTTAATTGCTATAGCTAATTACTCTGTTGACAGAAAATCTTAATAATACAATCAACTTGATTCAGAAGAAATGAGAGAAGCTCTTAAACCCGTATCTGCACTTTTGATCAGTGTAGCAATTCTTCTCACTGGTCAAGGGTTACAAGGAACATTATTGCCAATCAGAGCGAGTGTAGAGTCTTTCTCGACTACCTCAATTGGATTAATGGGTGCTGCCTACTTTCTTGGATTCACTATTGGGTGCCTCTTGGGAGTGTATTTTGTAAAAAGAGTCGGGCATATTAGAGTTTTTCTCGCAATGACCGCTATAGCTTCAACTACGGCCCTCATCCATGCTCTATTATTGTTTCCCTCGATTTGGATTCTCATGAGAATGCTTACTGGATTTTGTTTTGCAGTTCTTTTTGTGGTGATTGAAAGCTGGGTCAATGATCGCTCTTCCAATGAGAATCGTGGAGTAATTTTTTCAGTTTATGTAATGATTACATTGACCGTTCAGGCTGCTGGTCAATTTTTAATATTACTTTATGAACCAAATGGAGTGGAGCTATTTGCTATAACCTCTATTTTAGTCACATTAGCTGCTATTCCAATTGCTTTATCAACTTCTCCCGCACCATATATAGATCAAAATACATCCTTTGATCTCAAAAAATTATACAAAATATCACCTGCGGCGGTTATAGGTTGTTTATTTATCGGGCTTGCGAATGGTTCTTTTTGGTCACTCGCCCCGATTTTTATTTCAGATGTTTTTGCTGATATATCATTCACTGCTTATTTTATGACTGCAGTGATAGTTGGTGGTGCAATTTTTCAGTGGCCAATAGGTTACTTGTCCGACAAAATAGGAAGAAGAAAAATAACAATTATAACGGCCGCCTTCAGTGCAACTATATCTTTTTTAATTGTCTCAATGATTGATACTTTAAATCTATCGGGACTCATAATCACAGGTATATTTTGGGGGGGATTAACATTTCCCTTGTATGCAGTGACTGTGGCTCACGCTAATGATAATGCTGAACCAAAAGAGTTTGTTATGGTATCTAGTAGTCTTCTTCTAATGTATGGATTAGGAGCAATCATCGGACCGATAATATCATCAGGATTGATGTCGTATACCAAATCTAGTGGTTTATTCTTATTTACAGGAATCGCTCACTTAATCCTAGCAATTTATCTTTCTTCAAGAGTTGCTTATCGAGAGAGTAAGCCATTAGAAGAGCATATTCCTTTTAATGATGCACTTAATGCAACACATACCGCATCGCAAGTTTATGAATCCAACGAATACGAAACCGATTCTGAATAATTTTATTTTTTATATTTTTTAGAGATTTGTTGATAAGCTTTTCTGAATGAAATCCCCTCGCTTAATACAAGTCTATAGGCTTCCTCTGCGGCGAATAAATCTTCTCCAAGATCGATATTTTGTGGAAGAAATTTCATGGTTGATATTACGTAAGACATAATATCAACACTCTCCACTGAATTATCAATAGCTTTGAAGAGCGGTGCTTTTATTTTCTGCAGGTCGCGCTGAAAACCAGATGGGAGTTTCGCCATTACCATCATACTCTCATTCAAACATGATAATACGGTTGCTGAAGACGCCCTTATTAATTCGAGGACATCGGGATTTCTCTTTTGAGGCATTATTGATGAACCAGTAGTAACCTCAACGGGAAGATCAATATAACGGTACTCTTGAGTGTAATAAAGCAGAAGATCACTGGAAAGCCTTCCCAAATCTTGCATTAACAATGAGAGCTCGAATAAAAGGTGCGATTCAGCTTTTCCACGAGAGAGCTGAGGTGCTGTCACAGGCTCTTGTGTCACCTCAAAGCCAAGTTTTTTTGTTGTAATGTTTCGATTAATTGGTAATCCTGGTGTTCCATATCCAGCAGCACTGCCGAGTGGATTTTTATTTGAACGACGCTTGGCCTGAATCATTCCCTCAATATCGTCTTCAAATGCTTCTATATAAGCACCACACCAAAGCGAAACAGATGATGGCATTGCATGTTGCATATGCGTAGTTCCAGGTAATTTTATTGAGCCCTGCCTGCCATCTAACGCCCTTATCTCTTGGCATAATTTTTCAGTGCTTTGGATAATTTCGTCAATCGCATCAAGATAATATAATCTCAATGCAGTCAATACCTGGTCATTTCTGGATCGACCGAGATGAACTCTTCCGCCAACCTCACCTATTTTCTCAATCAAATTTTTTTCAATTGCTGTATGAACATCCTCATCCTCAAGATGAATTGACCATTTCTGATCATGATAATCTTTCAAAAGACCGATCAGACCCTTAATAATGAGTTTTGAATCATCGGTCTCTAATAGCTTGCAGCTTGCGAGCATTTCCACATGGGCAATACTTGCCTTAATGTCATAAGATACCAATCTATGATCTAAGATATGATCTTCTCCAGCTGTATATTTTAAGATTTTTTCATCTAAAGGGAGACCTTTATCCCACAGTCGCTTCATTTGATTCTCCTAATTGTTCGTTAGTAGTGAGATTTTTTAGGTCATTAACAATTAAAGTTCCTGTTCCATGGTTTGTAAAAACCTCGGTCAAGAGACTATCTTCAGTATTTGAAGATATAATATGAACTCTTGCGACTCCGTTATCAAGAGCCAGTCCAACGGCATCAACCTTAGGAAGCATCCCATCTTTAAGTTTTCCATTAAGTTTCATTTCTTTCAAACCATCATGATTTATATAGGAAATTAATGAAGTCTTATCATTCTTATCCTCTAAAATACCAGGAACTGAGGTCATTAGAATTAATTTTTCAGCATTCAGCTCGTGAGCAATTGTTGCGGCAATAGTATCTGCATTAACATTAAGTATTACTCCATCATTATCTGCAGTCAAAGAGCTTATCATAGGAATAAAACCAGCATCTAATTGAGTCTTTAATACGCCCATATTCACAGAAGAGATATCTCCAACATACCCATAGTCAATTAAAGCTCCTGATTCATCCTTAGTTTTTTTTCTTTTTGTTGTCATTATCATACCGCCATCGATGCCACTAATACCGATTGCAGGTATACCCAATTCAACGGAAATCGCTAATAATTTAGTATTAACCTCTCCATTCAATACCATAACAGCAAGATTGATAGAATTTTGATCGGTCACTCTCCTTCCATTATTAAATTTGCTCTCCTGTCCAGACTTTTCAATCATTTCTGTCAATTGAGGTCCACCACCATGAACCAAAATTATTTTAATTCCAAATTGATGAATTGTAGCTATTTGTTTTAATAATTTCCTGGCTAACGAAATACTTCTTAGTAGCTCTCCTCCAATTTTTATTACAAAAATCTTGTCTTTGTATAACTGGATATATGGTGCTGCATTATTTAGAGCAGAAATTGTATTAGAGTGTTTATTCATTAATGATTACCTCATTATTTTAATAATGTGTGAAGAATTGCCATTTGAACTAACAATCGATTTTTTGCTTCTGGGATAACAATACTTCTTGCATCATCAAGCACAGAATGATCTGCCACAACCCCCCTTCTTATAGGGAGACAGTGCATAAAACGACATGATTTTTCAGCGCTTTCAAACCATTCATCTGAAATACACCAATTTTTATATTTAGATCGAATCTCAGTTTCTTCCTCAAGATTTTCGTAATGGCTGGGAGAAATCCATGATTTTGCATAAAGGATATTTGCATCAAACATAGCTTCGTTCATATCAGAAGTCTCTTCTATCTTTGCTCCAGTGTCACTCGCAATTAATCTAGCTTTTTTCATAATAGCTTCAGGCAATTGAAATTCATCAGGTCTCAAAATAGTTACATGCATACCTCTTAGAACCGCCATATTTAGGGTTGATGCTGGAACAGCCAAAGGAAGTGCTCTTGGATGATAAGCCCAACTCAAAACAAATTTTCCATTTTGCTTGGGCACGTCAAAATCATTTAAAGTTTTCCAATCAGCTAGATTCTGGCATGGGTGCCTAATAGCTGACTCCATATTAATGTATGGCTTATCAACGAGTTTGGTTAATTTTTTATATTCTTTGTCTTCAATATCATCATTCATATTATTCATGTTTGCGAAAGAACGTATGCCAATTGCATCAGAGTAGGATGATATTACTGGTATTGCCTCTTTTATATGCTCTGCAGATTTCCCATCCATAATCACATCGTCTTTTGTCTCAAGACCGTGTATTGACATATCCGGAGACACAACAAAGGAACCTCCGCCGAGCCTAATCATTGCAGATTGAAAGGACGTCATCGTTCTTAATGACGGATTTAGAAACAAAAGACCAAGCACTTTGCCTTTCAGTGCGTCTGGTTCAGGATTAAGCTCTAATCTATCAGAAAGCTCCAAAAGAAAATTAATCTCATTTGGGCTCAATTCGGTTATGTCATTAAAGTAATTCATATTTATTTTTTGCCAGTCCATTTCTAAATCTCTGTGAGACTTTGACTTAGTTTCTCTATATGTTTTGATTGGAGGACTAAAGGTGGAAGAAGTCTGAGTACACTTGGATCAGAACTTAAGCCAGTCAATATATTCTTTTTTAATAATTTTTTTTGAATCTCATGGGCAGGGTGATCTGTAATTAAGCCCAATAGTAAACCTTTACCCTGAATACCATTCACAGGGCCAGTGATACATAAATCACGAATTTCTTTCTCTCTTTCGATAACATTGTTCAAAAGATTTTTCTCTTTGATATATTGAATGACAAATTCTATCGCTGAACAAATAACTGGATTACCACCAAATGTTGATCCGAGATCACCTTTTTTAATAGTCTCATCTAACAGGTTGCTTATAAAAATTACTGAACATGGTAATCCGCCACCTAGTGATTTAGCTGCTGTCATTATGTCAGGCTCAATATTGAAATTTTGAATTGCAAAGTATTCACCAGATCTTCCCATCCCACTTTGCACTTCATCAACTATCATTAAAGCCGAATGATCATTGCATTCATCTCTAATTGTTCTCAGAAATTCTTCCGATAGATCAAAGGCGCCAGCTACACCCTGAATAGGTTCAACTATTACCGCTGCAACATCACTATTAATCATTTTTCTGGCAATTTCAGAGTTGTTTCTGGGAATAAATTCAACCTCAAATGGTTTTGATGGAAAACCATACCAAGACTCAGAACCCCATGTCACAGCTGCTGCTGCAGCAGTTCTTCCATGAAAAGCATGAGAAATGGATAATATTTTTTTTCTTTTTTTGTAATGACAAGCAATTTTTAATGCGTTCTCATTTGCCTCTGAACCAGAATTAACAAAAAAAACTTTTTTTAGATTTTTTGGAGAAATAGATAATAACTGTGAAGCTGCGTTAGCACGTATATCTAATGGTAATAGATTGCTCTGAAATAGCAGTTTTTTCATTTGAGTATTGATTACATCGAGATATTCATCAAGCCCATAACCGAGTGGAACAACAGCATGCCCACCATAAAAATCAATTATTTTTTTACCATCATTTGTAATTAATTCACATTCAGTTCCCTGGACCACGGAAATTGGTAACTGTGAATATGCCTGTATAAGCGACTTTTCCTCTTTATGTAAATAATCTCTGTTCATATCTACGTCCAAGGTACTGAGCTAGATTGCAATCCTCGACAGTCGTCCAGCCCCCATAATTTATTCATTAATTGAATTGAGCCACCTGCCGCTCCCTTGATTAAATTATCAATAGCTGCAGTAATGACAAGATCGTAACCATTTACAGAAAAGGATAAATCGCAATAATTTGAGGAGACAATATCTTTAATTCTCGGTGGGTCATTTTTTATTCGAATGAAAATGCTTTTGGAGTAAAAATCTCTATATAAACTAATTACTTCATTTTTTGAAAAAGGTTGAGTTAATTTAGCAAAACAGGTGGAATAAATTCCCCGCGAGAAAGGGCCAGAGCATGGCACAAAATTTACTTTCACATTTTGCGTTGTCCTCGTTTTTATATGACTCTCTATCTCTGGAGCATGTCTGTGAGCCAGCGCTTTGTATGCAAAATAATTACTATGTCTCTCTGGATGATGAGTATTTTCCTTGAGTCGCTTTCCGGATCCTGTGCTTCCAGTTACAGCATTGATAAAAAATTCATTTGTGACTATATTTGAATTGACTAAAGGTGCTATCGAAAGACTAACTGCTGTTGCAAAACAGCCTGGATGAGCTGCATACTTCTCTTGATTAATATTTATGAGTTCTGGAGTACCAGAAACAAAATGTTTTAGAAGATCTGGCTTCGGGTGATCAAAACCATAAATTTTTTTAAACTCCTCTTTGCTAGAAAAACGAAAATCTGCAGATGAATCAACGACTCTTATTTCGCTTGCTTTATTAGATAATTCAGATAACACCCTTGAGATCAACAAAGCTGATTTTCCATGAGGTGCAGCACTAAATATAGCAATATTATCTCCTGCATCGATATTGTTGAGATAGCTTTCAAAGTTATCGAAGATCTGATTTTTTTTAGTCAAAAATAGATGAGGAAATACATCAGAAACCTTCTTGCACGAATGACTCTCTGAGACCACAGAAGTAAGTTCATAATCAGGATGCATCTCAATCAATCTGATTAATTCGCTGCCAACATAACCACTTGAACCCAGAATTAGAGACTTAATACTCAATGTATTGACCGATGCTTGTTGATTTAATTGATTCGGCAGCTGCAATACCAAAATTTTGTCCATCCGATAAGGCATTTATAGCTCTCAGATTCAGGGATTTATTAATTATCTCTGAACCTGCTGTATTGTCAGTTGCAGGACCTGTGATGATTGAAGGCTCAATATTGTAATTTTCTCTTAGAAGTTTTGTTCCACCCCAGGCTGCAACAGGATCATTTGCACAAAGAATAACCGAACTAAATATATTCTTAATTGCTTTATCCTTGAGAATCGATTCAACCCCATAAGATCCCATTAATCCATCACCTAGTTCTATTACAATAATATCGGGACTATCCTCGGAGAGATGATTTAATAATAACTTTGTTAATGATGAAGCATTATGTGCTGAAGTTGAGACTACTCCAAAATCAGAAAATATCATCGTTCTGGAAGCTCCGGCATCTTCCATCGCTAAAATATCTCTTCTTAGAGATATTCCTGTCGCTTTGCATGCATTCACTGATAAATTCATTTGCCTTAAACGGCTTATCAATGAGCAAGCAGCTACCGTTTTCCCTGAATCCATGCAGGTACCTGCGATAACTATAACAGGGATGTTGTATTTTTTAATTTCAGTATTATCTTGGTAAGGATAAAGCCCAACCCTCGAAGTAATACCGACCCTCTCACCCAGATAAGGAAAAGACAAAACCGATCCAATTACCTCGCAATCAAATGGAGGTCCAACATCTGGATTATATGATTTACAGATACCCATCACCCCACCCATATTTAAAATCTGAACTATGGAACCAACCTCTAATTGATTTGGTAGGGACCCCGAATAACCCAACAATGCATTTCTGTGTCCAAGTGAGCCGACAATTATATCGCCCTCTTGGATTGATGACATTCGCCCACTTATAAGCTCTAGACGATTATATCTTGATTTATTATTGAGAATCTTTGCTGCTATTAAAACGCCTTCTTCACATGGAATATTGCTTGATAACCTTAGCTCATTATGAAGATCATTATGTTGGGCAACAGAAGCAATTTTATCTGCGAGTATCACTTTCATATCCTTATTCTCCAGATGCTATTGATTGAAGCGAACCAGATATTGATAATATATTTGAGAAACCCTTAGCATCTTCAGATGACCAATCACCTATCTTTTCACCGTATTTTCCTGATGACGCAGAGAGAAGAGAATGCTTAGATTTAACACCTGTAATAAAAAAATTTCCTGGTTTTAATGAAAAACTTACTTCACCCGTAACTCGTCTCTGAGAAGAAGAAAAAAAAGCTTCTATATCTGAACAAACAAGATCTAACTGTTTTCCTTCATGAATGAGATCACCATAAATGGAACTCAGTAATTCTTTCGCCTTGATCTGATGAGATGAGAGAACAAGTTTCTCTAATTCGCGATGCGCTTCAATTAAAATTATTGCTGCAGGTGCCTCAAATGCGACCCTACCCTTTGTCCCCAAAATTGTATCGCCAAGATGAATACCTCTTCCTATTGCGTAATCACAAGCTATCTTTTCTAATTCTTCAATCAATTGAACAGGGTTAAATGCTTTTCCATTAATTTTCTTTGGGATACCTTGATCAAAAATTAACTTATGTTGTGAAGGTTTTTTCGGTATTGTGAATGCAGATTTTGACAGAGGCCATGCATCATCGGGTATAGTCTCATGCGAATCCAAAGTTTCAATTCCTCCTATCGTCACCCCCCATAACCCATGATTAATCGAATAAGAAGTTGTAGAATCATCTAAATATAACTCTCTCTTTTTCAGAAAATTAATTTGCTCTTCCCTCAGCCAGTTATTGTCTCTGACTGGGGCAATTATTTTTATTTTCGGATTGATTGTTTTTAATGCGACATCAAATCTGATCTGATCATTACCCGCTGCTGTGCACCCATGCGCAACAGTACTTAGATTTTTTTCCAGCATGAATGAAGCAAGTCTCTTGGCTTGCAAGCCTCTCTCGGCACCGACACACAGGGGGTAAAGTTGTCCTTTCTTTATGTTACCAGCGATAAGATATTTTATAATTTTTTCAAAGTACTCGTCTTTAGAGTCCAAAAAATAATGTTGTTTGGCGCCTAAATTTATTGCTCTTTTTTTTATATTTTCTTTATTTTCTTCATCAAAACCACCGGTATCTATCGTGACAGTAATCACATCTCTACCATAATTTTCTTTTATCCAGGGTATACAGAAGCTTGTATCTAATCCGCCAGAGTACGCAAGAACTATAGGAGTGTTATCCATGATAAAAATACCTTTAAGAATGATTAGCGGCTTGATGAAGCCAAATAACTGATTTTATTTTGGAGGGTTCTTTGAGCTGTTTTATTTGATACAGCGGTGAAGACTGTATCATCTCCACCGATATTACCAACAATCTCTGACCAATCACTATTATCCAGATAGAGAGCAACTTGCTGAGCAGATCCAATTGCTGTTTTTATAACGAGAAGATTCGTGCCAACCTCTTGAATATTCTTTATTAAACCGAGTACATTATTTTGCACTTCACTATTAACTTTCTCAGATGAAATCAAGGAATACCCATGATTAGATTTGACAGCACCAATTTCCCTTAAATCTCTACTTACAGAAGATTGTGTAACTGCAAAACCTTTCTTATTGAGTTGCTCAACAAGCGATTTTTGAGTCGAGGCAGAATCGGAGAGTAACAGCTCACGAATAGTTTCCTGTCTTAATATCTGATTTTGTAGTGATTGTGGCATAAAACTAAATATGTATAATAATGCGCATATTATAAGTTATATTTGCATATTAATGCAAGTTCTACGACTTTTTTTTCAGCAACTTCCTATATTTATGCAAGATGTCCTCGGTATAACCATTTGGAGAATCTACGCCATTGAAAATTAACTCACGAGCTGCTTGCATAGCAACACTCATATCATTTTTTAGTTGTAAATTTGTATATTCACTAATGTTTTCATTTTGCTTGTCAACATAAACTGCCATCTTATTCATAGATTGTATGACATCATTTTTTGAGCAAATATCGTGCAATAACCAGTTTGCAACATGTTGAGATGATATCCTAAGCGTTGCCCTATCCTCCATTAGATAAACATTATTAATATCTGGAACTTTCGAACATCCAATCCCTGAGTTTATCCAGTGCACAACATAACCGAGAATACTCTGAATATTTGCGTCCAATTCTTTTTGAATAAATTTCCTCTTCAATTTACTTTGGGAAGTTACAGAAGGGCTAAGAATATGTCTTAAAGTGTCTTCCTCATTATTTTTTTTAAGATGTTCTTGATAATCTCTTACAAAGTAATCATGGTAATGAATTGCATGAAGAGTAGCTGCTGTTGGTGAAGGAATCCATGCGCAACTAGCGCCTGATTTTAGCTGGTTGTGCTTTACATCCATCATCTCTTTATATTCATCAGGCTTCGCCCACATACCTTTCCCAATCTGAGCTTTACCAATGAATCCACATTCTATTCCCACTCTGACATTATTTTTTTCATAGTTTTCATACCAGATATCTTCTTTAATTTTCTCCTTGTAATTTACGGGCCCTAATTTCATGTTTGTATGAATTTCATCTCCTGTTCTATCAAGAAAACCTGTATTAAGAAATACTATTCTGTCCTTAAGCTCATATATACATTCCTTTAAATTGCAGCTCGTTCTTCTTTCCTCGTCCATCAATCCGACCTTGATTGTATGACTAGGTAGATTAAATAAAGCCTCCACATCATTCAGCAAGCTATTAAAAAACTTACACTCCTCTGGGCCATGTAATTTTGGTTTTACAATATATATACTGTTGTATTTACTGTTGACGAATTTTGCTGAACCGTTCATTCCTGCAATTGAGCATCCAACTGTAACTATCGCATCTATAAGACCTTCATATACTGTTTCTTTTTGTTTATTCAAAACAATATCGGTTTTCATGTGAGATCCAACATTTCGAGTAAACATAAGAGCTCGACCCTTTACGGAAAATTCCTTATTTTTTTTAGAAATGTAAATTCGATCAGTATTAAGTGATCGAGTAAAACTTAATCCAGATTTTTCTATTTCAGTTGATAATGTTCCCAACATTAACTCTAGACAATTTCGATATATATTTACCTTATCCTCAGAATCTACTGCGGCAACTGAATCTTCGCAATCTAATATAATTGAGACAGCAGATTCAAGAATTATGTCTGAGATGTTACCAGGTGATATTTTTCCGATAGGGTGCATAGGATCTATAATTAACTCAATATGAAGATCATTGTTTTTAAAAAGATACGATGTTTTATCTTTATTTTGAGTCCATCCAAGAAATTTTTCTTGATTTCTTAAATATGAAATTTCTCCATCATTTAATACCGCAGAAAAGAAATCAACACCTTGATTATTTTCAAGTAAATAGTAACTAACATCATGATGACTTGCAGAGTCTAGGGGGATAGATCGGTCAAGAAAATTTAATGAGAAATCGATTACATGCTCTCCCCTTTTTCTATTGTATGTCTTACCTTGTTCAAAATTACCTTTATTTGGAATTAAATCTGAACCATAGACAGCATCATATAAGCTTCCCCACCTGGCATTACATGCATTCAGGGCAAAACGTGCATTACTTACAGGAACTACCAGCTGTGGAGCAGCCGTTCTAGAAACCTCAGGATCAACATTCGAAGTTTTTATCTTAAAAGGTTTTCCTTCGGGCACAAGATATCCCATGTCTTTGAGTTGAAGGATATAGTCTTCTATAACATATTCGGAATTGGCATTCTCATTACACCAGTCATCAATTTTCTGTTGTAGTAAATCTCTCTGCTCTAATAGAAGAAGGTTAACTGGGGAAAATTTCTCAATTATAGATGATAGGCCTAACCAAAATTTTTCGGATGTTATTGATAAATTCGGAAGAAGCTCTTTTTCAATGAATTTTGAGAGGTACCTATCAACAAATAAATCATGTTGAATAACAAATTCAGTTTGATTAATCTTCTCCGATTGGAGCTGTTTGATATTGTCCATCTGCATTCAAGTCCACTAATTCTCTCTGTAGATCACGGAAGTCTATGTTTGTTGCAATCTTATCCTGAGCTTGAATGATTCTCTCAATACTTTCTTGTATTTTCATGATTAAATTACCCTTTAGTCTTCAAATTGTTCTTCTTCTGTACTGCCATCCATCGCCGTTGTAGAAGATTGTCCGGCCATAATTGTGTTCTGAACAGAATCGAAATAACCTGCACCAACAAAAGATTGATGTTTAGCGGCTCGAAAACCATTCTTTTCATGTGCAAATTCTCTCTCTTGAAGTTGAGAATAAGCAAACATTCCATCCTTAAAATAGGCTTGGCTTAGTTCAAACATGCTGGTGTTGAGTGCATGCCACCCAGCTAAAGTGATAAACTGGAACTTGTAACCCATTTCACCTAATTTTTCTCGAAAATGCTTCATTGTTTCTTCATCCAGATTAGATTTCCAATTAAATGAGGGTGAACAATTATAGGCAAGAAGCTGATCAGGGAATTTTTCATGCATAGCATCAGCAAAGACTTTTGCTTGTTCTAAGTCAGGCTTGGAGGTTTCACACCATAATAAATCGACATAAGGAGCGTAAGCTAGACCTCTAGAAATAGCTTGATCCATTCCAGGATTTGTCCTAAAAAAACCTTCAGATGTTCTTTCTCCAGTTAGAAATTTGTGATCACGTTCATCAATATCAGAAGTGATAAGATTTGCAGCATCTGCATCTGTTCTTGCAATAAGAACTGTTGGTATATCCATGACATCTGCAGCTAGTCTTGCTGAAATTAATTTTGCGACTGCCTCACCTGTTGGAACTAAAACTTTCCCACCCATGTGACCACATTTCTTGGCTGAAGACAGTTGATCTTCAAAGTGAACTCCTGAAGCACCTGCCCTAATCATATTTTTCATTAGTTCAAATGCATTAAGATTTCCTCCAAACCCTGCTTCAGCATCAGCGACAATAGGAGCGAACCAATCAATATCATAATCGTCATTCATTGCATGAATTTGATCGGTTCTCATTAACGCTTTATTTATCCTTTCGATCATTTTAGGAACAGAATCAACTGCATATAGGCTTTGATCAGGATACATTTCACCACCACTATTTCCATCACCAGCAACTTGCCAGCCAGAACAATATATTGCTTTTAATCCAGCCTGAATTTCTTGTATTGCCTGGTTGCCACTCATTGCACCAAGAGCACACAATGGTTTATCCTGATTTATGAGGTTCCATAATTTTTCAGAACCGATTCTTGCAAGAGTGCATTCAATATTTACTGTTCCCATGAGGTTCACAACATCTTTTGCACTGTATCCACGAACAATATTTTTCCATCTAGGATTTTTTTGCCAATCAGCATTTAGTTTTTCGATCTGAAGTTTTTTGTTCATCGTTTTATATTGAATTTAAATTATTTGTGATTTGTATATTACATATTTGTAATATAAAATTTCACAAAGAAAATTTCACAGTGTAAATTTTACAAAAAGGCAAATTGCTATGCTTCAAAGTATTCAAAGAAAATCACATTTTTTAGGTACGAAAATTAAATCTCTTAGAAAAAGAAATAATCTAACATTGGAGGACCTTTCAATAAGATGCATTCAGATGGATCCTAAATCTGCACCATCTATTTCATATCTTTCTATGATTGAAAATGGAAAAAGAATGCCATCTGAAAATTTGGTTGACGTGATTGCATCGATATTTCAAAAGAATAAAAAATGGTTCTTTGATGAATCACTCGAGGCAAAAGCTATTGACCCCACCCCAGAGAGTAACGCAGTCACCGGAATGCCGCTAGAACCGGGATTTTTATTTTCAGATAAGTTACTTCAATCTGCGATTCCAGAATTGCTGTCACAAACAGGTACCACGGGCAGACAGTTTGCACACATTTTGATTCGTGCCCATCAAGAATCAAATCAAAATAGATATCCAGATATAGAAAGAGCTGCAGATGTAATTGGTGAAAAAAGATTCCCATTAACTTTGGATGATTTATTTGATATCACAAAAAGATTAGGTATAAAAATAAAATGGTTCGAGACTCAAACTTCAAAAGAAAATAGCATGACCTCAAAACCTCATAAAACTCTAGTTAGATCTTTTTTTGATGCACCCAATATTATTTATTTAAATAAAGTCCTTAAAAAAATACCAGCCCGATTAAAGTATGATCTTTCAAATCATATTGGTCACTTTGTTCTACATGCAGGTGATGGAGCTAGAGCTCCTCAAGTATCCGGCGGTAAAGCTTCTATTAGAAAAGATCATATAGGGTCACCTAATATGGATGCAAAGGATGTTCTTTTTGCATGGAGAGACTTTGAATGTAGTTATTTCGCTGCTGCATTATTGTGCCCAAAAACTCCCTTTAGACAATTTTTAGCTAAAAATTCATATTCCATTGATATTGCGGACAAATTAGAACTTACAACCGCGTTAATTATGAGAAGAATGACTGCCGTCTCACCATATCCACACTGGCATTACTTTGATGCATATCCACCTGGAAATTTAAGAGCGGTTTATAGGGGAAATGGAATACCTCTTCCATGGGGTAATATGTCTTCTTTAGATGATCCTTGCAACCATTGGGCCGTTTTTAGGATGCTAAACATAGAAGACACAAAACCATCTTCACAAATATCCATTTTAAATTTAGAAGAAGAAAAAAAACTTTACTCATGCCACTCTATAAGAAGAAAGGATGCTGCTGGAAATTGGCATGTTATATGTGCCGGGCTAGATCTTAAACCTGCTTTATCAGCTCAAGGAGTAGATGTTAACAATGCAATCGAAGACATATATAAATCCTGTAAAGGTGTAGGCGGTTCAGGAAAAATACCCAGTAAAGTCAAACTGCAAATCCAAAGTATAAGTAAAATACTAAATGTAGGATGGATTGCAGAAGGTACAAAGAATGAAGCAACAGTTATTTGCCCAAAAGGATCGTGCTGTTCATCGAAAAATAAAAAAGATTACAGCAAGACATCGAATCTTAAGATTGAACTAGATAAAATTAGAAAAAAAGCAAAATAGATTATATTAATTACAATAATGTTGATTGAGTCTTATAAATCCTACTTCTCTTCCTGTTTCTGAAATTGAGAAGATTTTATATCCAGAGTTTTGAAGATTTGTTAGAGCATCTTGCGTCAGCTTTAGGGTCTTTCCGTCAAATCGGTGGTGAAATTCAACAAGAATTTGTTGAGGTAATATGTTGTGGTGAAGTATATTTTCAATAATTTCATATTCAGTGCCCTCGACGTCGATTTTTAATAATGCTATCGATGAATGATTGAGCATCCTCATAATTGATGGCATCGAATAAACTGGTACTTCGATAGTCTCCTCTGATATTGAGTCGTTTGTAACTTCAGTCCACATAACATCAGATATCTTTCCAGTTTTATTAACTCTCTGCATCATCTTCATCGATCCATCTTTACTTGATACTGCCCATGGATGAAAAACGAGTTTAGAAGGTATATTTTGATGCTCAATCCAATCCACAGAGTAAGGGGTCGGATCAAAGGCATGAACATTGGAATCATGATCATTGATAAGGCCAATATCAAAATCTATCGAATCACCAACACCAAGAGAGTATATAACCGAGTCTTTATTCAGATAATCAGGATAATATTCCCAATCCCCATGGAATCTAGTTTTTAATTTTACATCCTCAGTAAGCCATAACTCTCTTCCGGCTAATCTTTTTAGAAATAATTTAATTTTCCAAAAAATTGAATATTTCTTTAGGTTTAGTGGCAGTCTCAATATTCTCTCTCTTAGGTAGACCCTAATCTTTTTTCTCTGAACCATTTTGTAATTATTGCCTTATGACCACGCAAAACTGGTTTTCCTTGATGTATTGTATTTACATTAGGCATATCATCATAATTTAGATTATTCCATACTAAGGCAGTTCCCTTTATTGGTTTGAAACTTTTATTCAAACTAGGAAAAAATGTCTCACCTCCACTTTTTACATTGTTTAGATAAACCATAACTGTATACGTTCTCTGTCCAAGTTTTTTTGTATGTTTTTCAATTAAAAGATCTGAGCCGTCAAAATAATCATGATGCTCCTTAAATTCCTGGCCTACCTCATATTGTTGCCCTTGAGTGATTTCAGAATAGGATTTATGCAGGTCTAACATAGAACAAATTCGTTCATCAACTTTAGATACAACTTTTGATTCGAGGTGACCTAGGTCACATGTACTGCTTGTTCGTATTGATTTATCATAATCACCTTCATGAACAATAGTCGAAGGTCTCAATTTTGTTTTAATTAAAGCTGAAATTTGATCGCATTCAGATTCGTTTAAAAAACTTGGTACTTCATAGAGTTCAATTAGAGGTGAATCATAACGCTGACCTGATTTTATATTCAACTCTTTCTTTGTATAGATCCTGAGTTTATGGAGCCCTCTTTTTATAAAAGCTTTTATAACTCTTTTATTTTCAAAATCTCTATACCTTAGCCTGCCTATTTCAATTGCATCCTTATCAATTTTAATACTGGAAATAAATTTTTTTGACAATGATTCATCAAATCCAGCTTTGATCATCTCATCGATTAATTCTTCTGGATCGGAGCCATTATGAATATTTTCTTCAGCCCATATTTTCCAATCTTGAGGTATTTTAGTGTTCATAGTTAGACAATACTATAATCATGGAAGAGTTCCTTCCTTAACAAAATAGTAATTTCTGTGCTTGACTTCAGGTCGGCAATATTCATATTCATTGAATTTACTAAAATGTATATATTCACCAATGCCTCTTCGAAATATACTAGCGTGGTTTTTTTGACTTACATGGAAAAAATATCCCGTATATCCAATCTCAGAAAGATATGAAAAAAGATCACCTTTTTCTTCTTCTGACCGATGGCATTCAAATAATAATGTTGGCATATACTTTTTGAGTGTTTTTTCAGCACCATAAAACACGTCTGCTTCATGCCCCTCTACGTCACATTTTATAAAACTTATGGGATCATCATTTCTTAATTTCAAAAACTCATCCAATGTGATGGCCGGAATCTCAAGGGCCTCAGTGGACGAATCCTCTTGATCATAAAAATTAAAACTTGCTGATCCTGATCCAACAGACTCTCTTCTCAGTGTCATTGTTCCAGACTTGGATGAAAGCGCCGAATTAATGACTTCCAGATTATCTAAAGAAAAGTATTTTTTTATCTTTAGTAAATATTCTTTCAGTTCTGGTTGTGCTTCAAATGCAATGACTTTACCTTTTTTGCCTGCAGATCGAGACATATAGATTGAATAAATTCCTTTATTTGCTCCAATATCCAACATAGTAGTATTTTTTTTCAAGGAAGATCTTACATAATCTATCGATGCAACTTCTGATTTATAACGATAACGCCAACATCTAAATATTGTGCGTATTATTTTATCAAAATAAAATATTTTCATTATCATTAATCCTAAAACAATAATTCAGCTTTGTTTACTTATGAACTTTTTTCGTTATCTCATTGATTGCATGATAGGCTGATAATATAGCTCCTTCCTGCCATCCACTGAGTTCACTCAAATGCTCACCAGCAAAAAAAATATTATCATCTGGTGTCAATAATACTGACGCTGATGAGAGGCCATATGCACCTAATTGAAATGGGATATTTCGCCAAGCCACACTAATACCATTTGAAACTTCATTTTGATAATTTGAGTGTAAATTTGTTCCCTGTAATATAGCAGAATCAATTCTTTGTTGTGGCAATTGATCAGAAAATGTTGCAGCCGCATCATAACCCCATATATAAGCCCCAACAATAATCCCTTTGTTCGCACCCAGTGAATTATTGGGATACCAAATTTGGGTTATATCCTGATTAGTATATGAAATACCTCCAAAAATACTATTATCCTGTTCCCAAAAACGCCTTGATTGAAATGCTAATTTTGGAGCATTTGAGTACTGAAATGAACTTATCTCATTCTGATGTTCGGAGGAAAAATCATTTTGAATGTCTTTTAATACGGTAGCTGGGATTGTACAGATACAATAATCTGACTCAATTTCATAAGAAATTCCTCCCCTTTCGTATACAACTCTTACACCTTCAGATATTTTTCTAATTTGCTTCACTATCGCCTCAGAGGTGAATGAACTGCTAATTTTTGCATAAAAAGCTCTCGCAATTTTATCCATACCTCCTTTGGGTTGGAGCATTGAAGGTTGTTGATTTATCCCTTCCGAATGATTCGTTGCCCAATGTGGGAAGTCATCAACTAATAAATCTTGTAATTTTCTTGCACTTATTTGAGTATCCCTATCCCTGCTGCCTACGTTTTCTTGGCCAGAATATCCGGCTCTCGAGCTTCCTTCATACTTATAGCTACTTCGATTTAAATCGCCATAACTTCTCAGCATATTAAGAATCCTAGTCTTATCAGTTGATGTGAGTTCTGAATCTAAAGCATTTTGATTTATTGCAGTGGCAAGTAATTCTGCTATATTCCCTCTAGTGTCAGAAAAGACTGTTTTTGCAACTTGTGCTTTTCCACTGAACGCTGTTGTGGAATGAAGAAGTGCGGCACTGTTACGGTTCGTAAAATTTTCCAGCTCAACACCAAATTCTCTACAGTAACTCAATAGAAATTCGTGACTGTGAGCAATCCTTGCAGGTCCTGGGTTAAAATAAAGCTCATTATGATTATCAAACATACAAGTTTGAGAAGAATTTAACTCATTAACTACATCGCCACTTCTAATGGTTCTATTTCTTCCCCCAGCTCTATCAGTTGCTTCTAGTATTGAAACGGAATAATTTAATTTTTGTAATTCATAAGCACAAGTCATGCCTGCAATACCCCCACCAAGTATTGTTACGGACTTACCCGTCCCTGAATTTACAGGCCAATCACCTGGTCGAGGCGATTTTTGACTTGTGAAATCACCTAAAGAAAATGGTTGCTGGGAAATGGAGTTTATTGACGATCCATTGGATATAGAGGATGATTCCGCAGATGAAGATCCACAACTGCTTATACTGGATCCCAATCCCATTGCCAGAAATGCTCTGAACATCACCGAAGAACCCGCAGCTTTACCAATATTCTCTAAAAACTCTCTTCGGTGAATTTTTTTTTGGTTTTTTTTCATTAAATTTTACCAAGTAATTAGACTCTTAACCTGTATCCCGTTTTAAAGATATACCAAATTATTATCAAACATGTAACCAAGAAGAGAACAATCATCATCAAACTAAGGGCAACACTCACATCTGCATTCTCATAGAAACTCCATCTAAAGCCACTTATTAGATATACCACTGGATTTAACAGTGTGATTTTTTGCCATAAAGGAGGCAACATAGAAATAGAGTAAAAGCTCCCTCCCAGAAAAGCCAATGGCGTAATAATTAAAGTTGGCGCTATTGCTAACTTTTCCCAATTATCCGCCCATATTCCCAAAATAAAACCGAGTAAACTAAAGCTAACTGCCGTTAAAACTAAAAATGCGATCATCCAAAAAGGATGAGAAATGTTAATAGGAACGAATAAATTTGCTGTAAATAAGATGATAGTCCCCACAATAATCGATTTTGTGGCTGCCGCACCAACATAACCAATAGTTATTTCGGCGAAAGAAATAGGTGCTGATAAGACCTCATAAATTGTTCCTGAAAATTTTGGAAAATAAATTCCGAATGAGGCATTTGATACACTTTCAGTCAGGATTGATAACATTATCAAACCAGGAACTATAAATGAACCATAACTTACGCCGTCAATTTCGGTAATTCTAGAGCCAATAGCCGCCCCAAAAACTACAAAATAAAGAGTGGTTGAGATTACTGGTGAAACAATACTCTGAAATAGGGTTCTTTTCATCCTTGACATTTCAAAGATATAGATAGCTTTAATTGCTTGATAGTTCATTGTGATTCCCTCCTCACTAGGTCAACAAATATCTCCTCTAATGAGCTTTCTTTGGTTTCAATATCAGAGAATTCAATATTCAAGTGAGATAATTCTTTCAAAAGTAATGAGATGCCATGACTATTAGAAGAATCATGAGTGTATGTGAGGTAATTATGATTGTTATCCAAAGTTATTTGGTATTTCTTTAATTCATCTGGAATCCTCTTCATATTATCAGATAGACTAATTTTAATTTGTTTTTTCCCCAATTCCTTCATCAGGCTTTCTTTCTCTCTAACTAAAATTAATTCTCCGTGATTGATAACACCAACTCTATCAGCAATTTGTTGTGCTTCCTCAATGTAATGTGTGGTGAGAATGATTGTTACGCCACTATCTCTGAGCTGCTTCACCACTTCCCACATTTCTTGTCTTAACTCAACATCAACACCCGCTGTAGGTTCGTCTAGAAATATAATTTTTGGTTCATGTGCAAGTGCTTTGGCTATTAAAACTCGCCTCTTCATCCCACCAGAGAGCGTCAATATCGAAGAGTTTCTTTTTTCCCATAATGATAATGATTTCAATATTTTTTCGATGTATTTATTATTTTCTTTTTTTCCAAATAAGCCTCGACTAAAATTTACAGTTCCGAGAACAGTTTCAAAAGTCTCAGAAGTTAATTCTTGAGGGACCAGTCCTACTAATTTTCTTGTTAACCTATAATCATTAACTACATCATTTCCTGAGATACTAACTGCTCCCTCTCTTATATTTACAATGCCACATATCATATTTATTAGGGTTGTTTTACCGGCTCCATTTGGACCAAGAAGAGCAAAAATTTCTCCTTTCTTAATATTCAGATTTACCGATTTTAAAGCTTTGAATCCGTCCTGATATCTTTTGGAAAGGTTTTTTATTTGAATTATATTTTCTGATGATGTCATTTTTTGATTCAATCCTTGATGTTGAAGATTTGGCAAATTTTTCAATATTAAATATTATAGTGTATTGTGATTATATAGATTAGTTTACTGATGAGATTTAAATAAAAATAAATAAAATACTTGGAGAGTTACATGTTATTCAACCGAATCTTACTTGCAAAAATAATTATTCTACTCCTACTTGGAAGTCATACAACAATTTCAAGTGCTCAGGAATACGATATGAAACTTACATTTCTAGGAACAGGAGCTCCAAGACCTTCTCCAAAAAGATATGGGCCCTCCATTCTGCTTGAAGCTGGAGAAACAAAGATTCTCGTGGATGCAGGACCAGGGATGAGGCAAAGGATTTTTCAAGCAGGAGGATTTGAACTGTTAACTGATATTCATACTGTACTTATCACCCATTTACATTTCGATCATACAATTGAATTACCAAATCTTTGGCTAACTGGATGGTTATTTGGTCGAAAGACAAATATGAAAGTATATGGACCAGAAGGCACTTCAGAATTTATGGGTCATTTTGAAAAAGCATTTGATTGGGATTTAAGATATCGATATCTAACTAATGTTCATGAAGAAGGATCTGATCTTATAACTGAAGATATTGAGCCAGGCGTATTTTATAACCAGAATGGTATAAAAATCACCGCATTTGATGTCGCACATTTACCAATAGATCCTGAAACTGAGGAATTACTTGGTCTTGAAGGAGCAACTTTCGGTTATCGTGTCGATTACAAAGGTAGATCAGTTGTATTTTCTGGTGATACACGCTCTCTTCCAGGAAGTAAAATCATAGAGATGAGCAAAGGTGTTGATGTCCTAATTCATGAAACCCAGATTCCTTACCCTGGAGACTCAAAAGAAGCTAAGCTTGCTAATGTGAGTATGATTGTTCATTCATCACCAGAGCAAGTTGCACATGTTTTTAATGAAACAAGACCAAGACTTGGCATCTATCACCATATAATTCCTCCAGAAACCACAAGAGATGAGCTTCTGGGCATGACTGACTACGACGGACGGATGGAAGTGGCTGAAGATCTTATGACCCTGATGATTGGAGATGAAATTACAATAGGAATGGCAGAAAGAATGGACAGTCAAACATTCTTAGAATCAGATGCTGTTGATGATTAAACATTAAAAAATAAGCATTTCATCATCAATAATTTCACTATGCAGATACCTGTTATTGATATAAAGAATCTCTACTCTGATGTTCCTTCTGAGACTGACCGTATTGCAAATGATTTTATCGAGGCATATTCCTCTCTCGGTTTTAGTTATATAACTAATCATGGAATAGATAATAAAATCATTTCAGATTTATTTGAAGCTTCTCGAGAATTTCATGACTTACCACTTAGTGAAAAAAATAAAATTTCACTCAACGAATTACATCGAGGCTATATCGCTATAGATACCTCAACTGATGTAAATTCAGATTTGGCTAAAGTTAAAAAACCAAACCAGAGTGAATCATTTATGATGATGAGAGAGGCGGGACCAGAAGATCCAGATGTAAAGAATAAATCGTACCTAACTGGACCAAATGTATGGCCAAATCAACCGGTGAAATTCAAAGAGAGAGTCACAAAATATGCAAATGAAATGACAAAGCTTTGCGATCGTTTAACATTGATCATCTTAAAAATGCTTGGTATTCCAGAAAGTCAATATCAAAACCTGTTTCAAAGACCAACTATCTGGTTAAGATTACTGCATTATCCTCCTCAAATATTACCTGATGAGGATTTATATGGATCAGCCCCCCACAGAGATTTTGGTGTAATAACTATATTGGCTCAAGATAATGTTGGTGGACTTCAAGTTCAATTACCTCAGGGCGACTGGTTAGACGTTCCTGAATTACCAAATAGCTTCGTTGTGAATGTCGGAAATATGCTTCATAGGCTTACTAACGGCTTATTGATCTCAACTCCTCACAGAGTGATCAATAAATCAGGAAGAGAGAGATATTCTTGTCCCTTTTTTTATGATCCAAATATTAATGCTGTAATTAAACCCCAAGGTAATGGGGTTTCTTTAAGTAACCCTGAAAAATTTGAGCCAATAATATATGGTGATTATTTAAAGCACGAATTAACATCAACATATACCCGGCATCAAAATGAGTAAAAAATCATACAAAACATGGGCAAATCGTCCTGCATTCTTACTGGCAACAGTTGGAGGTGCCGTCGGGCTGGGAAATTTATGGCGATTCCCCTATATTGCAGGAGAAAATGGTGGTGGTGGTTTTGTAATCGTATATCTCGCTTTTGTTTTTTTG
>MDSW01183332.1_pt1 | contig 31797 bp, 26 predicted proteins | sample 811171 | NCBI WGS metagenome assembly MDSW01 (sample SAMN05326641, study PRJNA326480) | marine metagenome | isolation source: seawater | place: Atlantic Ocean: North West | collected 2012 | reverse complement strand
CCAGCCCGATAATTTATAGCCGTCAGGAATGCTACAATAATCAAGAGAACCTATTCCTACAATTTCTAATTGTTCTCCATTGTAGATCCCTGAACCCACAAGTAATTCATCTTCGATACTATCACAACTAGGATCTCCATTTGGTGTAATTAAACCTTCTGAGTCAAAAACACCAATTTCATCCCCTGGCTCTAAACCAATAATATTTTCAATGATAAGTATTTCATTGTTTCCAGTTTCTGGTATCTCAACAATAAAATGAACTTGAGCAAAAATAATATTTATTAAAATTATATATATGATCATTTTTATTTTATAATATAAAAAAAGCCCTCATGTAAATGAGGACTTTTTTATTTGGTATAATTAATTTAATTATCCTAAAATAATATTAATTAACATTACAATATCTTGTATATTCAATGTATTATCACCATTTAAATCAGAAGCATAAAACTCACTTCCTTCTGGGGTATCATCACCAAGCACAAAATTAATTAAAATGACTACATCTTGAATATTAATGGTTGCATCATTATTAATATCTCCAAGCATTACATCTGATATTTGAATATTTTCACAAAAAATAGTATCAATCGTTAATGGATTTGCATCTGTATCTGATGCAATAGGTTCATCTAGACATATCGATGTTTCCCCACTATCTTCTATTGAATAACTTAAATTTGTAAGTATTGTACTGCCAACAGGTATCGTTGAGCCTGTAAACGAAAAACCGATTACAATACCTAAATCTGAAGTAGAGACTTCAAAACCATTAGCTGCCGCACTACCACCACTAGCCCCAGTTAATGTAATTAGATTTGGATTATCAGTTAATGTAAACTGAAACCCACCTACTGGAACATCATTTGTCATAATAACTTGAATTTCATTATCAGTAATATTCCCGAATGAAAAATCTGCAGCACCATAACTATATATACATGAATCATCATCTACTGTAGCAAATGGGTTATAATTATCTGCTTCAGGATCAGTACATCCATAAATAGTAACATCAGGCTCACCTATATAACTTAAAAACCAATCACGTTTTGACCAAACTTTAGAGTACACACCCGGGTACCCAGCGTCTGCTCAACCATATCCCCAACTTACAATACCAATCAGCTCATATTCTCCTTGGTCATTTGTCATAATAAGTGGACCGCCACTATCTCCTTGGCAAGAATCTTCTCCACCATTTGCATCTCCTGCACAAATCATATTATTTGTAACTTGTCCACCTATATTTCCACAACTATCATCAATGGGTACATCTACCTCTAATAGCACACTGGAACCCCATCCACCAGATGATGTAGCACCCCAACCCATTACGGTTGACATGACTGGCTCTTCATCATGTGAATCATCTGTAATTAATTGAATAGGTTCAAATGTTGTAACTGGTGAAGATAAACGTAATATAGCATAGTCATTATTTAGTGTACCACTATTATATTGAGGATGGCTAATTTTTTGACTTACATTTCTACTAACTGATCCAGCAGTACCATTTACATTATGCAAACCAACTTTTACTTGGATATTGTTTGCACTTATTCCTTGCACACAGTGTGCTGCAGTTATAACCCAATCTTCTCTTACCAATGCACCTCCACAAAAATGACCTCCCCAAGAGGGCGATTGTAGTGATACCATAAATGGATATTTGCAATTTGGACATGGTGGACTAACTGGCTCTCCTCCTACAATCATTGGAAATGGTAAATCTTCTCCTTGGTTATCAGCCATCACATAATTTATATCAGCAGGGCTATAATGTTGTAATTTTGTATGATTATCTACCACATCTATTTCAGCAACAATAAAATGTAAAAATATAGAAAACAGTAAGCTTATTCTTTTCATTATTTTAATTCCTCTAATTTTTGACTTCTAAATATAGTTATTTATAAAATAAATAATGATATTTTATTAAACAAAATATATTATGTATTAAAAGGTAACAATAAAAAAACCCTTCATAATTGAAGGGTTTTTTTTGTGGGCCTTCAGGGACTTGAACCCCGGACAAACGGATTATGAGTCCGCTGCTCTAACCAACTGAGCTAAAGGCCCATATAGGGCTGTAAATTTATATATATTATTGAATTATACAAACCATTAATTATTTCCAGTTTGAATATCCCATAATTGTTTATAAAAATTATTATTCTCTATTAACTGACTATGCGTACCTTCTTCAGTAATCCCTTGATTTCCAATTACAATAATTTTATTAGAATTTTTAATGGTTGAAAGTCTGTGTGCAATAACAATTGTTGTGCAATTTTTTGCAATTTCTTTGAGGGCTTTTTGAATTAAATGTTCTGTTTCATTATCAACAGCTGATGTTGCTTCATCAAAAATTAGAATGTCAGGTTTTTTATATAAGGCTCTTGCAATACCAATTCGTTGTTTTTGTCCAACTGATAGTTTCTGACCTCTTTCACCTATAAGTGTCTCAAAACCATCTGGCAATTTGTTAATAAATTCGCTGCACTGACTATTTTTTGATACTTCCATTAACAACTTTTCATCAATATCTATATTTGGATAACAAATATTTTCTTTGATTGTTCCATCAAATAAAAATATTTCCTGATTAACTAAACCTATTTTTGATCTAAGAGATTCTATATTAATAGAATCAATACTATTATTATCAAGTAATAGCTGCCCTTCATTAATATCGTAAAATCTAAGCAATAGTTTAATTAATGTTGTTTTACCAGATCCAGTTTGACCGGCTATTCCAATGAAATCACCTTTGTTTATTTTTAAGTTTAACTTCTTAAATATTTTTTTATCATTATAACCAAAAGTTACATCTTTAAAATTTATACTATCATTTAATGCATTGATTGGTTTTGCATTAGATTTATTAATGATATTACTCTTAGTTTTAAGAAGTTCTAAAATTCTTTTAGTTGACGCCATTGATCTTTCGAATAAATCTATAGTCTCACCTAACCTTGTAAATGGCCATAAAAATCGTTGTGTTAAAAATACTAACACACTAAATGAACCAACAGCAATTGTTCCTTTTATTGCATAAAAACTACCGATTATCATTGTCCCAATAAATCCTGTTAGCACTCCCATTCTTACAATAGGAATAAACGCAGAGCTTAATTTAATTGCATTTTTATTTTTCAATTGATAATCATTGCTTAGTTTTAAAATTTTTTTTGTTTCAAATGATTCTGCTGTGAAACCTTTAATTGTAATTATGCCTAAGAGATTATTAAATATTGAAGAACTTAAATTACCTGCAGCGTTTCTAACATCTAGGTATTTTGGAGATAATTTTTTTTGAAAAAAGGATGCAACAAATAGAATTACGGGAATTGGACATATTGCAAACATAGCAATAAGCGGAGAAATATAAAAAAAGACACAGCCAATAGCTATTGATGAAATTATAATTTGAAGAATATCATTAAAGCCACTATTTAAAAATCTTTCTAATTGATTAACATCATCATTTATAATGGCTGTAATATTTCCCATTTTTTGTTTTTCATACCATTCAAGATCTAGAGTTTGAACGTGTTTATAACTATCAATTCGAATATGATGCTCTACCCCTTGAGCAATATTTTTCCATTCAACGGAATATAAATATTCAAAAATTGATTCAAATGCCCATATCACAAAAGTAGCAATTGCTAATAATGTTATCTGTGATTCTATCGATTCAAATCCAAGTTTTGCTATAAAACTTTGTTCTCTTTGAACAACCAAATCAACATAAATACCAATTAAAATTTCTGGAGCTATATCGAAAATTTTATTCATTATTGAACAAAAGCTCGCCCAAGAAATTTTTTTTCTCCATGGTCTCGCATATGATAAAAACTCAAAAAATATACTTATTGAACTTTTCACTTATCTACCATTTTGTGACATTTTATTAATAGCTGAATCTAAAGTATATAAATTTATGAAAATTGGATTTTGGTAAATATCTAGAAATATATTACTAAAAGATTCCTGTTCCATATCAATCCTAAAATCCCACAATCCAATTAAATTTGTTAAGTGTTCATCATTATATGATGATGAAATTTTATCTGGATTCATATTATGAAAATTAATTATTGAATCTTGTAAAGCTACATCCCATAACCTTATTTCATCAATATAGCCGTACCATAAATTTTCAGGGTAATCATTTTCTAGATTTGCACCTACAATTAGATTTAATGTTTCGTTATTATCAAAACATAGTGAATTTCTACTATCATTATATGTATAATCATTATTGAAATCAATACAAATTTGGTTTTGCGATTTTCTTACGGTTAGCAAAATAAAACTTTCATTTTGATTAAAAACAAAGTTATTAAATTCTAATATCGAAATTAAACTTGTGTTATCATATACCATTAATTGATTATGAATCGTTGGATTTCTATATATATTTATATTTGTATTTAAACCATTTAAAGATAAAATACAATTTGCTTCATCATTAGTATTTAATTGTCCGCTAAACCAAACTTGAAATGTAAAATCATTTTCAAACGTTAATTCATTTATAGAATTATCTTCATAAAACTTTAGCCAACCTCCGCCTTGAATATGAATTGACTCATAATAATTTTCTTCATTAGATGTAAATATATCTATACATGAAGTTTGTATAAGAATTATAAATATTAATAATAAAATATTTTTCACGGTAATGAGTTTCCTGCTTGCTTTTCAGAAAAGGTTATATTACCAAAATTATCTTTCAACTTTAATTTGTAAAACCATGTCATGCCATCACCAATTAAATAAGAATCATCTAATGTATTTTTTTGATAGTCTGTAATTGTAGCTAAAAGAAAATCATTTATAGGGTCAATATTTTGGCTATTAGTTCTCCATATTTCAATTTGATAGAATTCATTTTCTTGTAGATTATGATTCCAATTCAAATTAATTCTTCCAGAAAGGTTATTTGAGGCATTTATATTTATTTCATTTGATAGTGAATTATCAAAAATATTTGATTTAATAATACTGCTTCTACTATAATTATCAACAGTTATAGTTTCTACTTTGTAAAAATATTCTTGTCCCCAAACAGTCAAAGTATCAATAAATGTTGAATCAGATTGATTTTCTAATTCACCAATTAAAATATAATTATCATAAGGCATTTCACTTCTTAAAATTTTATATTTCTCAAATTTATTTTCATCTTCATTTGAATTCTCCCAATATAGTGTTGTATTCCAACTTTCGGCATTTGCTGCTGCTGTCAATTTTTTTACTGGTAAAATAGGTCGGGTGTAAATTTCAATAGAGTCAGATATAATATCATCAGCAATCAAATCAAAGTAAATTTTTTCAAAAGACGCTGGGTTCATTTGAAATACAAATTTATTAACTAGTGAATTCTCAATATTAATTAAATTATTTGAAATTAGATTTAAACTATAATATTGAAAATCTAATTCATTATATTGATTCCAATAAAGTGTGCATACATTTGTATAGCTTCCTGTATTGAGGCCTTTTAGATCCATGGTATAACTGTAGTCTATTTCTGCTTGATCTGAATCAATGACAGAGGAAGGAAAATCATCACATCCAATTATAAATAAAAATAAAAACAGGTAGCTAAACTTCATTATACTTTGCAAGAATATTGATTTTTTGTTTTTGGATTTCCATAATTTTTCCAAGTAGTTCTTTTTCTTCACTCTCATTAATACTTTCAGATTTTAACTGCATTCTAATAGCATTCATTTTATTTTTTAAATATTTCTTTTCAATTCTTGCCAAACAATCTGTTATTATGTTTTTGCTTGGTTCCATATCTTTTATCGTTAAAGCGCTCATTAGATTTCTTAAGTTTTCATCAAGTAATTCTTGCGTTATAACTTCTGGGATTACCATTTCTTTTGAAGATAAATGCATATATATTTTATTATATATTTCTTTAATTTGAATTGATTCAAGCCAATTAAGGTTTAAATTTTCTTTTATTAATTTTCTAAGTTTAAAATCCTTTGCAAAACAAAAATTAATTAATTCTTTTTCAATTTCTGATATTTTTTCAGGTTCTATTTTTTTAGTTTCTTGCTTGATTGCTGGAACATTTTTTTTGAATCTACTTTTTTTAGCTTCAATAAGTTTAACAGTTTTCATGATTGTATCAATATTAAAACTAGTAACTTCGGATAGCTCTTTAAGACACAATTCAAACTTCAAAGGGTTTTCAATTTTTAAGAGCGATTCAATGCTTTTATTTACAAAATCTATTCTATCTTGATCTGATTGGAAAAAAGAAGATTCAAGGTTGTATTGGAAGCTTAGTACACTTTCTGAGTTTTGAATAGCATTTTTAAATGGTTCTTTACCTTCTTTCTGTATCCAATCATCTGGGTCTAAATTATCAGGCAAAGAAATAATTTTTGGATTCATGTTGTTCTTTAAAATTATATGGCCCGCTCTTATTGCAGCATCTTTTCCAGCCTTATCACCATCATACGCTAAAAAAATATTTTTACATAATCTTGATATAGCAACTGCATGCTGGTCCGTAAAAGCAGTGCCACAAACAGCTAATACATTATTAAAACCTGCTTGATCTAATTGAATTAAATCTAAGTAACCTTCAACGATAATAACAGATTTGCAATCAATTATATTGTTTTTATTTAAATTCATACCATATAGAGTTTTACTTTTATTATAAACAGGTGTATTTGGAGAATTCATAAATTTTGCTCTTTTATCATTTTTATTTATTACTCTTCCTGAAAATCCAATAATTTTATCAAATTGATTTAATATTGGGAACATGATACGATTTCGGAATCTATCAACATAACCTTTATCTGTTTCTACAAATAATTCACTCTTCTTCAATGCTTCAGCACTAAACTTTTCCTTTCTAATGATAGTTAGCAATTGATCATAATCATTAGGACTTACTCCAATTTTAAAAGTATTTATACTTTCTTCATTTATATTTCTTTTAAATAAAAGATTTTTAGCTAAATGATTCATATTAGAAATGAAAAAATTATTTGCTATTTCATTCATTTTATAAATTTGATTAAATATATCATTTGAAGATTTAGAATTATGTTGAATTTCAACTTGAATATTATACTTATTACCTAAAAATTTAACAGCATCTACAAAGTCCAATCTTTCTAAATCCATAATAAAATTAATGGTGCCACCTCCTTTTCCACAACCAAAGCATTTATAAATTTGTTTATCTATATTAATAGAAAATGAAGGAGTTTTTTCATCGTGGAAAGGACATAGTCCAAAAAAATTTCTACCTCTTTTTTTTAGAGTCACATATTCAGAAACAACATCATGGATATCTGCTGTTTCTCTTACATTCTCAATAATATGTTCTTGTATTCTAGCCATTTTAATTATTTTTATAATTTTTATATTGGATTAAATATTCTTTTTGCAAAGTATCAATACCTCTATATAATGAGGATCGTTTACTCCATTCATCGTGTATATTTATTGTTGGTAAAATTTCTTTGAATATTGATATTATCAAAGAGAAAATTAATATTCCATTTAATATACCAATTAGAAAACCAAGGAGCTTATTTTGCCATTTCATATTAATAAAGTTTTCTAATGCATAACTTAAAAATTTGAAAAGATAAATAATAATGATAAAAGATAAAAGGTAAGCAATTTTTTGCCTTAAAGGATCGGATTTAATAAATATCTCCAAATTTAAAAATATTTCAAGCATGGGTCCAGTTGTTTTAGAAATAGCAAAACCAGCAATATATGAGATTATAAGGCTTAGTTCTTTTATGAAACCTCTCACAAACCCCTTATATGCAAAATAAGAGACAAAGAGTATTATAATTATATTTATTGAATTAAAATCCATTACATTAATTTTTCCCTAACAATTGTGCTAATTATCTTTCCATCAGCAGCTCCCTTAGTTTCTTTCATTACATTTTTAATTACATTTCCCATATCAGAAATATTTGAAGCATTTAACTTTTTAATAACTTTATCAATAATGACAGCTATTTCTTTTTCACTTAATTGCTTCGGCAGAAAACGTGCTACAATTTTAAATTCTGCCTCTTCTTTTTTGACCAAATCCAATCTATTACCATTTTTAAATTGCTCAATAGAATCTTTTAATTGTTTAGCATACTTACTTAAAATTTTTTGAACATCATTTTCTGTAGCAACTAATTTATTATCAACTTCAAATTTTTTTATTTTTTCTAAAATATTTCTAATAGCTAGCACTTCACTTTTATTAGAACTTTTCATAGCAATTTTAAGCGAATCTTTAATTTCTTCTATTATCATAATTATCCTTATTATTATTTTGAAAAGTTAACAGAGTATATCTAAATTAAATATGTTGTAATTATTAATATTCATAATAATCATACAATAATGTAATTTAAAGAAAAATTAACTAATAAATTAATATAACATTACTATAAACTATTGAAACATCACAAATAAAATCATTTAAAATGCACATTTAACTTTACGTTGATGTGCATTTTTTATTTTTGAGAGAAAAGAGAAAAAATGGCATTAGATAAATTGATCCAAATTCATGAAGCAAATCAAAGATTAGAAGAAATAAATGAATTGAAAGGAGATCTGCCTTCTGTTTTATATGATCAAGAGCTAGAATTTGAGAAATTAGAACAGCTTCAGCAGAAATCATCGGAATCTATCGAACAATTATCTAAAAATTTATCCACCCATCAAAGCACCTTATCTGATTATAATAGTAAATTGGAAAAATATAATGATCAATTATTGAATGTTCAAAATAATAAAGAGTATGATGCAGTTTTAACTGAAATTGATCACCTCAAAAGCCAAATCTCAGATTTAAATTTTAATATATCAAGCATTAATCAAGAAATCGAGGAGACCGAGACTTCAATTGAAAGTAATAAACCTATTATAGAAGAATTGTCAGAAAAAATTTTATTAAATAAAAATGAATTAAGCGAAAAAATGTCTATAACAGAAAAAGAAGAAAATAATCTTAATAAAAACAAAGAAGATTTAATAAAAAAAATTGCTGATGATATTAATTTCAAGGAATACAATAAAATGTTTCAAAACTATGGCCAAGGTATGGCTCATATTTCACGAAATTCATGCAGTCATTGCTACACACAATTACCCCCACAAACTATAGTTGAGATAGAATTTGATAAAAAGATTATTAGATGTCCTTCATGTTCTGTATTTTTATACCATAAAAACGAAACTGAATAATTAGGTCAATCGGATGGTTGCTTATATTTTATAAGAGGAAAGTCCGAACTCCATAGGATAAAGTGCCTCTTGATGAGGGAGGACTCTGCAAAGGGATGGAAAGTGCCACAGAAAATAAACCGCCTTTTTAAGGTAAGGGTGAAAAGGTGGTGTAAGAGACCACCAGTCTTTTTAGTAATAAAGAGAGCTGGTAAACCCCACTTGGAGCAAAATCAAGTAGCTCTGTGAATCCTACACATAAGAGCGGGTAGATTGCAAGTTAGCTTAATTGTGAAATTAGGCCTAGATAAATAACCATCATTCTTAAATGAATACAGAATTCGGCTTACAGATTGACCTAAAATTTTTTAATTATTATGCATAACTATTTGTGGAAATATAAAGAAATCAATAAAGATGATGTTGCAAATATTTCATCTGAATTTTCTGTATCTAAAAGCATTGCATCAATTATGTCATTGAAGTCTATTAACAATAAACAAAAGTCTAAAGATTTTTTTTATGAAGATATAAATACAATGCACAATCCGTTGTTAATGAAAGATATGGATATAGCGGTGTCGCGATTAATAAAAGCAAGAGAAAACAAAGAATTAATTTTAATAATAGGTGATTATGATGCAGATGGGACATCTGCTACATCTTTATTATATTTATATTTTAAATCCGTTGAAATTGATGTCGAATATTATATACCTAATAGACAAACTGAAGGATATGGTGTTTCTAAAAATGCGATAAATTTTGGAACTAAAATTGGAGCAAAATTAATTATTACCTGTGATTGCGGAATAACTGCAATTGAAGAAGTTGAATATGCTAAAAAATACAATCTAGATGTAATTATAACTGACCATCATAAACAAGCGAAAGTTCTTCCAAATGCATATGCTATTTTAAATCCTAATCAAAATGAATGTAATTATCCATTTAAGGGATTATGTGGAGCAGGTGTGGCATTTAAATTATGTTTTGAAATAAATAAACAATTAGACTTTGATATAAATCATGTGATGAAATATACAGATTTAGTATCTATTGCTACAACAGCGGATGTTGTCCCAATCATAAACGAAAATAGATTAATTGTAAAAAATGGATTAAGATATATAAAAGAAGGGAATAATTTAGGAATTAAAGCTCTACTTAAAGTTTCTAAACTTGATGCACAAACGATAAATGTAGGTAAATTAGGGTTTTGGTTTATTCCAAAAATAAATGCTGCAGGAAGAATTGGAGATGCAGCTAGAGCTGTAAAACTTTTAACTTCTCAAAACCCAATTTTTTCTAATGAAATTGCTATGGATTTAGAAAATGAAAATGAGAAGAGAAAGAAAATTACATCTCAACATGAAAATGATGCTCAGAATATTATTTTAAGGAAAATTAATGTTAAGAAAAGTAAAATTATAATTTTACATAAAGACGACTGGCATTTTGGAATCATTGGTATAGTTGCTTCAAGAATTAAAGAAATGTATAATAGGCCTACAATCATATTAACAAAAGATGAAGATTATTATAAAGGATCTTGTAGAAGTATTTATGGGTTTGATATTGTTAATGCATTAAGTGAGTGCTCAGATGTTTTAGAAAATTTTGGAGGACATCCAATGGCAGCTGGATTAACTGTTAAAAAACATAACTTAGATAAATTTATTGAAAAAATGAATATAATTGCTAACAATAAATTGGTTGATGAAATACAAGCTATTATTAATATTGATTATGAACTAAAACTTTCAGAAATTAATAGCAGATTTATTAAGTTTCTTGATTATTTAGAACCATTTGGACCTGGTAATCCTAAACCAATTTTTTCTACAAAAAATATTCAAGAAGTTAGTAACGTTAGTTTAATTGGTAAAAATAGAGATACAATTAAATTTACAGTACATGGTAATGAAATAAGTTTTGAGGTCGTTGGCTTTAGAATGGTTGAAAATTATGAAAAAATACTTAGCGGTAAAAGTATTGATATAGCTTATACAATAGAGAAAAATATTTGGAAAAATAAAACAACTGTTCAATTTGTTTTAAAGGATATAGTTTATAGTAAATGAAAAATAATATAAATGCTTATATAAAAGGTGTTGGGTACCATGTTCCTAAAAATATTATTAAAAATTCATATTTTGAAGAATTTATGGATACATCTGATCAGTGGATCAAAGAAAGAACTGGTATAATAGAGAGGAGATTTGCTGATGAAAATCAAGGACCATCAGATTTAGCAATTCCAGCGGTACAAATGGCTCTTGACAATTCTAAACTTTCCACTGATGATATAGATTTTATCATTTTTGCAACTTCAACACCTGATTATTATATTCCTGGCTCTGGATGTTTAATACAAGAAAAAATGAATTTTAAAAATATTGGCGCATTGGATATTAGATGTCAATGTTCAGGTTTCATATATGCTATTTCTATTGCTGACCAATATGTTAAATCAGGTATGTATAAAAATATATTAGTAATTGGAGCTGAGGTTCAATCAACCGGAATGGATTTATCAAATGATGGTAGAAATACAGCGATAATCTTTGCAGATGGTGCAGGAGCTGCTATAATAAGTCCTACGAATGAAGATAAAGGTATTTTATCTACTCATTTACGTACAGATGGTAGATATGTAAAAGAGTTATGGTTAGAAGCTCCATCAAGCAAAATAAAACCAAGGCTTACAGAATCAATTTTATCTGAAAAAAAACAATTTTTAAAAATGAATGGAAGAGAAGTCTTTAGGCATGCTATAAAGCTATTCCCAGAAATTATTTTAGAAGCTTTAGAACACAATGATTTAAAAGTAGATGATATTAATTTGTTAATTCCACACCAGGCAAATAAAAGAATCACGCAAGCTATTCAGAAAAAAATGAATTTAAAAGATAATCAAGTTATTTCCAATATACACAAGTATGGAAATACTACGGCTGCAACTATTCCAATTGGATTATGTGAAGCTGTAATGACAAATAAATTAAAGAAAGGAGATATTTTAGTTTTAGCTGCATTTGGATCAGGATTTTCCTGGGGCTCAGCTATATTAAAATGGTAAAATAAATGAGTTGGATATACTTTAATGAAGAACATTTAATGTTACAAAAAATGGTAAGAGAATTTGCAAATAATGAAATAAAACCTCTTGCTCAAAAAATTGATAATGAGGGCTTATTTCCAACAAAATCTGTAGAAAAAATGGCTGAATTAGGACTAATGGGTATTCCATGGGATGAAAAATATGGAGGTGGCAATATGGACACATTATCTCTTGTAATTGCTATAGAAGAAATTGCAAAAGTTTGTGTTTCTACTGCTGCAACAATGATGGCTCATACCAGTTTAGGTACCGCACCAATTGTAGCATTTGGAACTGATGTTCAGAAAACTAAATATTTACCTGATTTAGTTTCAGGTAAAAAAATTGGAGCATTTGGATTAACTGAACCTAATGCTGGATCAGATGCAGGGAATACTCAAACAACAGCTGTTAAAGATGGTAACAATTATATTATAAATGGTCAAAAAGCATTTTGTACTAATGCTGGAGTTGCAAATACAATTATAATAACAGCAAGACTTATTGAAGATAATGAAGATAAAGGTATTAGTGCATTTATAGTAGAAGCAGACACAGAGGGTCTATCATTAGGAAAACCGGAAATGAAAATGGGATGGAAAGGCTCAGATACTAGGTCAGTATTTTTTGAAAATATGATTTTAAGTAAAGAAAGCATGCTTGGGTCTCCCTCTAAGGGCTTTCAACAATTTTTAAATACGCTTGTTGGTGGCAGAATTACAATCGGCGCCCTTTCTTTAGGTAATGCTCAAGGAGCATATGAACTTGCATTAAATTATTCCAAGGAAAGAGAAGCTTTTGGAAAGCCTATTAATAGATTTCAAGGAGTAAGTTTTAAATTAGCTGATATGGCCACATCTATTGAAGCTGCAAAGCATTTAGTTTATCATGCAGCATGGCTAAAAGATAACAATAAACCAGTCATTAAAGAAGCAGCTATGGCAAAATTATTTGCCAGTGAAATGACAATGAAAATATGTACTGAGGCTATTCAAATTCATGGTGGTTATGGTTACATTAAGGAATATAATGTTGAGAGATTTTTTAGAGATGCTAAAATTTTAGAAATAGGCGAAGGTACAAGTGAAGTTCAAAGAATTATTATATCGAGACAGATATTAAATTAAAAATGAATTTTGAATGCATTAATAATAAATTTACAAATCATAAAATATCAAATTCAATTATATCTAAAATTTTGAATCTTCTAATAAAAAATGAGCAAAAAAAAATTAATTCATTAACTGTCATTATTGAAGATGATGAGTTTTTAAAAGAACTTAAAAAAAAATATTTTAATCAAGATATTTATACGGATGTAATTACATTTAACTTAGAAGATAAAAATGATCCAATTGATGGAGAAATATATATTAGCTTACCCAGAGTTATTGATAATTCAAAAATTTATAATTCTGATTTATCACAAGAATTTAAGCGTGTTATGATTCATGGTATTTTACATCTATTTGGTTATGAAGATATCACTTTAAATCAAAAAAAAGAAATGACAAGTTTAGAAGATAAATATATTAATTTAGTACAAGAATCATTAATTAAATCTTTATGAGTATAATATTAATAATTTTTATTTTGCTTGTTTTCTGCTCTGCATTTTTTTCTGGGTCAGAAATTGCTTTTTTAAATTTAAAAAAAACAGATAAACAAATCCCCAGAACAATTTTAAAAACTATTAATCATCCAAAAAAATTACTAGTTGGATTATTATCTGGAAATACTATTGTAAATGTTTCTATAGCCTTTATTGGCGCATATTACATCCATAATACTTTTTATCCAATGGCTGAAAAATATGGGTGGCCAAGTTACCTTGTTTCATTAATAGAAATTTTATTGGTTTCTTTAATACTATTAATATTTGGAGAAATAATACCTAAAGTTTTTGCAATTAGAAATTCACTAAAATTTGCACAAACTGTCCATTTTCCGCTGAAATTATTTTTTAATTTATTAAGTCCAATAATTTACATTCTTTATAAATTTTCAACTTTTTTTGAAAGAATTGTAGATGTCAAAGATGAAAAAATATTTGATTCTGAAGAAGAATTAAAAATTTTAGCTGAACTTGGTGAAGCAGAAGGTACCTTAGAAGAAGAAGAATCAGAAATGATTCAATCAATTATGAACTTTAATGATAAATTTGCAGGTGAAATTTTGACACCTAGAGTTGATATAATTGGTATTGATTCATCCTCAAGCTTGGATGATGTTATGGATTTAATAAGTAAAGAACAATTTTCTAAAATTCCAGTTTATGTTGATAACATTGATAATATTAAGGGTATCATTCATGCAAAAGATGTTACTCCGTATTTATCAGGTTCTAGGCCTAATATTAATTTATTATCAATATCAAGGCAACCATTTTTTGCTCCAGAAAATAAACCTATAGATGAGCTTTTAAAAGATTTTAAAACCAAAAAGACTAATATGGCTATAATTGTAGATGAATGGGGTGGTACTGAAGGTTTAATTACATTAGAAGATGTTGTTGAAGAAGTTTTAGGTGAAATCAGAGATCCATTTGATAATGAAAAAAATCTTATTAATAAGATTCAAAAAGGTAAATATATTGTAGATGCTAAAATTTCAATTTATGATTTAGAAGAAGCTATTGAAATATATTTTCCAAATGAAAGAGATTATGATACATTGGGTGGTTTTATTCTAAATCAATTACAAACAATCCCCAAAACAGATGATCAAATTCAATTTAATGGTAATATTTTTATAGTTAAAACTGTTAATGATAACAGAATAGGTAAAGTAGAAATAACTAAAAGTGAAAAACAAACTTGAAGATTTAATTAAAACCCTTAAAATATTAAGAGACAAGAATGGATGTGAATGGAATAGAGAGCAAACACATCAAACACTTGTACCTTATTTGTTAGAAGAAACTTATGAAGTCATTGAAGCGATTGTAAATGAAGATTATGACTTATTAAAAGAAGAATTAGGTGATTTACTTTTGCATGTTATTTTTCAAGCAGAATTAGCTGATGAAAAAAAAATATTTAACATTTATGATTCAATTTCTAATATAAATCAAAAACTAATTAATAGAAAACCTCATATATTTTCAGATCCTAATAATGATAAATGGAAAAAGGGTAATTGGGAAGTAGCAAAAAAAAATGAAAAGAATCGTGAAAGTGTTTTAGATGGAGTCCCTAAAGCATTACCATCTTTAACTAGGGCAAGAAGAATTCAAGAAAAAGCTGCTGGAATTGGTTTTGATTGGGATAATCTAGATAATGTATTTGATAAAATATATGAAGAAATAGATGAACTAAAAGAAGCGATAAAGAGTAAACAGAAAGTTAAAGTTCAAAACGAATTAGGTGATGTAATTTTTTCTATTGTTAATTTAAGTAGACATATTGAATGTGACCCAGAGCTGTCTCTAGGTCATTCAATAAATAAGTTTATAAAAAGATTTCATACTTTAGAACAATACATGCAAAAAAATAATTTAGATTTCGCAAAACAGAGTTTAACTAAATTAGATGAAATTTGGAATATAGTTAAAAAAAAGAGCGATCTAACCTAAAATAATATTTACAAGAATTACAACATCTAAAATATTAATGATTCCATCACTATTCATATCTCCATTAAAATCATCATCAGTTTCATTTAATGCCATATTAACTAATAAAATTACATCTAAAACATTAATAGTCTCATCGTCATTTAAGTCACCAAGGATACTTTGTTGATCAAAGTAATCTACAGCATATTTTTGAGCTCTAGCTATTAGTGAATTATTATTACCAGGATAGTCATATTCCCAAACTATTGTACCATCATTTGAAACTTCACGGATTTCAGTGTCGTCTGCATCAGTTAGTAATGTATTACCATTTGGTAATCTGAAGCACCCACCTTGAACACTTGTATAAAAGCCACCACCAGGATAATACATCCATTCATGAGATAGTGGCCCAAAAGGAAGGTTTTCATCAATTCTGTAAGTTCCATCAGGATTTAATGGTGGGATTAGTTCAAGGCCTGATGAAGCATTATTACCTTGACGATTATTGAAAAGTATCAAATTACCTTCACCGGGATATCCTTCATCAATCCAATTTACACTGTGTTGTGCATCCAGCTGCTCATCACTATTATCTCCTCTATCATAATTTTGTGGATTTCCCCATCTAAATAAAAAATCACCACCCATACCTGAGTTACCACCGCTGTGCGAAGCAGCTTCTTCAGTAGTAGTGCTATGATCTATAATATAAATTTCATTTTGAAATCTTGATGACATAACAATTTGATCTAGTTCTTCATTATAATCAATAGCATTAATGTGCATCCAATCAGCATTTGAACCACCTGGACCACCTGAACTTCCGACGTTTCCGCAATTGATATCCATTAATTCCGGATGGTCTGAAATCGCACCAAAAGTAGCACCATATTGAGGTGCTCTATCTTGAACTAAATGATCAAATATATGCCATTCCCAAACCACCTCAGCAGTTCCATCTTCAAGGTTTGGTTTAATTTCTAGAATAGCAGTACCCCACATCTGATTAAGTGGATTATTTACATCAACCCTTCCCATTTCACTCCATGTACTTTCATAAAATCTTTCCCATGCAACCATTAAAATATTTCCATTTGGCATTGGTTGAACATCATGATGATGTTGATATTGATTATCAGATAATTCAAAATCCCATAATACATCGCCATCCCAGTTTACTAACTGCACACCACCACCTACACCACCAGCTTCCATGGTAGGATTTTGCACTCTATAAGGATAAACAAGAATTGAATTTTCATATCCGTAGCCCTCAAATCCATAAGTGTCTCCACTTACTAGATAAGGCATACTTGCAGGACCCCTTTGGTGTGTCCATGTATGAATTGTTTGGAAATCATTGTTCATTAATCTTGTTTGAATGGATTGATTAGTTTGTGGAGTATACAAAGTATAACCATCAAATACTTCCTGACTTAACAAAGATGCAAGTAAAAAAATTAATGTGTAAAATTTCATGATACTTTCCTAAATATTATTTTATAAAAATTAAATATAAAAAATTCTAATCTATATTAAATTAATGTAATGGGATGTTACAATAATAATATGATTAATTATTATTATGTAAATTAACAAAAAAATGATCGATTAATGTATATAAATATTTCAATAGTAAAACGAGTTCTTAAAGTATATGAAATTCTTCGTAATAATTTTAAGTTAAGATTTATACCAATTTTAGTTGGTATTTATTTACTTTTTATAAGATTATTAGTTTTTATATTTTCTACCTTAGATTTATTTTTTTTCTCAAAACTTAGACACATTAAAATAAAACAACCTATTTTAATTGTAGGTAACCCAAGATCTGGAACGACTTTTCTTCATCATTATTTGACTTCAAATAATTTTGGAACCGGATCCCAGTTATGGCAAATGTTGTATCCATCAGTTTTGTTTCAAAAAATACTTAAACCTATTTTACCTTTTTTAGAAAAATATAGTCCAACAAAATATCATTCTACAGATGCTCATAAAACAAGTTTACAATCAGTTGAAACAGATGATGCCTCAATATTATTTAGATATTTAGATGGATTTTTTTTATATGGATTTTTATTATCTTGGGATAAAAAAAACTTATTTGATTGGGTAGATCCTAAAAAAAGAGATACATCAACTAGAGATTTTAATTGGTTAGAATCAATGTGGAAAAGAGTTTTAATTTCTAATAATCAAGATAGAATTATCGGTAAACTATTTTCTATCAGTGCAAATATGCCAAAATTTCAAAAACGGTTTCCAGATGCTAAAGTCTTGTATATGGTTAGGGACCCATTAAGCGTAATTCCTTCTGGACTTAGTTTAGTTACAGGAGTATTAGATAAGATGTTTGGTTTTTGGAATCTCCCTAAAAATAAGAGAGAAAGATTTATTAATAATTTGTACAATGGTTTAGTTGAACTTTTGAATCGTTTTCATAATGATTGGACTAATCAAAAAATTAACAAAGAAAAGGTCATGATTGTACATTTTGATAGAATGATGAATGATTTTGAAGGCTTAATGAAAGATATTTCAGAATTTCTTGATATTGATATAAATGAAAAATTATATAATGGTATTAAGGAAACATCAGAAAAACAAAAAACTTTTAAAAGTAAACATAAATACGATCTTTCTAAATTTGGGCTTACAGAAGATAAGATTAAAAAAGATTGCAAAAAAATATATGAGACATTTTTAAATGAAAAATAATTTTCAATTTATATTAATAATATTTTACTTCCATATTGCCATCTGTGATATAATACTTCCTGTCAGTGGTAAGGAAGGTTGGTCTGTTCTTAAGGATAAAGATATTTGGATTGGTTATAATTATGATAATGATTTACCATGGGTAAGAGCCATTTCAATATTACCCTATTCAAGAGATGAAATTAATCCAGTAGTTGGAAATTTTGATATTTATAGTACAATTTTTGAACGAATAATCATATCTGATGTTATTGATTCAACTAAAAATATTGTTTATTTAAAAATTGATATGCCAATTTTTAATCATAGAGATTATATTGTGCAATATTCCTCAAGCAAAGATGGAGATAATTTGTTGTACCAGTGGTATTCAATTAAGCATGAAAAAGTACCTGAATATGATAATATAGTTAGATTAGAAAGAGCATCAGGAGAGTGGCGATTAACCCCAATAAGTTCAACATCAACTTTAGTATCTTATACATGGAATGGTGAGTTGTTAGGGAATTTTCCTGATTTTTATTTAACAACTGCATGGGAAACACAGGGTACAGAAATAATTGAATGGTTAAATTCAGCTTTAGATAAATAGAATGAATTTTATTATGAAAATATTATTTTTTATCTCATTTTCATTTGGATTATTTAATTATCAAGATATTTTAAATAAAAGCTCTTTATCTTATTCTGGTTATTCTAATATTTATGCAATAAATAGAACCTCTGATTCAGAATTAATTAAGTTACCATTTAGATTAATAAGTATCGATTTTGGTTATAACTATAGTGATTTCAGCTTTAATGCAAATTGGGGCTTAGAGCATAAAATAAAAACTTTAGATTCCGCTCAACCAATTAATAGTCTAATATATGATTTAATTTCAAAAACAAATGTTGATTACAAAAGCCAATTTAGAGAGGCATATTTTAGTTTTTATCCTTCTTTTGGAGAAATTAAATATGGAAAACAAATACATTCTTGGGGAGCAGTTGATATTGGCAGTCCAATTGATGTATTAAATTCAATAGATTATTATTATTTATTTACTGATTCTGATGAAACAAAAATTGGTAAGGAGTCATTGCTCATTGATTTATTTTATAACTCATTTAAATTTGAATTCATTTTCATGCCGAAACATATTCCAAACAATTTACCTAATAATGATCCGGATTTTCCTATTGTATTACCTGCATCTGTTCAAGATTATCAATTTATAACCCAAGACAAAAAATATGAATATGGAGGATATTTACAATATTCATTATCAAATTCAGATTGGACTGCATATTATTTTTCTGGTTATGACAGAAACTTTAATTTATATGGAGCTAATGTTTTTTCAGATGATTTTGATATAAATACTGTAACAGATACAGTTTTCTCATATAGGTCTACTCAAATGTATGCCTTGTCTAATGTTAGTTTTATTGGAGATTTAACATTAAGGTCAGATTTTGCTTATTTTGAAACTGATTCTGGAAATCAACAAATTTCAAACAGACCATATAGTGGGTCAGACCCTATAAGTGATTTTTTAGATTTTAATACTAATTTAGCTTCTAGTTACTTCAATATTGCTGGCAAGTATTATCAATATTCTTTACAACTAGAATATCCATTACCATATGACATAGATCTTACAACACAATTTTTTGGTTATGAAAAAAATGACATTCAAGGTGAAGTTGTAGATGTTGAATTGACAAATTTTTCAATTTACTTAGATGGTAAAGATTTTTTCTATCCAGGTATGGGCTCATCAACAGCTACACTTGCAAAAAATGGCGTATTATTTAATTTAACAAAAAGCCTAATGGATGATACAATGGAAATTCAATTGTCAAGCTTAATTGACACTGAAGATAAAGGGAGTTTATCCCAACTTAAATGGACATATGAATTATTTAATAATACCAATTTATCTATATTATATTACAAAGGTAAAGGTAATAGAACAAAATTTCCAGATAACCCAGAAACGGTAGATATTGACGAAAGTTTATTATATCCATTTAATGCAATGGAAAACTTTTCTCATATTCGAGCTCAAATACAATATTACTTTTAATTTATGCTTAATGTTAAAATAACAGGTCATGGAATTTATATTCCCCCAAAAGTTGAAACTGCCAAAGATTTAGCAAAAAAAATAGGTAAAACAGAAGAATGGATTATTAATAGTACTGGTGTAAACGAGCGAAGAATTTCAGATATTGATGTTGATCAAATGGCTGCTATTGCCTGTAAAGAAGCAATTGGAAATTCATCGCAACCTGATTTAATTATTAATGCTTCGGGAGTTCCCAAACAAACTATACCTGATACTTCTGTTTTTATACAAAAAGAATTAGGATTTTCTGGTATTCCATCATTTTCAATTCATTCTACATGTTTATCATTTTTAACAGCATTTCATACTGCTTCTAGCTTAATTGCATCTAAAGAATATAAAAAAATACTCATTGTTTCTTCTGATAGAGGTTCAATTGGTAGAAATTTTTCTGAACCTGAAAGTGCTGCATTATTAGGTGATGCTGCAGCTGCTATTATTATTGAACCTTCTAATGATTCTTATTTATTACACTATCAAATGGAAACTTTTCCTGAAGGAGCTTTATTTACACAAGTTAAGGGTGGAGGAACTTATAGGCATCCAGATAATCCTAAAACTTTAGACCAAGACCATTATTTTACTATGTCTGGCCCTAATATATATAAAATGGCTCGTAAAAAAGTATATAATATGATTAGTAAATCTTTATCAAAGAATAATTTAAATGTTAAAGATATTGATCTAGTCATTCCACATCAAGCATCTGGTACCGCTATTAAAGCATATTCAAAATTTGGTGGATTTGATGATTCTAAAGTGATAAATATCATTAGTAATTATGGCAATTGTGTTTCGGTTTCAATTCCATTAGCTCTATGCATTGCTATTAAAGAAAATAAATTAAAACGTGGAGATTTAGGTTTAATGATTGGTACAGGAGCAGGTTTATCAGTTGCTTCTTGTATCATTAAATTTTAAATTATTTTTATATGAATTTTAATTAATAATTTATTTTTGTAGGATAATTTTTTTATTACTACTTTCTAAGCCATTTGATATATTTATAAAATAGATACCTGATGATAAATTTGATGCATTCCATATCAAGTTGTGATTACCTGCGCTGAGTAACTCATTATTAATTAGTGTTTCTAATTTATTTCCATACAAGTCGTAAATATTAATATTTATTATTTCACTTTTTTCTAAATTGAAATTTATATTTGTTGCTGGGTTAAATGGATTAGGGTATATATTATTAATTCCAAAAAGCATTTCATCATTTATAGAATTGTTTAACCATGCACAATCTTGTTCTACTGTTATCTGAACTGAATAATAATATTGTTCAAGACTTGTATTAAAATGGTCACTATTTAAAACACAATTAGGTACGTCTTCACATAGCATATTTCCACCTATAGCAAAATATGGATAACCAAATGTATCATCATCATCCCAATTTAACCCTAAATCACAGAAATTATTTGGTAATTCCATAATTTGATTATTAAATATCCACAAATATGTTAAAATATCTAAGTTTAAAATTGATTCTGGTATACCATCTATTTGGTTATATCCCAAATCGAGAATATATATGTTAACTAAATTTCCAAAATCATCTGGTAAATGTGTTAATCTGTTATTAGATATATATAAGTTAACAAGTTTTGTTAAATTTGTAAAAGAATCAGGCAAAGTCTCAATTTGATTCCATTCTAAGTATAATGATCTTAAGTCATCTAGCTGACCAATTGACTCAGGAAGAGTATGAATAATTTCTTCAACTCCACTAAAATAATATCCAGCAACTAAAAACCGTAATCTGCCAGTATTCCATGTTTGAGTTCCAAGTTTAAAAGGATCAGATGTATTCTGAAATTCATTTACAGCAATAATATCTGATAAAGCTTGTACATCATTTTCATAGAAGCAAGGATTATATTCTTGGTCTTGAATGTTAATATTAAAGTATTCATCTTCTAAGCCATCAGCTACTTCAGGTAAATATAAGTATCCATCATCACAAACTCTAGCACCTTCATCAATCCAATCAGCGATAATATTAACATCTTCATCTGAAACATCTGCTAAGCTGTATGGTGGCATCCATCCACTTTGGATGCTTTGCCATAAAAAACTGGTTTGGTGACTTCCAACATCTACAATTCCACTATTCATAACTTCTTCATAGCTTGTAAGTTTTAATCCAGCTGATGCTTGTTCACCAATGTGACATTGTGAACATTCATACTGATTTAAAATTGGTTGAATATCTTTATAAAATGTATAATTAAAAATTAAGTTTAATAATAATACGAAAGTAAATTTAATCATTAATTTATCCTTATTTAATCAATTGAACTTTTTGTGAAATCAAATGCTTATTAGATTTTAGATTTAAAAAATAAATACCTGATGGGAACTCTGATCCATCCCATTTAAATTCGTAATTACCCTTAAATAAAAATCCACTGAAAATATTTTCTATTTTTTTACCATTTATATCATAGACACTGATATTAATATTTATATTATCATTTAATTGAACATTAAAATTGGTAGATGGATTAAATGGATTTGGATAAACTTTTGAGATTTCAAAATCATTCGGTGTTTTAGGATTTAAAATATTAAGCATTCCATCATTAACAAATGATAAGTAATTCCTTTGTTTTGAATCTAGTTCTAAAGTACCAGCATAATTATTAATTACAAAATCAGGATTTATATTATTTATTTCAAACATATAATTTTTATTTTGAAGCGGATGATGTTCAGGAATGAAATTAATCATAATATTTTGTGCATCAATCATAGTAATCTCATAATTCAACTTTTGGGTATAATCACCATTATTTAGAACTATCATTTCTAGTGAATCTGAACCATTTAAATCTAATGCACCATTATTATTTAATTGAGGAAAAATTACACTATATGCAATAGGAAACATTCCAGGTATTTTCATTGCCCTATATACAAGACCATCTGGTAAAGACAAATTATAATTTGCTTGCCACATAATATCACCAAATTCATCTACTTCTATGCTAGTTCCACCACCACCAATTGTAGTAGATAAATAATTGCCATTTTCAAGTTTTTGAGTATTGCCTGATAAATATCCATATAATTCTTCTGGTAATACATATTCCCACTCTAAACTAGCTTCACATCCATTTTCAAATTCATTTATTCCAATTTCAATAGACCTAGAAGTTTTTACATCTTGATCCAAGTATTCAGTACTCAGATTGCCATTATCAAAAGTAAGAATATTTCCATTGTTGAGCTTAGCTACGCTATGCTGAAAACTAAACCCTATATCATTACCACAATCAATATCACCGGATCCAAATTCACGACCTAAATTCCATATAATTTCACCACTTGGATAATTTAATTTGGTTATTCTGGAAAGGTGTCTTGAAGATAGATATATAGCACTTTCTTGCTCATCAAACCAAATAGCATTTGCATGCGTCCAATCAAATCTTTGTGTATTGTATGCCTCAAACCAAATACCTCCTAGTATATCATAATCATTCATATCAAAGTAATCAAATACATCCCAAGTCCAAACTTCTTCTTTAGTTTCTGCATCCCATTCGATAATTTTATCACCTAACCAATCAAATTCAATTGTTTCTCCATCTGCTTGAAATCCAAGTGCTTGGAATAGTGGAGTCCAATCGCCTAAGGGAATCGGTCCTTCTTGATTTGATGTACCTAACCCAAGATAATTTCCATTTGGTAATTGAAATATATCATGATGTATGAAGTTTTCTCCTGGCTCTTGCCATTCGATACCATTTTCAAATGAAAATTTTATACCTGGATAATTATTTTCAGCATTATTACCAATATATTCTGCACCAAAAAATCTTCCATACTTATCAGTATTATAGAAAATTAAATCTGAGTCACCAGAATTCCAAATCTCTCTACCACTATCATCAATAACTGCAGAATAATAATCAAAAAATGACCCGAAAATAGTTAAACCATCTTGAATATTAACATCAAATGAATTTGTAGTAGTATTTGCAATTGGAGAATTTGTTATAAAAGAGAAAGGTCCAAGTGTTACATTCCCACCATTATTGTCATATGCTATTACTTTCCAGTAATATGTTTTATTCCATTGAATTAAATTTTTTTCAATATATATAAGAGATTCAGATACATATTGATCACAGATTATACAATCCCCATCAATATCATTTGGATTTTCTGATACATCAAGAATATAAAAAGAATTATCAGCAACTTGCTCCCATTCAAATAAAATATGTATTTGGTTTAATGTACTTCCATCTAATGGCTTTAATAATGAGGCATTACAAAAATTTATAAGAATTAATATGATTGAAAATAATTTCAATTTAGTTACTTAAAATTAGGTTAAGTAATATTGTGATATCTAAGACATTTAGAATACCATCTTGATTTAAATCTGAAGTTGATAAGTCTATATCAGATTGGCCTAAAATCATATTAACAATTGCAATAACATCAAGTATGTTTAACAAATCATCACCATTGGCATCCCCAAGAACTGATCCATTTATAGTTAACACAAAAGGAATAGAATCACTTCCACCATTTGAATTAATATTTACAAAAGCATTATATGTAGCATCAATTAAATTATTTGAATTAACATTCAAGCTTATAATATCAGTTTGACCCTGCATGACAGTACCTGAATTTGGGTTAATTGTTAACCATTCAGGAGATTTTTCAAATGTAATATTCAGATTATTAGATAAAACATCTGTACCAAAAGTTACTTGAGAACCAACATTAGAATTTTGTTGTATACCTATTGATGCATCGTAGTCACCAATTAAATTTCTATAATTCAAATCAATTTTGCCTGAGGCGTGCAACACAATTTGAAAATCATATGAGGTATTTGGAAAATTTGTATACCAATGTGCTACATCACTAAACCAAATAACCATTTTATTATTGTCTGAATGATAATAAACATTACCTGAGCAATACTCATTACATGAATCATTTACTGGGTTCAAATCATCCCATAGACCAAAAATAGCAGGCCCATTAATTTGATTAGAAGGAATAGCAGTATTTTCCCAAGCATCACTATCATTACCAAAGCCTACCCAACCATTTGCATTGATAAATAATTCATTATATGTAATATTATTTATTGCGTTTCCGTAAAATGGAAACTCAAAACCAATTGGAATTATTGCTCCAGCTGAATCATTATTTGGGAATGAATAAGTATTAGCAATTTCAGATATATCTATCCAATTATAATTTGTATTATTATCTAAGGTTGAATTGGTCCAAAAGTAATTTCCAGAATCAGGACCATCACCTTCATTTTCAAAAGGAGATGAGCTAATTGTATAATTTAGTTCCGAGTCAATTTCACCATCATTAGATATTGTCATCGATAAGCTTTGAATTTCATCTTGATTCATTTCTATATCTAAATTTGGAGCATCATATGCTAACATAGGATCAGGTAAATCAATTGCATCAATGCCATCTATAAAGTTTATGCCAGTATTATCAGGATCTAAATAATCACTTAGACCTAAATTCCATGAAGTACTGACTTTACCATATGTATCGTAAGTGATAGATGTACAAGATGCAGTTCCACCATATAATTGACCTATAATTCTTTTTGAATTACCATCAAAAAGTGGCGATCCAGACGAACCTGGCTCTGTTGTACCATCTTCCCACTGATTGACATCCCAATAGTTTCCAGCATTCGATGCATTATTATAATCAAATGATATTTTTTTGATATCTCCACTTGGATGATGAATTCCTACTGGTGTTGATGGTGTCAAACCGGAGGCATCCCAACCAGCATAATGAACTTCATATTCAGCTGGTGGTGTTTCATTTAATCTAAGTAAAGCTACATCAGATGTAGAACTATTTACAAGTCTCGTAGAACCTTGAACTGTCATGTTAGTAGGTCCGTTTTGATTTGTGCATACTGGGCTTTCATAATTAAACATAAAAATCCAATTTTGATCACCTCCTAAACAGTGATTTGCAGTTAAGAAATAAGGGGTTAAATCTTGCCTAACATTATTTATCAGCGAGCCTGTACATAATCTTGAACCCCCGCTAGTCAAAATCATTGCTACAGATCTAACTTCATCAGACCAATCAGAAAACTCCGAACAATTAACATTATTATTACATGAACCTGAGTCTCCATACCCTCTATTTTCATTAAAAAAGATATCTCTGTAAGCATGAATAACACTACTAATTGAAATTTCTCCATTAAAATCAACATCATATGGCTCAAAGTATTCTATAATTGTTGTATTACCTTTTGTAGGTGCAGTTGAAAATGTCTGATATTCTTTATTATTTGAACTAGTAAACGCACCTAAAATAGTTGTCATATTTTCATCGTAAACAAACATTTCAGCACCATCAGGAAGAATGAATTTATCATAAATCAAGTTGATTGAATATGCATTTTCACTTTTTATAGATAACCTCCATACTCGGCCTTCATTAATTTCTATCCATTGTCCAGAATTATTTAAATTATAGTTAACTTCAAATGGAGCACCAAATCTATATGGAATACTTTTATCTAACTGCTCAATTTCATCTTCAAGTAAAAAAGATTGATGATCAATTTCTGGCATCAACATTTTTGGCATATTTGATTCTAAGTTGTTTATTACAGATTTAGGTGTCGATTTAATGCTTACCTGGGTAATAGCAAAACTTAATATTGTTAATACAAATAAAAACTTAACTATTTTATGCATAAGTACTCCCTTATATATAAGATTATCAATTTATTTTCAATTAATTTACAACATCACATGAATGAAATGCATTATGTAATTGTAATTCATTGTTACAATATCATTTATTGTGGAGGCGGTGGGAATCGAACCCACGTCCGCATAAAGCTTTCTATGAGTATCTACATGCTTAGTATGTTTTATATATTTAACCTAAATTTTATAAACATACAAACTTTTTTAGGCGATTCTACGTATCTACCTAAGCAGATTTTAATCTAAAAACAGCAGAAACATTTTTAGACGAGTTCACTAATATGATATCTCATAAAATTGTGGCGAACGCACAATTTAAGAGATAGCGGCTGTCAATTAAGCAGCAGCAGCGTAACCGTAATCGGCACTTATTAGTTTCCCTAGGTGATTAACGAGGTTACTAGAGAACCTCGACATGCAACTGATAGCTAACATTTTATCCGTCGAAGCCATGTCGCCCCCAATAAAATTTTTAAAAAGCGATTGGAAATATAAAATTATTAGAATTAAAAAAATATAGTTATTTTTTTATTTAAAGATTTGTTCTATGATAGATATGTTTATAAATTTAAGTCCTTTTGGTATGTGTTTTATACGCAAAAGAGGTTTGACCCAGTAGCTCAGCTGGTAGAGCAGTGCCCTTTTAAGGCATTGGCCGAAGGTTCGAATCCTTCCTGGGTCACTTAATTTTAATTAATTAATTTTTCAATTTCTTTTTCAATTAATTTCAACTCATCATCAGTTGGTTCAAAATTATTTTTAGAATTTAATTCGATATTTTCGCTATTTTCAATTGGTATTTTCATAGTTTCTCCTAAAGTTTTAACTTTGACTTAAGTTATATATTGATTTATACTTAAATTGTGATGTTAATCAATTGTATTATATTAGTGTGATTTAAAACAAAATTTATTTTAAGGTATCAACATGTACAGGAATATGAATACTATCCCAATTGGGACAAAACTAAAAATTAAAAAAACTGGAGAATTAGTTACATTAGTTCAGATTTTTCATTACCCAACAACCTTTAAAGTTGAATTCAATGATGGAAGAACAGAATCTGTAAGAACACATGCTGTTGAATTTTTAGAGGATTAAATGTTTAGTAAAGAATTTAAACTTACTTGGTTAATCAAATTTTTTGGTTTTACAAAAGTTGCCATGATATTTTTTTGTAGACCAAAGGTAATATATGTTGATAACAACATGTTAGAAATTAAAATTCCACTCAATCGTAGAACAAGAAACCACGTTAAATCAATGTACTTAGGAACTCTTGCAGTAGGCGCTGACATAACTGGTGGTTTTTTAGCTATGCCACATATAAGAAAATCAAATAGAAAAATAGTTTTATTATTTAAAGATTTTAGTGCAAAATTTCTTAAAAGGGCTGAGGGTGATGTCCATTTTATTTGTAACGAAGGCAAAGCTGTAGAAAGCTTAGTAGAAGAAGCTATTAAAACTGGCGAAAGAAAAAATCATACATTAAAAATTTATGCTAAGGTACCAAAAAAATCTGATGATATAGTTGCTGAATTTGATTTAACAATTAGCATAAAAGATTACACTAAGAAATAATATCCCATGAAAGAAAAAAACATAAATTATCAGGATCTGATGCTAAACAGAGTCCATGAAATTCTGTTAGTTGCAAGCGAGTATGATTCATATATTTTAGAAGAAGATGGTCGTCTGACTGAACAAATTTTAAATGAATATATTGGCATGAATTTAAGTTATGCTCCAAGATTATGGAATGCTTCATCAGCTGTAGAAGCGATAGAAATGCTTTCTCATAGATCTTATGATTTAGTAATTATGATGATTCGTATTTCAGATATGAATCCAATTCAATTATCGAAAAAAATTAAAAAATTATATCCTGATAAACCAATAATTTTATTATCGTTTGATGAATCAGAGTTATTAGTATTTAATGACAATAGCTTAAAATATATAGATAATGTTTTTATTTGGTCTGGCAATTCAAGTGTCTTTCCTGCTATAATTAAATATATTGAAGATAGTAGCAATGTTGATAGAGACACAAAAATTGGTGATGTAAGATCTATTATTGTAATTGAAGATACACCAAGATATTATTCTAGCATTTTACCTATGCTGTATAAAATAATTGTATTTCACACAAAAGAATTAATTAATAAAAGTTTAAATGATAGTCAAAAATTATTACATTTACGCCGACGACCTAAAATTTTATTAGCACAAAACTATGAAGAAGCAAAGTCTTATTTTGATACATACCAAAATAATTTATTAGGCATCATATCTGATATTCAGTTTCCTAAATCTGGAAAAAAGGATTTAAAGGCTGGATTAGAATTTTCTGAGTATGTGCAATCTCATCATGAGAGCATTCCAATAATTTTACATACCAATGATATGTCTATAGAAAATGAAGCTTTAAATATTACTGATATTTTACTGAATAAAAATTCTTCTACGCTGTATTATGATTTAAGGGATGCAATTATTAAAAATTTTGGTTTTGGAGATTTTGTATTTAAAAATGATAATAAAAAAAATGATTCTATAATTGCCAAAAATATTAAAGAATTATTGGATGGTATTGTAAATATTAGTTCTGAGAGTTTAATTTATCATGCATCAAGAAATCATTTTTCAAATTGGTTAGCAGCTAGAGGAGAATTTCAATTAGCAAATGAGTTTAGAAAATTAAAAAATTCTCATTTTGATAGTATTGAAGAACGTCGTTCCTATCATATTTCATTATTACAAAAAAATTTAAAAGTCAGTAAACAAAAATTTAAATTAGCACAATTTAAAGATAGAGTTTCTGATAATTCCAATTTTATTAGAATCGGGAAGGGTTCTTTAGGAGGTAAAGCACGAGGTTTAGCATTTTTAAATGAAAATATTTATGATAAAGATATTGTTAATAAGTTTCCTAATATAAATTTAAAAGTACCAAGATCAATTATCATTTCAACTGACTACTTTGATATTTTTATGGATGAAAATAATCTGTGGGAGGTTGCGCTAAATTCTAAGAATAACGATTTAATGATTCAAAAATTTTTAAAAGCACGTTTATCTAGAGATGTTATTAAATCACTAAAATCTTTTTTAAAAACTATTGATACTCCTTTAGCAGTAAGATCTTCAGGTTTATTGGAAGACTCACAGTATCAACCATTAGCTGGAATGTACTCAACTTTTATGCTACCCAATTCATCTAAAATTGAAAAAGAAAGATTAAGTCAGGTCTGTGAAGCAATTAAGAGAATATATGCTTCCACATTTTTTGCTGAACCAAAAACTTTATTATCTCAATTTGTCCAACGTCAAGAAGAAGAGAAAATGGCTGTTATTATCATGGAAATGATTGGTAAAAATCATAATAATCAATTTTATCCAACATTTAGCGGTGTTGCGCAAAGTTATAATTATTACCCAGTTTCTCATATGCAAAGAAAAGAGGGGGTGGCATTTGTGGCGCTAGGTTTGGGGAGAACCGTGGCTGATGGAAAAAAATCACTACGATTTTCTCCTTATTATCCTGAAATATTATCTCAGTATTATTCACCTGATACTATGCTTGAAAATTCTCAGAATAATTTTTATGCGCTTGATTTAAATGATGGTATTAATCCCATGATTGAGGGTGAGGTTAATAATCTATCTTTATATAATTTAAGTAAGGCGGAGGAAGATGGAGAATTAAAATATATTGCGTCTGTATTGGATACCAATGATAATGTATTAAGAGATTCCCTACAATATTCTGGTCCTCGAGTTATTACTTTTTCTGGTCTGTTAAAACATAGAAGAATGGAATTAGCTAAAATATTAAAATTCTTTTTAGAGTATGGAGAATCTGCTCTTGGGTGCCCTATTGAAATTGAATTTGCTGTTAATCTAAATGATGATGGACTTGATGAATTTGCACTATTACAGATTAAGCCAATGACAATTAATTTTTTTAATCGCTCTATTATAAATGAAGAATTTAAAAAAGAAAATATTCTATGTGATAGTAATTTAGTTTTAGGTGAGGGTATGATTTCTAATGTACAACATATCATTTATGTTGATTCTAATAATTTTGATACAGCTAAATCAAAAATTGTAGCTCATCATATTGAGCAATATAACAATCAATTGGGTAAGGATAACCCTTATTTACTTATTGGTCCAGGTCGATGGGGTTCTTCTGATCCATGGCTTGGAATACCTGTTTCTTGGAATCAGATTAATCATGCAAAAATTATTATAGAGTTAGGTATTGAGGGTTTGGAGCCAGACCCATCATTT
>MDSW01043623.1_pt1 | contig 31798 bp, 29 predicted proteins | sample 811171 | NCBI WGS metagenome assembly MDSW01 (sample SAMN05326641, study PRJNA326480) | marine metagenome | isolation source: seawater | place: Atlantic Ocean: North West | collected 2012 | reverse complement strand
CCGGCGCTGGGCTGTTGCTCCATTAATTATCAGGCGACGACTTTGCTTTCAAATCGAGCACACGTGCTTCTCGGCGTCGCCCTCGAAGCCCAGGTCGGTTTCGACGACGACCTCAAGCACGGCGAAGCGGTGGCCATCGGCATGGTGATGGCGCTCGATCTCTCGGTCCGCCTGGCGATGATCAGCGAAGCGGAGCGCGATCTGCTGAAACAGCACCTGGACGATGTCGGTCTGCCGACCGATCTCAAGGGCCTCGCCGGGGCGAACTGGACGTCGGATGCGCTTCTCGAGCACATGGGCCGCGACAAGAAAACCCAGGACGGCAAGCTGACGTTTATCCTGGCACGCGCCATCGGTAACTCGATCGTCGCAAACGACGTCGATCCCGAAACGGTCGGCGATGTACTGCAGACGTTTATTAACGAGGCCCGTTAGGCCATTATAGCTGCGGCTTTGCGCGGCAGTGCCGCGCGTTCCCATAAATTAGGCTAGGAACGACGATGTTAGAAATCGGTCTCGCAATTCTGGTACTTCTCATTCTGTCCGGATTCTTCTCGGGCTCGGAAACGGCGCTCACCGCCGCGTCCAAGCATGTGATGCACCAACTGGAGCAGAGCGGCGACAAACGGGCCGTCATCGTCAACGACCTGCACGAGGACAAGGAACGCCTGATCGGCGCGATCCTGCTCGGCAACAACCTGGTCAACATCCTGTCCTCGGCGCTGGCGACGAGCCTGCTGATCAAGTTGTTCGGCGACAACGGCGTCGCCTACGCGACCATCGGCATGACACTTCTGGTGCTGATCTTCGCGGAAATTCTGCCCAAGACCTACGCCATCCGTCACGCCAACCGCATGGCGCTGGTGGTCGCACCGATCATCAAGCCGATCATCGCCGTATTCGCACCGGTGACGCTGACGATCAATGCCCTGGTCCGTTACATGCTGGCCGTCATGGGCGCCGGCCCCAACGCCGAGGAAAACCGGGAAGCGGCCGAAGAGGAACTGCGCGGCGCCATCGAACTGCACGACGGCGACGAGCCGTCGGTCAAGCAGGAGCGCGACATGCTGCGCTCGGTTCTCGAACTGACCGAAGTGCAGGTCGAAGAGATCATGACGCACCGGCGCAACGTCGTTGCGGTCGACGCCAACCTGCCCTCCGACGAGATCGTCAAGCAGGTGCTTGAAAGCCCCTACACGCGCATCCCGTTGTGGAAAGAAGACCCGGAAAATATCGTCGGCGTCCTGCACGCCAAGGCGCTGCTGCGCGAGATGATGCGCAACCAGGGCGAAACCAAGGACATCGATATCATGGGCATCGCCGCCGCACCTTGGTTCATTCCGGAACAGACTCTGCTGCTGGATCAGTTGCAGGCATTCCGGAACCGGCGCGAACACTTCGCACTGGTGATCGACGAGTACGGCTCCAACATGGGTGTCGTGACCCTCGAAGACATCATCGAGGAAATCGTCGGCGACATCGACGACGAACACGACGTGGAAGTCACCGGCGTCAGCCCGCAGGCGGACGGCAGCTATCTTATCGACGGTACGGTGACGCTCCGCGATCTCAATCGCGAGTACGAATGGGACCTCCCCGACGAGGAAGCCTCCACCATCGCAGGCCTTGTGCTGCACGAAAGCCGCCGCATCCCAGAAGTCGGCCAAAGCTTCATGTTCCACGATTTCCGCTTCGATATCGTCGGGCGGCAGAGCAATCAGATTACCCGCATCCGCGTCACACCGCCCAGCGGCGACCCCGACGAAAAGTCCGAAGTCTCTGGAAAATAAAGATTATTTTTTTGGGTCGGGTACGCTTCCCGATTTACGCTTCAACTCGGAATTGGCTTCACGTAGACTGATCGCGTAGCCGCGGGTCGTGCACACGGGGGAGTCGATTGCGGCTACCTGTTGATGGGAGGACTTAACATGGCGCGAAAAATCGTACCCGATATCGTACAACCGGTCGACGTTGCCTTTGTTACCGCAGCGGATACCGCGCTCGACGCCGCGAAGATGATGCGCGACAAAAAGATTGCCGCGCTGATCGTCGTCGATGCCGAGCACAACCTGACCGGGATCGTGACCGAACGCGATATGGTGTTTCGTCTGACGGCGGAGGGGCTCGACCCCGCCACCACCAAGATCGCCGATATCATGACCGCGAACCCCGATACGCTGGCCCCGAACGACAGCCCGTTCGATGCGCTGGAATTGATGCAGACCCGCAGATACCGGCACCTGCCGGTCGTCGAAGGCTCGAAATGCATTGCCGTCGTTTCGGTCCGCGACCTGTTCAATTCGGTGAAAGAGTCGCTGGAAGAAAGTATTCGCGAGACCCAGGCGTTCGTGTTTGGCGACCGCTACGGGGCTTAGTCGGAAAGCCCTCACCCGATTCCATTTCCCGGACGGGCCGACGGCACGGTGCGGGACCCATGTCAGCACGAATACGTGAAGCAGCGATGGGTCCCGGGTCTCGGCGGGACGCCGCGCCCGGGATAGACGGTGATGGATTGCTGACTTTCACCACCTGCATGCCACCCCTGCATCATTCTCCCTTCCCATTCCCCCTGATATGCCTTAATCGGCGCGGATGAATACGAACCTGCGCCAGGACAACGCCACGCTCGGGATCACGCTCGTGGTCTCGGCGATGTTTATTTTCGCAACCCAGGATGCGATCACCAAGACGCTCGCCGCGACTTATTCGGCGCCGCAAATCCTGTGCGTGCGGTTCGCGTTCTACGCCTTGTTCGCGCTTCTGTTCTCGATCCGCAAACGGCCGCTCCGGTACTGCCTGAAAAGCAACGCGCCCTGGCTGCAGGTCGCGCGGTCTTTGCTGATCGTGCTCGAGATCGCGCTGTTCATTATCTCGATCCGGTACATGTCGCTGGCCGAGATGCATGCGCTTTTGGCGACCTTCCCGCTGATGGTGACGGCGATCGCGGCGATCTTCCTTAGAGAACCCGTCGGCATCCGCCGCTGGTCGGCGGTCTTCGCCGGCTTTGTTGGCGTGCTGATCATCATCCGCCCCGGCATCATCGAACCCAAACCCGGTGTGCTTTTGGCGCTGCTGACGGCGCTGATGTTCGCCGGCTACAACGTGATGACGCGGCTTGTCGCCAAATACGACGATGGCGAGACGTCGACCGTCTACATGGCGCTGATCGGCGCGCTGGTGATGGGGATTATCGGTCCGTTCTACTGGATTCCGGTGCCGATGATGGACTGGTTCTGGCTGATCTGCTTGTCGTTTACGGCGGCGTCCGGCCACATGCTGTTGATCAAGGCGCTGGAAGCCGCGCCCGCGGCAACGCTGCAGCCGTTCAATTACACGCTCTTGGTGTTCGCCACCGTCATCGGCTACGTGTTCTTCGACAACCTGCCGGATTTCTGGACCGTCGTCGGCGCGTCGGTGGTCGTCGCCAGCGGGCTCTACACCATCTACCGCGAACGACGCCGCAAGCGGGCGGGGTGACCCTATGCTTCGAGACGGCCGCTTATTGCGGCCTCCTCAGCATGAGGCAACAGATAACACTTCATCCTGAGGAGCGGCACCGCCGCGTCTCGAAGGATGAGCCCGCTCACAACCCCAGATCGGCGAGATCCTGATCGGTCACGAACACGGTGCCCGTAAAGGCGACGATGTCGGTATCGTCGGCGGGGCGCACCACGTCGACCCGGTAGACCGCCTTTCGGCGCGTGCGCGAGACTTCCCGTGAGCGCGCCTCGATCACGTCGCCTTTCTTGACGCCGGACAGATAGACGATGTGCGCATCGATGCCGACCGACACCTTGTCATAGGTATTCGACGACATGCCGAAGGCGGTATCGGCGAAGGCGAAGGTCACGCCGCCGTGCCCCCACCCCAGAAAATTCAGGTGCTCGGCCTTCACCGTCATCCGGAGGTCGAGCAGCCCCGGTGCCGCGTCCAGGACCCCTACCCCCATTCTTTGAGCGCAGTTGTCGCGCGCGATCATCTTTTCGACCCACGCGCGCGTGTTGTTGTTGGCGTCCACGTCGTTCAGGCCGCGATCATCGGCTGACCGAAACCGAGTTCGCGCCTGAGACACGCGCACATTTCACCATGCGTCGCGCCGACACGCGCCGCTTCGACCAGTTTTTCGAAGACGTTGTCGTTTTCGTCCTCGCACGCCCTGGCCATCGCCGCCAACGCCTTTTCGACCTTCGAATTGTCGCGCTCGGCTTTGAACGTTTTCAGCTTCTTGAGCTGGTCTTCCATCGCCTGCTGGCTCGGGCGTTCGAGCGGCATGACGGGCACGTCCTCGTCGTCCTGGTAGGCGTTGACGCCGACAATGGTCTGCTCGCCGGTTTCGACGCGGCGCTGGAATTCCATCGACGACTCGCCGATCTTCTCCTGCACGATGCCCTTCGATACGGCGTCGAACATGCCGCCCGCGGCATCGATTTCGTCGAACACCGCCATGATCTTCTCTTCCATCTGGTCGGTCAGCGCCTCGACGTAATATGAGCCGCCCAGCGGATCGATGACGTCGGTCAGGCCCGCTTCTTCGCGCAGGATGTTCTGCGTCTGAATGGCGATCTTGGCCGCCGCTTCGGTCGGCGTCGACAGCACTTCGTCATAGGCGTCGGTGTGCATCGACTGCAACCCGCCCAGGATCCCCGCGATCGCCTGCGCCGTGGTGCGCGCGATGTTGTTCAGCGGCTGCTGACGGGTCAGATCGACGCCCGATGTCTGGGCGTGGAACTTGAAGCGCCACGCGCGCGGGTCTTCGGCCCCCAGCCTTTCCTTCGCAAGCCTGGCCCAGATACGCCGCCCCGCCCGGAACTTGGCGATCTCCTCGAAAAAGCTGATCGAGATATCGAAGAAGAAGGTGAAGCGCGGCAGGAACGTGTTCACGTCGAGCCCCCGCGCCTGGCAGTCCTCCGCATACTGGATCGCGGAGGCCAACGTGAAGGCCATCGCTTCGGCGGGCGTCGCGCCCGACTGCTGCATGTGCTGGCCGACCACCGAGACCGGGTTCCAGCGCGGCAGGCGTTCGTTGGCGAACTGCACGTGGTCGACGAACACCCGCCTTGCCCCACCGAGTGCCAGCCTGAAGAACATGTGGTTGGCGACGTAGTGGGAAATATAGTCGCTTTGGTTGGACGTCCCCGAGATCCGGTCCCACGAAATATCGCGGCGGTCGGCAACCCCCAACAGAAAGGCCAGCAAGGTGAACGGCGACGGGTCGTTCAGCGCCACCGACATATCGCCGATGGGAACCCCGTCCAGGCACGTTTCCATATCCTCGATGGTATTGATGGTGGTGCCGCACGTGCCGAGAATTTCGATATCGACCTCGTCGATGTCATAGCCGCGATAGACCGAATTGCACGGGATCATGCTGAGCGCAGTGGCGCCGCTGTCGACGATCCGGCGCATGCGCGCGTTGTAATCTTCGGGTGTCGCGAGGCCGATCAGCTGACGCTGCGTCCACGACCGCCCCCGGTGCATGGTCGGGTAAATCCCCCGCGTGAACGGCTTGTCACCCGGAAACCCGAGATCGGGGAGATACGCGTCCGGCGACCAGTCTTCGGGGGTATAAAGCGGCTTTACCTCGATGCCGGAGCGGTTGAAGCGCGGTTTTTCGCCGGGAAGCTGCCCCTGATAGGCGTCCAGCCATTTGTCGCGCGCCGCCTCAAAGTCCTGACCCATTCTCGTGTTCTTGCCGTTTTCAGACATTGTCACTCTCCCAAGGTCTTGCGGCGTTCGACGATCAGATCGGCGATTCCGCCGACGATATCCGCCTGCGAGCAGCCGGGGTGGAATACCCGGGCGACGCCCTCCGCCATCAGCATTTTCTCGTCCGCGTCGGGAACGATGCCGCCGACGATGACGATCACGTCGTCGAGGCCTGCGGCCTTCAGCGCCTTCATTAGTTTCGGCACCAGAAGATGATCCGTAGCCAGCGATGAAACGCCGATGCAATCGACGTCTTCCTGCGCCGCCTGATTGACGACCGTTTCGACCTGCTGCCAGGGACCGGTGTAGATCACCTCCATCCCCGCATCGCGCAAGAAAGAGGCGACGAGGCGCGAGCCCCGGTCGTGGCCGTCGAGACCGATCTTGGTCACCATCACCTTCGGCGGGCGGGAAAGCCCTGCGAGCACCGGCGGGATCGCCGACGCCTGTGTCTGTTCGGTAGCATTCATGACGTTCTTCCCATGGGTTCGTCTTTGCGGATGAGATGTATGAAGCGGGCCGCGATTTCGGCGGGCGGCGTACCGTCGGGGCGGTACCATGTCTTCGACCAGTTGGCCGCGCCGAGCAGCATCAACCGAATCCAGCCGGCATCGTCGGCGTTCTTCAAGGGTAGCGCGTCGACGAGCGCACGGAACCGGTCCTCGTAATCGTCGCGGAGCCCGATCAGGGTTTGGCGCAGTTCCGGCTCGTCGGCGGGCAGATCGCGGATCACCACCTGCGCGTAATCCCCGCCGTCCAGAAGACTGGAAAGGTGCGCGGCCAGCGCCGCCTCAAGCCTGTTCCACGGGTCGCCCGGATCGGCCTCCGCGACCGCGGTATCGACGGCATCCGCGATGCGCCGGACGCCTTCTTCGTGGACCGCGATCAACAGCGCGGTCTTGGATTTGAAGTGGTAGTAGAGCGAGCCGGCCAGCATGCCCGCATCCGAGGCGATATCGCGCATGGTGGTCGCCGCGTAGCCCTGCCGGCGGAACCGGTATGCCGCCGCGTCCAGCACGCCGGCGCGGCGATTGTTCACGCGCGGGCGGGCGGCATCAGTGTCGAGAGCGGTCTGTCCGTCCATATTCCAGGACCTCGAAATGATTAAACAAACATTTGTTTGGTTAATATAGGCCTTGCTTTGCCCGGATACAAACGCGAAATGAAAAGCACCGAAGACGATGGAGATTGCCACATGCCGCTTTCGAAGCCTGCCAAACGGCAGCACATTCACACCCGTGAAATCCGCTGCGACGCGTATCAGCGCGAGGACGGGCTCTGGGATATCGAGGGGATCATCACCGATACCAAGTCCTATTCCTTCGACAACACGGACCGGGGCCATGTCGCCGCCGGCGAGCCGGTCCACCAGATGCGGGTCCGCCTGACGATCGACGAGGAACTCGTCGTACAGGAAGCCGAAGCGGTCACGGAAGCGTCGCCCTTCAACATGTGCGGCAACATCGCCCCCGACTATTCCCAGCTTGCGGGCCTGAAAATCGGCCCCGGCTGGCGCAAACACGTGTTCGAACGCCTCGGCCGCACCAAAGGCTGCACGCATATCTCGGATCTGGTACTGGGGCCTTTGCCGGTCACCGCGTTCCAGGCCGTCATTCCGGCGCGGCGCGAGCGCGAGAATGAACCCGCCGACGGCAAGCGCCCGTCGACACTGGACACCTGCCACGCGCTTGCCGCCACCAGCCCCGTCGTCAAACGCCGCTGGCCTCAGTTCTACGAGGGGGAGTGAAGGGTGCCCCCTCACCTGTCCTCTCCCCCAGCAAGCTGGGGAAGAGGGACCCTGTCGAAACGCACCGCCAACTCATCCCTCTCCCCCTTTAGGGGGAGGGGTTAGAGCCTGCCCCCGCGAAAGCGGGGGTGAGGGGGTCAGCGTGTTGAAGCGGCTCAAAGCCCCTTAAGGGCGGCCTCGATCCGATTGCCGGGAACACCGGCGGCCGCCAGACGCAGATAGTTGATCACCGTCGCGCGGACCGCCTGGGCCCGGTTGGCCCCATCTCTGACCGCATCGATCCGGGTACATAGATCGTGTCTGGACAGGTCCTCTTTCTCGCAAATCTCATCCAACGCGTCCCACACCGCCGCTTCCAGGCGGATCGTCGTCCGCCGCTTGGCAATCATGATGTTCCGCGTTTGCATTTGCGCATTCATTCAACTTCTCCGGGATTCAGTGCCCGAAAACATTTCATAAATGCCCGCGACTTAAAAGTGTATTTTTAGGAAAAGTTTAAACCGAGGATTATTTCGACGTCATCACGAAGACGCCGTCCCAATCCTTGGGCGGCTCCGCCTTCAACGCCTCGCAGCGGTCGATATAAATCTGCGCCAGCTTGTCGTTGGGATTCGCCTTCAGGCATTCCCTGAACAAGCCCATCGCCTTGTCCCAGTCGCCCTTGTTGTAGTGCACACGGGCGGCCTTGAAATTATTCACGACCTCCATGAGGTTCGGAAACGTCTCTTCGGAGTGATAATCCAGCACTTCGAGAATCTCGACCGGCTTGGTCTTGCCCTTGACGACGACCCGGTCGATGTCGCGGATCCGGTACGTTCCCTTGAGCTTCTTGTACGTCAGATCGCTGATCAGAATGCGAGCGGCGTACTGTTTGCACGCGGATTCGAGCCGGGCCGCCAGGTTCACCCCGTCGCCGATCATCGTGTAGTCCATCCGCTTGGGCGAGCCGATGTTACCCGTCACCACGCTATCGGTATTCAGGCCGAGGCCCATGTCGATCGGCATCTCGCCCTTGGCCTCGCGCTCCTTGTTCCATTCCCACAACTCGCGGATCATCGCGATCCCGGCGCGCACCGCCCGGTCCTCATCGTCTTCGCGCGGGATCGGCACGCCGAAGCCCGCCATAATGGCGTCGCCGATGAACTTGTCGAGCATGCCCCCTTCGCGCGAGATGCATTCCACCATGATGGTGAAGTACTCGTTGAGCATCTGAACCGTGCCCTGCGGGCCGAGGCTCTCGGTGATCGTCGTAAACGAGCGCACGTCGGAAAACAGCACCGTCGCCTCGATCGCCTTGCCGCCCAGCGCGTCGTCGCCGCCGGCCATCAGCTGATCGGCCAGGCCCGGGTCCATGTAGCGCGACATGGTCGACTTCATGCGTTTTTCCGACGAGATATCCTCGATCATGAACATGACACCGAGCTTCTTGTCCTCAGGGCTGAGGAGCGGCAGGCAGGTAACGTTGCAGTTGATCTTCTCGCGCTTTTCGACCTCCCCGTCGCCGACCACCAGTTCGGCGTCCATCTTGATATCGCCTTCGCCGCTCTCGTCGACTTCCGCGGCCTGCTCCATCATCCATTTGTTTTCTTCGACGAAGAATTCTTCCGCCTTCTTGTCGATGATCTCGTTCGCCTTGACGCGCAGGATACGAAGACCGGCGGCGTTGCAGGTGACGATCTTGCCGTCCTCGTCCAGCGTGACGACAGCGTTGGTCATCGATTCCAGCATGCTCTCGTTGTAGTTCTTCATGTTCTGAACGTCTTCGAAGAGCTTGGCGTTTTCGAGGGCGATGGCGATCTGCGAGGTGAAGGCCTTCAAGCGCGCTTCGTCCTCATCCGAGAACGGCCCACCCCGCTTGTTCAGCACCTGGGTGACGCCGATGACCTTGCCGTCCTTGTTGGTCACCGGGATCGCCAGGATCGAGCGCGTGAAATATCCGGTCTGCTTGTCGAAGCTCGGATTGAAGCGCAGATCGGCATAGGCGTATGGAATGTTGACCGACTTGCCAGACGAAAACACCGCACCCGCGATCCCCGCGGTATTCGGCAGGCGGATTTCACCGATGCTGTCGCCCATGGCGACGCGCGAGAACAACTCGTTGGTTTTTTCGTCGTTGATGAACAACGTGCCGCGATCAGCGTTGAGCATCCGCGTCGCCTCGGTCATGACCTTGGCCAGCAGCGACCCGAGTTCCAGGTCCGACGTCACGTCGGTGACGATGTCGAGGAATTCCAGCTCCTGCTCGCGCGACTTCTTCATCTTCTCGACGAACTGCGTCGATTGAAGGGCGACGGATGCCTGCGTCGTCATCGCCTCCAGCAGCGCCAGGTCGTCGTCCGTGAATTCGCCCTTCTTTTTATTCAGGACCTGAATGACGCCGATCAGCTCGCCTTTGACGGTGCGCACCGGGGCGCACAGGATCGATTTCGTCGTGAAGCCGGTCTGTTCGTCGACGGTGCGGTTGAAGCGCTCGTCGGAATAGGCGTCGAGGATGATCAGGCCGTCGCCGGACTGGAACACCGCGCCCGCGATACCGGAATTGTTCATGATGCGGATTTCGCGCTGGAAGTTGCCCTGCGCGAAACGGGAATAAAGCTCGTCGGTGACCGGGTCGTTCAAAAACAGCGTGCCGCGTTCGGCCTGCAACTCCCAGGTCGTCATTTCGACCATGGTCTCGAGGACTTCGTCGAGGCTTTCGATGGCCGCGACCCGCCGCGACACGTTCAAAAGCATTTCCGCCTGTTTCAGTTTGCGGTCGGCCTGGCGCAGCTTGTCCATGCGGCTGATCCGGCCATTGCCGTCGTCCTCGTCGTCAGCGTCGGCGGCTGGCGGCCGCTTGTTGGCGCGGGGCGGCGCAGACGTGCGGCGCGGGGGCGGATTAGTGGTTTCGGTTTTTGCAGGCGGTGTTTCCGTGGGTTTAGCGGCTGGCGTATCGGTCGTCGCCTCGGCCGCGGCCGTCTCGCCCGCCGCGCGCGCACCTGCCCGGCCGCGCCCGTTCGCGCGCCGCGCCCCCGCCTTGACCCGGATGTTACTTGCCACCCTTTACCTTCTCCAACTCGTCGCGCATTTCCACGACCGTTTGCTGTAGCTGTCCCAACTCGTCGCGCGCGATACGCTCCTGTTCCTGCAGCTTTTCGATGCTGTCGAAGCGCATGGTTTCCAATTCGTCCCGCAACGACGCGACCGTCTCCTTCAACTGGCGGATTTCATCCTGCCCGGCCCGCGTCGCGTCCTGGACCGCATCCGCCTTTTCCACCTGCAGCCGCTCCAACTCGTCCCGAAGGGCCTGCGACGTCTCCTTCAACTGCTTGATCTCGCTCGCCGATGCCGCGATGGCTTCCTGTACTCGGGTTTCGGCGGCGGCGCGGTGCAGTTCGAGCTCGTCCCTGAGCGCCTGCGCCGTTTCCTTCAATTGCTTGATCTCGTCGACGGAATTCGATACCGCGTTCTGGACCGCTTGTTCCTTGTCGACCTGCAACCGCTCCAGTTCTTCGCGGAGCGCGAAGACCGTCTGTTCCATTTGTCGAAGTTGCAAGTTCGCCTGGCGAAGCTCGTCCGGTTCCTCCTCGACCAGTTTTGCGATATCTGACATTAACTTCCGTGCGCACGCTTCTAACTCTTTGATATCATAGTATCCATGAGCGGAATCTGCAGCAAATATAATGCGTCGGCCCTTGCACCTAAGGACAGCCGTTGATGGGCGCGGTCTGCCGCGACTGCGGGAAACTGTATGACGCGGCCCCCGGGGCGGATTGCGCAGCCTGCGGCGGCACCCGATTCTTCGAACATCCTGAACTCGACACCCTCGAAATCGCACACCTCGACTGCGACGCGTTCTATGCTTCGGTCGAAAAGCGCGACAATCCGGACATCCGCGGCAAACCGGTGATCGTCGGCGGCGGCCGGCGCGGCGTGGTGTCGGCGTGCTGTTATATCGCGCGCATTTATGGAATCCGCTCCGCCATGCCGATGTTCAAGGCATTGAAGGCCTGCCCCGACGCCGTCGTGATCCGCCCCGATATGGAAAAATACCGACGCGTCGGCCACCAGGTGCGGGACCTGATGCAAAGCGTCACCCCCATGGTCGAGCCGATTTCCATCGACGAGGCATTTCTGGATCTTTCCGGCACACGCCGCCTGCATCACGGCATTCCGGCGCAAACGCTGGTCAAGCTCGCCAAAAAGATCGAGGACGAAGTCGGCATCAACGTCTCGATCGGGCTCAGCTACAACAAGTTCCTCGCCAAACTTGCCTCCGACCTCGACAAGCCGCGCGGCTTTGCCGCCATCGGCCGAGAGGAAGCGGTCGGATTCCTCGCCGAAAAACCGGTCGGCATTTTATGGGGCGTCGGCCGCGCCCTGAACAAGAAGCTCGAATACGACGGCATCGCCAAGGTCGGCGACCTGCACAAATTCGAGGAAGGCGAACTCGTCGCGCGCTACGGCTCCATCGGCACGCGCCTGAAAAGGTTCTCCCAGGGGAAAGACGTCCGAAGCGTCGATCCGGAAAGCGTGACGAAATCGATCTCCGCCGAAACCACGTTCGAGGATGACGTCGCCGATCCGGACGCGCTGAAAGTCACGCTCTGGGGGTTGTCGGAAAAAGTCGCCCGGCGGCTGGGCCGCGCCGGATACGCCTGCGACGGGGTGCAATTGAAACTGAAATCCGCCGACTTCAAACTGGTGACCCGGTCCAGAAAGCTCGCGGGGCCGACCAAGCTGGCCGACGAAATCTACAAGGCCGCCGAAGCTTTGCTAATGGGCGAAGCCGACGGCAAGAAGCTCTATCGCCTGATCGGGGTGGGTGCGGAACGCCTCTTACCCGGCGATCAGGCGGATCAGCCCGATCTGGCGGACCCGGACCGCGGCAAGCGGGTCAAGGTCGCCGACGCCATCGATGCCGTCCGCGCCAAGTTCGGCGACACCGCCATCGGCAAAGGCCGCGGGTTCAGGAAGTAGCCCCCTCACCCGGCGCGCAAGCGCGCCCCCCTCTCCCGAGGGAGAGGGATGGTTCCGCGAGCGTTCCTTCTCCCTTGGGAGAAGGACAGGATGAGGGCTGTGAATGGAGGCTGTGAGGACGAGGATCATAAATCCTCATGCTGAGGAGGCCGTCAGGCCGTCTCGTGCGCGAAGCGGGCGGGACGCCAAGCATGCCCCCAATCGAGTTCACGGTGACGGAGTAACGAAATACCCCCTCACCTGTCCTCTCCCCCAGCAAGCAGGGGAAGAGGGACCCTGTCGAAACGCATTCCGAACTCTTCCCTCTCCCCCTTCAGGGGGAGAGGTTAGGTGAGGGGGACTATCGTTATCAGCCGATCAGGTCGTTCAGCGTCTTGGACGGACGCATCGCGGCGGCGCGCTTTGCCGGGTCGGGACGATAGTACCCGCCCAGATCGACCGGCTTGCCTTCGCTCTCGGCGATTTCCGTCACGATCTTGCTTTCGTTCTCGCGCAGCGCCTTGGCGAGCGGCTCGAAGTGCGCCTTCATATCCGCATCGTCATCCTGCGCGGCGAGCGCTTCGGCCCAATAGAGCGCGATGTAGAAATGGCTGCCCCGGTTGTCGAGATCGCCGACCTTGCGGCCCGGCGACTTGTTCTCGTCCAGGAGCTTGCCGGTCGCGATGTCGAGCGTATCGGCCAGGACCTGCGCCTTCTTGTTGCCATTGGCGTTGGCGAGGTGTTCGAGCGACGCCGCCAGCGCGCAGAACTCGCCCAGGCTGTCCCAGCGCAGGTGGCCTTCCTCGACCAGCTGCTGAACGTGCTTCGGCGCCGAGCCGCCAGCGCCGGTTTCGAACAGGCCGCCGCCGTTCATCAGCGGCACGATGGAAAGCATCTTGGCGCTGGTGCCGACTTCGAGGATCGGGAACAGGTCGGTCAGGTAATCGCGAAGCACGTTACCCGTCACCGAGATCGTGTCCTCGCCCTTCTTCATGCGCTCGAGCGACGCGCGGGTCGCTTCGGCCGGCGCCATGATCTGGATATCCAGACCCGACGTGTCGTGTTCCGGCAGGTAGGCTTCGACCTTTTTGATCAACTCGGCGTCGTGCGCTCGGTTCTTGTCGAGCCAGAAGATCGCCGGGGTATTCGACAGACGCGCGCGGGTGACCGCCAGTTCGACCCAATTGCGGATCGGCGCATCCTTGGTCATGCACATGCGCCAGATATCGCCCTCTTCGAGCGTATGTTCGAGCACCGTATTACCGGCGCCGTCGACCACGCGGATCGTACCGTCGGCCGGGGCCTGGAACGTCTGCGGGTGCGAACCGTACTCTTCGGCCTTTTGCGCCATCAGGCCGACGTTCGGGATCGTCCCCATTTCGGACGGGTCGAACGCGCCGTGTTCCTTGCAGAACTCGATGGTCGCGTCATAGACCGGCGCGTAGCTGTTGTCGGGGATCACGCACTTGGTGTCGTGCTGCTTGTTGTCGGGGCCCCAGCCCTTGCCGCCGGCGCGGATCAGTGCCGGCATGGACGCATCGATGATGACGTCGGAGGGCACATGCAGGTTGGTGATGCCCTTGTCGGAATTCACCATGTACATGTCCGGCCGATCCGCCATGCAGGCGTCGATATCGGCTTCGATTTCCTTGCGCTTGGCGTCGTCGAGCGACTGGATCTTCGAGAGAACGTCGCCGAAGCCATAACCCGTGTCGACCCCCAGTTCCTTGAAGGTCAGGCTGTGCTTGTCGAAGACCGGCTTGAAGAACTCTTCCACCGCGCACCCGAAGATGATCGGGTCGGAGACCTTCATCATCGTCGCCTTCATGTGCAGCGAGAACAGCACGCCCTGCTTCTTGGCGTCCTCGACCTCGGCGGCGAGGAAGTTGCGCAGCGCCTTGACGCTCATGAACGTGCTGTCGCAGACCATACCGTCTTCGAGGGCGACCGGCGCCTTCAGGACTTTTTCCGAGCCGTCCTTGCCGACGAACACGATCTGGCCCTTACCGGCATTCGCCGCGGTCAGCGTCACGGACTTTTCGTTGGAGAAGAAATCGCCGCCCTTCATGGACGACACGTGGGTCTTGGAATCGCTCGCCCATTTACCCATCGAGTGCGGGTGCTTCTTGGCGTATTCCTTGACCGCTTTCGGTGCCCGGCGGTCGGAATTGCCTTCGCGCAGCACCGGGTTCACGGCCGAACCCTTGACCCGGTCATAAGCGGCGCGGATCTGGATTTCGGCGTCGGTCTTGGGGTCGTTCGGATAATCGGGCACCGCGTAACCCTGGCTCTGCAGTTCCTTGATCGCGGCGTTGAGCTGCGGTTGCGAGGCCGAGATGTTCGGCAGCTTGATGACGTTCGCCGTCGGCGTTTTCACCAGTTCGCCCAGCTCCGCCAGATCGTCCGATTGCTTCTGATCGTCGGACAGCAGGTCGGGGAACTGCGCCAGGATACGGCCCGCGAGCGAGATGTCCTTGGTGCCGACGGAAATACCCGCCGGTTTGGTGTAGGCACGGATGATGGGCAGGAACGACGCGCTCGCCAGTTCCGGCGCCTCGTCGACCTGGGTATAGATAATATCTGCTCTGTCGGACATGTCCCTAAATCCTCTTATTGAAATTTTGCCGCATAATCTTACCCGCACCGGGTTTTGGCAAGGTTTGTGGGGGCCAATTGGACGGAAGCCCCCTCACCTGTCCTCTCGCCCAGCAAGCTGGGGAAGAGGGACCCTGCCGCAATATTCCGCTCTAATCCCTCTCCCCCTTCGAGGGGGAGAGGCTAGGTGAGGGGGTCAGCATCGAGGAGAACTTGAGCGTTTCGTGCCGAACCCGATTCACCCTGACGGCGCGGCGGCCCGGCTATCAGTAAAAATTGGCGCGATCATCGGGTGACCTTTGCATCTGACGCATGACAGTTCCCCGGTTCCGGCACTTGCAATCGATAACATATTCATTAATTATATAATGTAATTCACGAATACAAAGGTGTCCCTTATGCAAACCATTGCCCCCCGCGACGCAGACGCCTTGATCAAGGATCACAAGGCCGTTCTGCTGGATATCCGCAGCGAGGACGAATTCGCGGACGCGCACCTGCCGGGCGCGATGCTGGTCCCGAACGGCGAAATCGACGACGCCCTGGCGGCGACGCTCGATGGCCGCGAAGCCATTTTCTATTGCACGTCCGGCATGCGGACGATGCGCGCCGCCAACGATCTCGAGCAGGGCGGCCTGAACAATCCGAAGATCCTCGAAGGCGGCCTGAACAGCTGGATGTCGGCGGGTCTGCCCGTCGTCAACAAGCACGGCCAACACGGCGTCTACACCATCAGCATCCCGCGCCAGGTGCAGATCACCGTCGGCACGCTGATCATATTGTTCGCCGTGCTCGCCTGGATGGGCATGTCGTTTGCGCCTTATGTGCTGGGTGCGATCGGCCTTGGCCTCCTGACCGCCGGCGTGACCGGCACCTGCATGCTGGCCAACGTCATCATGATGATGCCGTGGAACCGGCGGAAGGGCTGACAGCCCCCTCACCCGGCGCTACGCGCCACCCTCTCCCCGGGGAGAGGGGCAGCAGCCCCTAATCGCACCGGGCCGTCATGCCGCCGTCGACGACGAGTTCCGTCGCGGTGATGAAGCGCGCCTCGTCCGAGCATAAAAACAGTGCCGCGTTGGCGATGTCGCGGCCGTCGCCCATGAATCCCAGCGGAATGCGAGCCTGACGTTTCTTCAGCAGCCCTTCGACGTCGCCATCGGCGTTCTGACCGGCGAGCCGCGCGGCCACCATCGGCGTGTGCATCTGGCCGGGGATGACGGTGCAGACGCGGATGCCCTTGGGCGCATACTGGACGCCGAGCACGCGCGAGAAATGCACGATCCCCGCCTTGGCCGCCGCATAGGCCGACTGCGGCACCCCCGTCCAGCGCAGCCCCGCCGACGAGCCGGTGTTGATGATCACGCCCGAACCCTGCTCTTCCATGTGCGGCAGCACCGCCTTGCAGCACAGGTAGACGGATTTCACGTTGAACGCCATCTGTTGGTCCCAGGTGTCCTCGTCCATTTCGACCGGGCCGCCGCGCGCCGAGCCGCCGACGTTGTTGATCAGGATATCGACGCGCCCGTAGCGTTCGATGCAGGCCGCCACCATCGCATCGACCTGCGATTTGTCGGTGACGTCGCAAAGATGGGTTTCGATCTCGCCGCCGAAGTCGGCGACTTTCTCGAGCGTCTCGTCCATCTGTTCGGCTTTCAGATCGACGGCGAAAATCTTCGCGCCTTCCTGGGCGAAGCGGACACACTCGGCGCGCCCGTTGCCCCAGCCCGGTCCGACGCACCCCGCGCCCGTGATGATCGCGACCTTACCTTCCAGCCTGCCCGTCATTAATGTTCCCCAAGCATTGTTCGTTTTTTGTGGGGTGCATATTGGCGGAGAATGACCGGAAGGCCAATCTTTCGAGACGCGGCTACACCGCGCCTCAGGATGAGGGATCAAATAACATCCTCATGCTGAGGAGGCCGTCAGGCCGTCTCGAAGCCGGGAAATCCTACTGCCCGTGCGCCTTGAGAAAGCGCGCGACGTCCTTGAGATACGCCGTCACGTCGCAGTCTTGCTGTCCCTTGGTCATGCCGTGATTTTCGAGAAACCGGCACACGTCCGCATCGGGTTTCTTCTCCGGTTCGGGAAAGACGTGCCGCGCCAGGTCGGCCGGTGCGTGGCACTTCTCGCAATAGCGTTTGTAAAGCCCCTCGCCGACGGTCGCATCACCCTTGGCGGCGGGATCGCGCGTCGGTTTGTAACCGAGCGACGCCAGCGTCGCCCGCGCCGGTGCAGGTTTATCGGCAAAGGCATCGAGGGGTTTATAAAGCGAGAACGCCCCCCGGATGTCGCCGACCTTGTACCCGGTGGCATTGTCATCGGGGTAGAGTTCCTTGATCCGCTTGAGCGTCACCGGGTCGATATTCGAGCCATGACAGCCAAGGCAGGTGTCGAACATCGGCACCGCCTGGATCAGGTGAAACACCTTCTTGCCGTCGCGTTCGATGATCCGCGCCGTGCGCAGCAGTTGCAGCGGCTGGCCGGCCATCGCCTTGAGCTCGAAAGAGCGCATCAGGGATTCTTCGTCATCTATCGGGGCGTTCGCCGGGTTGCGCACCCGCAGCCCGGTACGCCGGAGTGTCCAGCCCGTCTCGGCCTCGATCTTTGCGTTGATCTCGGGCGCCAGATGCCGGCAAACGTCGATCGCCGCGGCCGGGCCCTTTTGCTGGGCGTTGACCATCTCCTGCATCATCTCGCCCCGCAGGCGCTGCAGCACCGTTTCCGCCTCGGCGACGTAGTCATCCATCCCCGCCGCCCGCGCGTACGGCGGCTGGTTGGTGAGCGTCAGGACAGTGAGTAGCGCGATCAGAACAGGGAGAAAGGGAATACGCATGGGGGCCCTCGGCATCCTTCGAGACGCGGCTCCGCCGCTCCTCAGGATGAGGGAATACTATATAACAATTACCTCATGCTGAGGAAGCCCGCAGGGCTGTCTCGAAGCATGACCTCGAACAAGTTCAGGCGACGAGTAAGGCCTTCCGTCAACCTTTATCCATTTCCGCTTTCAGGTTGTCGTCGAGCTTGGCGAGGAACTGTTGCGTCGTCATCCAGCCCTGATCGGGGCCGACGAGGAGCGCCAGGTCCTTGGTCATGGCGCCCTTCTCGACACTGTCGATACAGACTTTTTCCAGCGTCTCGGCGAACCTGGTGACTTCCGGGGTGTCGTCGAACTTGCCGCGGTAGCTGAGCGCGCGGGTCCAGGCGAAGATCGACGCGATCGGATTGGTCGACGTCTCCTTGCCCTGCTGGTGCTGGCGGTAGTGGCGCGTCACGGTGCCGTGCGCGGCCTCCGCCTCGACCGTCTTGCCGTCCGGCGTCAGCAGCACCGACGTCATCAAGCCCAGCGAACCGAAACCCTGCGCGACGGTATCGGACTGCACGTCGCCGTCGTAGTTCTTGCAGGCCCAGACGAAACCGCCTTCCCACTTCATCGCGCACGCGACCATGTCATCGATCAGGCGATGCTGGTACGTGATCCCGGCTTTTTCGAACTGCTCCTTGAATTCGGTTTCATAGATTTCCTCGAACAGGTCCTTGAAGCGTCCGTCGTAGGCCTTGAGGATCGTGTTCTTGGTCGAGAGATACAGCGGCCACTTGAGCCCGAATGCGTAGTTCAGGCACGCACGCGCGAAGCCCTTGATCGATTCATCGAGGTTATACATCCCCATCGCGACGCCGGCCGACGGCGCGTCGAAGACCTCGCGCTCGATGGGTTCGGAACCGTCTTCCGGTTCGAACCGCATCACCAGCTTGCCCTTCCCCGGGAACAGGAAATCCGTGGCCCGGTACTGATCGCCGAAGGCATGACGGCCGATGACGATGGGTTTGGTCCAGCCCGGCACCAGGCGCGGCACGTTCTTGCAGATGATCGGCTGGCGGAACACGGTGCCGCCCAGGATGTTTCGGATCGTCCCGTTGGGCGAACGCCACATTTTCTTGAGGCCGAATTCCTCGACCCGCTGCTCGTCCGGCGTGATCGTCGCGCACTTGACGCCGACCCCGAATTCCTTGATCGCGTTGGCGGCGTCGATGGTGATCTGGTCGTCGGTTTCATCGCGCTTCTGAACGCTGAGGTCGTAGTACTTCAGATCGATATGCAGATAAGGGAGGATCAGCTTGTCCTTGATGAACTCCCAGATGATCCGCGTCATTTCATCGCCGTCGAGCTCGACGACCGGATTTTTGACTTCGATCTTCGACATGGGCTGATACTCCTGACCTTGGCGCCCGGCCCTCAGGCAGGCCGTGCCGTTACCCCGCGCTTATTGCGGCGCAACATACGGTTCAAGGCCTTGGCTGGCAAGGGGTTCGCCGGTGTTTTCCCGGTACGTGAAGGTGTCGTCGAAGCGGCTCTGCAGGAACGCCCCGGCCGAGACCGGCGGCGCATCCGCGCCCGGCAAATGGCGGCATGTGGGGACGGTTTCGACCATCGCATCGACATTGGGGTCGAGGAAGAACGGGATCGAGTAGCGCTCGCCGGTCTGATTGCCCACGATCCGGTGACGGCGCGCGCGATACAATCCCGCCGTCCAGCGGGTCAGCAGATCGCCCAGATTGACGACGAAGGCGTTTTCGACCGGCGGCACGTAAATCCAATCACCCCCTTCGCCCTCGATCTCGAGGCCGCCGACGTGATCCTGGGCAAGGACCGTCAGAAAGCCGTAGTCGGTGTGCGGCCCGCAGCCGGTCGTCGTTCTTCGCCGCCATGGCATCGAAAATTCCCGATATCAGGGCCGGGTCGACGCCATGCCCGGCGACGTAGAAAAAGCCGTCCTCGCGGCACGCCCGGTCGACGGCCCGCGCCGCTTCGGCCTGGCTCATATTCGCAAGATCGACGGTCGGGATCGGGCGGGTCAAAACCGGTCCTCCAGCCCCCCGCCGGTACCGGGCATGGTATCCGACAGCACCTTGAAGGCCCCGGCGACGTCCGGCACCATGTCGAAAAGATCGGCATCGCTCGCATAGGCGAAACCCGCGTTCATGAAGTCAGCCGTCGCCGATCTCAGGAAATCCCAATAGCCGTCCACGTTGATGATGACGATCGGCTTGGCGTGCAGTTGAAGCTGCTTCCAGGTAATGATCTCGATCGTTTCGTCCAGCGTCCCCAGCCCACCCGCGAGCGTCACGAAGGCGTCGGCGAGTTCGAACATGCGACGCTTGCGGCTGTGCATGCTGTCCGTGACCTCGAGCGTATCGACGGCGGCGTTGCCGACCTCGCGCTTCATCAGGAATTCGGGGATGACACCCGTCACCTTGCCGCCGGATTCCTGCACTGAATCGGCGAGCGCCCCCATCAATCCGACCCGGCCGCCGCCGTAAATCAGCCGGATACCGCGCTCGGCCATGCCCCGGCCGAACGTCCGGGCGACGTCCATCTGGATGGGGTCTTTGCCCTGCTTGGATCCGCAGAAAACGGCGATGGACGAGGGGAAACTCATGGCGGACGCGACTTGCTCCGTTGTTTGCGTTCACAATAGTGTGATACGTGGAAATTCCCGTCAGCGGATATATTCACCGCCACTGGTGGCACCATACTTAACGCAATCGGCATAGCGCCGCCAGCCGAATGACAACATGATTGCCCAAAGCCGATTGCCGAAGGAGTGAGAGACGATGAAGTTCAAGAAAATTCTGGTATCGACGATTGCCGCGGCCGTCCTGGCGACGACGGCGAGCGCCGCATTCGCAGGCGAAGAAGCGATCGAATACCGCAAGGCCGTGATGAAGGCGGTCGGCGGCCATATGAAGGGGATGTCGATGATCCTCAAGGGTCAGGCCGGCGACATGAGCGACATCGCGTCGCACGCCTCCGCCATGGCAGGCCTCGCCAAGGCGACCGAAACCGCGTTCCCGAAAGGCTCGGGCCCGATGGACGGCAAGACCGAAGCCAAGATGGAAGTCTGGGAAAAGCCGGACGAGTTCAAGAAAGTCACGGCGGCGTTCGTCGAGTACTCCAACGCCCTCGCCGAAGCGGCGAAGTCGGGTGACAAGGCCGCCATCGGCGGCGCACTCGGCGCGCTCGGCAAGAATGCCTGCAAGGCCTGCCACGACGGCTTCCGCGAAAAGAGCTGATCCAGGTTCCCGGGGTTTCCCCCTCACCTGTCCTCTCCCCCAGCATGCTGGGGAAGAGGGCCCCTGCCGCAATATCACGCTCTAATCCCTCTCCCCCTCTTGAGGGGGAGAGGTTAGGTGAGGGGGTTCCTTACGATTCTCAGTAATTCATCACCGCATAGGCGATCCCCGCCGCCACCGCGGCAAGCGTGATCGCGGTCGTGAGTTTCCCCTCCACCTCGCTTTCCGGCGGCACGCCCGGCTCGCCGGCGTCGATGTCGTTGGACCGTCCGTTGATCATCGCGGCGATAATGGCATTACCCTTGATCGTGTAAAATGCGACCGCCAGCAGATGCAGGCCGATCAACGCATAGACGGCGTTGGACGTCAGGTGGTGGATATAGGTCAGGAAGTCGCTGGTCGATTTCGAAACCTCGCCCGCGAGCGGCCCTTCGGTCAGGATGTCGTCGTTCGAAAACAGTCCGGTCACGGTCTGCACCGCCAGCACCAACAATATCGCCAGCACCGACCAGCCGCCCATCGGGTTGTGGCCAAGGTGCGGCTTCGCACCGTCCGATTTCAGTTTCTTCGCATATTCGATGACCTTGGCCGGGCCTTTGACGAAATTGGAGAAACGCGCGTGCCGGCCGCCCATCACCCCCCACACGATGCGGAAGATCAGCAAGCCCAACACCACATGCCCGGATATCAGATGGATATTCATGGGTCCGAATTCGGACGTCCACAGCGACGTTGCGACCGCGCCGACGAATCCCCAGTGAAACAGCCGTGTCGGCAGGTCCCACACATAGGCAGGCCGCCCCGCCGTCGCGCCGCCCTTCTTCCCCGCTTGAGCCACCGTCACCTCCGTAATTCGAAATTTCACTGCCGCAAACCTGCCAAAAACCCGCAGATTATCCAATCACCTTCATGTTATCGGTCTCGAGCATGACGGGCGCTCAAGACGTTTGAACGGCGCGGTTCTGCATCTATTTCTTTCACGTCACGCGTAAATGTGGCAATCAAATGTCGATGTCCAGAACACCGATCCTTCTTGTCCTGCTGGGTCTCGCCGCCATCGCCGCCGCGATCGGCCTGAACGAATTCGCGTGGCGCGAGGAAATCACGGCGAAAGAACCGGAAGCCGCGTCCGAGGAACAGCCGAAGAGCGCCGAAACCGATACGGCGCAACCCAAACCGGAACGCCAGGCCGGCGCATCGCCTGAACCGGCTTCGGACCCGGATGCCGCCCGCGCGCCGTCATTTGACGTCATCCGCGTCAACCCGGAAGGCGATACGGTGATCGCCGGCAACGCACCGCCCGGCAGCGAGGTCCGGATCCTCGACGGCGATACGATGATCGGCAAGGTCAAGGCGGACGAACGCGGTGAATGGGTGTTCGTGCCCGATCAGCCGCTCGATCCCGGCTCGCGCAAGCTGTCGCTGCAAGCGATCACGAACGGTGGCAAGGAAATCGCATCCGCCGAAGACGTCGTGATCGTGGTACCGGAACGCACGCAGACCCCGGGTGCGCCCGAGCAGAAACAGGCGATGGTGCTGAAATTCCCGAAAGCCGCCAACGCGCCAACCAAGATCATTCAGAATCCGGCCGGGCCGGTCGACCGTTCGGAATTTCCCCTTACCATCGACACTCTCGATTACGACACCAAGGGGCATGTGATCATCGGCGGCGGCGCCCCCAAGGGCGCGACCGTGCAGCTTTATCTGGACGGCGAATTGATCGCGCGCACGACGTCGGACGACGACGGCCAGTGGACGGTGCGGCCCGACCAACTGATCCCGCCGGGTCTCTACACGCTGCGCGCCGACCAGGTCGGCGACGGGGGCAAAGTCATCGCGCGGGTCGAATACCCGTTCTCGCGCGCCGAAGACCTGAAAGCGATGGCCGAGGGCACGTACGTTCTGGTGCAGCCGGGGAACTCGCTCTGGCGGATCGCCCGGCGCGTCTACGGGTCGGGGTTTTCCTACACCCAGATCTTCCAGGCGAATAAGGGTCGGATTGTCGACCCGGATTTGATATACCCGGGTCAGGTTTTCGAGATACCGAACGTCAACTGACAGTCGACGACGCGTTGAATCAACCAGGAGCCGGGCTTTGCTGAAAATCGTCCTCGTCCCGATCAACAAGGCGGGATACCCCTTTATCGCGGCGTTCGCCGTCGCGGCGGTGCTGCTGTACGCATGGTGGGAGCCGCTCGGCGTCATCGGCGGCATCCTGACCGCGTGGTGCGTCTATTTCTTCCGCGATCCCGACCGCATCACGCCGAAAGACGAGAACCTGGTGATCTGCCCCGCCGACGGGGTCGTTCAGTCGGTCGTCAAGGCGCCGCCGCCGCCGGAGCTGGATATGGGCACCGAGCCGATGACCCGGGTCGCTGTGTTCATGAACGTCTTCAACGTGCATGTGAACCGCTCGCCCATCACCGGTATCGTCAGCGCCAAGCACTACCGCCCGGGCCGGTTTTTCAACGCATCGCTGGACAAGGCGAGCGAGTTCAACGAACGCATGTCCCTCAAGGTCAAGAAAGACGACGGCACCGAGATCGCCTTCGTGCAGATCGCCGGCCTCGTGGCCCGGCGCATCCTGTGCTACGTTGAAACCGGCGCCGAATTGCACGCGGGCGAACGTTTCGGCCTGATCCGTTTCGGCTCAAGGGTCGATATCTATCTGCCCGACGGCGTGCAGCCGCTGGTGATCGAGGGTCAGACCACCGTCGCCGGCGAGACCGTGATCGCCGATTTGAAACGCAACGGAGAACCGCTCGAGGGCGAGGTCCGCTAATATGGCAGACACACCGGAAGACGCGACAGAAACCACGGGGACCGGGCCCAAGCCGCGCGGCATCCGCGTGATGAGCCTGAACAAGCTGATCCCCAACGTGCTGACCCTGATGGGGCTCGCGTCGGGGCTGACGTCGGTCAGGTTCGCGCTTCAGGACCAATGGGAATTCGCCGCCATGGCGGTCGCCGTCGCGGCCCTTCTGGACGCGCTCGACGGCCGGGTCGCTAGACTGTTGAAGGGTGCCAGCAAGTTCGGCGCCGAGTTGGACTCGCTTTCCGACTTCGTCTGTTTCGGGGTGTGCCCGGCGCTGATCCTTTACCTGTGGGCGATGCAGGACGCCGGCCGTTGGGGCTGGATCGTCTGCATGCTGTTCGCGATGTGCTGCGGTCTCAGGCTCGCGCGCTTCAACGTCGCGCTCGAGGACCCGGACAAGCCCAACTGGGCCGGACAGTTCTTTACCGGTGTTCCCGCCCCCGCCGGCGCGGGTCTGGTGCTGCTGCCGCTGATCATGTCGATCAATCTCGGCGACGACTTCTTCCGCAACCCGGGCGCGGTGGCGATCTGGATGCTCGCGTCGGGGGCGATGCTGATCTCCAAGATCCCGACGTTCTCATTCAAGACGTCGCGCATTCCGCGCGCCTGGTTCCTGCCCGTGATGATCACCATCGCCGTCGGGGTGACGTTCATCGTGTCGGCGCCGTGGTGGACGTTGGCCGTGATTCTGATCGTCTACATCTGCCTGATCCCGGTCTCGATCCGGCGCTACAAGCGTCTGCTGGCGCGCGACGCCGCCGGCCTGCCGCCGGAAGACGAGCACGAAATCGAGGATGACGACGACGACGGCGAAAACGCGGTCAGTGAGCCGCGCGCCTGAAGCGCGACGAGCCGCGCGCCTGAAGCGCGACGAGCCGCGCGCCTGAGGCGCACCCAGGCCGTAAAGGCACACGCCACCGTCATGCTGAACCTGATTCAGCATCCGACACATCCTTCGAGACGCTCGCGATGCTCGCGCCTCAGGATGAGGATCATCTACTTTTGAAAACTTACCTTTCCTCATACTGAGGAAGCCCGAAGGGCTGTCTCGAAGTATGAGGCGAAGGAGTCAGGCCGCCTGGGCCTGTTTTCGGGCTCTCCGCCGTGCCCGCCAGGCGGCCACGTTGCCCCTCAGCATCAACGCCGAGGGCGTCACGATCAGCGTGAGCACCGTCGCGAACGCGAGACCGAACACGATGGCCGTCGAAAGCTGCGTCCACCACTGCGTCGACGGCGCGCCGATGTTCACGCTTCTGTTCACGAAATCGATGTTAACCCCGAGCACCATCGGCATCAGGCCGAGGATCGTCGTCACCGTCGTCAGCAACACCGGACGCAAACGCTGCGCGCCTGTTTTCAGGATCGCGTCCCGGATCGACGCCGATTCAAGCTTCAACCGGTCGAAGGTGTCGATCAGGACGATGTTGTTGTTGACGACGATACCCGCCAGCGCGATCACGCCGATCCCGCTCATCACGACGCCGAACGGCTGCCCGGTGATCAACAGACCGATAAACACACCGATGGTCGACATGATGACGGCCGACAGGATCAGGAACGCCGAATAGAAGCTGTTGAACTGGGTGACAAGGATCAGCGCCATCAGGAACAGCGCCACGCCGAACGCCTTGACCAGGAAGTCCTGCGCTTTTTTCTGTTCCTCGTCCTCGCCCTTGAAGCGGACACTGACGCGCGGATCGAACCCGGCCTCCGAGATCCACTTCTGAACCTCTTTGACTTTCTTGTCGACGAGCACGCCTTCGACCACATCCGCCTTCACCGACATCACGCGGCGCGTGTCGGTCCGGTGCAATGTGCCGGTCTTCTGCTTCGCCGTCACGGTCACGAAGTTCGAAATCGGCACGGACTGATTGCCCTGCTGACTGCCCTGGGTCGCGATGCGCATTTCCTGCAACTGATCGAGGGTGCGGAAGCGTTCCGGATAGCGCGCCCTTACGTCGATCTCGTCGTCCGCGTCGTCGGGACGGTACTCGCCGAGCTTGAGGCCGTTGGTCGTCAGCTGGATGGCGCGGCCGACGATCTCGATGTTGGCGTCGTACTTGGCGGCCTGGGCGCGGTCGACGACGATTTCGAACTCGATCCCCGGCAACGGGCGGCTGTCCTCGATATTCTCGTACTGGCCGTCATTTTCGATGTACGCACGCAGCTTGGCCGCCGCCGGCGCCAGAAGATCGACGTCGCGGCTGGAAAATTCGACCTGCACGTCCTTGCCGACCGGCGGGCCCGCTTCGGCGGTCCGGCGGTCGATGAAGATGCCGGCGATGTCGTTGGTCTTTTCCGCGACTTCTTCGAGGATCACGGACGCCTTGCGGCGCTGATCCCATTCCTCGAACTCGAGCGTCAGCTCGCCGATGATGTCCTCGGCGTCGTCGGACTGTTCGCTCTTGCCGACGCGCGTATAGATGTCGCGCACGCCGTGCACGTCGAGGATGCGGCGCTCGACCAACTTCATGATGTCGTACTGCTCCCACACCGACAGGTTGCCGCGCGCACGAACCTGCAGCTTGGCGAGTTCCGGTTCGACCTCGGGGAAGAACTCGACGCCCTTGCCGAACTGGGCGTAGGCCATCTGCACGCCGATCAGCAGCGCCAGGGCGGCGAGGAGAATTTTAACCGGATGCCTGAGCGCCCCGTCGAGCACGCGCACGTACCAACCCGTCCCGCCGGAGAGGTTATCCGTCCTGAACTTCGACGATGCCGCCAGCTCACGCATCAGCTCCTGATCCACCGCGCCGCCCGGCTTGCCGAGCTGCGCGCCCAGTGTCGGCACGAAGATCAGCGCCATCGCCAACGACGCGGTCAGCGTCATCAGAAGCGTGATGGGAAGGAACTTCATGAACTCCCCGACGACGCCGGGCCAGAAAACGAGCGGCAGGAACGCCGCCAGGGTCGTAGCGGTGGATGCGATGATCGGCCACGCCATGCGCTTGGCGGCAAGGGTATAGGCGTCTCGCTTGGTCTCGCCCTCGGTCATTTTCCGATCCGCGTATTCCGTGACCACGATGGCGCCGTCGACCAGCATGCCGACGGCCAGGATCAGACTGAACAGGACGACGATGTTGACCGTCATCCCGACCGTGTAGAGCACCAGAATAGCGGTCAGGAACGAGCCCGGAATGGCGATGCCGACGAGCCCCGCGGTCCGGAGCCCCAGCGCGGCGACGACGATCACCATCACCAGCACGATGGCGGACAAAACGTTGTTCTGCAGGTCGGTCAGCATCAGGCGGATGTCGTCGGATTTATCCTGAAGGTATTCGACCTTGATGGCGTCGCGCATGGTGTCGGTCCAGGCCTCGCGCTCCGCCTCGACGACGCGGCGCACGGCTTCGACCGTTTCGATGATGTTCTCACCCGTGCGTTTGGAAACCTCCAACGCCACCGCCGGGTGGCCGTCGACGCGCGCGAATGTCGTCGGGTCCTTGAAGCCCCTGCGGATCTCGGCGATATCGCCCAGCACGATGGTGCTGTCGCCATCGACCTTGACCGGCATCGAGGCGATGTCTTCGACGCTTTCGAACAGGCCCGGCACCTTGACGGCGAAACGTCCCTGGCCGGTGTCCTGTGCGCCGGCGGCGACCAGCAAATTCGAGCTGCCAACGCTGGCGACCGTCTCGGTCGGCGACAGGCCGTAGCTTTCCACCGCGACCGGATCGATGACGACTTCCACCAGCTCTTCACGGTCGCCGGCGATCTCGGCCTTGAGAACCATCGAGATACCCTCGATCTCGTCCCTGAGGTCGCGCGCCAGCCGCTGCAAGGTCCGTTCGGGGACATTGCCGGAAAGCGTCACGACGAGGATCGGAAACAGCGAGAAATTGACCTCGTGCACTTCCGGCTCGTCGGTTTCGGCGGGGAGTTCGGGTTTCGCCTGATCGACCTTTTCGCGGACGTCGCTCAGGGCTTCGTCGGCATCGAAGCCGGCGTCGAATTCCATCGTTACGTTGGCGCCGCCCTCATAAGCGGTCGAGCGCATCTCTTTTACCCCTTCGAGCGCGCGCAACTCCTGTTCCATCGGGCGGATCAGCAGGCGTTCCGCGTCTTCGGGGGAAATACCCTCGTGATGCATCGAGATGTAGATGATGGGGATGTTGACGTCCGGGTCGGCCTCTTTCGGGATGTCGTTGAAGGCGACCGTTCCGGCCAGCAGGATCAGGACGAGCCCGCCCAGAACCGTACGGCTGTGACTGACGGCGGCGTCGATCAGCGCGTTCATCAGTTGGCTCCGCCCGTCTCCGGGTTCACGGCCGATTTCGGCGTCATCGGTTCCGTCGCCGGCGCGGGCTCGATGGGTTGAGCCTCTTTAGCCTCGTCGGACGGCGCGGATGGATCGCCCTGCCTCACCGGCGTGACCTTCTGACCGTCGACGACGAATTCCTGACCGACCGTAATCAGCGTGACCGTATCCGGCAGCCCCGTTACCCAGGCCCCTTCCGTCGTGTCGTCGAGCAGCTTGACCGGTACGAACTTGACCGTGTCGCCGCCCGTGACCGTGCGCACGCCGAGCCGCCCCTGATCGTCGAGGGTCAGCGACGATGTCGGAATCATGTGCGCCATGCGGGTGCCGCCGTCGAACCGGACTTCGGCGGTCATGCCGGCGGGAATCGAATGATTTGGGTTGTCGACCCAGACATCGACCCGGAACGCGCGCGTCACGTCGTTGGCGACGCGGGAGATATAATGAACGGTGCCGCCGATCTCGCGCCCGCTCGGCAGGCGGATCGTCGCCAGATCGTCGACCTGCAGATACTCGACCTCGCGTTCGGTGACATACGCGATGACCCGCATCGGATCGAGGTCGACCACGACGGCTACCTGCTCGCCGACTTCGACCCGGTCGCCGGGTCCCGGCAGCAGCTCGTCGATGAAACCGTCGATGGGGGCACGGATCTTGGTGCGCTGGATATCGAGCTTCACTGCCGCGAGTTCGGCCTCGGCCTCGGCCAGGGCGGCGTTGCTCTCGGCGAGTTTGATCTGCGATTCGAACTGCTTGCGCTGCAGGTCCTTCGACGCCTCATAGGTGATTTTGGCGACGCCGACCCGCGCTTCCGCCTGTTTCAGGCGCGCCAGCCGGTCGTCCATCGCGAGTTCGAGCAGTACCGTCCCCTTCTCGACCACGGTGCCCTTGCGGGCCGGACGTGCGATCACCTGACCGGCGGTTTCGGCCTTGATCTCGGCATCCTTGATGGCGTTGGTGCGGCCGGTAACGACCAGCATGCGCGGATGGTCGACGGCGGTAAAATCGTGCACCCGGACCTTGATGGCTTCGGGTTCGTGGGCGTTCCGCTCGGCGACGGTTTCCTGTTCCGGGGCGCTGTCACCGTCGAACATCCCCGATGCGATCCAAAGCACCGCCGCAACGGCAAGCAGCACGGCAAGCACGATCGACCGCTTGACGCGCGGTTTCGACGGTTTTTCAGTCTGTTCGTCTGAGCGCCCCTGTTGCTGGGCGCCGGAATCGATATCGTTCATCGTGCACTCCGCCCGCACGCGGGATTAGAATAACTGCGTCATTAAATGCGTCCGGTTGATAGCATTTCACGGCCCGGAAGCCACTGAAAATTTTGCAATGCAGCAATGCGCGGCGGCAAAACAGAATACAAAACCGCTTGGGCCGTCATTCCGGCGAAAGCCGGAATCCAGCTTTCTTTCAGAACTGGACCCCGGCCTGCGCCGGGGTGACGATTAGCCGGGGAAATTCACCGCCGTCAGTTTTCCCGCTCCCACGGCGGGATCGGGCTGAACGCGTCGACCAGCGTGTCGACGAAGGCCCGCACCTTGGCCGACAGGTTCCGATTATGCGGCCAGACGGCAAAAATACCGGGATCGTCGGAGATCTCGAAGGTATCGAGCACCGGGACGAGCCTGCCGGCCTTGATGTCGTCGCCGACCACGAAGCTCGCGGCGCGGAACAGGCCGATCCCGGCCAGCGCCGCTTCGTGGAGCGCGATCGCGTTGTCGGCTTCGAAGCGGCCCTTGACCTCGACCGTGCGCGGGCCGTCGGCAGTGGTGAATTCCCATTTGTTGAGCGACGTCGGAATGCTGAGCTTCAGGCACTCGTGATCCTTAAGGTCTTCGGGGCATGTCGGCACGCCGTGGCGCTCAAGGTAGTCCGGTGACGCGACGAGCACGCGGTGGGCAACGCCCAACTTCCGGGCGATCAGCGACGAGTCCGTCAACGTGCCGATCCGGACCGAGACATCGAAGCCTTCCTCCACCAGATTGACGATGCTGTCGGTCATGGTGAGCTGCACCTGCAGGCTCGGATACTTTGCCAGCATCCCCGGAATCAGCGGCACGATCTGGTACTGTCCGAACGCGGTCGAGGAATTGACCTTGAGCACACCGCGCGCCTCGGCGGTCGAAAGCGAGACCGTCTCCTCCGCCTCCTCCACCTCGGCCAAAATCGGCGTCACGCGCTGATAGAACGCGCGTCCCTCCTCGGTCAGGCTGAGTTTACGGGTGGTCCGGCTTAACAGGCGCACGCCGAGGCGGTCCTCGAGCCGGCCGATCATCTTCGACACCGCCGACGGTGTCATATGCAGATCACGCGCAGCGCGCGAAAAGCTACCGCTTTCCACGACCCTGACGAATGTTTCCATCTCTCCGAATCTATCCATGCGCGGATATTAATGAACTTTATTCACGAAACATAGTCTTTTTTTGGGTATTATCCTTTTTTTGGAAATTTCATACCTTGTTCTCAACAGCGCGGGACGAAAAACACGCCGTTCCGCCCACGAATTCAGAGACGAGAGGAATTTAAGATGAGTATCGAACAGAGATTGGCTCAGGCCCGTAGCAGCCGGACGTTTACCCACGAAGACATCGAACTGGCCGTCATTCAGGGCCGCCGGTTGCGTGCCGAAGCGGTGCGGGATGCCTTCCACCGGCTTCGCCCCACCCTCGGGCTCAACGATTAAGGCTTGAGAACCTCCCTTCTCCTACCACCCCTGTAGCGAGAAACCCTGCCCCCTGACCCCCTCCTTCCGGAGGGGGTCTTTTTTTGGGAGGGAGACGACAACGGCGGATCGTTATGCCGCGCGTCCGTCGTCAACGTCAGTATGATGCCGCTTTGAGCATTGCCGCCGAAATGTCACTGAACACGACATCGAATTTGTTTTCCGGTTGGTAATCTTCGGTGTAGACGACGCGCAACCGGGCCACCACATGGGGGCCAGTTTCATCCGGCGCCCGATGAAACTGGATTGACAGACGCCAGAATTCTTCACCCAGGGTGTTGTTCCGGAAACTGAGCGTCATCCAATTCTTGTCGGTCTGGGTTTCGATCTGCACGTCGCCATAACCATCCGGCATCGAATGTCGCAATCTGGCGTCCATCGCTTGAATGAACAGTGCAGCGGAAGCGGGCGCGTTGCCGCTCCCGATGGTCGCCAGGATCCGATCTCGTTCGTATAGCGTTCCCATTTCACCCACCATTTTCACAACACCGCAACTCGTGAACAGCGGTGCAGCCAATAGCAAAAGAACAATTCCGATTCGTTGCATCAGCAGGCTTTTCCGCTCTTCTTCTCGAGGTGGGCTTTCGCCGCCTCCAACGACATCAAGGGGGCGTCCGTTTTGTATAGGCGATCGAAAGCCCGCGAGAGGTAAAAGCGATCCTCATCGGTATATTCGCTCGCCATATATTTCTTGATCACCCGGCAGGCATCCGCATCGGATAACTGGCCGAAGCGGATGATCTGTTCACCTTCGACGAAGGCGTCGATACTGCGTTGCAGGTTTGCGGCGCGCAGTTTCAGCTGCTCCAGATTGACGGTGGCGTTCTGCGTTGCAAGGTGCTGAGTCAGCGCCGTTGACCGTTCGATGACGATCTTCGGTACGATGCTTTCGAACGTGCCGAGTGAGATCCGCGCAACCGGTGCCGCGATATGGGTCTT
>MDSW01016484.1_pt1 | contig 31822 bp, 16 predicted proteins | sample 811171 | NCBI WGS metagenome assembly MDSW01 (sample SAMN05326641, study PRJNA326480) | marine metagenome | isolation source: seawater | place: Atlantic Ocean: North West | collected 2012 | reverse complement strand
TGGTGAGGGCGAGCGGATAGACGCGGTCCGCGGCTCCGTATCGAAGCGCGAAACAACCCTAAACCCTCAAAATAATAATGTCAGCTGCAGCAGTGCCGCGTCGCGTCCGTCGTCTCGTCCCAGACCGCGTCGCGCGCGCGACCGCGCACCGCGCACGACGTCGTGCTGCAGTCGCATATCCCGCCGCGCCGTCGACGCCGCCTTTCGTTCGTACATGATGGCGACGGCGACGGCGCACGTTCGCCCGACGCGGTGCCTTCGCGCGACGCATTGGACGCCTTGGACGCAGCAATGGACGTCGACGTCGCCGCAGCGCGCTGCGGCCGGTGATCTTCATGATCGACGTCATCGGACGTTCCTCGCGCGCGCGGCCGCGAAGGCGAAAGAGGCGCCGATCGAGCCCGCCCCTCCGCACAGGGACGACGAGGTGTGGTGCGACCCGAGGCGCGTGCGCGTGCGGAACGACGTCCCGCTGCGCGGCGACGGCCCGGTCGTGTACTGGTGCTCGCGCGACCAGCGCGTGGACGACAACTGGGCGCTCCTGCACGCGCTCTCCGTCGCCAAGTCTCGAAACGTCCCGGTCGCGATCGTTTTCGTCCTCGTCCCGTCGTTCGCGTCCGCGGGCGCGCGCCAGTACGCGTTCATGCTGCGCGGACTGCGCGAGATGGCGAAGACGTGCGAGGCGACGCGTCTTCCGTTTCATCTCGTCCGCGGCGACGCAAACCCCGCGGCGGCGGCGGCGGCGGCGGCGACGCGCCTCGACGCGTCGCTCGTCGTGACGGACTTCTCGCCGCTCCGCGCGCCACGCGAGTGGCGCAACGACCTCTCCGACGCGCTGAAGCGCGCGAACGTGACCGTGCACGAGGTGGACGCGCATAACGTCGTCCCGGTGTGGGAGGCGTCGAACAAGAGAGAGTACGCCGCGCGGACGATTAGACCGCGGATCACTAAGGTGCGTTCTATACACTGGTTCCCATACGACCGCGTTGGCGTGGTGAACGCCGATCCTTAAGGACTTTTGCCGGCGTTTCTCTCCGCCCACGCCTCGCTTTCAATCCCCGCCCTCGACGCCTTTCAACTCCACCTGACGCCTTTGAACTCCACCCCGACATTCGCTTGTATGGAACGACCCTAAGCGACTCGCCGCGTTTCTGACGTCGTTCCCCACGCGCGACGCGGTGCGCGACGCGGCGCTCGCGGCGGCGGCGTCGCCGCGCGCGACGGATGTGCCGACCCCGGAGCGCGTCGACTGGGACGCGCTCATCGCGGACGCTCGCGGCCGAGACGGCGGCGTCGTACCGGAGACGCTGCATCCGACGCGGCGGAAGCCGCCGGGGGAGGCGGCGGCGCGGCGCGCGCTCGTCGGCGGACCGGACGCGTTCCTCCCGTCGCGGCTCGCGATGTACGACAAGCGGAACGACCCGAACGTCCCGCGGGCGCTGTCCGGGCTGTCTCCGTACCTGCACTTCGGGCAGCTCAGCGCGCAACGGGTGGCGTTGGAGACGAACGCGGCGCGGACGGAGGCGACCGCCGCCGCCGCGGACGCGTTCGTCGAGGAAGTCGTCGTGCGGTCCGAGTTGAGCGATAACTACTGCTTCCACGAGCCGAATTACGATAACATCAACGGCGCGTCGGGGTGGGCGATCGAGAGCTTACGCCTGCACGCGGAGGACGCGCGAAACCCGGCGTACAGCCTGGAGGAACTCGAGAGCGGGTCCACTCGCGACGAGCTGTGGAACGCGGCGCAGCTCGAGATGGTGCACTTCGGCGCGATGCACGGGTTTCTGCGAATGTACTGGGCGAAGAAAATTCTGGAGTGGACCGCGGAAGGGCCCGAAGTGGCCCTCGAGCGCGCGATCTACTTGAACGATAAGTACCAGCTCGACGGCAGGGACAGTAACGGGTACGTCGGGTGCATGTGGGCGATATGCGGCGTGCACGACAACGCGTGGAAAGAGAGAGACGTGTTCGGGAAAATTCGGTACATGAATTACAATGGGTGCAAGAGGAAGTTTAAGATCGACGAGTACGTGGAGAGGATCGAGCGCGAGGTGAGGGAAGAACTCGCCGCGCAGTCAGACGCGTCGAGCGTGAACGTCGAGTAGGTGTACTCTAGTAGTCTGTGTTAGTTAATTATGCTACGTAACCGGTTTGTCTTCGCGCGAAGAATTTATTCGGTGGTTTTCGTCAGTCTTCTCCCGAACGCTCGCTCACGCGACCACGGGCGCCCACACCGCGATCCTCCCGTCCGCCATCCCCCCCACGATGCACTCCTCGGGAGTAACGCACAACGCGGTCATCCCCGGCCCGGGCCCGTCGTACTTTGCCCATATGGACAAATCGTGCACCATGCGAACGACGACGATCCCCTTCTCGCCGCCGGTGAGAAGAAACCTCGCGTCCGACGTGACGGCGAAGGCGTGTAACCGCTCCGACGCCGACGCCGTCGCCAGCGGCGCGGCGCTGCACGGCGCGTTGATCCCGTGGCTCGATATGAGAAGCGTGTCCGCGCAGTACACGAGAAGTCGCGCCGTGGACGTCGTCGCCTCGACGAGTCGCAACCAGCCCGGCGTTCCCGCGTGATCGTCGGCGGCGCCGGGGCCGGCGTCGCCTTGGAGCTTTTTCCGCGGGGCGCGCACGGTCCGCAAGTGCCTCCCTTCTCGGAGCGTGTGAAGCAGCACCGCCCCGTCGGCGCCGCCGGACGCGACGAGGTCGAGCTCCGCGGACGCGGCGACGCACGTCACCGCGTCGTTGTGCCCGAAGAGTATCCGCCTCGGTTGATGCCCTAACCCGCCGCCCTTCGCCAGCGACGGTTTCGACCTCGGATCCCCCCACCCCCCGGGCGGCGGCGTGACCTCCCACACCGCGACCGTCGTGTCCCTGGACCCGCTGACGACAACCGTGGCGCCATCGTTCCACCCGGTATCCCCGATGTCGCCGCCGTAAAACACGCCGCCGCCGCCGCCGCCGCCGCCGCCGCCGCCGCCGCCGCGCGCGTTCGATGAACTCCCGCCGCCCGTCGCCCCCCACGCCCGTCCCCCCGTCGCGCCCCCCGGCGCGGTCGTCGCGAGGCACGTCACGAGGTCCCTGTGCCCGGTCGCGATCTGCAGCTCCCTGCCGTCGTCCACGGCGATCAGACGCAGCCCGTGGTCCCAGTGCCCGCACGAGAGCAGCACGCGGTTCGACGCGATCGTCGCGAAGCACCGCGGCCCCGCGTCGGCGGCGGCGGCGAACGGCGGCGCGATCCTGCGGTGGTCCCCGCCGCCGTCGCACACGACGGCGTACGCGGGGGACCCTCCGCCGTCGGCGCCGCCGGCAGAGGGTCCCGCGTCGTTGCCGACGCTCCCGACGCTCCCGACGCCCCCGCCACCCGCGATGAAATCTCCCCCGGACGTGAACGTCATCGAGTTCGAGCGGTCGTGCCCGCCGCCGCCGCCGCCGCCGCCGCCGCCGCCGCCCGGTCCGGCGGCTCCCGGCGGCGGTCGAATAAATTTGTGCACGCCGATGGACCGGTCCGCGGACATCGTCACCACGCGCGAGGTTCCTAAGGCGCCGCTCGCGTCGCCTTCGACGGCCAGGAACGCGATCGGCGCGAGGGATCGCTCCGGATGCGGTCGCTGCAGCTTCCCGCTCCCGGGTAACGGCGGGGACACCACGGATGCGAGGCGAATCGCGTGCGGCGAGTGCTTTATCGGCGGCAACGGCGCCAACGGCGGGACCCGACGCGGGTGGGGCTTCGTGAACAACCGCGCCGGGGTTTGTCCAAAGTTTATGATCTGCGCCTCCGCAGCCGCGCGCTGATCCGCGTCCGCGATCGCGTCTAAATCCACCGCGCCCTCGTACGTGAGATGGTGAAACACGTTGTGTCGCTTCACCGCCTCCGCGCCGAGTTGCGCCGACCCGAAGACGAGGTCGATCCACTCGTGGACGCGCGCGGATACCGTCTCGCTTTCGAGAGCCTCGCGCATGACGCGGATGAACTCGTGGGTGCTGCCTTTCGCCCACGGCGGGAGTTCGACGTCGCCGACGGCGTTGCCGTCCTGGCGCGACCCGAGGTCGTGCGCGCTGTTGTTTTCGAGAAACTCCGGGAGGCAGTAAAACTCCGGGATGAGCTCTTTCACATCCGCGGTGGACTCCAAACACGCGCGCCAGCACCGATCGACGGAAGAGAACAACCTATCGGCGTGATCGAACCTCCCACCTTGAAGCTTACGGTTCAACCCGGTGAACGGCTCGAGGCGAAGGAGGAAGAACAGCACGATCCCGGACGAGGAGTAGTGCGAGCCGTAGTGAAACGGCGGCGTCGACGGGTCCGGATCCTCCGCGAGGAGCTTAAACCGCTCGATGAACTGTTCCAGACGCGGCGCGTGCAGCGCGCCGATCGGCTTCGTGAGGTCTCGAAACACCTTCGGGTCGTTCAAGTCAATCTCCGGGGACGTGTAGTCGCTCAATATCCACGGGAACACCGGGTATTGCGTGAGGTCATTCTTCGTTCGCCCGGCGAGCGTGTTCAACGCTTGCAGGTAGTCAAACGTCGAGAGCTCTCTTCGTCGCCAACGCTCTTGCGCTCGCGACGCAGCCTCGAGCTTACGCCGGCGGTCCATCACGACCGCGCCAGGCTTGCACGCGGCGACGCGCGCCGCGGCCTCGCGCATCGTGCGGCGGTCTTGAAACGCGAGGAACACGGACCGGCGGTCGGTGAGGAAAATCTCAATCGCGACGTGTCTCAGCTTGTACCTCGCGTGATGTACCTCGTCGACCCGCGACGTCGGCCACCGCCAGAACCGCTTCTTCGAGCGGTTCAGCGAGACGTCGTCGATCGTCGTCGTCGCGTCCTCGGCGTCGTCCGCTTGGTCCTCGTCCGCGATGAAGTGCACCGCGGCGCGAGAGATCTCCACCTTACCGGCGACGACGCCCCCGCCGCTCACGAGCGTCCCGGGCGCGGAGAGGAGAACCTTCCTTCGGTCGTCTTTCGATAGCTCTTTCGCTTCCCGCTCCGCTTCCTTCTCCGCAATGGCGGCCGCGGCGGCGACAGCCTCCGCCTCCGCTCTCGCGACGGAGTCCTCCTCTTCGGTGGTCCCGTCCACGATGGATTTCAACGCGCCGCCGACGACTTTGGTTATCATTCCATCCGCCGGCCCGGTTTCGTCCTCGCCGGCGTTCGCCGCGTTCGACGTCGTCCGCGCGAGGCGATCGTCCTCGTACACCACGTACTGATAGTCCCGCTTCAGTCGCAACCGTCGCTGCGAGCTATCCTCGGCGCTGTCGAGCTTCCACTTGTACGGCGGCGGCGCCGACGCGTTCGAACCGTCCCCCGCGGCGGCCGCGTCGTCGCTCGCCCACGCCCCCGTCTCTCCCGCGAGCTCTCTGTGAAGGTTACGCCACAAGTCCCCGAGCGCTTGCGCGTGCTCCTCGTGCGCGGCGCGCGACAACGCCCTGCGTTGACGTTCGCGCTCGCACAGCGCGCTCAGCGCGGCGGTGCGCGCCGCGCACAACGCGCGCTCGGCGGTGCGTTCGTACGCGTACGTCGCGGCGGCGGACTCCTACAAAGCGACGTCGGGGTGGAGTTGAAAGGCGTCAGTTGGAGTTGAAAGGTAACGCGGGCGGGGATTGAAAGCGGGGGTTGGGCGGAGAGAAGCGACGGCAAAAGTCCTTACGGATCGGCGTTCACCACGCGGACGCGGTCGTATGGGGACCAGTGTATAGAACGCACCGCGGCGGCGGCGGCGGCGGCTCTCCGCTGCTCCCCGAAGCGTCGCGCCTCCTTGGCTTCCTCCGCGGCCGCGGCCGCGGCTTTCTGCTCGGATATGAGCCCTCTGAGGCCGCCTCCGACGGCGCCGGGCGCGGCGGCGGTCATCACCGCGGCGGCGACCGCGCCAGCTTGAGACTCGTCCACCGCCCTCGCCCCGCTTCCGCCGCCGCCGACGACGCCGCCTTGGAGCAGCCCCCCTCCGAGAAGACCTTTCGCGGCGCCCGCGGCGGCGGCGACGAGCCGCTCCGCGATCTTCGCGCGCTCCGGTGAGGACGCCGTGAACGCGGTCTCCGCGCGCACGAGCGCGGCGAGGAATAAGTGCAGTCGGTTCGACGTCGACGCGCGGTCCGCGTCCGCGGACCCGGACCCGCCCGGGGGCGCCAACAGCGACGGGAGCATCGCCTCCAGGGCGTTCGCCGCGACGTTCGCCGCCTCCGTGGGAGCTTCGTACACGTACACGATGACGAGACGGAAGGCGACGCGCTGCATCGTCGCGACGCGCTGCGCGGCGTACTTTTTGGTTCCGGCGCCGCCGCCGCGGTCGCCGCCGGCGGGGATGTCTCCGTGCGCGTCCTCCGCGGGACCGGCGACGTCCACGTCCCCGCTCATGGACGGGGTACGCGAGTGCCCTCGCGACTCCGTCCCGGTGCTCGTGACTAGCGCGCGTACGAGCGTTTCGAGGATTTTCCACGTTCCGTCAAACATCCGCCACGTGTCCCCGTCGAGCCCGGAGCTCGCGCCGTCGACGTTTTGTGACTTTTCCAGCGCCGCCGCGGGGGACGCCTCCGCGACGGCGGCGTCCACGAGCGGCAGCAACGCGTGCAAGTTGTCCCCACACGGGCTCGCGGCGAGTCCAGGGCGATCAACGAACGTCCACGACTCGGCTTTCCCGCCGCCGCCGGCGCCGCCGGCGCCGCCGCCGGTGGCGCGGTCGCCTTCCCCCGCGGCCCCCGGGTCTTGTTCTAATAACGCCTCCATCAAATCGCCGAGGATCAATCGCGACAGCGCGTCCCCGTCGAACCCGCCGCGGTCCGCCGACGCGGCGACCGCGGCGACGGTCGCCTCCACCGCGACGTGCCCCTCGTCCACGCGGAGCACCGCGTGCGCGTGAAGCGCCCTCATCAGGCGCATCGCGAGCGCGCGCTCCTCGCCGCGCGCCGCCGCCGCCGCGTCGCTCGCCCCCTCGGGGTCCCGACGCATCACCGGCAGGAGCCAGCTCTGCCACCCGTCCCTCCCCACGAGCGCGTGCGCGTTCGCGGGGGCGCCCTCGACGAGCCGCAGCAAGAGCTCGAGCACGCCGCTGCGCATCTCGGTGTCAGCGCAGCCTTCGAGGAGCTGAAGGAGGAGTCCCGCGGCGGCGGGGTGGACGACGCCGGGGACGCCCGAGGAGGAGCCGCCGTTCTGGTGGACGAGCGACGAGCCGCCCATCCCTTGGGGACCTTGGGAGCTCGTCGCCGACGCGGCCGACGAGGACGAGGAGAACGACGACGACGACGTGCCCCCGAAAAAGCGTTTCACGCCGCCGCCAGCCGCTTTCGCCATCTTCGCGCCCTTGGAGAGCATCCCGCCGGAGGCTTTTCTCGGCGCCGGCGTCTCCAACGCCGGCACGGGCTGCCCCCCGAGCATGAGCTCGAACAACGCCGCGCGTATCTCGTGCGTCAGCGGGTATATCAGCAGCGACTGCGTCACCGCGGACCATAAACCGTCCGGGGCGTCCAGGGTGCCGTCGGTCACGCCGCCGCCGGTGTTTGCGGAACGCAATCCGCCGCCGCTTTCGAAGCCGTCCGTGCGCGGTAACAATGCGGCGAGGAGTCGAATTGCGAGCGCGCGCGTCTCCGCGTGCGGCCTCGATAGCGGCGCGAGGACGACCGCGGTGCCGCCACACTCGCTCGCGATCGCGTTCGCGAGGGATCGCTGCGCGGGAACCCCGGGCTGAAGGAGCTCGACGAGGCCTTCGAGGATGTCCGCGGCGGCGGCGCCGGCGGCGGCGGCGCCGGCGCCCTCCGCGCTCTCTCCCGCTTCCTCGATCGCGAACACCGCCGCAGACGCCATGTCCACGTACGCGGCGTACACCGCGCCGGGGAGCAGCGAACCCGCGACCGCGAGAAGCGCTCTGCGGCGAGATCGCACCGCGTTCTCGTCCCGGTCGTGCCCGCGGAGGTCGCCCGCGGCGTCCACGAGCGTCGTCGGCGGCAGCATCGCCCGCAACGCCCCCGGGTCCCTCTGCGCGAGCGCGCGGAGCAGCGCGGAGTGCGCGCTCAGGGCTTCCGGATCCACGTGCGGGCCTTGCCACAGGCGCATGTCTAGAAGTAAACGAACCGCGGGCTGGTCGTGATCGACGTGATCGATACCGTACGACCCCCACGCGGAGCTCGCCGCGCGCGCTAAACGCTCCATCGCGGGAATCAACGCCGGGGATAAGCGTCGTCCGCCGTCGCTTCGAAGCAGATGCGCGATGAGCGCGTGCCCGCCGCTGACTCTCAGCGCCTCTTGATTCAATCGCGAGCCGTCGAGAAGAGACGCGAGGAGGTCAATCGCGTCCGCGGCGATGGCGGCGTCGTGCGCGTCCTCCTCGCGACTCCGCGGGGCGCCGTCGTCGTCGCGCGGCGCGAGGAGAGGGAACAACACCCGAACGCCGCCGAGGCAGTGGATGATGTCCTTCGCGCTGTGCGTCGCGCAGACCCGCGCCGCGCCGACGATCATCGCCGCGACGTTCGGGGCGTCGTCTTCGATGAACAGGTCGCGGTCGCCGCCGGGAGGATCCTCGTCCCCGCGGCGGCGGACGGTGTCGACGGCGGCGGCGATTCGGTCCTTCACCGCGCCGAGCCACGCCCACGCGCCGCCGCCTTCCGCGCCGACGGTGGAGTAGCACGTCCGCCCGCTCGCGGCGGCGGCGTTGAGGGATAACACGAGCCGCGGGGCGATGTTTTCTCGCACTTCTTTCGCCTCGGACGCGCTCATGCCGACGCCGGCGAGGGCTAAACCAGACGCCGTCTCCGCGGGGGAAAACGACCCCAAGTAATCCGACCCGAGCGCCGTCATCGCCTCCACGGCGGCGTGCGACAGGACGTCGTCGAAGAGACGCACGGCGCCGAGCTGCCCACGAAAAGGCGCGGACCCGACCGCGGCCGCGGCCGCCGCGCCTTTCGCGATGAGCGTCGACGACGTGTTCGCCGCCGCCGCAGCCGCCGCCATCGCCGCGGCGTCAAAGTCGTTAAACGCGCCGACGCAGCACGCCGTCAGCGGCTCCGTGACTTTCGGGAACCGCAACTTGGACGACCCGACCATCTCGCCGTCGACATAGACCTTCACCGTCGCCGCGAAGAGCGGCGGGCGTCCCGGAGTGTGCGTGATGACGACGAACATCCACCGCTTCGAAGGCAGCGACGCGTGTATCCTCGCCGCCTCCGCCTTGGCCGCGGACCCGGACGAGGCGCTCGAGAACGTGCTGATGTCCACGCCGGACGGCCGCAACGTCGCGGCGACGCCCAATCCAGACGCGGTTCGCAGCGCGAACAGCGCGACGCCGCGCCCGCTGACTGGGAACGACTCTACGCGCATCCACGCCGCGAACGTGTACCCGCCTCGTCCGCTCGGCCACGGCGGCGGCTGCGTCAACGCCAACGCCCCCGCGGTGCCGCTCGCGTCGCCGCCGACGCCGTTACGTATCCCGTCCTCGCCGGCGAAGTCGAAGAACGCCGAGGGGCCGTCTCGTTTCGCCGCGACGCGCAGCGTTCGGAGCAACATCCGGCGCGGAGTCACGCCCACGCTCGGGTCGCGAAGCATTTTAAACACGAACCGGAAGTGACGCGCGGACAGCGAGTGCGACGCGCACCAGCCGATGCAGTCGGACAGTAACTCGCACGTCGCGTCGGTTTCGTCGCTCGTGGACGCTCTCGCGGCGACGTAGAACCAGTCGAGAAGTTCGCCGAGCAAGTCCGCTTGGTCCGCCGCGGCTCGAGACGCGACGGACTCGCCGAGGGTTTTCGCGAGCGCTTTCAACACCCAGCCGACGTCCGCGCCGTGCCCTTTCGCGTTCGCGCCTGTTCTGCCCACTCGGAGCAAAGAAACGAGCACGGAGAGCGCGCCCGGGTTACGAATGACCTGTCCAGCGGTCCACGTAGGGTTGACGCCGCCGCCGCCGCCGCCGCCGGGGCTGACCGGGTTCTCGTCCGGGGCGTCGTCGTTTTCGTTTTCGTTTTCGTCGTCGGGGAAATCTCCGTCCACGGCGAGGTCCAACGTCCGCAACAACAGCGTGCGCGTCACCGGGGCATCGCCCCACGCCGCGCGAAGCGCGTGTGCGAACGTGTCGTACCCGACGCGATCGCCGAACGCCGCGGCCGCGGCCTCAGACCCGGACAGGAGGCTCCGGAGCGTTATCAAGACGTCCAAAATCACGCGTTCGTCGTCGACGCCCTCTCCGTTCAGTAAACTCACGACTTGAACGTACGCCTCGCCTCGCGAGTCGCCCGCGATGTACGCGCGCAGGGCGCCGCCGCCCGGGCCGTCGAGCGCCGCTCGCAAACTAGATAATATGGAGCCGAGCGGCGCGGTCCCTTGACCGCGCGCGACCGCGGGCCCGCGCCCGGCGGCGATCTCCCGCGCCGCCGGCAGCGTCTCGAGGTACCGACGAAGCGTCGCCTCCCACGCGGCATCCGCCTCGCCGGCGCTCGCGTGTGTGTTCCCGGGCACGCCGCCGGGGAGGTACCGACTCGCGATCAGCGCCGCGATGGACTTCAACGCGAGGTCGCGCGCGGTCGGGGACCACAACAGACGGAAGAGGAGGTCCACGAGCTCGGGCGCGGTCAGCGCCGCCGCCCCGAGCGCGGCGCCGCCGCGTTCGAGCACGGAGACGAGAAGCGAGAGCACCGACGCCTGCGCGGCGACGGCGTCGCTCGCGGCCTCCTTCTCCGCGGCGGCGTCGGTTTCGGCGGGATGAATTCCCCAGAGCATCACCTGCGCGGCCGCGGCGGCGCCGAGCTTCGAAGGCGCGCCCGCGCGGAGCAACGCAACGGACGTCCCCCGCGGCGCGAGCGACAACGTCGTCGTCAACGCCGCCGCGAGCGACGACGCCGCGCGCGGCTGCGTCGCGCGCGCCGCGATCGCGTCGAGCATCGCGCTGACCTCCGGCTCGCTCCCGCCGCCACCGTGATCGGACGTCGACGCCGCGGCGAGGTGCCCGCCGCGTTCGCCCGCGACGGACGCGGCGAAGAACCACGCGTCGATCGCCAGGGTCGACGTCTTCAACGCGATCGACCACGACGACGCGTCGTCGTCGACGACCGCGGCGGATCGATCGCCGGCGCTCTTCGCTTTCGCTTCCGGGCTCTCCGACGCCGCGTCGCCGTCCACGCTCGCCGAGAGCGGCGGCGTCGCGGTCGCCGGCGCGCGCCCGTGCGCGACGTCGCTGGAAAGGAGGACGGTCCACGCCCCCGCGTCTCGACACGCGTTCACCGCCGGGGACGGATACGCGTGAAGCAACGCGCGCGTGAACCGCGCGACGTGCGCGTGCAGAAGCGCGCTCGCGAGACTCCCGGGCCGCTCCTCGTGTTTCAACGCGTCCACCGCGGCGTGCACGACGTGCGTCAGCATCGTCGTGGCACCCGCGGCGAGGTCCACGCCGGAGGAAGACGCCGTCGCGGCGCCATATCCGCCGCCGACGTCCGCGTCCACGAACCCGCTCAGGAGCTCGAACACGGTCGCGAGCGCCTCCCCTGGGGGCGATTCCGCCGCGAGCGCGGCGTCGTCGGGTGCTGATGCACCGTTGTCGCCCGCGAGGACGAGGACCCGCGCGGACTCGGTCGCGGCGTCGCGCAGGAGCGAGGAGAGCCTTCCTCCGAACGCCCCCGCGGCGGTAGCGTGGCGAACGTTCACGCCGTTCCTTCGCACCGCCGCTCTGACCGCCCGCAGCGCCTTCACTTGGAGCGCGAAGGCGTCGACACCGCTCGAGGTCGCGGCGTCGCTTTCACCTTCGCTCGCGACGCGCCCGCCTTGACCGAGGCTGTCCCCGATGCCTTCGATGAGGACCTCCAAACCCCCGGCTCCGCGGAGGGAATTTTGCAAAGAAGACGACGCGCTCAGCGCGGCGGACAGCGAGTCCAACAGCGACGCCTCCAGCGCGGCCGCGGCGCGATCGCTCCCGGTGGGACGCGCGCGAAGCGTGCGCTGTATTCGGATCATCTCGATCATCGCGGTGAACCCGCCGCACTCGAGCAGAGGCTTCACCGCGGGGGACTCCTTCGAGGTCGGAGGCGCGGCTGACGCCGCGGATGCGGCGGCGGCGGCGGCGGCGGCGGACGCGGCGGCGGCGGCGCCGTCGGGTCGGAGGTAATTCGCGAGCACCTCCGCGCCGAGCTCGCACAAACTCTCGAGCACTCCCAGCTGCGTCTGGACCTCCGCGCCGACGCCCATGGACGCGCCGCCGGATCCCCCCGGCTCGCGCATGCCCGCGAGCGCGGCGAGCGTGTTCAGCCGTTGCATCGCGGACTTTAAGAGTTTCGTCAGCTCGGGTAACAACCCGCGCTCGCGCAGGACGATCCTGTTCCTCTTGCTCCGCGTCGCGATCCCGAGCGCGCGGAGGAGACTCACGCCCGCGGCTCGTCGGAGCGCGGGCTCGTCCGCGCGCATCGCGGCGCCGTGTGCGCCCTGCCCGAGCGTCGCGTCTAACGTCTTCTGCGTCGAGACGACGCCGTCCACGAGAGCGCCGAGGACGCGCACCGGATGCCCACGGGCGCACCCCATCACGACGGGCTTCTTCTCCGCGGTCGCCTCCGCGGCGCCGTCGTCGTCGCCGCCGCCGTCTCCGCCGCTCGTGGACGCGGTCGCCGGCGCGCGGAGGAGGGTCGCGTCTTCCTCCCCGCCGGAGACTGGGCGCCAGCCGTCGAACGCCTCGGCGAAGCCATCGAGGAACGACTCCAGCGCGTCCTCGCGATTCGGCGACCCCGCGGGCGCGCCCTCTAAGACGCTCCACAGGAACAACACGTGCGCGTCGCGCTCGTCTTTCTCGTCGAACGCGACGTCCGGCAGCGACGCCGCGCAGGGCTCGTGTGGGACGACCGCGCGAAGCGGCAGGGGCTCCGGCGCCCGCGGCGAAGAAATCGCCGCGGTCTCGGCGGAGGACGACGACGCGTCTCGCGAAGTCGACGACGACGACACCGACCCCTTGTCCCCGCCGAGGAGCTCCCTGAACCCTTTCTTCAGGTAGTTCATCGCGCTCGCGTCCGTCGACGCGGCGACCCGGGGGCGGTCGTTCCAGCCTCCGGGTGCGCCGTGTCAGATGCGCGACTCTCGGAGACGTTGTAAAGTTTCTGTAAAGTTTCCGTCGTCGCGCCGCACGCCCCGGGTTCTCCGGTGGCGTTTTTTTTTTCTCTGTTCGCGCTGGCGTGGCCGAGTGGACCGCCGACGTTCTCGACGACGAGGCCGCGTGACGATCGGTGAGAGACGGAAACGCGGACGGGAGCCACGACGAATACTAGCCGTACTGCATGCGAACGGAACGCGTCGTGTTGATGAGTGAATATTTAGTGTATTCAACGCGTGTCTATGAGATCCTTTCCCGCCCCCGATCGCGCGCGTCGCCGCCGTCGCGCGGTCGTCTTTCACCCTCTCCGCCGCTTCGCTTCGTTTCCTCCTCGGCTTAGTTGCCCTCCGCGGACCGAAGGAACGGCTCGATCGGCTTCCCGAGCGCGTACACGATAAAACCAATCTCCCGGAGTTTATCGTGGTCGAGGATCAGACGGCCGTCGAAGACGAAGGCGGGCTTCTGCATGACGCCGTAAATTTCTCCCCAGTCGTACGACTTAAACTCGTCCCACTCGGTCATCACGCACACCGCGTGCGCGTCCCTGAGCGCTTCGATGTGAGACTTGTACGTCGTGATGTTGCTCATTCCAGCGCCCATGTCCATCGCGATCTGCGCGTCCGACACTTTCGGGTCGTAAATCGCGAGCCGCGCGCCGTCTTCGATGAGGCCGTTCCCGACGTCGATCGCCGGCGCCTCGCGCGTGTCCCCGGTGTCCTTCTTGAACGCGAACCCGAGCATGCAGATCTTCTTGTTCCGGATCGTGTTGAACATCGCGCTCACGACGCGCTTCACGAACCGGTTCTTCTGGTAGTCGTTCATGCCGACGACGGAGTACCAGTAGTCCGCGACTTCCGTGAGGCCGTGGCACTCGCAGATGTACGCGAGGTTGAGGATGTCCTTCTGGAAGCACGACCCGCCGAACCCGACGGACGCGTTCAAGAACTTCGGGCCGATCCTCGAGTCCTTCCCGAGCGCGTACGCAACCTGGGACACGTCCGCGCCCGTGGCCTCGCACAGCGCGGACATGGAGTTGATGGAGGAGATTCTTTGCGCGAGAAACGCGTTCGCGGCGAGCTTCGAGAGCTCCGCGGACCACAAGTTCGCGGTGATGATCCTCTCCTGTGGGACCCAGTTCGCGTACACCTCGACGAGGGACGCGACCGCGTCCGTGCCCTCCTGCCCCTCGATCTTCCCGCCGATCAAGACGCGATCGGGCGCGGTGAGGTCGTCCATCGCCGTGCCCTCCGCGAGAAACTCGGGGTTGGACAAGATATCGAATCGCACGCCGCTCGTGTTGCAGTTCCGCTGCAAAACCTTCTCGATCGCCTCCGCGGTCCGCACCGGCACGGTGGACTTCTCGACGATGATCTTGTTCGTCTTGCTGACCGCCGCGATCGTGCGCGCGGCGGACTCCCAGTACGTGAGATCCGCCGCCTTGCCCTTCCCGAGGCCCGTCTTCTTCGTCGGCGTGTTCACGGAGACGAAGATCATCTCGCTCTCCGCGATCGCGCCCTCTACGTCCGTGGTGAAGAATAAGTTCTTCCCGCGGCACTGCTTCACGATCTCGTCGAGCCCGGGCTCGTAGATGGGGAGCTCGTCGCTGTTCCACGCGTCGATGCGCGGCTGCGAGATGTCCACCACGGTGACTTTGATGTGCGGGCACTTGAGCGCGATCATCGCCATCGTCGGGCCGCCGACGTAGCCGGCGCCGATGCAGCAGACTGCGGGGGTGCGTCGAGGGTGGGGCGGGGTTGGTGAAGGGCGTCGTGCGTCAGTCATCGGTCGGGCGCGTCACCGTGGACGCGAAGCGAGGGGCGACGGGGAGCACTTGAGCGCGGACCGGGGTCGAACGGTTCTGTTCGTTCGACCCGCGGTTCGAGGCCGCGGGGGAACCGGCGCGGGGGCGCGCGCGCGCGATCGGGTGGGAAGACGGCGCGCGATGGCGACGTTCAAGCGGTGTACGCACTGGAGGTGACTTTGACGACCATTCTGGGCGTAAGTTGAAGCGTGAAGCCTGCGAGAGGTACGGGAAGGGCGAGACGTCGTCAGCGGCGATGGCGTCGGGGCCAGGAAACGCGAGCGGCTGAACGTCGATTTGATTTGTCGGTCATCGCGCGCAGATCGGAGGCCGCCGCGCGCGATGGACGCGCGCGGCGCCGAAATCGCGCGGACGCGATTCCAGAAGGACGCGAAAGAAGATACTACGCTCACCTTTGCGTGCGCAGGCGCTTCCAAGAGTGCGGACGCGGGGACGGGACGACGCCCGTTTGAAGCGACCGCTCGCGCAGCTGGACGGTCACAAAATGGGCGTCCCAAATTCGCCGGCGGAAAAATACCGTCAGAAGACGGCCCTCTCGCCGGCGGGCGCGCGCCGGTCGACATCGTAACGCCAATGCATCGAGCGTTTAAATATATTAACGTACTCACAACACCACACGGGGTATGCACACCCACCCCACACCCTCCCGCGCGACCCCCCCGCGCGTCTAAGACGGGGAAGACGCGCTCCGACGCGCGCGCGTCCCTCGCTCCCGCGTCGACGGTACTCATCAGGACCCAGTCGTGTCCCACAGCGTCCCGCGCGTCGTCACCGCCAGCGTCACGATGACCGCGGGCACGGCGACGAATATCGCCGCGCCGACGGTGAGCTCGTTCCAGAAACCCTCCCCCACGTACTCGTCCCCGGCCCACTTGTCGCTGTATAAGTCCTCGCGCTCCCGCGGCTTCTCCCGCGGCTTGTCCGACGCGCCCGGAGGGCTCGAGCCGCGCGGCGCGAGGTCCGCGGCGGTCACCTCTCGCCGCGGCGCCGCCGCCGCGTCGGCAGCCTTCGCCTTCGCCGCCGCCGCGCGCGCCTCTTCCTCCGTGTCGACCCCCCGAGCCCTGTCCACGAGCTCTTTCGTGATCGACACCTCCGTCTCGACGATTATGGTCGTCTCCGGGCGGTTCTGCGCGCTGCGAATCGCGTCGAGGACGAACGCGAGCCGCTCGCTGCCGTCGAGGAACCAGAGCTCGCCGTCGTTGATCGGATCACTCACCGCGACGAGCCGCTGCCCCGGGGTCACGCCCGCGGCTTCGGCTTCGCTGCCGATCGCGACGCCGGTGACGAAGATCACCGGGCCTTCCGCCTCGTTCACGGTGACCTTATCGAACTGCAGCGTCTTCTTCGCGGCTTCGGTGGAGACGACGAGGTCGATCGTGCCGTCCTCGACCGCCATCGGGTCCGCCGCGGCGCGCGTGCGAGTGGCGCGGCGCGTCGTCGTCGCGCGACGGCGCGTCGGCGTCGGCGTCGTCGCTCTGCAGGCGACGGGCGCGCGGTAGGTCGCGGCCGCGTGGAGGGTCATCGTGGATGCGGACACGGCGACGGCGAGCGTCGCGCGGCGCTAAGTGGCAGTGGCGCCGTGGGTTGTCCGGGACGCGCGCTCGCCGCTCGCGCGCCGCGGCCGACCGGTGCGTTCGATCCAAACGTTATTCACCCATCTCTCGGTTTCAACATTTGATCGCTTCCCCTTTCAACGGACCGATGAAGTTTTTTTTTGATGGAACGACCGCGACCCTGAGATATGTGAGCTCTTTTTTTCGAAATAAATAGTCTACGCGCTGATCCCTCCGCCGCCGCGCCGCGCCACTCGCACGCGCGCGCGGCCCATCCCGCCGCTCGTCGCACCCCAGCGGACGTCTCTCTCGACGCACGCACCGCTCCTCTCGCGCGCGTCGACGCCCGCGCCGCGCGTCATGGCCGCCGCCGCGATGACCTCCTCCGCGACCACCCGCGCCGCGACGGCGGTCGGCTCCGTCGAGTCGAGGGCGGCGCGCGCGACGACGACGACGACGACGACGACGACGACGCGTCGCCGCGCGGCGACGCTCGCGACGCGCGCGTCGTCCTCCGCGGACGCGCCCGCGGAAGCCGCGACGACGGACCCGAAAGGCCGGTACATGGCCCGAGGCGTCTCCGCGGACAAGGAGGACGTCCACGCCGCGATCGCGAACGTGGACAAAGGGCTCTTCCCGAAGGCGTTCTGCAAGGTCGTCCCGGACCTTCTCACCGGCGACGAGGAGTACTGCGCGTGCATGCACGCGGACGGCGCGGGGACGAAGTCCTCGCTCGCGTACATGTACTGGAAAGAGACCGGGGATCTGAGCGTGTGGAGAGGGATCGCGCAAGACGCGGTCATCATGAACACCGACGACCTCCTGTGCATCGGGTGCGTCGACAACATTCTGCTGTCGTCCACGATCGGACGCAACAAGTCGCTCATCCCCGGGGAGGTCCTGAAAGCCCTCATCGGAGGGACCGAGGATGTGCTGACGACGATGCGTGAGAACGGCGTCGGGATCTTGTCCACGGGGGGCGAGACCGCGGACGTCGGCGACCTCGTTCGGACCGTGATCGTGGACTCGACGGTCACGGCGCGCATGAAACGCGCGGACGTGATCAGCAACGACGCGATCGCGCCGGGGGACGTCATCGTCGGCATGGAGTCGTACGGACAAGCGACGTACGAGAGCGAGTACAACGGCGGCATGGGGAGCAACGGGCTGACGTCCGCGCGGCACGACGTCTTCGGGAAGTATCTCGCGTCCAAGTACCCGGAGTCGTACGACGCCGCCGTGCCCGAAGATCTCGTGTACTCGGGGAAGTACGTGCTCACGGACGTCGAACCGGAGACTGGGATGACCGTCGGGAAGCTCGTGCTGTCGCCGACGCGGACGTACGCGCCGGTCATCAAGAAGCTTTTGGACGTCGTCGACCGGAAAAAAATTCACGGGATGGTGCACTGCTCCGGCGGCGCGCAGAGCAAGGTTGGGCACTTCCTGAACGACGGTCTGCACGTGATCAAGGACGACATGCTCCCGGTGCCGCCGCTGTTCCGTCTCATTCAAGACTGCAGCGGCACGGACTGGGAGGAGATGTACAAGGTGTTCAACTGCGGCCACCGCATGGAGGTGTACTGCGACGCGGCGACGGCGGAGGAGGTGATCAGAGTCAGCGAGAGCTTCAACGTCAAGGCTCAGGTCGTCGGGAGGGTCGAGGCGTGCGAGGGGAAGTCGAAGGTCACGGTGAAGAGCGAGCACGGCGAGTTCACGTACGACTCGCCGTGACGTGAGCGACGATGGGAGCGCGCGGGTAGAAGGAAGAGCTTTGATGAGTCGTCTGCCGATGGGAGCGCGCGGGTAGAAGGAAGAGCTTTGATGAGTCGTCTGCCGGATCGTCGTCGTCGTCGTCGTCGTCGTCGTCGTCGTCGAGAACAGAAAGCTCGTCACCACGCGACCGTATTTTAGTCCCTCGAGCCGTCGTCCGCGCGCACTCGCGCCGCGGGCGGGGTCGCCAGCGCGCGGACGCGGGCCGTTCGTCCGAACGCGACCGCGACGACGATGGGCCTGCGCGCGAAAGCGAGCGCGTTCGCGCACCCGAGAGCGCCGCACCTCGCCGCGTTGCGCTCCCGCCCGTTCACCGCGGCGGTGGAGATTCTGATCCCGTCGACGACGGACGACGACGGCGCGCTGAGGCCGCGCGCGGACGCGTCCTCCGCGCTCGACGCGTGCGGCGACGCGGAAAGGGCCGGCGTTCCGGAGTTTTACGTCGCGAGGATGACGATCGAGGAGCTCCTGTCGCGCGACTTCGTGGAGGCGCACGCGCGGGGGCGATCCGCGTCCCTCAGCGCCGTCTGCGTGGACGCGCGAATCGACGCCGAGGACGTAGCGTGCGTCACCCCGTGCGGTCGCGCGCACTTCTCGCTGACGCCGAGCTCGCACGCGAGACTGGGCGTGACGGGCGAGCGACGCGACCGCGGGACGGCGAAGCACCACGCGGTCGTGAACCTCCGGCGGAGGGGCCACGATGACAAAGGGTCGCATTTTCACGATCGACTGCGCGTCAACGCCGCGGCGATGACCGCCGCGGACGGCGCGGAGGCGTCCAAACGCGCAACATACCTGTGCGCGCACAGCGTCGACGGCGAACCCGCGAGGATGACGTTCCCGGACGGCGTGGACGCGAGGGCGGGGGTTTTGGCGTACTCTTCGCGCGCGGCGGGCGCCGCCGCCGGAGAAGAACCGCCGCCGCCGCCGCCGTCGTCCTTCTATCCGGAGTCCCGCGGCGTCTCGGACGGGGGCGAGGACGCCGCGGCGGCGCTCGCGAGCTTCCACGAGTACGTGGGCATGATATCGTGCGGGTGCGACGTCGGCGGCGACGTCGTGGAGGCGCACCGTTGGGAAGGACTCCTGGGGTCGAGACGCGTGGAGGCGGCGTTGTCGTTTTGTCGCGACGCGGTGAACGGCGGCGCGGCGCCGTGGGCGGCGGTCACGGCGTGGGGGTTCGCGGACGACCCGAGCGCGGAGAAGGCGGGAGGGTGCGCGGCGCGGAGTGGCATGAGGAGTCATCGCAGCGGCGGCGGTGGGTGGGGGGACGACATCACGTTCGTCGTCCTCCCCGGAGACGGGTACGTGATGTACTCAAGCCCGTGACCGCAGACGATTCGATTCGTTCACGAGTTAGCGATCTACTAGTAGGACGGCAGAGGGAGCGCGGGCGCGTCCGTCGTCGAGTGACTCGAGGTGACAACCAAATTTTGTATTAGAAAAACGAAAAGAAACGACGGCGATATTACGCGCCGCCAGTTTCAAGTTTCATCACCACAGACCCGGGCGCGCTAAGGGTAAGTGGTGGCGGGCGCCGCGAACGAAACGGTTCATGCCTGGACGAGCTTCTGCTCCGTCTCTCGGGTAGGAGACGCCGAGTTCTCCTTGCTCGCTCCGCTGCTGCCCCCACCGTTGCTCCCCTCTCCGGACCCGTCGTCCCCGGCGCTGCCTTCGCCGCCGCTGCTGTTGTTCTTGTCCCCTTCGCCGCCGGCGTCGCCCTCGCTCTTGAGTCGCACGAACTGGCCCTTCACCCTCGGGCGCGCCTCCGCGAGCCGCTTCCGAGACGCGTACCGCACCTTCTTATCAAAGTTCCTCTCCTTGCGCTTCTTCAAGAAGCGCGCGATCGCCTCCGCACGGCGCTCCGCGCACGTCGCGCTCGCGCCCAAACGCGCGAACGTCTTCTGCTGGTGCTCCACCGCGCCCTGAAGGACGGCGTAGAACCGGTTCATAAAGTCCATCCCGCCGGGGACGTCGCGACCGCCGCCGGGGCCGGGCATCGCGCCCATCCCGGGCGGCGGGACCATCGCGGCAGCCGCCGCGGCCATGTGCTGCGCGTAGAGCGTCGGGTCCACCCCGGGCGGGCAGGGCGGGAACGCGCCGGGGTGGAAACCTCCGGGCATCGGCATCGCGTTCATCGCCGGCTGCGGCGGCGTCGACGCGTCCTCGACGTTTCGCGGCGGCGCTTGCGGCACCCCAGTCGCGCCAGGGAACGCGCCGAGACCGGGGAAGCCGCCGGGGGGCATCGGCATGCCCGTCGCGGCGGCCGCGGCCGCCGCCGCCGCGGGGTTCGGCGGCATCCCAAAGAAAGCAGCCATCTGCGGCGGCATCCCCGGGAACATCCCCGGGAACGCGTTCGGCGCGCCCGGAAACGCCGGCGGCGCGAACCCGACCGCCGCGGTCGGCGGTTCCTTCTTCTCGCCCTCCGCCGCCGCGATACCCGCGAGGTTCGCGAGTAAGTCCCCGCCAACGTCCGGGTCCACCTTGACCTTCACGATCTGCGCTTCCGCAGCCTCTTCGAGGTTTAAGAACGACTGGAACGCGGACCGCGACGCGGAGCGACGCAAGCCAACCTTCGGCGCCTCCTCGGGGGGCGCGGTGCCTTTAGGCAGCGCAATCTCGAGCATCGTCGTCGCGCCGCCGTACGCTTTCGCGAGCTGCACGGACAGACCTTCCGGCTCCGGGGCGACGTCGTCGTCTTTCTCGTTCGCGCCCGAGCCGCTGCCGCTGTCGCACCCGCTGCCGCTTCCGGCTCCGTGCCCCGCGCCGCTCTGGCCTTGCTTCCCTTCGCCCCCTTTCTGCGGCTTCGCCGCCTTCGCGCTCGTCGCCGCCTTCGCCGCCGCTCTCGCCTTGCCCTGCGCTTTAGCTTGCGTGGACGCTTTCAGTTCCTTCGCCGCTTCCTCCGCTTCCTTGGCCGCGAGCGCGTCTTGCGCCTTCTTCCCCGCGAGACGCGAGGACCGTTTCCCTCTCCCGACCTCGTCAGCCGCGGTCGCCTTGTCGTTCTCCGCCCTCTCCACCGCGGCGGCTTCCGCGGCGACGCGCGTGGACGGCGTCGCCGTCGTCGCGTCCTGCCCGTCCGGCGACGGCCCCCGGCGCCCTTGCGCGGTTTCCGTCGACGCGCCGCTGTTGTTCGAGTGAATGCGATCCACGGACATCCCCGCGCCGCCGCCGACGGTGTGCCTCGCGAGGTCCGCCATCTGCGCCTTCTTCACCGGCTTGACGAGGTAATCCTGCGCGCCCGCTTCCGTGCACTTCGCCTGGAACTCGTCCGAGTCCACGGTGCTCATCACGATGATCGGGATCGACCGGAACGGCTTATCGCTGCTCTGGACGATCTTCATGAGCTCGAGGCCGTCCACCTCGGGCATCATGATGTCGGTCAAGACCAGGTCGATCGCGCTGCTCGGGTCTAACAGCGCGTCGATCGCTTCTTGGCCGTTCGTCGCGGTCGTGACTGTGGGTTGAAGCGCGCGGAGAGGGTTTGGAGACGTCAGCGAGGACGCGGGGCGAGGAAACGCGCGCGGGCGCTCCGCGGCCGTTGAGAAATATCCACACGAGATATTTGTTCGGAGTCTGGCGATGATGACGCGGAGGCGAGGTCCGACGCGAAGACCGCGCGCGGGGACGCACCCGAGTGCCCGCAGCTCCTGAGCATCGCCTTCACGAAGACTAAAGTCGAGTGATCGTCCTCGACGAGGAGGACGCTCAGGTTTTTACCCCCGCCGAGGGCGCCGAGCGCGTTCGCCGTCGCGGCCGTCGAACCGGCGTTCGGCGTCGACGCATTTCCCATCGCGGCCGCGGTGGTCGCGTCGTTCGTCGCGTCCACGCGCGGCTCCGCCGCGGCCGCTGCCGCCGCGGTCGGCATCGTCGATACCGTCGTTCGCGCTCCCGCACGTCCAAACGTCGAAGTCCCGAACGTTCAATCGAATCGCGTGCGACGCGCGACGCGTTCGCCGAGCCGAGCGCGAGACCGCGGGGAAATGGAGCGTCTCCCGCCTAATTTACGCCTCGCCGCGTCCGCGCTGACACGCCACCCACGCGCGCTGCTCGCCTCTCACGACGCTCGCGAGGCCTGGGACGAGTGCTTCGTGTGTGCACGCTTCGCTTTCCGCGTGCCGTCCGCGCTCGGGCCGTTCGACGCGCGCGCGCTTGTGCGAGTCCGCGTCGTGCATGTCCGAGATCATAACGAGGGAAGGGGGGATTTCGGCCGAACAATTTGTTATTTTCTCGAGATCCTCTCACTGATCCTCTAACTGATTGCCCATACGGCGCGTACGCGCGCCCATCGTACGGAACGATCCTCCACGTCGTCGCTCTGCACAACTGTCGATTCGAAAATATCTCGGGCGAAATTTCGCGGGCTACCGTGGGAAATTCCGCGCCCCGTCATTTTCCGTGGTTCACGTGATCGATCGCGCGCCCAGTTGTCGATGCGTTGGCAATCATCTTGATCGCGAAATTTGTCTCTTTCATCGGACCTCGCGATCGCGGATCGCCTTTTTAACTCCTCGTTTGACTCGACGATCCACGAATGTTATTTTTTCCTCCTCGCCGGATAACCGCTTTTTTCAGCCTCGGGGAAAACCGATGCACGGAGGAAACCTCTCGCGACGCTCGTTACTCGTGAAAACTCGCACATCGTACAAAATCAAATCGTCTACCACACGCCGAGGGCGCGCTTCTCCGGAAAACACGTCGCGCGCGCGCGCGCGCGACACGCCCGGCAGGCGCCTCTCGATCGTGCTCGAGCTACGCGTGCAAAGAAAATTAACTCTTTTCCGTTCCGTTCGCGCGGCGACGTCGACGTCGGGTCTGTCACGCCTTCGCCACCGCGCTCGCGGCGCTGCTCCGCGTCGTCCGCTTCCGCGTCGCCGACAGCTCCACCTTCCCGCCTACGTCCTCGCCCCCACCACCCCGCGCTCTCTTCGAGCTCTGGTTCGCCTCCCCGCTCGGCGACGGCGGCGAGTTCGTCGGCGGCGACACGCTCTTCCGCCCCGCGGAGCTCTTACTCTTGCTCCGCGACCGCCGCCGCTCCTCGGCTTCTTTCGCGGGGTCGAACAACCGCAACACGCCCAGGAACATCCTTCCGTGCTGCTCGCTGTGCACGGGCGCGACGGTCAGCCTGTTCGTGAACTTGGTCCCGTCCTTCCGGTAATTCGTGAGCTTCGCCTCCGCGCACGCGCCCTGAGGGTCGTTCCATACGAGCGAACGTCGGGGTGGAGTTCATAGGCGTCAGTTGGAGTTGAAAGGCGTCGAGGGCGGGTATTGAAAGCGAGGGGTGATGGGCGGAGAGATGCGCCTTGCAAAGTCCTTAAGAAACGGCGTTCACCACGCCGACGGGGTCGTATGGGGACCAGTGTATAAAACGCGCCTGACGCATCACCGCGTGCGCGAGCGCCTTGACGATGGCGTACTCCGTCTCGGGGCCTGGCGAGGGTGGGATGGGGGGGGGGAGGACGTCAGTCAGGAGCGATAGAAAAGAAAGAGATAGAAAGAGGAGGAGGAAAGCGTCGAGAGGAGAAGAAGAGGGAGGAAGGGTCCATCGCATCGCGCGCCTTGAATGAGCCGCTTGATCGTCTTCCCCGCGACTTCGCTCGCGGTGTACCCGCAGAGTCGCTCCCACGGCTCGTTCACGTACCGAATCGTCGTGCCGTCGATGTCGGTTATGATCCGCGCCTCCTCCGACGGCTGCATCGCCTCTTCGATCGTGAACGGCATCCCGCTCTCCTCCGCGTTGCTGATGATCAGCGGCGGCGTGGACTCGCGTCCGGACCCCGACCCGCCCGCGCCGGAGCCGTCGTCGCCGCTCGTCGTCGTCTCCTCGAGCTCGCTGCTTCCGTCGTCGCTGCTCGTGGTCTCCGTCTCGTTTGCTGCGCCCTTCGTCGTCTCGAGGGGAAGACCGCCGCCGCCGCCGGGGATGTTGTCGCGTTCGCCTGTGGTGACGACCGACCATGGAGCGCCGGTCCGTTCCGACGTCGCCGTGGACAAGAAGACTTTTCTCTCCGTCGCCGTCGCCGCGCCCGAGCCCGACGTCCCGAGGGTGTTCCCCCCGCCGCACGTCTTGTCCTCACCGGTCGTCGCCGCGGTTGCACAGTTGTCCGGCAACAGCGCCTCCATGGGCGTGCCTTTCAGCATCCCGACGCCGTGCTTCTCGACGTACCCGACCGCGTTGCTCACGATGAAGTTCAGCGACGCCTCTCTCCTGTACAGCTCGTCGCGAAGGTTCCAATTCCGTTGCTCTAAATCGCACGCGCTCTTGTGCAGCGACTTTCCGTCTTCTTCGAGGGACGTGAGCTTGGACGTCGCGAGGAAGTACTTCTTGATGATCTCTTCGCGATCCATCCCCACGAGCGCGCGCGTGTCCGCGTCGAGGTCGTGCAGAGCCGCGTGGAGGTTGTGCCCCTTCCCGAGCTCGAGTCTCAAAACGTCGTGCTCCGCCGTCATCTTCTTGAATCTCTCCTCGGTCTCGTCGCGCGCGTTGACGAGCTGCTTCATTCTCGTGCGGACGTCGAGGTACAACCGCGCGAGGTTCTCCGTGGGCATCTGACGGAACGGATGGTGCAGCTCCGTGGCCTCGTCGGACTCCGCGCTCCCGCCGCTTCCCTCGGCTTCTTTTTCGCCGCTCGCCCCGCTCGAGTGGGGGGACGGGCGCTTTTTCTTCGGATTCTCGTTCGGCCACGACGGCGCGCGCGCGGACGCGTCCGCGCCGGATTTCGCGCGGACCTCCGTCTCGGTCATTTCCATGCACGGCACGACGAACCCGCGCGCGATGCGAGGGTGCGATCGGCGCGCGCGCGGTTCAATGAGGGCGCAGAAGGGAGGGGCGCCTAGGTTTGGCGCTTTATAAATATCTAGCCAAATCCTGAAATGCACTTTTTGCGATCTCAAATCAGAAGTACAGTAAGTTACTGCGCGGCCGCCGTCATTCCGGCTGCAAACGCGCGGTTCCGGTCGATCGTGACCGTGACCGAGTCTTTGAAAGGGAAAAGGCAGAATCCCGCGGTTTCAAAAGTATCTTTCGAACCGAAGCCGTCGGTTGAAAAAAGCGCGGTCACCGCGAGACGCCGCGAATCGCCGATCTGGCGATACTTTTCGGAGAGCACGTGACGACGACGACGACGTCAGCTCCGATCGCCAGCCAGACTTCGACGCGCGCGTCCTCGTCAAACGATGTCTACGATGTCCGTCACGCGCACTCCGATCGCCGCGCGCGCGTCCGCGTTCGCATCCGCTGGACGATCCGCCGTCCGCCGCGCCGTCGCGCCGGCGCGCGGGGTCGCCACCCCGCGCGGCCGCCGCGGCTGCGTGATCGTCCGCGCGGACGTCTGGTCGGAGATGAGTGGATACATGAAGTCGCAGTGCGAGGAAGCCGCCGCGCTCGAGGCGAAGGACGTCGAGGCGGGCAGGGCGAAGTGGATCGAGATCGACCGACAGGTCCCCGGCGCGCGGCTCGCGTATCAGGAGCACAAGGGCGACGGGAAGAACGCGGACGCGCTCGAGAAGTTCTGCGACGACGACCCGAACGCGGAGGAGTGCAAGGTGTTCGACGAGTAAACAAACGCGGGACGGAGACGCGTCGTCCGAACCGAAGAGAGGGAGAGCGAGCGAGAGAGGAAGAAGACGTGATGCATCGCGACGCGTCCTCGCGCGGACACGACATTTTCGCATGATGCGAAACTCAGCGTCGACCGCGTCGTCGTGTCGTCGTTACCGTTCAGCAGTCTATGTTACCGATGAAGACTACGGAGTGTTTGTTATCGTAACAACGAGACCGCCGCGCCTTCCCCGCCTCGGCGGCGTCGCGTCAGTTCACCTCCATCCCGCCGCCCTGGACCGACCCGCCGCCGCCGGCCGCGCTGACGTCCACGCCAAACTTCTCCAGCATGTGATCCGTCTCCACCTTGCTGACGAGTAAATTCACACTAGACTTGCCCTTCCAGCACGCGATGGCGAGCTCCTCCGGCGCGAGCACCCCCCCCGCGCCGAGCGCTGCTCTCTCCTCCGCCGTCCCGAGCCTGGGCAAGAACACGCACGATCCCGCGACGGCGCTCGTTACCTCCGCTCTCGTGGCGTCGTCCGTGAATAGAGGCTTGTCCGGGCGCTCCGGGTCCGGCGCGAGCTGCAGCGAGCGCTTCTGCAGGATGAGCTTGAGCTCCGCGAGCGTCGGGCGGATGATCTGCCGGGTCAGAAACGGCAGCGTCATCGTCAAGCCGTCCTGCACGAGCCGGTAGTCGCACGTGTCCCCGGCGGAGTCTTTGTGCTCCTGACGCTCGAAAATCTTCAGCCCGGCGGCGATCACCTTGAGGTTTTCGCGCACGTCCGCGGCGAGGTACTCCCGCAGGCCGTTGCTGAGCATGTACACGCGCTTCGGTCGACTGTTATCCGCGGTGCGCGTCACCGCGTTTTTATGCAACGGCAGCTTCTCGCGGTCGATGCCGTACGTCGTCGTGATCGAGTCGATCACGCCGGGGTCCACGACCGGGAGTATGGGATCCAAACCGCCGTATCCGCCGCCGCCGCGACCGCCGCCGCCCCTGCCGCCGCCTCTGCCGCCGCCGCCGCCGCCGCCGCGGGAGTCCGCGCCTCGCCGCCCGCCGCCTCTGGCTTGCGTGAGCAGCAGCTCCTTCTCCGGGACGAGCGGGCCGTTCGCCTCCGCCTCGCGCAGCGCGCGAAGGTCGTGCGAGTTCCACAGCGTCAGCGTCACGCTGACGCGCTGCTCCGCGGTGTCGACGGTCAGCTCCGTCCGCACGGTGATCGGCCCCCGCAGTTTCTTGTTCGGGTCCTCCGGCGCCGCGGGCATCTCTCGCTTCTTGTCGAACACGGCGATGAAGAACCCTCCGGTGTCGTCTTGGTGCGGCAACACCCGCATGCACCGCTCGAGCGGCAGCGCGTCGCTCTCCGCGTCCGAGAACATCGTGGGGTGGCACTTGAACGGACCCTCCGGTCTCCCTTCCGCGTCGTGCTTCCCGTGCTTGTCCCACGCCTGCCACGTCTTCACGCCCGGGACGCGTCGAAGGTTCGGCATCTCGCCGGACATGTCCACGAGCTCGAGCGCGCCGTCGGATTGTTTCAACATCGCGGCGACGACAGCCTCGTCCTCGATCGGGTTGAACGTGCACGTGCTGTACACGAGCCTCCCGCCGATTTTCAACAAATGCGCCGCGCGCATGGCGATCTTCAGCTGCAGCGGGTGCAGCCCGTTGCCGTTCCCGACTGTCCACCGCGGCCAAATGTCCGGCGCCTTTCGCATCGTCCCGTCGCCGCTGCACGGGACGTCGCACAGTATGGAGTCGAACGGGAACGTCCGCCCGCCCATGGACTTGATCTCCGGGAAGTTCTGCGCCTCGTGGTTCGTGACTAAGAGCCCTGGGGAGTTCACGCGCTTCGTCTGGTGCGTCAGAAGGTTGCAGCGTTTGATGTCCACGTCGTTGGCGACGACGAAACCCTCCGGCAACGCCTGAGGATCGTTCAAGCCGCCGTGGAGCATCTCGAGGAGCTGGAACGTCTTCGACCCGGGCGCGGCGCACATGTCCAGGACGAGATGGTGCGGCTCGATCTTCAAGAAGAACGCGGGGATCATGGAGACGACCTCCTGGCGCGTGATGGACCCGTACTCGTTGGCGCGCTTGACGAATTCGTGAATCGACTCCAAGTGCGGCAGCCTCCGCAGCTGCTGCCGCGAGTAGTTGAACTGCCACGCGAGCCTGTCGGGGTACCACCGCACCGCGGTCGGGGGCTTCACCTCGGGCTCGGTGGGCTCGCACTCGGCGGCGGCGCCGGCGTCCACGACGTCCGGGACCTTCGCGAAGAGCTTGTTCTCGATCTGATCGCGAATGTCCTCCGCGTACTTCCCGCTGCCGTTGATCCGGAACGACGTCGGCAGCGGCGTCCTGAGCGACGCCATGAAGTCGTCCCACTCCCCGTCCGGGACGATCTTCTGTGCTTTGTAGTACTCCTCGAACTTCTCGTTCGTCTTGTCGTAGCTCGCGTACGCGCCCGCGCCGTTCCCTCCTCCTCTCCCTCCTCGCTCCTTGCTCGGATCCCACACGTTGTCGCGCTTGCCCTTCTTGAAGTCGCGCTTCAGGACGCGGTCGTCCCCGCCCTTACGCTTGAACCCGCGTCCGCCTCTGCCGCCCATCGTGTCCGGTGTCTTCTCGACGAGCGCGTGAAGTCGACGCGTGGACGGTTCGCGCACCTGTGCGCGCGCGCGCGGAGGAGTGCGCGCGTCGGCGATGGGAAACTCCGACAGACAGGAATCTGGTTTGGCGGCGGCGGCGCGGCGCTCTTCTCGCGCACGTTTCGCCTGCATCGAGTCATCTGTTTCCCTCACAACGCGTCGCACGACGCGCTTCGACTCAAACACCCGCAAACGAACATGTCAGATTGGAACCAAGGCGGGGGATATCAGCAAGGCGGCGGCGGCGGCGGCGGCGGCGGCTGGAACCAAGGCGGCGGCGGCGGCGGCGGCGGCGGCGGCTCGCAGCAGTACGGCGGCGCGTGGGGCGGTCGACAAGGCGGAGGCGGCTCCTTCGGAGGGGGCGGCGGCTTCAACAACACCCGCCCTGGGGACTGGCAGTGCCCCGCCGGGTGCGGGAACGTGTTCGCGTCGAAGATGAACTGCTTCCGATGCGGCATGCCGAAGCCGGAAGGCGCCGGCGACGCGGTGCGTCTCTTCGCGCGCGCGCGATCGCGCCCCCTCCCCGCGGTCGATCGATTCGAGAATCCGTCAGATCGCGTCGTTCGTCCCGAGAACCCACGCGCGAGGGGCGTTTTTACCCTACGAACCCCCCGATCGGACGGATCGCCGACGCCTCCTCTCTTCTCTCTCTCCCTTCCTCCCTCCCATCGTCAGGGCGGCGGCGGATACAACCAAGGCGGCGGCGACTACGGCAACGGCGGCGGCGGCGGCTGGGGCGGCGGCGGCTCCCGCGGCGGGTACGGGTACAACGACCGCCCCAGAGGCGGCCCCACGCCGAGGCCCGGGGACTGGAACTGCCCCGCCGGGTGCGGGCTCGTCTTCGCGTCCAAGTACAACTGCTTCCGCTGCGGCGCGCCCAAGCCGGAAGGCGCGGGCGCGGAGTACGGCGAACGCCAGGACCAAGGCGGTTACGACCGCGGCGGCCCGCCCCCGGGCGAAGCGCCGCCGCGGGACATCTCCGTGGACGAGTACCGCAGCTCGGGCAGGAGCGCGCAAGAGCTCGCGGACAGCCTCACGCGCGAGCAGCGGTGATTTCCGCGACGGGTTGAAAATTTCGTCGCGTCGCGCGGTCGGGTCGGATCGTCGGACGCGCGTGAACTGTGGCGCCGACGAACCTGTCGTCGCTCGGGCGTCGTCTTCTTGGGACGCGCAAATGGATGCGGTTGGGCGCGAAAACGCCCCCGCGCCGAGCGTTCTCAGTGTTGTTTTCTTGTTCTTGTAGACTCGCGGCTCGCGAGCGGTAAAAGTGATTTTTTCGTTGTTGATACATTTCGGTGATACAAACAGAACGCGCCTCTCCCATCCTCCTAGCTCTGCAACCACGCGGTCAGCGCGAACGATAGCACGCTCCCGGTGGCTAACCCACCGATCACCGCGAGAGACAGCTTCGCGCCCTCCTCCCCGCGCTTCCCCGGAGCCACGAACGACGGACCGTACATCATGCACGTCGACCCGAGGTGCCCGTTCGTGAAGCTCATCGCGGCGACGAGCGCGACTGGCCACACGTCCGAGCCCGCGAGCGCGCGTCGCACGCCCCAGGACCCCTCCACGACGACGTTGCACATCAACAGCGGCGGTATCAACGCGATTCTCGCGATGGAGAGCACCACCAGCACCCACCCGCGCGGCGGGGACTTCAAGCCAGCCCCGCCGGTTCCGGCCCCAGCCGCGCGCCGCCCGAAAAAGTCGCACGCGTTGGCGAGGAGAAACATCGTCGGCGCGAAGAGGTCGCCGGAGAGGCGCGACGCGATCCCAGCCCCCGGCGGTCGCGCGACGCACGGCGGCGCCGTCGCCGGATTCGACGCCGAGCATATGCTGCTCGTGACGGACGGGAACACCACGAGCGTCACCGCGAAGGTGATGAACACGGCCGCGCGGTACGAGCGCGCGTCCGCCGCGGAGCGTCGCGTCGCACGTCGCGAATCGTCTTCGCCGCGTTCTTCGCTCGCGCTTTCGCCCCCGTCCCGCAGCAGCGGCGCGATCACGGCGTCCTCCTCGTCGCCTTCCTCGCCCTCCCTGAACGCGGCGACGCTCTCTCTCTCCGCGGCGATCGCGGCGTGGTGCCGATAGAACGGCGTCCGCTCCAGAAACGCGCACCCCGCGAAGCACGCGAACACGAGCGCGGCGGAGACGAAAAAGTACCCGCGCGCCGTCGCGTCGGCGTCGGCGTCGGCGTCGGCGTCGGCGCCGTCGTCGCGCCGATCGACGTCCACGCCCCCCCCCCGCCGCCGCCGCCGGTCGCGGTGGAGAACACCGCGACGACGCTGCTGACGACCCCGCTCGCGGCTTGCCCGCTCATGATCGCCTGGTTATACCGCGGCGGGAGGAACGACGACGACGCGAAGGACCCGCCCTGCGCGAACGCGGTGAGGACGCCCATCAACGCGAGCGTGATCAGCGTCGTCGCCATGACCGCGTCGCCGGACGCGTCGTCGTCGTACGTGAACGCCCCGGTCGCCGCCAACAAGATCGCCATCCCGAGCAGCGGCGCGGGCACGCGAAGGAACGACGACAGCTTCGGTATGAGCTTAGCGCGGACGACGAGGCACAGCGCGAGGACGTTGGCGAACATGTACGTCACCGCGAAGACGCCCTCGAACGAGTCCGCGAGCGCGCGCGCGAACGGGGGCGTGAAGAGCCTCCTGTCGAAGTACGCGCGCTCGGTGATGAAGATGTTCCACGGGAATAACGTCCCCGCGCCGGCGAGGAAGAGGATGACGTACGTGATGTCGTGCCTGCGATGGACGGACGGACGGACGCGGGGGTGGGGCGGGGATGGATGTCAGCGGACAGCACGGTTCGCGTCGTCGGTTTGAACGAACGACGCGAACGCGAGATGCGAGCGCGCTCGGCGACGCGCTCGGCGACGCGCGTACCTATCCCGGGGGGGCGCGCGGTCGCCCACGTTCTCCGCGACGTCCACCGCGGCGTCGGAATCGCCGTCTGACATCGCGTCTCGCGTCGCGTCGCGTCGCGTGCGCGCGCGCGCGCGGCTCCTCCGAGGAAAGCGAAAAGTTCGCGCGTCTTTTCACGCTCGCTCAGCTGGCTGCTGGCCTCGATGGTTGGATCGAGCCGCCGACGTGGCCTCGAATCGTCGGCGCTCGCTCGGGGCACAACGAAACGCACGCACGCGCGCGCGACGTCATGGCTTCCGTATCCGCGATCCTCCACACCACCGCGGCCGCGCGGGTCGCGCCGAAGTGCGCGCGCGCGACGCGCGGCGGCGCGCGCGCGAGCGCCGCGCGCGCGTCCGCGCCGGGCCGGAAATCGTCGAGCGAGAAATCGCTCCTCCTTAGCGCTCGCGCGGCGACCGCGCCCGCGGGGCTCTTCCGGGCGTCCGCGGCGCCGAGCACGCGCCGCGGCGCTCGCGTCGTGACCGCCGCCGCGGCCGACGACGAAGAGAAGGTGCGCGAGCGTCCACGCGACGCCC
>MDSW01167277.1_pt1 | contig 31832 bp, 43 predicted proteins | sample 811171 | NCBI WGS metagenome assembly MDSW01 (sample SAMN05326641, study PRJNA326480) | marine metagenome | isolation source: seawater | place: Atlantic Ocean: North West | collected 2012 | reverse complement strand
AGTTTGGTTTAGGTCAAGTTTCAGAGACCATTTGTCGCCATTTTTAACTGCGTACAATCCGCTATCGTCTGGATGATTTTTGAATGTTATTTTATCTCCTTGAGAGAAACCCTCTAAAAGGCCAAGGCGTTTAAGTCGTTTCCGTGTGAAATAGTGTAGAAGTTGAGCGAATAATACACCTAATATGAATACAATTATAAGTTTTATGTTTTCGGTTGAAAACAGTGTAGTTGGCATATTTAACATATACCGGAGTTTTTATTTTGAATATTTAACCTTTAAAAAGAGGTCACGAAGAAAATGAATTAAACATATTTTTTAGATTAGTTATTAATAAAGCACATGCACTCGAAGAAGATATATTTGATGAGGCACGCACATTCGGAAGCGCAAGATTGTAAAAGGAAAGGTATACCAAGAGATGATGATAGTTTATTGGACTGTCACATAACAAAATTAGGAGAATTCCAAGCAAAAACTGCGTGGGTCGAAGACGATTTGCCAGATTTGGTAGTTGTATCGCCTTTAACACGTGCTATACAAACGGCGTTAATAGCGTTTGAAGGGTTTGATATACCGATGATATGTCACCCAGGATTAAAGGAGAAGGGGAATAAACTGCCCGAAAATATTCGAAGAGAGAAGCGTGAGTTAATTCGGGATGAGAAGTTGAATCAGCACGAGGCGTTTGCTGATATAGATTTTAGTTTGGTGTTAGAAGAAAAGGTGTGGAGTACGAGTAAGAAGTCGAAAAGAGTAAATTTTGTTCACGATAGTTTAATAGAGTGGTTAAAAAGGAGAAAAGAGGAGCGTATATTGTTGGTAACGCATTATAAAGTAATAAAGGACCTTTTTCCAACGGGGTTTGAAGAAGTGGATAATTGTAAAGTGTTTGAAACGAATTTGTTTGAGGGAGATTATTATTTAATAAAAAACGGATTGATTTAAAATTAATAAAATTATGAAAATTAATAAATTAATAAATTAATAGATTAATAATGATAAGTTTAGAAGAAACCCTGGAAAGTGATTTAGCTCTAATAAAAAACTACATAGACGTCGATTTGGGGCCTTCGCAGACAACTACGACACACGTATTCGAAAAGCAGGTTCCAAAATATATAAAAAAATACATAGAAAACGTAAAAAATTCCGAAAATATAACGTCTCACCTCCTAAACTTATCTTCGAGCAAAAATCTAATATTGCCAGTTACAGAAATGAACGAGGTATATTGCGCAAAACACCGAGGCACCGGCAGCAAAGCGGGGTCGGATGCCGTATTTGAAACAGAACACATAGATGGGCCATTTGGAATGATACCAAAACTGACACTGTTTAGATGTATAATTACAATTTGTAACGAAACCGAAACGGAGACGGTTATAAAAGAAGAAGCGCACAGAATGAAAGAAGGTCAGGCCGTTGCGATAGATTACAATAGAGATTTGCATTACATAAAAATAAAGGATGGATTTAAGCCGAGTCAGGATGCAAAAAGGTATGTGTTGAAATTGCACTATATTTCTTATCCTTCGAGGTGTCCGATGTTTGCGGTGAGGTTATTCAGGTTCTTGAATGTAAATTACAACAGATTGGCGAGGAAGGCGTTTTTGTACGCGTTAAATCCTAAAACCCGTCCGCAAAAGATAGTTAATTTTATCATAAACACTACCACTAAATTGTGGTCTAAAATGTTTCACGGTAAATTAAAAAAAGTGATTTAGACGTCGATAGTTTCTACGACTTTGCCCAACATCACGAGAGAATTAGAATCCATAGCCGCAAATCTGCCTAGACCCGCGCATTTAGTAAAAGGTTCAATATAAAAAGGCTTAGTTGGCTCGAATACCACTTCGGCAGATTCTCCAGCCTCCAAGTGCGGAGGGTTATCTTGCTTTTGGTTTCCAGTTTTTTTGCCCATCTTCCAGTTTATCTTTGTCATTTTGCAGGCAACCTTCGACGAACGAACGTGAATGATTGGAGCAAATCCAGGCTTTAACTGCCCCGGGTGCTCTTGGACCGCTACTTGAGCCGTAAATTGCTTTACGGCGTTGCACGCCCCATCCTTTATCTTATAGATAATATCCCCTGATTTTGGCATATTATCTTTAACCAATCCCTTTATCGACATACCCACGTTGTCGCCTGGAACGGCTTGTTCGTATTTCTTGTGATGCATTTCTATAGAAAATATCTTGCATCCCGTGACACCAGAAGGCATAAATCCAATCTCGTCGCCTGGCTTAATGGTGCCCTGTTCGATGCGGCCAGCAACGATGGTACCGACACCCTTAATGTTGTAAATACCGCTGACGGGAATGCGGACGGCGCCTTCTGCGTTTCTTTTGGGGGGCTGAACCAATTTATCGAGGGCATCTTTTATCGTTTGTCCCGATACTTTGGTTGTGGGGTTAAGATTGGCCTCCCAGCCCTTGTACCACGGCATTTTGTCGGTGGGGTCTATTAGATTTTCACCTTCAAACCCAGAATACGGGATAAAGGGGATCTTCTTGGGTTTAAAACCAGCTTGCTGGAGCATACCCGTCATTTCAGTTTTAATCTCGTTAAAACGAGCCTCGGACCAGTTACACGCGTCCATTTTGTTTATTCCCACGATGATTTGATCCACGCCCAAAAGCGCCAAAAGTCTGGCGTGCTGCCGAGTTTGGCCCTGAACCTCGCCGCTCGCGTGATTACCTTTCGCTATGGCCGTTTCGAAGCCTCCTGCTTCTGCGGGAACGAGGAGGAGACCGACGTCGGCTTGGCCCGCGCCAGTTATCATATTTTTAACGTAGTCTCTGTGGCCCGGTGCGTCGACGATGGTGTAGTGGTATTTGTCGGTAAAGAATTCTTTAGTGTTGCAGTTGATGGTTACGCCTCTTTCGCGTTCTTCTTTTTGGCTGTCCATATAGAAGGCGAAAGCGAAAGAGCTTTTTCCCTGTAGATCAGCTTCGGTCTGTAGTTTTTCCATTTGTCTGTCGGAGATTCCGCCGAGTTTGAATAGGAGGTGACCGGTTGTGGTGGATTTGCCGGCATCTACGTGGCCGCACACGACGATTGATATGTGTTCTTTTCTGTTGGTGTCGGCAGTAAAATCGCTCATGTTGGTATAAATATTGGGCTTGTGTTTAAATGTGTTTAAGTGGTATGATTTTATTGTTTGTTGTGTTAGTCTTTAACGTGTATCCATTTTAAGCGGTTTTTATCTAAGTAGTTGAGGGTCCCGTTATCTATTTTCCATTGAGTGTAATTTTCGTCTATGTACCAGTATGCTTCGCAAGCTTCGTTGGAAGAGAGTATGCATTGTTCGTAATCGTTGATTATTTCTTCGGAGAGGTATTTTTTGAGAATGGATGGTTTATCGTAATTGCTGACGACTTCTATTACGCACATGTCTTCGTCTTCTATGCAAGCGTAATTGCGCATTATTGTCAAGTTTCCCTTTTTAATATTATTTAAAAAAGGTAAAATAAAGAATAGGAGATTTTTCATTTATATCTTTAAAATCTTTAAAGTCTTTAATATTTTTAATAATTCAAAAAAGTCGCCTTGATGCTGAATAAACGTCACCCCGGTAGCTGGGGGCGGACTGCTTTTCGGGAGCTTTTTGCGCCTTCGTCTCGAGTGCCTTCGCCTCGAGTTCTTCTTGTTTCTTTGGATCGACTCGTTGTATCTCGCTTACGTAAGCATTTAAAGTATCTACTTCTTCGTCTTCTCCCTGCAAGAAAGGTTGGATTTCGTATGATTTTTCTCCTCCGTGTGGCAAACGATAAAGAATTTTGTAATAGCCTGTGTAATATTCGTTATCTGTAAATACTACGATGTCACCTGGTTCTAATGGTTTATCTGATTGCGCGCCGAATTTGTTTAGGCGGTATACGTTGTAAAGTAGGTCAACTTCTGTTAGATTCCAATTTTTTTTGGATTTTGCAAATTTTTTAATTAAACGGATGTTGTCGTTCATTTTAATAAGGGTAGATATTAAAAAAAAGGTTATATTTAAATGATTAGACCCGGGCAAGGATGGGCCTCTAATATGGCAGGTCAATCTTGCGCGTGTTGCCAAGAAATGGATAAATCGCAGGTATTTAAAAAAGAAGTTATATTTGCAATAAAAGTTTTTGTTGCTCTTAAAATATTGAAAATAAACGGAATCTTAGAATAAAGAAGGAGTGTGAATGGGATATTTAAAACTAAGTTTGTAGTAAAATACAAAGTAATGAGCGTAATAATGCTTTATACTAGTGTCTCTCATTTGAAGGGGGTAAAAAAAAAGCAGGAAGAGACGAGGTTGATATTTGATATAAACAAAATACAAATTGTAGAAATAGACGGGTCGCAAGAAGATAATTTGGCGTTGAGGGAGAATTTGTTTGACATTTGCAAAAGGCGGTACGAATATCCGCAATTCTTTGTAAAAGTGGGGGAAAAGTACAGGTACATTGGAGATTTTTCAACAATAAGCCAGATGAACGATTCGAAGAGGTTGAGCGAACTTACCTATTTTTTTAGTGTTTAAAACAAATAAAGATATAAATTCGCTTCTTATATAATGTCTATAGAAGACTTGTATAAGAAAGGATATACGGTGTTACCTTCGTTAATAAGCGCCGAGACCTGCGACAAGTTGGCGGCGTATTTGAATAAAAGTATTGAAGAAAGTGGAGATTTGCCGTATAATTATATAAAAGGGCATGATCAGTTGCGGTTGCCGAGTAAGGGGGCGGATATTCCGGAAGAAATAGTGTTAAACGATAAGATTCACGGTATTTTGCGGGAAGTGTTTGGTAAAAGTTACTACATGTATTCTTACACGTGTAATGCGAATACAGCTTCTCGAGACCAACCATTTCATATGGATTGCACGCATTTTCATCCGATAAGTACGATACGGGATTTTGGCTCTCCGGGGCCGCCGGTTCAAATAATAGTTAATACTTATTTGCAGGACACCGACGAGTCTAACGGCAGCTTGGATATGGTTCCAGGGAGTCATTTGAATACGTATTTCGAAATGGGCGAAAATGGAGAAATAGAAGACAAGTACATAGGCAAATCGCAAAGGTGCAATTTCCCAAAAGGCAGCGTCATAATCAGAGACAAGCGCACTTGGCACAGAGGAACCAAAAACCCGTCCGGAAAAGCGCGTTACATGGTGGGTACGAGTTACGCGATGAACTGGTACAAGCTGTCGAATCTGACGTTTGACGCGAGCGCCGAAGAAATATTGTACGATGTGCCGTTTTCTACGTGGAACATACGATACGAATGACCGCTGCAAAAAATACCCTGGGGGGGGACCCCGAGAATTTAAGAGGTTTAAAAGAACAGTACTTGTAACAATTAAAACAAGATGCCACCGAAGAAGCGTACCGTAGAAGATCAGTACCGTTCGTTTACTCCCCGAGAGCATGTTCTCAACAGGTCTGGAATGTACATTGGCGACATGTCGAATGTGCGAAAGCCGTGTTGGGTGTATGACGAAGCGGAGAAAAAGATGGTGTTCAAGGACCTAACGTACAATCCAGGTATATGTAAGCTGTTTGACGAGTTGATTACGAACGTCTTAGATGAGGCGAAACGTGATGACACGCTGACGGAGTGCAAGATTACCTTTAGTGACGAAGGGTTTGTGGTCGAGAACAACGGGCGCGGAATACAGTTGGTGGAGCATCGAGTGGGAAATTGTTATCTTCCTGAATTTTTGTTTGGGAAGATGCTGACGAGTTCGAATTACGACGATACGGAGCAACGCGAAGGGGCGGGTACGAATGGTATTGGAGCGAAAGCGGCCAACATATTTAGTAAAGAGTTTGAAGTGAAAATCGTCAATAAGGGCGAGGAGTACGTTCAAGTTTGGCGCAACAATATGGCGGAACGCACAGAGCCCAAGATCAAGAAGACCAAGTCTGCGCGGGACTACGTAAAAATAACGGCAAAGCCGGATTTCGCCCGATTCGATATGGAGAATATGTCAAGTAACAGTACCCAGAAGGTTCTGGAGCAGAGAGCCACGGAAATATCGGGGCTGTGCGGAAAGCAGGTCTCCGTCAGCATAAACGGAAAGAAAATCTCGACGCGAACGTTCGAAGATTACGTGGATCTTTATCTAGGGCGTGACAAGAAAGCGGTGCCGAGGGCCTTTGCGGTAATGGACGATTGGCAGGTTTGCATAGCGGCAAATCCTTACGACGATTTCGTTCAAATATCCACGGTCAATGGTTGTCACACTCGAGACGGAGGTACTCACGTTGATCTCGTGACGCGTCCTCTTTGCAAGAAGATAGGCGAGAATCTGGCGGCAAAGCACAAGGATTTGACGGTTCCGGGTAAGTTGGTGGAGGCGCAGCTGATGGTGTTTGTTAATACGACGGTGCCAAATCCGAAGTTTAGCAGTCAAAGCAAGGACCAGCTGATAACTCCGTGGAAAGATTTCCGAAACAGGTGGCCCCTGGAGGAACCTTTCGTTAAGCGGGTTGAGAAGTTGGGTATTATGGATGCCGTGTTGGCGACGGCGAAGGCGAGAGAGATGAAGGCGTTGCGGACTCCCAAGGCGAAGCGAGGGCGATTGACGGATATTCCGAAGTTGAACGATGCGAACAAGGCGGGCAACAGCATGGCTGAGTCTGCAAAGTGTACGTTGATTTTGACGGAGGGAGATAGTGCGAAGTCGATGGCAATTTCGGGTTTGGAGTCTCGTATGCGGGACTATTACGGTGTCTTTCCCCTGAAGGGTAAGTTGCTGAATACGCGGGACGTGACTGCGAAGAAGTTGTCTGATAACGCGGAGGTTCAGGCGATCGTTCGCATATTGGGTCTGCAGTTCGGTAAGAAGTACGTGCATGGAGTTGCGGGGTTGAGATACGGTAAGATCATGGTGATGACGGACCAGGACGACGATGGTTTTCACATAAAGGGTTTGCTGATAAACTTTATCCATAGTTTTTGGCCGGAGTTGTTGAAGGTCCAAGGGTTTGTCACGGCAATGCTGACACCTATTGTTAAGGCGAGGCGAGGTCGAGAAATTCTGGAATTTTACAACACGGCCGATTACGCTACGTGGAAGGAACAGACGAATGGTGGAGCAGGCTACAATGTGAAATATTATAAGGGGTTGGGAACGAGCACTTCGGTGGAGGCTAAGGAGTATTTCAAGAAGATGCAACTTTTGGACTATCGGATATCGTGCGACGCGGACGACCAGGCGATAATCAAGGCGTTTGGTCCGTCGAAGGATTACTCTGATAGTCGCAAGGAGTGGATTCGAGAGTCTCTGGCAAATCCCGTGGAAGTGAATTACAAAAACAAGCATTTCACGACGACCCGTTTTGTGGACGAGGAGCTGGTGATATTTGCGAACACGGCGGTCAGGCGGGCCATACCGAGCGTTGTAGATGGTCTCAAACCTTCTCAGCGCAAGGTGTTGTTCGGATGTTTTAAGCGAAACCTGCGCACGGAGATAAAGGTGGCGCAGCTTGCTGGTTACATTAGCGAGCACGCAGCCTACCATCACGGTGAGATGAGCCTGAACGAGACTATCGTTGGCATGGCTCAAAACTTCGTGGGTTCGAAGAATATGAATCTTCTTCAGCCAGCGGGTCAGTTTGGCACTCGGATAAAGGGTGGCAAGGATTCCGCGTCTCCAAGGTACATATTTACGCATCTGAGCGAGAACGCCCAGTCGTTGTTTGACAAGAACGACGAGATTGCGCTTAAATATTTGGATGACGACGGGCAATCCATAGAGCCCACGTATTACGTCCCAGTGTTGCCGCTGGCATTGGTGAATGGCTTCAAGGGTATAGCGACGGGGTTTAGTACGGATTGTCCGTGTTTCAACCCGAGCGAGTTGAAGACGCTGTTGTTGCAGCTGATAGCGGTGGATGGAGACGAAACCAAGGTGGATGGGTTGTCTAATATGACACCGTGGTATAATGGTTTTACGGGTGACATATACGAAAAAGCTAAAAATAAGTGGCTGACGGTTGGGTGTTGGCACAAGATAGGCGAGGATTCTATTGAGATAACGGACTTGCCGATAGGAACTTGGACGGATGATTACATCGAGCTGTTGAAGAAGATGGAATCGGAAGGTAAGATCTCGAGATACGACGATTATTCTGGAGAGCACCAGGTTAAAATACGAGTTAATTTCGACAGAGGGGTGTTGAGTCAGTTCGAGCGAGTAGAGAACGAGAATGCGATGGAGGAGTATATGAAATTGACGAGCACGTTGAATGCCACGAACATGTACGTGATAAGTCCGGGAGGGGAGATAATGTACATGGAATCTCCCAAGGATATCCTGTTAGAATTTTACAGGGTGCGATCTCATTTCTACAACCTTCGCTACAAGTACATAGCGAATAGAACGGTGAAGGAGATAGAGATTGCGAAATCACGCATCAAGTTTATCCGAGCGGTAAGCGAAGGCAATCTAAACATGATGAAAATGAAGCGACAGGACATAGTGTCGTATTTGAAGCGGAACAAGTATTACGAGTATGGGGAGTATTCGTATCTGTTGGATATGAAGATGATAAGCATGAGCGAGGAGAAGGTTGCAGCTTTGCAGGGGGAGATAGATAAAAAGGAGGAGTTCGCGAAGGCGTTGAAGTGTAAAGTTCCGAGTGATTTGTGGAAGGAGGACTTGTCATCATTGTAAGAAAAATAATGTAGATTAATGTGTAAATATGAAGGAAGTTAATAAATCAGCGAATTTGGTGGCGTATTGTGTTGTGGTATTTGCGGCGACGCTTGGATTTTTTTCCCTGTCGTTTTTCGACGAAAGTTTTGATGAGGACTGGTATAGAGAGAATAGCGCAGTAATAACGGCGGGGGCAATAATATTTTGTTTAGTTTCTATGGGTTATTATTTTAAGAATGCGGGTGGTGGAGGTTTTATCGATTCGCGAATAGTGTTATTTATTGCTATTTTGGGTTATTTATTTGATTGGGTGAGTTTAACGAATGATATTACAAGGTTTACGGAAGAAGATAAGTATAATTGGGGTGGCAAACAAACGTCGTTTGTGACAGGTCAATCGGGGAGACTTAATTCAACAATAACGGGAAATGGGGCCATGATTGCGGATGTGTTAGTCCTTTATTCCACTTCTTCTATCTTGTTTGGCTCGAAATGCAAAGAATGCTACAAATCGTTTAATTACAATGGGATACTGATTTGTTTAATGGTTGGGTTGATATTGTGGTCGAGATATTTGATAAAAAAATATCCACAAATCGAGGAAGATGATATAGACGGGAGTAAGATAGAAGGCACGCTCAAAATAAATACGGCAGAAAAGCTGGTTCCGTATTTGGTGGGAATTCAGATGTTGTTTTTATTATTAAGTTTTGCAAATGTTTTTGCGGTTAAATCGCAGGTCTTGTTGCATATATCACTTGCGATAATAGGTGGGCTCGCTATTTATATATTAAATGCCACGGAATCCAAGTTGAATTTGATATACAGCGAAGGCTCTGGCTCTGGCTTTGGCTCTGGCTCTGGCTCGATGGGGTCAATTCGATTGTTGAGGGCGTATAGGAAGCCGAGTTCGATTATACCGTATTTGTTATATGGAAATAATATGACACGTGCGAGATTTAATGGTATAGTTATATTTTTGAATATTCTTTTAGGTTGGCAGAATTTTTGGTATGGTTATTATAATGACATAGAAGTTAAGGCTCGTAATGTTACCATGGCGTATAATATGATTACGACATTTATTACGGATTTGGTTGTACCATCGGTATTGAATTTTATAAATACGAACGGGCAGTTGGCAATAGATGCTGATGATTTGAAAATCCCGCGAGATTTCGATAGTGACGGGAACGTTGAGGGCTTCGGGACGATGACTGGGTTAATGTTGGTTATTTTATTTGTAATTTTTGCGGGGATTTCTATATTGGAAAAGAAGATTGCCGTGAAGGTTGGTTAAATAATGTTATTTTATCTAAAGAAATGCATATTTTATTATAATATCTGTGTTTTTCTTAATGATGCACTTTATCTATTCGCTATTGGGTATATTATTGCCAATTGTGAATTCTTACACTTCAATGAGTGGAGGTGGTAATTTTGCAAAATCGAGATACATCTCAGATCCCGAAAATGATTTGTATAAAATAACACCTTCTCAAGCTTCTACAATAAGCAAATCTTGGGTAGATATATTGTCAGCTTCGATTCCACCGATATCATTAATCGGAAATGATAATCTCGATTATAGAAAATACAGAATAGATTCGTACGCCCATTTATACAACGGGATTAACGACTTCGAAAGATATTTAAACAATCACAGGTCCCAAAACGACCTTTATCTTTCGTGGCAGCCCAGAAAAAGCAAACAAAAAATATCACAGACGCTTTTTATTGTGGCAGCCGAGATAGAGCCCGCGTCTAAAAATTTTAAGATAAATCAGATTTTACAGTCGCCTGGGTGGTTAGGCTCGGGGGATATTTCGTCTTTAGAATTAAAAAGGGCCCTCGAGTACGTTAACAAAAAGGCAAATTGCACGAAAATTGATTATAGACCAATGAAAGAAACGTCGCTGCGTTTTTATTGGTCGTGGTTTCCGCCAGGTGTTGTTTCAAAAGTTAAATAAAGTTGTTGTTTAAAAATTAAATGCTAATTAAAAGGCTAACTTCGCTTTTTTTGTTTTTAGGAGAAAACTTATTTAATCCGCAACAAGTAAGGCCGTACAATATAGAAGGAGAAATACACTTTACATCTGGCGCCCTCGGTGTATTTTATCAGGCAGGTATTTCTAAGTTTTTAAAAGAGCAGTATGAAATGTCTCACTACGATTTTTCAGGCATAAGCGCTGGGAGTTGGTGTTCTATGTTTTTGGCTTCAAACATAACGAGTCTGCAAATGGATAATATCATAGAAGGTCTTACGAAAGGTTCGATAGACGATAATAATTTTTGGACTAAAGGTTCGGAATTAGCGAAGATTATCATTTTAAATGAAGACTTCGACATAGACTATTCCAGGTTGAAAATAGGAATTACGCAGCTTACGCCTTTTCCGAAAAAAAAATACGTGACCGAGTTTAATAATAAGGAAGATGTTGTAGATGCTTGTATAGCTTCGAGTCACATTCCTATACTTTCTGGTAATATTGCCACAAACTATAAAGATGTTTTATCGTTGGATGGAGCCATATGGGGAGAAGGCAAGTTGGTAAGAAAGAACGCTATTCTTAATTTTTCGCCGGATATTTGGGGCAAGAAATACGATCTGGAAAATTTGTTAGATTTTAACGCCTCTAATATTAAAAAATTATACGCGGAAGGATACAACGACACAAAAAAAAACAAGAATATGCTGGATCAGTTATTTATAAGGAAACGGGACAATGTATCCCTTAAACCAAAGTTGGTTAGAATTTTTTGGTTATAATTTATTTAAACTTCAACCCTAAGGCCATGGCAGTTCCCACTCCCAAAACACCAAGCGAGCCTTTTACAACGGAACTACGTGACAAACTACTTTTGCTATCGAAAGCTTCTGGGGCTTTATCGGAGGTTTGTTTTTTTTTTGATTTCTTCTTTTTCTTTTTATTCAGGTCTGAAGGTATAGACACGACCATCGTTTCGGGTTTGTGCAAATAATCGTGCGTTTTATCGTTGTTTGCATCTTCTGGGTCGTCTGCGGGTGTGGGTACATTTCTCCAGTCAGTGTGTGTAGCCACCGCTACCGATATGATGTCTAATTCTATTACCCAAGGTTTTTCCATAGTTAAGGTTGTTTTGGTGGAATCTGAAGAACTCAGCAATTCCAGAGATATCGTCAAATCCGAATATTTATCTTTAGGTTTCGAAAAATACCGGACTCCGTGCGTTGCTCCAAATACGACTCCCGCATTTACAACGGCAAGTCCCGTATCGTAGCCAGTTCCGATTTTTCCTTCTAGTCTTCTTTCTACTTGGGGGCACCTTATTTTTATCCATTCGACGTGGGTCGAGTCTCCGTGGACGATTCCTTGAACGGCTTCGACAGATATCACGTTGTAAATGGGGACATCGAGTACTATTGTTTTTTCGAATTCGTTTTGGGCTCCAGTTATGGTAATGCTGTGATGTTGTAGGTGACCTTTGCTGTAAAGTACTTTATTACTGAAGGATGTCATTCTTTATTATATATATAGGAAAATTACTTGAAATATTCGGACGTTTCGATAAAAATAAATCTCGTCCTTTATTAAACTGATAAATAATAATGGGAGGTGGATTACTACAAATCGCTGCTTACGGAGCTCAAGACGTATATTTAACTGGAGATCCCCAAATCACATTCTTCAAGGTCGTCTACAGAAGACACACCAACTTCTCCATGGAATCCATTCAACAGCAATTCTCGGGAAAAGTCGGATTCGGCAAAAGCGACCTTTCCTGCACAATCAGCAGAAACGGCGATCTCGTCAACAGCATGATCCTTCAGGTCACTCTTCCACAATTGCCAACTAAATGCAGGTGGATTGATCACGTGGGTCACCGCCTTATTAAAAGCGTTCGCATCAACTTGGGAGGCGACACCATAGACGAACACAACGGGCGCTGGTTTGAAATATGGAACCAGCTTACCCACGACGACTCGATGAAAAAGGCTTACGATGAAATGGTGGGATATCCGAATCTTTCCGATACCACCGGACTGGGTTGGAAATCTGGTGGTCAGGTAGATGGCGAGCAGACTCTTTACATACCGCTTCAATTTTGGTTTAATAGAAATCCAGGGTTATCTTTGCCGTTGATTGCGTTGCAGTATCACGAGGTTAAGGTCATATTTAATTTTGAAGATGTTGGTAAATTAGTTGTGTGGCCTATTACCGCCTCCGAAGCCAAATGGCACGAAAATGCTTTATCGTCTGATCCAGAACAAGGCGGACCTTATGCACCTTATAGCGGTTCATCGGACGATCCAGCTCAGCTCGACACCTCTCATGCTAATTTGTCAGCTAAATGGAAAACGGCATTAAATAGTAGAGATTTTAAGGCAAATCTGTACGTCGATTACATCTATTTAGATACTGAAGAACGCAAACGCTTCGCTCAAATGTCGCACGAGTATCTGATAGATCAGCTTCAGATTCACGGAAAAGAGACGCTAACAAGTTATTCCCACAGAATGCGCTTAAATTTCAACCATCCCGTTAAAGAGCTAATTTGGGTATTTGAACCGCCAGAAGGAGCCTATATTACTTTTGGTCATGATGACGACTTTGATTTCGGTATGAACGGCAACCTGCGTACAGGGTTTAACAATGGTCCTGACGATATTGCGGTTAATCAAGTTAAGTACAGATGGGGTAACTTCGGTGAAATTACACATGATCATGAAACAGACATTTACGAGTGGATGAAAGATGCAAAGTTACAAATTAACGGTCACGATAGATTTTCTACGAGACCAGGCTCCTATTTTAGAAGAGTTCAACCTTATCAGTTCCACGGAGGCGTTCCAGACGTTCCCATTTACGTGTATTCGTTTGCTCTTCGTCCTGAAGAGTTCCAACCTTCTGGAACGTGTAACTTTTCAAGAATAGACAACGCTTACTTAGAATTAAATCTAAAAAAATTTTTAGGACCCGTAAACTATCTAGCTACAGTTCCTGCCAGTAGCGCAGCCTCGACTGTTAGACTTCCTTATTACTCCATAGCGGATCCTGGGACCGAAGCGATACAACAAGGCGTGTGGAGTTCTACGAAGGGCACAATAACACAACCAACGTGGAAGACCGATAATAAGTTGAATTTGTACGCTTATGCGGTGAGTTACAACGTGTTGAAGATAGTGAGCGGGCGTGGTGGTCTTGCTTACTCGAATTAGACGATAATTTATGACGGAAATAAGGTATCCACGTGGTGGATGCCGATATTTTTGTTGGGTGAGATAAAAATACCTTGAGGTAGCGTCTTAAAGGAAAGAGACGGTGTATTGTTAAAAGCCAATCAACAACAATGTTTGGAGACTTTGAGTTTGACATCGAAGCGCCGATGGCTCCGTCTAAGGGATTTTCCCAAGTGGACGTGAAGAGAAAAGAAAGCGCTAAGGATCTTGCCATCGCGCAGCGAATGGTAAAAAAAGAAGAGCCCAAATTCCTAAAGGCGCAACGTGAGCAAAACAGAAAGGCAAAATCGGAAAGCGCAGAAAAACACGGAGCAGTGAGAAAGTTCCACAACACGGTAAAAGGCGGCCTCTACAAAAAAGCCTACGACTTGGCGGGCCTGAACGACAGGAACGTCCGCAGCCGAAAAACGCTGCTGGAACTGGCCTGCGGCAGAGGCGGAGACATGCACAAGTGGAAAAAGACGGGCTACCAAACGGTTTTGGCTGTGGATAACGATTCTGCTGCTATAGACCAGGCGAGAGAGCGGTTCAAGAACGTGGATAGCAGACCTCTTCGAGCTCAGTTTGAATTTTTGGATCTTGCGGCGGATGATTTGATGACGGTGACGTTGTCGGACAAGTTTCCCAAGACGTCGTGGTTTTACGACACTGTATCTATACAGTTTGCGATACAGTATATGTGTAAGACGCAGCAGAGCTTGGTTACATTTTTGTCGTGGGTTTCGAGTTTGGTGGCGCCGGGCGGTACGTTTGTGGGGAGTTATCCCGATGGCGGGGAGATAAGGAAGTTGTTGGGAGCTGATAGAGTTTTTGACAACGGGTTTCTGAAGATACGGGAGCGGGAGGACGGGTTTCCGGGGTTGAATTTTCACGCGGATTTCGGAGGTTCGAGCAGTTACTTCGACGCGTTTGGAACGTCTGAGGAGTATCCCGTGATTTGGAGCGACCTGCGCGGAATAATGGAGTTGATGGGTTTTGTATTGAAGGAGCACAGTTCTTTCCTGGATTACCCAGAGGCTGAGGCGTTTTATTTATTGCCTGAGGAGCGGCAGTTTAGCGGGGTGTTTAAGAGCTTCATCTTCCAAAAGCATCCCAAGACGACCCACTTCCCCGTGATTCCCAAGTGCGTTATTAATTGGGATGCCCTGCAGATAGACAAAGTGGGAACGTACAGCGTGACTCGCCCAAGGGACGCGACGAAGATGCATCACGCGATATACAATATGTGGTTGATGGTGTCTGAAGGTAAAAAGTGCGGTACGGTGTGCGACGGTACGGCTTGCGTGGGCGGAGATACGATACAGTTTGCGCAGTATGCGTCTCAAGTTTTTGCGTGGGAGATTGATCGGAGTCGGTACGAGATGCTAGTTAATAACTTGGGAGTTTATGGGTTGAATAATGTTGCGTGTTACAACAGTAGTATAGTTATGTATGGGGGAACGGGGGATATTTTGTACTTAGATCCTCCGTGGGGGGGTCCTAAATATTCTGAGTCGAATGATGTGGAGTTGTATTTGGACGGTATGAATGTTAAGGATTTGGTTATAAATCTTAAGGAACGGTTTGCGATGATAGTTGTGAAGGTGCCGTTCAATTTTAAAAAGAGGGAGAAGGACAGAGTAGTTAATATAACGAATAAGATATCGCTGTGGTTTCCGTAATGTGCGCTTGCATTGGTTGTATAAAAACGCCGATCATAAATAACAATAAATAACGATAAACAATAATGAACAGAAGAGCGAGTAATGCTCTATCATCGAATTTTGAAACACTTACTGTTAAGAATTTGAAAGTAGAACATTTGAGCGTGTTGAAAGGTCACAATTTGTCGGGGGTTTCCGAAGTTAAAGTTCCCGAAGAAAATTTAGTTCACGCGGAGCCGGTTAATTTGGAGATGGAATCTTTTTTTAACGTGCTTCAAGGACTTAAAGCGCGGATGGATGCATTGGAGGCTGAGAATGTGGCTCTGAAGGAGAAGGTTGCGAATTTGAATTTGGAAGATTTGAAGAATGTTGATACAACGGTATATGAGCGGGAAGACGGTGCCTTTTTGGGTTGGGCTCAGGACATTGAGAAGTGGGTTCCTTTCCGAGAGGGGGGAACTTAAAATATTGTTAACCATTAATAATGGATTTGGGGTTAGTTGAAGAAGACGTGAAAGTTCCTTTGCCTGGGCTTCAGAGTTATGTTATTTCGGCTTCTTTGGCGAGTATTTTTCTTTCTATAATTTTGTTGTTGCTGGTGAAGGATGTGTTTGTTTTTGTAACGAAGTGGATGTGGAGAGCTTTTGCCGTGGGGTTTTTGTATTTAGCTTTATTGTTGGCGGTTGCTGTTAGGGAGTTGTGGCGAAAGGTTGAGGTAATACGGGCTAATTTGAATGGTATAGCGGATAGTGGTGATATGACTGCGTTGCGGGATTACGTTAATAAAATATGATTTAATAAGTAAATATAAGTAAATATGAGCGAAATAGAACTTATGAGGGAGGAGTTGAGAGAGATGCGGGAAATGTTGATAGAAATCAGGGATAGTTCAAAAAATATGGATTCGCACATAGGTTTCATAAATGGGATTTACGAATCTTACAGAGCTAGTTTGGATTTTTTGAGGGATGTTTTTGAGTATTCCCGAAATCTGGTTATATCTTCGACTTTGCCTCTCGTCGAATCAGAACGGGGTGTTCCAGATGTAAATTAAATGTTTCCTTATTATAAATGAACGAGTACTATACGTTATTTTTGGTGGGCGTGTTTAGCGATTTTGGGTTGAATTATCTTTCTCGCTTAGAATATTCTCCTGAAGAAATAACATCTCTGCGAGAATATTTCGATTACGAGGGTATCATATCGGCTGCCGTAAAAGCTGGGCTAACCACGTTAATTTGCGGACGAGTTTCTAATATGATAGCCCCAGATTCTTTATTTTACAAGGCTGTTTCTGGTTATTCGGTCGGTTATGTCGCGGATTGGATAATATATAAGTGCAACGTATTCGGAGAAAAGCTAAATGAATATTACGAATCGGCGGGCGTTGGATTTTGGGGAGGAGCAGCCATAGCATTCGCGGTAGTCACGACCGAATTTATAAAAAGCACGAACGTGAATTAAAAGTGGTTCATTTTTAACTTTTTTATTTTTTACTTTTTTTAACTTTTTTAACTTTTATTCGAGCAGTTCGCACAAATCCACCGCTCTCCCCTTGGTCCTCCACGACTGCCCTTCCAATTCCGTGAGAAGTTCGGATTCTTCGCTGGTTACGGCTTCTGCCGCGCGCATCTTGTCTTCGTGGATAGTGAGAATGGCGTCGTCTGGAGTGCCCTTGCAAACGAGGTTGTAAATGTGGACGGGTTGTTTTTGTCCGATTCTGTGTATTCTTTTTGCGGCTTGCAGGTGGTCCATCGGGTTCCAGGACTGCTGGATGAATATTGCCGCGGTGGGTCCAGGGACGAGGTTGAGTCCCACGCCGCCCGCGACCATTTGGACGAAAAGGACGTTGAGGTGTTCTGAAGGCGCGAGGAAGTTTTTAATCATTGTGCTTCTTTGGTTTTGAGAAAGCTTACCGCAGTACATGTGGTACGTTCCAGGACAATCTTTCTCCAATCGCATTTTGGCAATTGCCATAGTGCTATTTGAGTGAAGTCCGAAAACGATTATTTTTTTGTTTGTTTTTGCTAATTTTTTGGTGAGTTTGCTGAGCTTGACGAGCATAGGCGAAGGTTTCTGTAGTATTTGTTGGAGGTGATTTTCTGTCAAGTTTTTAGCGCCGTGTTTGAATAGCTTTGTGTGTATTACCATTTGAGACATTCTGTTTAGGTTCGACAGCATTTTGCGTAGGGTGTCGATGCCGACTTCTCCCTTTGCGTTTTGCTGCATGAGAACCCTTATTTCTCTGGCCTCGAGGAGTAAGTTGTTGTATGCCTCTTTGTATTTATCGGGCAAATCGATGGCAAACTCCTTTCTGTGATGGGTTATTGTTGGAAGGCTCAGTATCTTATCCGTTTTGCGGTGACAGTTGGCCTTGAATAGCTCAACCGCTTTGGAGTTGATAACGTATTTGCCTATTTTCCAATTCTTGGGGTCTGCGATTTCCTGTATCTCTTCGGTGACCCCCTTGTAATCTACGCCGATAGCGTAGAGCTGACCCGCTACGTCTTCGGGTTTGTTACAAACGGGGGTTGCCGTGTTTATGATAGAGTATTTGCAATGCATCGCAATTTGGTGATGAGCTTGAAGACACACTTTTTTTGCGCCGTAGTTTCGTAAGTAGTGGCTTTCGTCGATGACGAAAAGTGTGTCGTGTTTCTTGACCTTGAAAAGGCTGCATATTTTATTCTTACCGGGGTTGCATTGGAATGCGCCGCGGTATCTGGTTTGGCCGTTAGCGGTTTGGTATTCTTCGCTTTTATCGACCCAGACCCAGTATTTCTTGTAAAGTACGGTTATTAGGTTTCGGGTGATGATGGTGATGTCGTAATTTGCGGGGTCGTTTTTGGGGTTGTCTAGTTTGGAAGCCTTGTCGATGGTTAGGATCGATATTTTGGACGGGTCCAGCCACATATTGACGTGTTCGTTCCAAACGTCGTTTAAGGTGCACGCGGGGCAGCTCACGATCAGTTTAAGATTTGTGTTTTTCTTTCTGAGCTTGGCCCATGTTGAGATGATGGTTGTGGTTTTTCCGAGGCCCGCGTCGTGAATAAGTCCCGCCCAATTGTCGGATAACAACTTTTGGGTTAAGAAGTTTCGGGATTCTTTTTGGTGTTGGTACAAGGAAAGTTTGAGTTTGGATATGGGGTGATATTTATTCATTTTCGTGGGTCTGGGAGCATCCGTGTTTGCTCTTATTTGGTCGTGTATTTCTAAAGTGCATTACTATGGTCTTTTTTCATTCAAAAAAGGACCTTTGCGTTTTACACTAAGAAAATAAAAGTATACTTTGTATAAGTTATGCCTAATCGCTGTGAGCTTTGCAATATTGTGGGGAATGGGTCTATAATTAAAAGGGGACCTGACGGTGTTATCCGATGCAGATCCCGAGATCCAGCCCATATATTTTCTCCCGTTAGATGCGAAAGAAGGCGAAATAATAACGAAGAAAACGATACTTCCGATGATGAAGGCCCCCCTCCATTGATTCCCATATCAGAGAACGATTTGATGGATGATGTTTGGCAAAATCGCCTTGAAATAATGGAGTTGTTCTTCTATTCTAATTTAGCTAATCGAGAAATAACAAGAAGAAACACGATTCGAATAAAAACCGCGTTGGTTTCCGCCATAGAGACTTTGGAAAATGTAAAAAGCGACATACCAGAAGGTTCTTACATAGACCTTTGCGAAAATCTTCAGCGTATATGGACTAATCTTTAAAGGCTCCTTTTGGAGCACGTAAAAACTAAACAACAATGGGTTCCGTTATCTGCTACATTTGCTGGCCTATCAATATTAAGGAGCCTCGGCGCCCATCCGAACCGAGCCACATAATGAGTCCGCGGCGTCCGAATGGGCCGCTTAAGACTGAAGGGGTAAGCAGGATGCAAAGTGAAATGATGCAGTTGGCGAATGCAAGAAACGGTATAGGGCACGATTTCTGAATATAAAAAAGACCGTAAAAAAAGCCTTTGGCTTTGAGAGTGGTCGGCGGACCGCTGGGTTAATGTCATTTTAAGGCGCGTAATGTTAAACATATATTTTACGCAATAAATTTGAATGGAAAATACCGCGGAGAGTAAGCAGTGTAATGTCTGTTCGGAAGAATGCAAGGAGTTGAAAACTTGCAATAATTTGGGCGACGAGGGGGATACTGCGTGTCAGTACAAGATGTGCGAGAGTTGTTTGGATCAAATATCGAAAAAACTTGATAATAAATGTCCGCAATGCCGAAAAGAAATCTTATCGACAACACCAGAAAACATAGAACAATATACAAATTCCGAAAATCCAGAATGTTGTTTGGGAAAAACAACGAGAAACTTTATTATAGACAACTGTTGTTTTTCATGCATACACGTAACGAGTACTTTTATAATTATTGGATGCAATGCGCTAACGGGTGGTTCTATAATTTATGTATTCAATCCCTCAGTTGTCGGTACTTTGAGTGCTTGCAGATGCCAAGATTGGTGCTTGACAATGTACATAGGAATGGCAGTGAATTGTGCGGGAATATTGTCTTTTAAAACAACGGATTCTTATTGTAGAAGTGAATATAACAGACCTCTTATTGACGAAAACAATCGCGGCTGTTGCTGTTGTAAATACGCAAATATGGGTATTAGAGCGTATGAAACAATGATAAATAGAGAAATTGCGGAGAACGAAGAGATGGAAAGAGAATAAAGCCGCAAAAAATACCAGGACGTTTTACCTTTAAAAATTACAGTCAAAATAAACCAAAAGTAAATAAGATAATGCAGAACATTTCGGAAAACATGTCCAAGCAACTGGTCAAGTACAACAAGTGGTTTCCAAACCAAAACCACGAGGTATTCGTCCAATGTACGCTTAAGGAGCCTCATATAGAGTGCAAGATGTCTATTCCGTTTCCTCCGAATAGGGTAAAGTTGGATTATAAGGACGAGTTGGTCGTAATTTCCGTGTGTATGGGGGTTATGTTGATTCTTGTGATATTCCTTGCAAGGCGAAAGTAAAGTAAAGTAACAGACAAAGCAAGCGGGTACCTTTTTGGTACAGTAAACGCGATAATGATATCGAGAGTGTTAGTTATTCAGGCGGCGAATGGATTTTACAGGAATAAATATCCGAGCGTTGCTCCAGTTTATGGGAAAATAAATACGGCAAAAACCATAGAAAAGGTGGGTATTGCTTTATCTAATAAGTTCAAAAACGAAGTCCCTTGCGAATTTTGCCACGGAACGGGATTAACGGAGTGTTTGCGGTGCTTTAACGGGTGCTGGGAATGCGAGAACACGAGAATTGTAGAGTGCAAGTATTGTGGTGGAACGGGAAGAGGTGGAGGAAGTGTGTTTAACTATCAAGATGAAAAGTTGACTTTTATGCCAACATAACTGCTTATTTATAAAAGTAAACTAAAATGGGAAATCTGTGCGTAAAGTTGTGCAAGTGTTGCTGTCCTATCTTGGAAGATATAGAGCAGACGCTATCAATTACACACGAACCGGCTGGTGTGGTCCAAGAATCGCACGAGAGCGTTTATGATAGAACTAAAAATGAACTAAATTAAAAAGAATAATAAAAATAAAGTTAAATTTATTTATTTCAATGATGGTTGTTTAGCCTATATGTCGGCTTTTAATATGGTGATTTCGAGATTGCGAATAATAATAGTTTAGACGGTGTTGTTAATTATTACCCATTTTTTCAATGGTTTGTGGGGAAATGGTATGTAGTATATTTTATTTTTATTGATAAGAGCTGCTGCGTAACTTAATGAGCTTTTTGCAGTTATTAAAACGGAAGCTTCTACCATGCTGTGAAAAGTGTATTGTAAATCGGTGTTTAATTCTAAGGTGCAAAATTTAGAGAGTTCCGCGAAATCTTCTTCTTTTCCTTGAGAGAAGATTTTGATTTCTTTATTTGGATATTGTTTTTTCATTCTTTTAGCTAATTTTAAGTAGTAGTTGTTATCTACGAATCTTTCTTGGTAAGAACTCTTACTAACATCACCGCGTCTAATGTGGATGGCGATGTAGTTTTTATTTTTAATCGTAGGTTTGGGGGTTGAATAATAATAGTCGGAGATAATTTTTAGAACTTCTGGAGTGTAATATTTGTCTGGATTGCTGGAGTAATGAACTTCTCGGGAATATTGTTCGTGTTTGTCGATTTTTTGATTTTTAAGGTTGTTATGTTTGGGTATTCCTATAAACTTATTCAGTTCAATAGGGTCTGCGCCGTGTGCTATTTCTTTCATGGGGGTGTGTATGTAATTATAATTTTTATATTTGCATAGTGCTATTCCAGACATAATAGCCTGATATTGGGCTCCGAACCCGTCATTTTTCCCTTTTATGGTATAATTTATGTTTGAATTTGTAAAAGGTTCTTTTTTATAAAATGCGAATAAAAGTAAAAGTATTAATAAAACTATTTTTAAAGCAAATTTAAATTTAGCAATCTTCATTATTAAATATACAATAAATTAAATTAAGGAAATAATAGATTAATATAATAAATGGCACTATTACTCAGAGAAAACAAGGCATACGAACAAGTGTTGTGCAACACGATAATGAATTTATTGGATAACATCGAAACAACCGCTGAAAGAAGACGATTGTACGAAGAAAATAAGAGTTTGTTTGAAAGGGAAGAAAATCAAGGCGAAGAAGAATTTAACGCGGGATTGGAAGAATATAACTCGCAAATGGTGTTTGACATAACTAACTTTTTAAACTCTGTAATTTTGTACGCTAATACTTGGCCTGAAAATGTGTGTGAGTGTATGGAATCTATGGCGATGAACTTATCGTTTAATTGTCGTTACGATGAGTTGATAAGGGAATCTATTTGTCCCAAATTGCTAAAAAAAATGGAATATTCGATTAGGAGGCCGGAAAAAGATAGAAGGAACCTGCGAGCACTGTTGATGTGTGTAGGTCATAGGAATTTGGATAAATATGTAATAAATAGAATAGCAGAATATTGTCATACAGAACCCTACGATTATATGTACGGGAAAAAGGGCTCGATATATCTTGAAGGCAAATGGTTTACTTACGGAAAAAGGAGAAGGAGACGGAATTACTTAAAATATACTACGTACGTGCTTGTGAATGCAAATAATAATCTTGCAGAATAGTAATCATGAGTCTTGTTAATAACATTACCAAAATTACCAAAAATACAACAAAATTTATATCCAAAAACTATTTGTATATTGTTCTATTGATATTCGCAACTTTCGTAATTTGGACTTTCACGACAGATTACATTGAAATTTCTCCACCCCAAAGCTCCCCACCAGCTCAGAGTTCTCCAACCCAGCAATCGGAAGATTTCGAGCTCTACCAAAAGAAAAAAAGTAACCTAAAACCAGCATCTGTAGACGAAACTCCTCAATCGCAAATAACCAGTGCATTCAGTCAAGATCTTCCTATGCCCGTAAATACTTATGGTACTCTTGTAGATGAGAAATCAGATCCAGCCTACTGCGAGGGAAACTTGGGGCGATTAAGATGCATGGCTCATGGATAAAAATGTAGGTATTGATTAAATGAGTAGACAAGCGTATTGGATAACTTACGAGACACATCCGCAAACGAATCCTAGAGGCCAAGGTTCTTATAAAAAGCTGAAAGACACGTGTAAAAAGAATAACTTACCAGAGCCTGTTGTTCTTGGAGCGGGTTCTAAGTGGACGGGATTTTCGTCTAAGTGGCGGGCGGTGTATAAATTTTGCGCGGACAAGGACCCGAACGCTATAATTTTGGTTACGGATGCGAGAGACGTTTTGTGTAATAGGAATTTCAGAGGATTAGTTGCGGCTTTTGAGAAGGTTTCTAAGGGTGGTGATTCTATTGTATTTGGTTCGGAAGTGGGTTGTTGCGTGGATACGATGAAGGAGTACGGACCAGGGGAAATAATAGCTCGTAGCGGTAGAAAACTGAGAAGAGCCGAAAATACAGCTAAGTGGCACGAGGATGAAGAGTACGGCGATGAATTAGACGAATCGGGTTATTACAATAAGAAGTGGGTAAAGTGGTTTAATAAAGTTGCGCCGAAAAATTCCAAAAGCGGAGTTGCGTTGAACGCTGGTTTGGGTATTGCCACGGCCAAAATGTGGCGAAAAGCCATACCCAAGTTAAAAATCCAAAGCGACAGAGAAGACGACCAGACACTGTGGTCCTCGCTGATGTTTATAAGACCAAAATTGGTAAAATTGGATTACGGCGCTAAAATTTTCACGAACACGAACGTGTGGGTTCCGACGGGATGTTTTGTGTCCTGGGATTCCAACAGGAAAGCTTGGAGGAATAGAAAAACGCAGACGTATTCTTACGTTATCCAGATACCAGGCGCGCCAAATGATACTTATAAAGGTAAAGCGTGGTCTTGTTATATGGAGTTGTACAACAAGATACAACAAGCTACAAAAAAAACAAAAATGTAGCCGGTAAGAAGGTTTAAAAAAAAAGTGTTTGTTATAAGAAATGAGCTGTGACATCTGCGCGAATAATTTCACGATGGAAAAGAGGAAACAGGTTGAGTGTCCAGGATGCGAATTGAATGCTTGCAGAGAATGTGTCCGTCGTTATTTAACGGGGGAAGATATGTTACAGGATCCACATTGTATGGGATGCCGAATAGGTTGGTCGCAGAGTGTGGTATTTAAGGCTGTGGGTCAGTCGTTTGCCAATAAAAACTTAATAGAGCATAGACGAAAGGTTTTGGTGGAGAGGGAGAAGTCGAAGATACCGCAAACGCAAGAGTTTGCTGTTGCGCGTCGAGACTTGCCGATATTAGAACAAGAGTATTCCCAGAATAGGATTGCTTTTGAAGAGTCGGTACGAAAGCTCAGACAGGAGTGGATTAACAAAAACTCGCACAAGATGGTTAAAATAAAGAAAATGAAGGGTATAGTGTATCCCAATTCAAACGAAGCGAGAAGCAGAAGCGTGTTTGTCCACAAGTGTTCGTTACAAGGCTGCGAGGGGTTTTTGTCGCAAGCGTGGAAGTGTGGGGTGTGCGAGACGTATACTTGCAAGGACTGCGGTAAAAATACGGGAAGAAGGGGGCAAGTAGAGGAGCACGTTTGTTTGGAAGATGATGTGGCGACGTTTTCGTTAATAATGTCGCAGTGCAAGCCCTGTCCCAAATGCGCGTGCCGAATATATAAGACGGAGGGGTGCGACCAGATGTGGTGTACTATGTGTCAGACGCCGTTTAGTTGGAGAACTGGGATGGAGATAGTAGGTAATGTTATTCACAATCCGCATTATTTTGAGTGGCAGCGTAATAGAAGTGCTACGGGGGAAATTCCGAGGCATCCCGAAGACATGCCGTGTGGGGGTCGTATAGGCGTTCATGAAATAACGCACGCGTGTAATTCTATATTTAGGGTGGGTTGGGAGCGTGGAACGTCGGCGAAAGCTGAACCGTTGATAAGGTCGGAAGACAATAGTAATTTATTTTTGTCGTTTATGTATTGGTTATTAATGAAGAAAAATCATTACGCGGACGTGGAGATGCGAACGTTACAGCCGAGAGATGATGTGATTCAGATGGAGGATAAGAATTTGTTGTCTGATTTTATAGTGAATACGATAGACGAGAGGACGTTGGGTCAAAAGTTGGGGATAAAGGACAAAAAGCGGAGGTTTAACGCAGAGTATTACGGTATATTGGAGACTTTTACGACGGTTATTGGTGATATGATACAAAAGATGCGTATGGCGGCGACCCGAGTTGCGCGTGACGCGGATGCGCTGAGCGTTATACACAATTTCAGAGTAGAAACTTTGAGTGGAATAGTGGAGTTGAGCGAGTTGGCGGAATATTTGACAAAAAGTGTTGATACTCTTTGTCAAAATTACGGGTATGAACGGTCGAAATTCAAGAATGATTTGAAGGACTTGCAGAAATGCATAGGTTATCTGTTTCAAAGAATGTCTGTTCCGAGAGAATGGAAATCGGAATGGATACCGAGAACAATTGTGGTTCCGGAAGAAAATTGGTGGCCGCCGAGAGGATTTTTGATGACGGATGAGTATAGATATTAAAAATCGCTATCGTATTCGCTGTCGGATTCCGTAACGGGAAATCTTCGTTTTCTGCAAAAGTTTGATATTTGTATTGTGCTGCAACCCGTGCAAGTCCAGCTCATGAATTTGTGGCATATGGAGCAAGCGGGGGCTGATGGTTTTCTTATTTCTCCGCAAAGTTTGCACCATTTTTTTTTGAAAAGGTTGGTCCATTTGAATAGTTCAGTGGGGGGTTTGTGAATGGGGTAGAGGAAGTTTAGAATGTGGCGAGATAGTTCGGGGGGTACGTGGTGATAAATCCACGAGTAGCGGCGTTGGTCTAAAGATTTTGTGAATTTATGTCTTTTAAGACTGGGAAAATAGTCGGTAATTTTATTTGTGCTTCTATTTTTTCTTTTTCTGGTGGTATTATTTATCATTTATTTAATAAGAATGATATCTTTAATTAATGCTTAACTTCGCTCCACGTTTGTTGGTTATTTTATCGTGTAGAAATGCACGACCCCGTATTAGCAAACCCTTTCGAAGTTATCACAAATCGGTAGTCGAACACTACGAAAATCCTAAAAACGTCGGTTCTATGGACGGAAAAGATAAAACCGTAGGCGTTGGACTAGTAGGTTCTCCTGCGTGCGGAGACGTCATGAAGCTATCGCTGAAGATTTCGGAAGATGGCACAATAAAAGATGCGAAGTTTAAAACTTTTGGATGTGGGTCGGCTATTGCTTCGAGTAGTTACGTTACTGAATACGTAATAGGAAAAACGACGGAAGAAGCTCGTGAAATAAAGAATGCGGATATATCGAAGCATTTGCGGTTGCCTCCCGTAAAACTTCATTGTAGTATGTTGGCTGAGGATAGTATAAAGGCAGCTCTGGCGGATTACGATGCAAAGAACGCGTGCGGTGATAAGACGCGTAATAAAAACCGTTATTTTAGGTAAATGTTGGTTATACCTCCTGGATGGGAAGTTGTAAAGCGGTACAAAGACCCAACGTCGCGAATTCAGGTAATTTGCAAAGATTCCAAGGGGCGTTCGCAGTATATATACCATCCTCTGTGGGGTGCACTGTCGTCTGCGTTAAAATTCAAGCGTTTAATGAAGTTTTCTAAGCAAGTGCGAAAGTTGAATAAAACCTCGACGTCGGACGACATTGACAACTTAATAAAGTTGATGATGACTACGAATATCCGAGTGGGTTCGGACAAGTATGCAGAAGATAACGAGACGTTTGGAGTGTGTACTTTATTGACAAAACATGTGTATAAGAGCGATAAAAGAGGCGAGTTGTCGTTGCGATTTGTTGGTAAATCGGGACATTCTCACGATGTATTGTTGAAACCTGGACTGAACGTGGAATTTATAAAGCGTAAGTTGAGAGAAGCCAGAAGTAAAGGAGAAAAGAGATTATTTCCCAGTGGAACGGCGGAGCGTTTGAGGTTTCGATTCAAAGAATTGTTTGGGTGTGATTTTACGCCCAAGGATATAAGAACCTACAAAGCGAATACGACATTGTTGTTGTATCTCCGAAGATGTAGTTGTATAAATTTGAAAAGGGAGTTATTGGGAGCGATAGATCGCACAGCGAATACTTTGCATCATACGGCGTCTGTTTGTAAAAGTAATTACTTGTGTCCTCAGATATTGGATCTTTGGTTGAAAGATCCGTCGTCGATAAAGCGGGGGAAGGGAGTTAATTTGTATAAATTGACGAAATCGTTGAATTTGTAATAATTTGGTTGCGGGTATAACGTGTTAAAAATAAGATAGTTAAAATACAATAATGGATACTTTTGATTTGAGCGGCGGAAAAATACATCACGACCAGCAGGAAGACATATTTTATTTTCGCTGTCCGCATTGCAACGAGCTGTGTCAAGTTCCGCGAAACGAAATACGTTGTACGATATTTAGACACGCGGTATTTAAAGATGGAATGCGTTTCGTACCTCCGCATGCGTCGCAACAAGAATGCGAGAGGTGGTTAAAAGAAGGGTTGGTTTACGGTTGCGCGAAGCCTTTTAAATTTACGGGTGATAAGGTGGAGATTTGTGGATATGTGTAAAAATTATCTAATAGTATTATTAAATATGTATTATATCAAGTTAATTTTTGTGGTAATATCAATGCTTTTATCGTTGAGTATAGGTGAGTGGTTAATGCATAAATATATTATGCATAATACCGAAGGAAGTTTTGGTAGGTTTATATTGGGAGAACAGCATATTATACATCACAATCAGGTTAATAGCGATATGACTTTAAAAGAGGGAGAAGAGCATATAGGACTTTATTTTGGGGTTTGGGAAACATTTTGGATTAGTGTAGCGATTATGGTGATACAGAGAATTATTATGTATATTATTAATTTTGATTGTAAAATCACGTATTCGTTTGGAATTTCTTTGGCTGGTGGATTGTTTTATAAGTTTATGTGGGATTATTTACATTATAGTTTTCACGATTTAACGGATAATTTGGAAATCAACAAGTTGAATCCGTATTTTTATTGGTGGTTTAAGAATCACGCCTACCATCATCTGGTAAAGGGGGAAGCTAAGGGTAATTACAATATAATCGTTCCAGGTGCTGATTTTTTATTTGGAACATATAGAAGTTGTGTGACAAATAAAGAATATTGCAAAGAAAATGATAATGAAATATGTAGTATTGAAGAATCTAATAGGTTGTTAAATCACGGTTTTAATTTTTGTGAAAAATAAAATGATGTTAGAATAAGTTTAGTAGATAAATTAAATGAAAAATAGGTTTTATTCGTTGCCGGATGAATTGAAGATTGTGGTGTTCGAATTTGATAGTACATATCATGAATTATATAGAATTTTGATGAATGAGTTGAGGTGCGTATTTTTCTTTTTGAATAGGAGGGTAAAATTTAAGCCGTCTTTGGTTAATTGTAGGAAAGTGAAAACGTATTCGGATTAAAATAAATGTTATGTATAATGTCGACATCTGGAAGAAAAATACCAGCAGAATACGATAATCCCATAGATAATGTTATATTAGATTTTGTGGAAGTAATGAACCCTTTTTATAAGAAGTTAGGTTTTACGCCCAATATTTTGACTACGTTTTCTGTTATTTTTTCCGTTCTAACGTTATTTTTTTACGTAAAAAGAAAGTATGTATTATCCAGTATTTTTTATTTAATTTCTTATTATTTCGATTGCCAGGACGGAAATTTTGCCAGAAAATACGGAATGGAAACGGCCTTTGGTGATTTATACGATCATTTAACCGATAATATATTTAACGTATCGTTAACGTATTTATTATTAACAAATAAGAAGATAAGCTACAATTACAAAATTGCATATGTAATAATAGTGTCGGTGTTGCTTGTGCTGGCCTTTTATCATTTGAGTTGCACTGAAATATATATGGATAAAAACACCAATTACGGCAAAAAACAAGTGTTAATATCATTATTAAAAAAGTTTTGTAAAGACGAAACGGCACTTAATAATTATAAATACTTTGCCATTGGAACGTATATTATGATAAATGCCATAATAATATTAATGCATACATTACTTAGATGAACTGCGAACACTTTTTCTAGCAAAAAAGTTATATTAATGCGGGAGCTGTTTAATTAAAATAGATGTTTTATATTAATTATATGGCTTGTTACAGAAAGCAGCTTAAATACGCGGAAACAGGTATTTTTGATACTTTTATAGATATGACATACGTTATCACCATGGAAAACGCAGTCGAAAGGCAAAAAAAAGCAATCGCACAATTAAACAAGTACAAATTGTCGAGTAACGTTACGATAATGTATAATAAAGGATATAAAAATTGTCAGAAGACGTTTTGTAAAGACGAAGTTTGTGATAGAGTTGATACATCATACACAGATCTATTTCACGCTTTGCGTAATGTTTTCAATGATGCGATGGAAAACGGGTACGAAACAATTCTTGTTTTAGAAGACGATTTCATAATATCTGATGCAATTCTAGAACCAGATGTGGTTCCTAGTTTGTATGGATTGATACAAGATTATCGCGACAAGAGCCTGTTTTTAAGATTAGGAACGTTGCCGATTCTATCGTATGGATATTCCAAGAATTTTAAAAAATTATTATCGGGAGTGGGTATGCACGCGGTTATTTATAATAAAAAGGGGATTGTGGATATGAATAAGAATACCAACTACAGTAGAATAACCGACATTGATCTTAGATCAAATTTGGTGTTTTTAAATAGGCAATTAATGTATAGAGAGCCGTTAATAAATCAAATTTTCGGAAAAACGGAAAATAATAAACAGTGGGGCGGAGATTTAGGAGCGGTTGGCTATTTTTGGGCGAGTATTGTTAAAAAGTACCTATTATTAACTGGGCTTGACACCAGCGTTGAGCCAGGTACAACTTTTAATTACAAATATCACAACTATATAACATTGTCATTATTGGCAATATTTATTTACGTATCAGTATTTGTAGTACGTTTTATATTATCACAACTTAAAACCAATACATTTAAAAAAAAGAAATAATAATTTTGTAATGACTGATAGCAAACAAGCTCCTCCTAATTTTGACGAGCATATACCACAGCTGATAGAGGCTTATCTTCATTCTTCGGCAAACGCGGGTCCGGGGATTCTGGCGATTGCGTTCGATTCCGACACGGGCGATTGCAACTGTAATTACGTCACTATAAATAATGTTCCACCAGAGATAAGAGAATCCCACGATGAACTATTAAAAGAGTGCGAAGAAGAACATGTCCCGATACATTTGATATTTCACGACAGCGATAAGAATTTTGCGGAAGGTACGGCGCACAGGTTTAAGATAAAGGCGAAACCGCCAGAAGAAGAACAGAATAAGGAGTTGGGTGTGATAGAAGAGGAGTGAATTATTTGGGGCTGAAAGAGGTTCCGCAGCCGCAAGTTGTGGCGTATTCTTGTTTTGGTTTGAATGTGAATTTGTTTTCGTAAATATTTTTGGAGTAATCTTGTTGAATGTAGTCGATTGTTGTTCCGAGCAGTAGTAGCTCGGAAGAAGGTTCGATGATGAGTTCGAGTTTGTCATTTTTAATGGAGGGTGGTTTTTTGGCGATAAAGTGTGAGTATTCGTGGTGGTTTATGGCTTTTAGGGAGTAGTTGAATCCGTTGCATCCGCCTCCCTCTGCAGAGAAAAGGAATGCGAAGTAATTTGAGTTTGAATTGATGACGTTTCTAAATTTATCCCAAGCGTTTTTTGTTACTATGACGGGGTGTAATCGTGGGATAAGTTTAGAGGCCATTATTTAAAAACAAATATAAGTTAATATTAATATGAGCCAGGAATTTAAAACGGCGCCTGTTATGGATTTTAGCAATCCTCTTATTAATAAGGATGTGTACGATAAGGTGGTAATTTCATTAAATGATAATAGCGGACCTAATGAAACGCGCACGCAATGGAAAGACGGGTTGTGCGATTGTTTTAACAACATATATCCGAGTATGGTGTGTTCTTTTTTAACGCCAGTTATATACACGGGTCAGCAAATAGAAAGACTCACGCGTAAAAGCTGCTCGTGTTGCTGTTTTTCAGCTACCGTATTGACTAGTCACGCGGTATCGTTGGCGTTAGTTCCTTATAGCATGTTGTGGTCGTCTGTATTTGGAGTTTTTTCGGGGGTAGCCTTTTTGACGGGAGTTTCGAATGTGAGAAATGCGATAAGAATGCGAAATAACGTGGCTGGAGGCGAGTGCGAAGACATTATGCTTTCTGTGTTCTGTACTCCGTGTTCTTTGGCGCAAGGAGGAAGAGAGTTGTATAGATATGAGCGTATATGTGACGGTATGGATACTTGCAGAGAGGGGTAGAATTGTATTTGGTTGCGGTTTTATAATACAAAGTTAAATAAAACGCATTATTATAAAGTCGTGTTAAAGATGAGTTTAAAATATTCGAGCGCGCAGTTTTTGGAGATATTGGTGGCGGCTAAAACTATAAGGGCGGATTTGGACCGTGGAGGTGTAACAACGGAGGAGCTGGAGGAAAAGTATGCGCGAATAAAGGGAGCGTATCCAATGTTTTTCAAGGTTATATTGAGTGATCCAAATGCAGTTAAGATAATAAGTTTTATGAAACATTTGGTGGAGCGCCAGGAAAAAGGAGAAATAACAAAGGAACGAGCTGATGTAGAGTTGGGCCAGTTTATGGCGAGTAAATATTTGCCTACAGACGAGGAACTTAGAAACCGAAAATAAAATAATTAGTATGAGTAAATGAAAAGAAAACAAAGAGCTTTT